>Ga0265338_10002653_pt1 | contig 26316 bp, 26 predicted proteins | sample 42126metaG_FD_193579 | JGI IMG/M metagenome (GOLD analysis project Ga0265338, IMG submission 193579) | Rhizosphere microbial communities from Carex aquatilis grown in University of Washington, Seatle, WA, United States - 4-21-26 metaG | ecosystem: Host-associated > Plants > Roots > Rhizosphere...
CCACCTGACGGCACGACAATAGAAGAGCAAGCAGGGAATCCCGACGATCGAGCTCACGGTCGCGGGCAGGCACCCGGCCGGCCCGCCGACTCTGCTGCGCACGCGATTCGGTGCCGGTCTCGACGGCCTTTCCATTCCTTGAGAGCGCATTACAATCCTCGAGGAGAATCGACCATGGCCCTCTATCTCGTCACCGGCGGAGCCGGATTCATCGGATCGTCCCTCGGCCGCGCGCTGATCGCGCGCGGCGATCGCGTTCGCATCATCGACAACTTCTCTTCGGGCCGGCGCGAGAACTTCGCCGACTACGCCCGCGACGTCGAGCTCATCGAAGCCGACATCCTGGACCCGGCGGCCCTCCGGCGCGCCGTGGAGGGGGTCGAGGTGATCTTCCACGAGGCGGCGATCCCGTCGGTGCCGAAGTCGATGGCCGAACCAATCGAAAACCACGAAGCCAATGCATCAGGCACGCTGCGCGTGCTGCATGCTGCGAAGCAAGCCGGCGTGCGCCGGGTGGTCTACGCGGCCTCGTCGGCTGCCTATGGCGACGCACCCGAGCTGCCCAAGGTCGAGACCATGGCGCCGGCGCCGATCTCGCCCTACGGGGTGTCGAAGCTGGCTGGCGAGTACTACTGCCAGGTCTTCGCGGGCGCCTACGGGCTCGAGACGGTTTGCCTGCGCTACTTCAACGTGTTCGGCCCGCGCCAGGATCCCAAGTCCGAGTACGCGGCGGTGATCCCCAAGTTCATCACCGCGGCGCTGGCTGGGCAGACACCTCGCATCTTTGGTGACGGCACACAGTCGCGCGACTTCTGCCACATCGACAACATCATCGAGGCGAACTTCAAGGCGGCGTCGGCGCCGGCCGCGCAGGTGTCCGGGCAGATGTTCAACATCGCCTGCGGCGCGGCGACCGATCTCAATCAGGTGGTCGCGGTCATCGGCGACATCCTGGGCCGCAAGGTCGAGGCCCGTCACGAGCCGGAACGCGCAGGCGATATCAAGCACTCCTATGCCGACATCGACAAGGCGCGTCGCCGCCTCGCGTACACCGCCGCCGTGTCGTTCGCGGACGGCCTGCGCCGCACGCTGACCTGGTACCGCGACGAAGGGCGCGCCCACACCTGACCGCCGTCACCGTCGGAGACGCTGGGACCGAATGCGCCCCCCGTGGTAGACATCAGCGGTGATCGACCCGGTCGCGAGCGTCCACCCTTGTTGAGCATGACCGGCTTCGGCCGCGCGTCGGTCGATCTGGGCGGCAAGCGACTGCGCATCGAGATCCGTTCCGTGAACCACCGCGGGCTGGATCTCAAGATCCGCTCGCAAACCCCGGACACCTACTGCGACGCGGAAATCTCACGCGTCGTGCGCGCCGGCGTCGAACGCGGATCGATCACGGTTTCGATCCGCGACGACGTCACGCCGGCCGCGGTGGTCATCGACGAGGCGCGCGCCAAGACGGTTTACGCGGCGCTGCAGCGACTGCAGCGCGAGCTCGGCTTGCACGAGCCGATCGACCTCGCGACGGTGGCGGCGTTCCTGGGCGCGGACGCGGGCGCACCCGAGGTCTCGGGCGAAGCGTTGTGGGAGGTGCTGCGGCCAGGGGTCGAGAGCGCGCTCGTCGAGCTGCGCGCGACGCGCGCCCGTGAAGGCGCGGCGCTGGCGGTCGATCTGCGTGTGCGCGTGGGCAAGCTAAAGGAGCTTGGACGCGCGATCGCGGCGGGTGCCGCGGGGCTGCCCGACAAGTTCGTGCGCCGCCTCGAGGAGCGGCTGGCCGCGGTCCGCGAGCAGCCGGGCTTCGAACCGGGACGGCTGGCGCAGGAGGCGGCGCTGATGGCGGAGCGCCTGGACGTCAGCGAGGAGATCACGCGCCTCGAAACCCACCTCGGCCACCTGCTGGAGATCCTCAGCGGCGCCCAGGGCGGCGCGCCCGCGGCCGCCGCCAGCCAGGCCGTCGGACGCAAGCTCGATTTCGTGATCCAGGAGGTCGGGCGCGAGCTCAACACCGTCGGGTCCAAGGCGCAGGACGCCGGCATCGCGGGCCTGGTCATCGACGGCAAGGTGGAACTCGAAAAGATCCGGGAGCAGGCGCAAAATATCGAATGATGACAGCTCCCGACTCTGGCCACCGACGCGGCATCCTGATGGTCATCTCTTCGCCCTCGGGCGCTGGCAAGACCACGCTGGCACGCGCGCTCGCGCAGAACGAAAAGCTCGAGTTCTCGGTCTCGTACACGACGCGCGCGCCTCGCGCCGGCGAGCGCGACGGCGTCGACTACAAGTTCGTCACCGACGAAGAGTTCACGCAGATGATCGATCGCCAGGAGTTCGCCGAGTGGGCCGTCGTCCACGGCAAGCGCTACGGAACCGCCATTCACACGGTCAACCGCGCGCTCGAGGACGGAAAAGACTACCTTTTCGACATCGACTACCAGGGCGGCGCGCAGCTGCGGCGCCAGTGGCCGTCCGAGAGTGTGCTCTGCTTCATCCTGCCGCCGTCGATGGCCGAGCTCGAGCGCCGGCTCCGCCGCCGCGCCACCGACTCCCACGAAGCCATCGAGCGCCGCCTGGCCATGGCGCGAGGCGAGCTCGAGCACTACGGCGAGTACGACTACCTGATCGTGAACGACAACTTCGAAACCGCACTCAAGGAGCTGACATCTATCTATATAGCGGCGCGCTGCGCGCGACCGCGCAGCGCCCACCTGGCGCTGGCGCTGTGCGCGGAATCGCGGGTCGGCGCGGAATGGAAGCACCCTGTCCGAAATGATTGACGTTCAGGAAATATGCACCTCGGTCTCGAGTTACGACCCGTCCGCTGACCTCGGCTTGATCCAGCGCAGCTACGAGTTCGCCGCCGAGCGGCACGCCGGCCAGCGGCGTCGCTCCGGCGACCCTTACGTGGTTCATCCGGTGGGCGTGGCCCGCATCATTTCCCAGCTCCGGCTCGACGTCCCGTCGATCTGCGCCGGTCTCCTGCACGACTGCGTGGAGGATACCAGCGCCACCGCCGAGGACATCGGGCGGCTGTTCGGTTCCGAGATCCAGTTTCTGGTCGAGGGCGTGACCAAGCTGGGGCAGATCCCCTGGAACACGCGCGAGGAGCGGCAGGCGGAGAACTTCCGCAAGATGCTGCTGGCGATGGCGCGCGATATCCGGGTCATCCTGATCAAGCTCAGCGACCGCGTCGACAACATGCGCACGCTGCAGTTCATGCCGCGGGAGAAGCAGGAGCGCATCAGCCGCGAGACGCGCGAGATCTACGCGCCGCTCGCCAACCGCCTCGGCATCCAGTGGATGAAGGTCGAGCTCGAGGACCTGGGCTTCCGCTACCTCGAGCCCGACGAGTTTCGCGCGCTGTCGGGCCGGATGGCCGAGACCGCGGAGTCGCGCCAGGCGTACATCGACGAGGTCTGCGGAAAGCTGCGCACGGTTCTGGCCGAGGGCGAGATCAACGCGCAGATCTCGGGCCGCGCCAAGCACCTCTGGTCGATCTACCAGAAGATCAAGAAGACCGGACGCGATCTGGACCAGATCTTCGATCTCATCGCCTTTCGCGTGCTCACCGATTCGGTGCGCGACTGCTACGCCGTGCTCGGCGTGGTGCACTCGAACTGGACGCCGGTGCCGGGGCGGTTCAAGGACTTCATCGCGCTGCCCAAGCCGAACCTCTACCAGTCGTTGCACACCACGGTCATTGGCCCGCGCTCCGACCGCATGGAGGTGCAGATCCGCACGCAGGAGATGCACCGCACGGCAGAGCAGGGCATCGCCGCGCACTGGAAGTACAAGGAGCAGAACGGCTCGCACAACGGCGGCCCGGGCGCCGACGGCAAGGCGTTCGCCTGGCTGCGCCAGCTGATGGAGTGGCAGCGCGACCTCAAAGACCCGACCGAGTTCATCGAGACCGTGAAGATCGACCTCTTCCAGGACGAGGTCTTCGTCTTCACGCCCAAGGGCGACGTCAAGGCGCTGCCCAAGGGCGCGACGCCGATCGACCTCGCGTTCGCCGTGCACTCCAAGGTCGGCGAGCACTGCTCGGGCGCGCGGGTCAACGGCCTCATCGTCCCGCTGCGCTACGCGCTCCGCAACGGCGACAACGTCGAGATCCTCACCTCGCCGAATCAGAAGCCGTCCAAGGACTGGCTCAAGTTCGTCATCACCAGCCGCGCCAAGACGAAGATCCGCCACCACATCCGGATGGAGCAGCGCGAGCGAAGCCGCCAGATGGGCCGCGATCTGCTCGCGCGCGAGCTCCGCAAGCGCAAGGACCTCGCCATCGGCACGGTGGAACGCGAGGGGCTGCTGGAAGGGGCGGCTGCGCGCCTGCGCATCGGCACCGCCGACGACCTCCTCGTGGCGCTCGGCTACGGCAAGATCACGCCCGAACAGGCCGCAAACGCCGTGCTGCCGGAGCACGCCGAGCACGACGGCGCGCCGGCCCCGGTCGAGCCCGACACCGCGCCTCAGCCCATCAAGCGCCCCAAACGATCGATCGGCGGCATTCGCGTGCAGGGCGAGGCCGATATCGTCGTGAAGTTCGCGAAGTGTTGCAGCCCGGTTCCGGGGGACAGCATCGTCGGCTTCATCAGCCGCGGCCACGGCGTGGTGATTCACACGCGCGACTGCCCGAAGGCGCTGGACCTGGATCCGGTCCGCCGCGTCGACGTCGCCTGGGACGACGAATCCAAGACGCTGCGGCCGGTGGCGATCCAGGTCAGCTGCGAGGACCGCCCGGGGCTACTGGCGTCCATCTCGAAGTCCTTCACCGAGCACGGGGTCAACATCTCCCAGGCCAAATGCCGCACCACCGAGGACGGGCGTGCCGTGAACACCTTCCAGGTCACGGTGGGACATCTCGACCAGCTGAAGACGGTGCTGCGCAGCCTGCAGGAGATCGAGGGCGTCGTGGCCGCGACTCGACTTTGATTGATTGATTGACTGGTTGAGCGCGAAGACGCCGTTTGACCGCGAGCGCCAGGCCTGGTAGAAACCGGCCCGCAATGGCTTCGAACACGCGGAAGACCTGGAAACGCCGGGTGCGCAAGCACGTCAACATGGGCAAGAAGCGCAAGGCGAAGGAGAGCACGCGCTCGACGCCGCCGGCGTCCGTGCTCTTCGCCGATCTCGGCGAGCCCGGTAAATAGGCGCTTCGCCGCGAGACCGTGTGCGAGTCCGCGGACCTCGCCGCCAACGCACGCAACCGCCCCCCGATCTGTCGCCAGTGTGCGACGAAGGCGGACGAAGACGGACGAAGACGGACAACGTGGGGGCCGGACGGCTTCTGTGACCGATCCCGGTTGTCGCGGGCGACAGCTCGCGCGCGCAGATCTTTCGCGGACAGGAAATGGGAATTTTGCGTTAACATCGGCTAACATGGCGAGACGAGCCGACTCGGCTGTGGCTTCACCGAGTCCATGACTGCCAGGAGCCGGATGAAAGTCTGCCCGAACTGTCAGAGTAAGTACCCCGACGACGCTAACTTTTGCCCCCGCGAGGGCTGTGCCAGCGCCGAAGGCCCGTCCCGGCTGATGCCGATCGTGGACGAGGCGCCGGCGCGCTTCGTTCCGGCCAGCGTCATCGGTGGGTCTCGCAGCGGCGAGGTCTGGCAAGCGCAGGATGGTCAGACCGGCGAGAGCGTCGCTTACAAGCTGGTCTCGCCTGCGGCGCTGCCGACGCCCGCGCTGGTCGAGCGCGCGCAGCGCGAGCTCAAGCAACTGATGCGCTCGCAGAGCGCGCGCATCGCGCGCGTGGTCGACTGCGGGAAGGCGCCCGACGGCCGCATCTTCGTTGCCACGGAGCTCTGTGGCGGCGAGCCGCTCAATCACGTGATCGAGCGGAGCGGCCCCCTGTCGCTGGAGCGTACGAAAAAGATCATCGCGCAGATCGGCGAAGCCCTGCTCGAAGGCCAGAAGGTCGGTGTGGTCCATCACGACCTCGCGCCCAAGAACATCCTCATCGAGGGGGACGACGACGTGAAAGTGATCAACTTCACGGTCCCCGTGCCGACCGCGGACCGGGTCTTCGGCGTCGCGGAGTTCCTTTCGCCCGAGCAGGCGGAAGGCAAGCCCGCCGACCAGCGGTCCAACACCTATGGGCTCGGCGCTCTCGCCGTCTACATGCTCACGGGTGCGCCGCCGTTCTCGGGCGCGACGACGCAGGCGGTGCTGGAACAGGTTCAGCGCGGCGAGGTTCAGCCGCCGAGCCAGCGGCGCGCCGAGCTGACGCCGGAGATCGACCGCGTGATCTTGCGGGCCATGGACAAGAACTCCACCCGCCGACCGCTGACGTTGCGGCAGTTTCTCAACGAGGTCGCGTCGATGCACCTCGCGGGCGCAGCGCCTCCGCCTCGGACGGCGCCTGCGCTCAACCGTACGATCGCCTATGCCGGTGGAGCGCCCGACGTGCGCCGGCTCGTCGCCGAGGCGACGGCGGCTCGCGCCGAGGCCAACGGCTCCGGGCCCGTCGTGGCGTACAGCCCGGTTGCAGCGATGGCAGCGCCCGCACCGGTTGCGGCGCCGGCACCGGCGCCAGCGCCGATCCTCAGCGCCGCGCCGGCCGTTGCTCGCGTCGAGCCGGCGGCCGCCGCGCCCAGCAAGCCGGCGGCGGTCGATCCCGCATCGCAGGCGACGCCTCCACCGCTGGCGTTCACTCAGCGCGGGCACGGTGCCGCCGTCGCCGCCACCATGGTCGCGCTTCCCGCGTCGCCGGCGGCGGTTCCCCTGGGCGTGCCGATCCAGAACCGCGCCGCAGCGCCCGCTCCGGCAGCGGCCGCACCCGCGGCCAACGCGCACCTTCAGGTCACGCCCCCTCCGGTGGCCCAGCCGCGTCCCGAACCGGCGCCGGCGCCGGCCGAGCGACGACCGGCTCCGGCCGCCGCAGCGGCTGCGGCGCAGGGAGCGGGACAGCAGGGTGCGAACTTCCGCGAGACGCTCTGGTTCAAGAAGGGCGACGTCGAGCAGATGGTCGCGGAGGCCAAGGCCAAGGCGTCGGCAACCCGCGCCGAGAGCCCGAGCGGCAGCCACGACGTGCCGGTCGAGGACGCGAAGCCGCTCGAGGACCGTTACCTCGACGACGGCTCGCTGACCGTAGAGGATCGCAAGAAGTTCTCGCTGCGCGCCGGTGGTACCGCCGCCGGGGTTCCCGTCGTCGCAGCCCAGATCCCGGGCGAGCGCATGTCCGACGACGAGATGATGAGCGAGATCGGCGGCGGCAAGCGCGTCAAGATCATCGCGATCGCCGGCGTCGTTGTCGCCGTGGTCATCGCGGTCCTGATCTTCTCGTTCAAGGGCAAGGGTCCCGAGAAGTCAGCCCCGGCCGCGCCCACCGCCGCCGTGGCGAAGTCTGCCGAGGAGCCGCCCGCGGCCCCGAAGGCGGCCGAGCCAGCGCCCCCGGCCGCCGCTCCGGCCGAGGACTCCGAACCCGCGCACGCAAAGGACGCGGCGCCAGCGCACGATTCCGCGCCGGCTACCGCCAAGGCTCGCTCCCCCAAGCGCAAGGCCGCCAAGCACACGGCGGGCAAGAAGAAGCACTAGGCCGTTACGGAGCGCACGACGACGGGGACCGGTCGGTCCAGGCCGCGCCGAAATTCGTCGAGCGCGCCCGGCGCGTCGGCGGCGCTCACCTCGATGAACGACGCCTCCCCACCGACATCGCCGCGCTTCAAAGCCGCCAGCGCCTCGGGGATGAAATCCGGGTGGCCCGCGCCACCGGTGAAGATGCGCAGCGGCGGCGCGGCATCCAGTCCCACGAGCACCGCCGGGGCGCCGCGGAGAAAAGACAGCGTCGATCCCGGCGTCACCAGCTCCAGCGCCGCACGAGCGAGATCCGCGCCGGCCCCGCAAACGAAGATGCGCCGCTCCGGACGCCCTCCCGCCGGGCCGCCCGCGGCCTCCGCGTCGGCGATCGTCGTGCGCCAGGCCGCCGGCCCCGCAGAGATCGGCAGCACCACGGGGGCACCCGGGGGAGCCGAGGCTGTGGATTCCGGCTGCTGAGACGCCACCGGCGCCAGCACGAACGTGCGACAGCTGCGGCTCACCGACCACGCCGCTCCGACGCGGGTCCATGCGGGCTCCCCGAGCCAGATCGCCGTGTCGCCCGCACCCAGGCCCGCGCGCCCGCCGGCGCCAATGACGTCGGCGAGCAGGCCCGCGCCGATCGCACGCAGCGCCGGCATCGCGTCGTCGTCGATCGTCGCGACGAACCGATCCGACACCTCGACTTGTCCGCCGCTGGTGATTGTGCGCGGAGACCCGCAGGCATCGCACAGCGCGCGCCGGCACGCCGGACACTCGCCGCAGGGGAGGCGTCCCGGAACGAAGATCCGTCGCTCCGCCGGCACGGGCCCGTCCTCGACGACCGCGATGGCATCACCGCCGCGCGCACCCGCGCCCGGGACGATCTGATGGGTCACGCGGGCGCGGACGATCGCGCCGCTGGCGGGTTCGGTCCGCATGCCTAAGGATCGACGATCCCGAATCGAACCCGATGCGCCTGGCCGTCGCGGAGCACATCGATGACCAGCTCAGCTGACGTGGGAAGCTTGCTCCAGACCTCGAGCGCCTCCTCGGGCCGCTCGACCGGCCGCCCGTTGACGCGCATGACGACGTCGCCCTCGCGCAGGTCGACGCCAGAGAAGCAAACGTCGTCGGAGTTGAACGAGCGGATGATCCAGCCGCGGAAGCGCCCGCGCGCCAGCAACGGGTCGACGGAGACCGTCTGGAGCCAGCGCCCGAGGCCGGCGTCGACGGTGCGCTTGATCGCCGATCGGCGCAGGCGATCGGCGCCCACGCGCGCCTCGCACGCCGCCGGCGCCGCCGCCGGTACCGCCGATGTGGCGACTCCGTCGGTCGCGGGATCGGATGGCGCCGCCGTCGCGATGAGATGATCGCCGGTCGCATCCCCCGACGGCGCGCTCGGCGACGACGCCGGGCCCGCCGACGATGCGGTCGCGCAGCCGGCAGCGAGCAGGGCGCCGAGACTCATCGCAGCGAAAAGATTGCCTCGCACGTGGAAGACCCTAGCATGCCGAAATCGCCGTCCACTTGCCAACCTCGCGAGCGATCGCGTCAGCGACGGCGTCGACCGGCCCGCGGCCGTCGAGCACGACGACCGTGGGATCGACGCTGGCCAGCCGGCGATAGTTCGCCGCGACGCGCGCCTGAAAGCCGTCCTCGTCGTAGCGCTCCGTCGAGCGGCCAGCGGCCTGCCGGCGTGCGGCGGCGACCGCCACGGGGACGTCGAGCAGCAGCGTGAGATCCGGCGGCCTCACCGCGCGCGCCAGGCCAACGACCCAGTCGCGCTCGGCCTCCTCGGCCTGATACGCCAGCGATGACAGCAGGTAGCGATCGGTCACCACGTCGATGCCCGCCGCAAGGGCCGGCTCGATCTCACGCCGCAGGTGGTCCCGGCGATCGGCGGCGAAGAGCAACGCCATCGCCCGCCCGTCGACCTCGGCCCCGTCTGCGCTGCGGTGCCCGCCGAGCAGGATCTCGCGGATCAGGCGGCCCACCGGCCCGTCGCTGGGCTCGCGGGTCGCGAGGGCACGGCGACCGAGCGCACGGAGATGGGCCGTGAGCCGGCCGAGCTGGGTCGTGGTGCCCGATCCATCGATTCCCTCGAGCGCGATGAAGCAAGCGCGGCCGGCCGCGGATGACGAACCGCCGATTTCATTTTTCTCTGGCAAGTGGCACCTTGGGGCGCTGCGTTTCAGGATCCGCCGACCGCGCCCCGGCGGCGGGTCGACCTCCCACGCGATCTACACGGACTCGTCCTTGACCACCAGCCCCGTCTGCCGAAGACCGTCACCGCTCGCCGCGCCCGTCGCCGTCCTCGCCGCGATCGCGCTCGTCGCCGCCGCCGGCTGCCGTCGCTCCCGGGACGAACAGGCGCGGGCCTCCAGCGCCGCGGTGGCGCAGACCGACTCGCGCGACGTCCGCTGCGTCGAACGGCCCGAGGGGTGCGTGTGGTGCGTGGGGCGGGGCACGGCGGCGCCCCTCGTCGAGCCGGACGCGCTGCCGCCGTCGATCTGCGACCCCAAAGACCCCGGCAACTGCGTCGACTTCTGCTCGCGCCTCGCCCCCGATTGCGCGCTGCCCTGGCGCACGGGGACGAGCTGCCTGCTGACGACCGAGGAAGACTTCCGCCGCGAGCTCTTCCGGCGCGACACCGCGGACCGCCCCGAGGCGGTGCTGCAGGGCAAGATCACCGACGACAGCGGCAAGCGCGTCGACGGCGCCAAGATCCGCGTCTGGTTCCAGGGCACGCCGATCCTCGACGAGACGTCGGGCAAGGACGGCAGCTACCGCCTGAAGCTGCGCGCCGGGCCATGGATCTACGCGATACGCGTCAGCCATCCCGGCCTGGCCGCCGAGATCGCGGAGTTCAAGCCGACGGAACGGCAGATCACGGTCAGTCGCTCTTTCCACCTGGCGCCGGAGGTGGTCGCGCGCGGCAAGGTCACCGACGGCAAGGGCAGCCCGATCAGCGGCGTTTCCATCCACGCGCTCCGCGGCCCCGACGAGCAGATCGAGACCGCCGAGGCCCAGAGCGCCGAGGACGGCTCCTTCGTGGTCAACGGGCTCGACACCCGCCGGTCTTACCTGCGCGCGTCGAAGCTCGGCTGGCTTCCCACGACGGTGAAATGGACCCTCACGCAACCCGCGACGCGCGCGGCGATCAAGATGCAACGCACGACGGTGATCAAGGGGATGGTGCTCGACGCCGAAGGCGAGGGGCAATCGAACGCCACGGTAGTGGCGCTGCTGTCGGGTAGCGGTGTCTTCGGCGCCGGCAACGACAACAGCTCACCGATCATCTGGACGGTCGACAGCGACGGCGCGTTCGCGCAGGACCGCTTCCCCCTGGGCACGTACTATGTCTGGGCCCGGCACGGCGAGATGCTGGCCTACCCGCCGGAGAAGATCGAGCTCGACGACCAGGACCTCGACGCCGACATCGAGCTCAAGCTCTCTCACCGTGGCGCGCGCGTGCGCGGACAGGTGACCACGGTCGGCGGCTCGCCGCCCGAGAGCGAGGCGCGCGCGGTGTTGTTTCCCCGCTCGCCGCTGGCCCTGCCACGCAAGGCGCTGGGCGAGATCGATCACGCGGGCGCGTTCGTCGTGAGCGGTCTCTTCCCGGGACGGTACGAGCTGAGCATTCGCATCGGCGCGCGCGTCCTGCCAATCACGAAAGGCCCGCGCGAAGTCGAGGTCCCGATCGAAGCCGGGACGACCGTCGACCTGCCCGAGCCGATCGTGGTGAGGCCTCAGGCGGAGGAATGAGCCCGCGTGGCGGGGGGCGCCGTCAGTGCAGGACGCGCAACCGACCGAGGCAATCACGGAGCACGTGATGGCTCTCGTTCTCGAACGAGATGAACCGGATCGCCATACCGGCCACCGCGCGGTTCACGCCGTTCTGGGTGAAGTTGATGAAGTAGTGGTTCTTGACCTCGCCGGTCGCGACCACCTCTCCCGAACCGTCGGGCACGGGAAAGCAGACCCGCACCGTGGCACCGAGGGGCAGGGGGTCGGCCAGTTCGACGAAAATTCCGCCCGCGGAGACGTTCCGGGCGACGCAGACGGTCTCGCCGAAGAGCAAGGACTCGATTCGGACGGCGAACATCTTGTCGAAGCGAAGGTGCTGGCGTTGCTCGGGAATAGGTGCCAGCGGAGACGAAGAGAAGTCGGTGGTTCGCATTGACGCCATACTACGATGTGCCGCAGTGAAGTCAAAAATCCTACATGTAGGACATTGCGATAGTGTCCCCGACGCCTCGGTGCGACCGCGGCTGGGCTCCTGATTTGGCGATGGCGCGGCTTCGATTCGCGGCGTGGCTGCCCGTTGGCCTGTGGGCGTCGGCAATCTTCGGCCTGTCGTCGATCCCGGGGACGCGGCTGCCTGCCATCGATCTGCCCGGATCGGACAAGGTCGTTCATGCGCTGCTCTACGCGGTCCTGGGCGCGCTGCTCCGGCGCGCGCTCGACCGAACTTCCGGCCACGAGCCCAGGCGCTCGAATCTCCTGATCGCAGCCCTGCTCGCCACCGCCTACGGGATCAGCGACGAAATCCACCAATTGTGGACGCCCCACCGCAGCGCGGACTGGCGCGACGTCGTCGCGGACGCCGCCGGGGGCGCGCTGGGCGCCTCCGCGCTTGTCGCGATGCGATGGATGAAATTTCGCGCCTGCCTTATGATGGGCCGGAGCAAGAACCGCAAATGCTCCCCGACGAGAGAACCACGCTGAGCAACACGCTGGGGCTGCCGGGCGACGTCGAGGCGTTGGTCGCGGCCCCGGGCCGAGGCGTTGCGCGGCCCCTGGTGACGTTCCTGCGCTCGCAGGGCATCAGCGTCCAGACCGCGGGCGACGCCGACAGCGCGTTCGAAGAAGCGCTGCTGCACCCGCCCGACGTGATTCTGATCGACGACCGGATCCTGCCGGCCGGCGGCATCGAGCTGTGCCAGCGGCTCAAGGGCAACATCCGCACGCACTTCGTGCCGGCGATTGTCTTCGCGCTCAACGACCTCCGGCAGTTCCGGCTGCGCGCCACCGCCGCGGGGGCGGACGCCGTGTTCTCACCGTCCACCGACGCGCAGGAGCGGCGCACGCGGCTCTGGGCGCTGCTGCGCACACGCGCGTTGTTCACGCGCTTCGAGAAGAAGCAGCGTTCTCAGGGCAGCGAGATCGTCGAACGCCGCCGCTGGGTCAGCCACCTGCTGCACGACCTGCAGGGGTCGGTCGCGGCGCTGCAGGCCAACGTCAACTTCATGGCGCGCTTCGGCCCGCCCAAGGAGGACCGCCGCCGCGCCGACTTCGACGGCAGCGTCGACGACGCCCGCACCGTCTTCGACCAGCTGATGCAAAGCGTCCGCACCGTGATCGACTTCGACCGGTTCGAGAGCGGGCAGATGCAGCTCACGGAGACCCAGTTCACGCTGGGCGATCTGGCGGCCGAAGCGCTCGACGAGGCGCGCCGCCACGCCCTGAGCGCCGGCGTGTCGCTGGCGCTGGCCCGCCCACCCACAGGTCAAGAAAGGCCGCTGACTGGCGATAAGGATCTCATCAAGCGCGGGCTGCGGAACCTGGTCATCAACGCCATCCGCCGCGGGCCCGCCCAATCGGAAATCGAGCTGCGCGTGATCGAAACCGACATCGGAGCGCGATTCTCCGTGACCAGCCCCGGCGAAACCATCGCGGCCGCCGAGCGCGCGGAGGTCTTCGAGCCCTACGGCCAGCTCGGCACGCACACGGTGGGCTATGGCCTCGGCCTGGCGCTGGCCCGCGCGATCGTCGAGATGCACGAGGGCAAGATCTGGGTCGAGGACAACCCGCGGGGTGGCGCCGTCTTCGTGTTCGAGCTGCGCTTCAACCGCAAGGCCACGGGCAGCCGCAAGCGCGCGGCGGGGGCTCCCGCCGACCACGCGCCCCGGGGGCAGGACTAGTGCAGCGAGCGGCGCGGCGGCTGGCGGTGGCGCTGGCGATGCTGCTGGCGCTCGCGCGCGCTCCGGCCGCCTGGGCGGCGCCCAGGGTCAGGGTCGAAGAGCTCTGTAAAGCGTTACTTGAAGATTCCAACTACAAGGTGCGGGTCCAGGCGGCGATCGTGCTCGGGAAGCTCCGTGACGTCAGCACCGTCGATTCGTTGGTCAAGGCGCTCGACGACCCCAACAAGACCGTCCGGGGTATCGCGGCGCAGGCGCTGGGGAAGATCGGCGACCCAGCGGCCGCCGAGCCTTTGCGCGGGCTGTTGCGCCGCGACGACGACCCGTTCGTCAAGGGGCAGGCCGAAAACGCGCTCGCGTTGTTGCAACCCAGCGGCGGCGCGACGGCGAGCGCCGGCAGCGCAGCAAAGAAAGCAAAGATCTACTTGAGCTTTGGACCCTTCACCGGCACGTCGAAGACCATCAGCCCCGACGCCGCCAAGATCGTGCGCGACGTGCTACAGAGGGAGCTCGGCAAGCTGCAGGTTGTCACCACCAACATCAGCGCCGTCGACCAGAAGAACTTTGCCAAGAGCGGTATGCTGGGCTTCTACATCGACGGCAACGTGACCCGCCTCGACGACGCGTCGTCGGGCGGCGGCTCGGAGACGTCGTGTGACGTCAAGGTGCTGGTCGCGCGCTGGCCGTCGAAGAGCATCATTTCCTGGACCAACGCCGGCGCCAGCGTCCAGTCGGGATCGCGCCCGCGCGACAAGGACAACGCGCGCCATGACTGCCTCGAAGCCTCGGCCGGACAGCTGGCCGAGGACCTGACAAAATTTTTCAAATCGCAAGGTGGGTAGCAAGGTAGGAACGAATGACAAGCCCGCGGATTCTGTTCCCGATCATTGGGAGGACGCCATGAACAACAACGATAACGGACCCTCAGGACGTCCCCCTTACAAGCGCAAGGTCAGGAACTACTTGCTCGATGTCGGGCTACAGCTCCGCTACACGGCGACGATCGTCATCGTGGCGGTGTTCCTGACCGCGGGGCTGGGGTTCAAGATGTACCAGGCGACGCGCGACGTCTCGAAGGTGATCCTGTGGACCAGCCTGGTGGACCCGTCGAGCGCCGAGGAGCTGCAAGCGCAGTTCTCCAACAGCGACCGCGTGGTGCTCTGGGGCATCGTCGGGTTCGGCGTCGTGCTGGTGTTCTCGATCGTCACTGTCGGGATTCTGATCACCCACAAGGTGGCAGGCCCGCTGCACAAGATCGCATCGCTGTTCGCGCGCGTCCGTGAGAACCGCATGGGCCCGGCGCCCTCGAGCCTGCGCAAGGGCGACGAGCTGCAGGAGTTCTACTCGGCGTACCGCGACATGCACCAGGCGCTGCGCGCGCGGGTCGAGGAGGACCTGCGCGTGCTCACCAATGCCGTCTCGGTGCTCGAGGCTGTGCCCGACGGCTCGCACGACCGCGCGTCACCGATGCAGCGCACCCTCGAGGAGCTTCGCCAGCTGCGCAAGCGCAAGGAAGAGAGCCTGGAGGGCGGCACCGGCGAGACCGAGATCCCCAAGACCAGCGGGCGCTGAGCTCGATGAGGGCCTCGGGCGTCAGGGCCTCGCGCTTCGGACGTAGTTCGGAGTCGGCGGCCCGAGATCCGAAACCTGCTAAAAGCTAGCTCTGGCGGGTCTGCGCGGCGCTGACCAGGCACAGGCCGTGGAGGAACAGGCCGGGCAGGAAGCAGCAGGCGTAGCCCATGAGCGTGGTCGCCATCCACGCGACGCCAGCGCCCGGCCGCCCCGAGTAGATGTGGCCGGCGCCGGGGATCAGCATCGACAGCATGACCGCGGTCACCGGGCTGTGCTTGGGGCGTGCCGTCAGGAAGAACGATTCGCCGATGCTGATCGGCGGTGGGCCGATGGCGGTGGTCGTGGGCAAATGGCCGTTCGCCTGGATCGGCTTCCGACCCGGGTAGACGTACTCGATGATGCCGGCTGCCGAGGTGCGCACGGTCAACGTCCCGTGCTCGACCATACGCGCCAGATGGCGCTCGGCGGTCCGCACCGAGATCCGCCCCAGGTAGGCAACGTGGGCGGCGGTGATCGGGACGTCGGTCTCGAACAGCACCCTCAGAACCAGCTGTTCGAACTCATCGAAGTCCATGAGCTACGAATCAAGAGTAGCACAACTGACGGCGACGCAACTGCGTCGTTCATAGGGCTCGCGCGCGAAATGAAGAGGCGCAAGGAAACGCCAAGAAAGCCGCGCCAAGAAAGCCGCGGTCTGCGCGGCAGGCTCGGACCCGCGGCGCGGATCAGACCCCGGTGACAGCGGCCTTGACTACCTTTCCGCCCGCGCTCGCGGTGAAGTCGCTGTTGAGCTGACTCTCGGGGATGCCGAGCGCGACGCCCAGAGTCCGCGCCGCGGCCACATGCGTGTCCGCCGCGGGGATGTCGCCGCCGCTGGCCAGTGAGTTGCCGGTCGCCGAATCGATGTCCGACGCGGTGTAAGCGCCGCTGGAGGACGCCGTCACGCCACCGATGACGCTGGGAGCAACGTTCTTGCCGATCATCACCGTGACGGCGTGGTTGCCGTAGTGGTCGCGGCCGGTGCGGGACGTGACCTTGGCGATGCCGTTCAGGTTGCGCCCGAAGACGTTCAGCGTCGCGAAGGTGACCTTGTCGGTCAGTTGCAGGGACGCCAGCGCGTCCATGATCGCCTGGATGCCCTGCACGCCGCTCACGTGCTGGTCGGCCTCGGCCTGCAGGTTCTGATCGCTGTGATTGTCACCGCCAAACGCCAGGTGCACCGTCACGACCGACGTCACGTTGGCGGCGATCAACGCCGCCGCCGCCAGCGCCTGCCCCTTGGCGTCGTCGGCGGTGATCGCGTTCAGCGTCGTCGCCAGCTGGTCGGCCAGCTCGCGCACCTGGGTCTGCGACGTCGCCAGTGAATCGAGGAACGCCTTCTGCACGTTGTTTCCGTCGCGTTTCGCGATGGCGTTCAGCTGGTCGAGGGACGTGTCGCGCAGGCTGCGCACCTTGACCAGCGGATCGGTCTTCGAGCCCGTGAGCAACTGCTTGAGCTGCGTCGGCGAGACCGAGGGCAGCATGCGCCCGGCGAAGCTGACGAGCTCGCTCGAGTTCCCGTGCGCGCCGACGGCGATGGGCTCGTTCTGCACGGTCATGAAGCAACCCGCCAGGTGCTTGGCGTACGCCGAGACCAGCATCTCACCGCCGCTGGTGGCGCCGAGCAGCTTCATGACCTTGGGCTGGTCGCCATGCACCGTCGAGTGGGTCATGTGGTGGAAGAAGCTGGTGCGCGCCAGCGTCGCCGGCGCGAGCGCGCCGCCGGCGGCGGTGCTAGCCCAGGGCAGGGCGGCGTTGTAGGTCTTGCTGCCGAGCTGCACCGGCGTCGCCGCCACCTCCGCCTGCTGCGGGTGAATGATGTCGGCCTGCTCGTACGTTCCGGGGCAGTTGCAGTTCAACGGGTCGCCGTTGCTCGACGCGCTCAAGATCAGGTACTGCAGGTTGGCGCGCGCGTCGATCGCGCACTGGAGCGACTGCGCGGTCGCGCGGCGCGGGTTCATCAGGAACCAGGCCGGCAGCCCTGTCGCCAGCGCGCGCAGGCCGATGTGGCCCGCGCCGAAGAGGGTGGTCATGAGAGCATCGCGTCGCCTGAGCATCATGATCGGCTTCCTCTCGCTCAATTAAAGTCCGAACGACAGCGAAGTGGGTGATTGACAGGCCAGCGCGAACGTCGACCGCAGCGCCGTCGTCGCGGTGTTGCCCTTGACCGCCAGCACCGCGGTGTAGTGATCCTGCAGCGCCTTGGCCGCGTCGGCGTGGTGCGGGTCGGACGGTGGATAGCCCATGAGCCGCGTCGTCAGGTCCTCGACGGCGCCGGCGACGTCGGTGCTGCTGTAGATCTTGCCGGCCGTCGAGTCCACGACCAGCGCGGCCACGTTCTCGCACAGCATCTCGGTGGCGGCGCGGTAGAACACCGTCGGCACGAACGGCGTCACCGGCGACTCCGACCCGCGACTGAAGGCGTCGGCCGCGACGCTGCTTGCGATCTTCGCGGTCGCCGCCTGCGCGGTCGTGGGCAACGTTGCCAGTTGCGCGCAGATGTCGGGGCCGTTGAGGCGGTTCGACAGCGACGCGCACAGCTGATCCCGCCGCGCCACGCTCACCGTCATGCCTAGCTGATCGAAGGTCAGCGTGTCGCTGAATCCGGTGACCAGCGGCGAGGAGAAGAAGTCGTTCACCAGGTTCACGAAGTTGAACCCGCCCGTCTCGAACTTGCTGGCGATGCGCCGGAACTCCGGGTCGGTCTCGACGCAGGCCGACGAGTTCGCCAGGAAGCAGAGCTTCTGCGTGACGCCGAGCGCGAAGCGCGAGATCGGCGCGTTGCCGTCGGCGGCGTCGGTGACCTGCATCAGCAGCGGGCCCAGCGCCGAGAAGGTCGTGCCGCTGGCGTTGACGTTGCCGAACGCCAGCGCGCCGCCGGTGGTCGCCGGCCGCGGATTGGCGGCGCCGCCATTGAACGTGCCGCGCGACGGGAAGTCGTTGCGGTCGTTGAAGTCGAACTGCGTCGCCCAGAACTGGCGCAGCGGATCGAGCAGCTTGTGGCAGCCGTAGCACTCGGTGCCGGTGACGGCGTGGCTCGGATCCAGGCCGGCTGCGCTGAGGGGAGTGATGCTGTTCGAGCTGGTCACCGACTGCCCCAGCGCTGCCAGCAGCGTCTGGTTCGCGGTCACGCGGTGCTGGTTGCTGTCGTTGGTGTTCCAGAGCGCCAGGTATGCGGGCGTCGAGTAGAAGCCGACGCGCGGCAGCTGCAGCGACAACGTCGTCGTCGTCCGCAGCGTCGGCAGATCGTACGGCTGCAGGCGGCTCTGCCCCGTCGGGAGCGGCTGCACGGTGACCCAGGCCCAGTCCGACAGATCGCTCGCGGTGAAGTACGGCTTCGAGGCGTGCTCCCAGCAGGTCGGCGTCGCCGCGAACGGGAAGCGCGGCGTGTATCCGAGCAGGCGCTGGAACAGCTGCGCGTAGCCCGTGAACGCGTTGACCATACCGGCCGTGCCCTGACACGTCGGCTGCAGCTGGAAGCGCGCCGCGTTCACCGGCATCTGGTCGTCGAAGACCATGTAGTTCGCGCTGGTCGGATCCAGCGTCTGCTCGAGCGGGATCGCCGTGCCGCTCATGTCGACCTTCCACGCGATCTTGGTGCCAGTGACGCCGAACGAGTACGGCTGGTCGTTGGGCATCTCGATCTGCACGTACAGGCTCTTGAGCGCCGTGGTCATCATGAACCGCTGCGTGGTGAGCACGTCGGAGAAAGGATGGCCCTCGGCGATCAGCTGCCACGCGGTGCGCGCGAAGCTGTCCTGGAGGTTCTGCACCAGCTTGAAGAACGCGTCGTCACCGACGGCGCCCGTACCCAGCGGGCCGAAGTCGAAGCCGCCGTTCTCCAGCAGCTGCATCTTGAAGTCTTCGGTCGGCATGAAGCCGGTCTGCTGAAAGGCGTTGCGGAAGAACGTGATCATCTTGTCGCGGAACAGCGGCTGGAAATCCGTGCCGGTGGTCCACGTGGTGATCAGCGCGCGCAACCCGTCGGCGGTCGCGCCCGACATCATCTCCTGGTCGGTCGGCGCCATCCCCGTGAGCAGGTTCTTCACCTTGCGCACCGCCGACGCGGCGCTCGAGGCCTGGAACGGGGGAGGGGGAGGGGGCGCGTCGCCGCCCGCGCCGCCCAGGCCGGGATCGCCGGTACCACCCGGGCCACCGGTGGAATTGCCCGTGCCGCTGTTGTTGCCAGCGCCATTGCCGCCGCCGCCGGGGCGTGCGCCGGTGTTGCCTACAGAGCCCGCGCAGGCGGAAAGAACCAGCGCGGACGTCAAACCAACCGCCACACCGAAACGCACCCAGAAGATCTGTGGCTGCTTCATCTGCATCCTCGCGAAGCGGGTACGGCGGATAGTCGCGCCGAAACCCAGCAGGCTTGGCCAGTGGGTTTCATCGCGGGAGGTCTGAAACCCATTGAGGGTTCCAGGTCTGGGGGGGCCCCGCTCACCCTTTGATTGTCGTTCCCATCACGCGGAACCAATCACGGGGCGGTTTGCAGGGCGTGACTTTCATAGATCTCGGTGTTGCCGGACCGCGAGGACGCGAACATCAAATAAAGGAGATCGACCGATAGGGCCGCATCGGAGTCGACCGCGGGCGAATTGACGTCGGTCAGCGGAAAGGCCGGGGGAAAGCTGGCGTCGGTCGAGCGGCGCACCGACCCGTAAAGGTCACTCTGGCCGGCGCGAGTCAGCGTGAAAAACACAACCAAGCCGCCTTGCGCGACGAAGGGATCGGCCTCGTCGGCCGATGTGTCGAGCCCGGGCACGCGCACCGGCACGCCCCAGGGCTGCGTCACGCTGGCGCGCGTCGACGCGTAGATATCGGTGCCGGTGGGGCTGTTCTGATGCAGCGATGAGAAAAACATCGTGGTTTCGGCCGCGTCGACCGAGGGCGCCGAGTCGAAGTTCGGGCTGGCAAGCTCGGACACCGGCGTCGGCGCCGCCCAGACCGACTGCACGCTCGGGCGCGCGGAGTGCCAGATTCGGCCGCGAAACAGCTCGCGATCGGTGGTGAACCAGATCGACAGGCCGTCGAGCGAAACCGACGGGGAGCGGTCGATGCCGGTCGAGCTCAGCTCCGTCACCATCGACGGTGTGCCCCAGGGATCGGCGGGGCTGGCGCGCCGGGAGACCCAGATGTCGCTATTTCCCGCGCGATCCGAGGAAAAATAGAGCTCGCGCAGATCGCCGGTGAACGTCGGATCCTCGTCGTCGGCGGTCGGGTCCGACAGCGCCGTGACCAGCGTCGGCGGCGAGAAGCGAGGCGCCTCCGGGGGCCAGCCTCCGAGCGCGTCACCGCCGCCGTCGACTGTGCTTCCCGGCGTGGGGACCGTGCCGAGGAGGTCGGTCGAAGGCGCGCACCCCAGCACTGGCAAGAGCGCCAGCCAGCATTTGAAGCACCCGGACGAACGCCATGCGTCGCGCAAAACTATACCCAGCCAGTTGTCGTTCCAGCGGTCTGAAACCAATCACCGGCCTGGAATCGATACGTGTGCGTGTTCACCATCTTGACCTCGAGATTCACCTTGGCCATCGTAGTCCTTGTATGGCGCAGCTCAACAAGCCCTTGCCGCGCGATCTCAACGAAGTGGCAAGGCTCGCGCATGGGCCGCGACCGCGACCACATGCCGACGACCTGCGCCGCATGGCTCAGGCGGCGGCCGCGGGCAACCCCGACGCGGCGGCGACCCTGGTCGCTCACGTGGGTGCCCCGATGCTGGCGGCGGTTCGCCGCGTGATGGGCTCCAAGCACCGCGACATCGACGACATCGCGCAGGACGCGGTGATCGCGCTCCTCGGCGCGCTCGAGACGTTTCGCGGCGAATGCAGCGTCGTCCACTTCGCCCAGCGCATCGCCGTGCTCACCGCGCTGACCGCGCGCCGGCGCATCCGCATCGAGAACCGCTGCTCGGATCCCGACGCGCAGGGGATCGAGAACGTCCCCGACGGCAGCGGATCTCCGTGGTCGGCGGCCGTCTCACAGCGGCGGCGCGAGCTGGTGCAGCAGCTGCTCGACGAGCTGCCGGACGTGCTGGCCGAGGCGCTCGCGCTGCACTTCGCGTTCGGCTACACGGTCGAGGAGATCGCGGCCACGGCGGCGATCTCCGCCAACACCGTCTGGAGCCGGCTGCGCCTCGGCAAGCGGGCGCTGCGCCGCAAGCTGGGCCGGGACGCGCAGCTCGCCGAGCTGTTCGAGATCTCGCCGCACGAGCGCGAGGAGGTGCCGTGATCGACGGGCGAGGCGAGCACGAGTGCCGCGGCGATCTCGTCGCGCGCGCGCGGCGCGGCGAGATCTCTCCAGCCGATCGCATCGCGCTCGACGCGCATCTGGCGGCTTGCGCCTCCTGCCGCATGAGCTGCGACATCCAGGCCGACTTCGCCGCCGACAGCGCCGTGGAGGTCGACGACGCGGAGCGCATCGCGCGCATGTCATCCGCCGCCCGTCGCTGGAGCCAGCGGCGCGCGCGACCGCCGGCTCGTTGGCCGCGGCGCCCGAGCCGCATCAAGATGCGCACGCTCATGCTGTCGATGGGCGCGCTGCTGATCGCCGGCACGGCGAGCGCCACCATGTGGTGGTGGCGGGCGACACCGCAGCTCTCGGAGCCGCGCGCCGAGACGCACACGCCGGTCACGTCGTCTCGGCCGCGGGTCTTCCCGCGCGCGCGTGCCCGCGCGCCCGAGCCGGTGGTCTCGGAGCCGGTCGCCGTAGAGGAACCTGTGCCGTCTGCTCCGCCGGCCGAGACCTACCGCCGGCCGCGTCCTCACAGCCGGACGGTCACCGCCGTGCGCACGCCGCCCGAGACGCCGGCGTCGCTGCTGCGCCTCGCGAGCGAAGCGCGCGGGCGGGGCGACGCCGACGTCGCGTCGTCACTCTATCGGCGGCTGCAGCGCGAGTACGGCGACACGCGCGAGGCCGCGCTGTCGTCGGTGCCGTGGGGCGGGCTCCTGCTGCGGCAGGGCCAGGCCGAGCGGGCGCTGGAACAATTCAACCGTTACTTGAAGACCGAGCCGCGAGGAAATCTGCTGCCCGAGGCGCTGTACGGGAGGGGGCGGGCGCTGGCTGCGCTCGGCCGCTCCGCCGACGAGAAGCAGACCTGGCGGCGGCTGATGTCCGAGACGCCAGGGAGCGCGTACGAGTCCCACGCCCGGCGCCGTCTCGACGAGCTGAAGTGATCCGGCGCGCGGTCGCGGCGGCGGCGCTGATCGCGATCCTGGGTGGCGCGGTGGCGCACGCGCAGAGCGCCGCCGGCTCCGACGGCGCGCATGCCGACGGTGGCACATCTGCCGACGGCGCCGCCGCACCTACCGCGCCCGCGGCGGCTCCGGCGCCCGAGGTCCGTGCCAGCCGGCGCCCCGAGGCCGTCGACATCACGCTGGTCGGCACCACCGAAGCGTACGACAGCCTGCGCGCGCGCATCGGCGAGCGCATGCCGTTCGGTGTGCCGTTGCTCTGGAGCCGCATCGATCGCTTCAATCCGTTGAGCGAGCTGCTGCGCGGCCCCCAGACGCCCCAGCCGGCGAGCGCGCTGCGCTGCTGGATCGATCTCGCCGATCTGCACCGCGCGACGCTGTACTTCGCCGACCAGCGCGGCGAACGCTTCCTGGTGCGCGAGCTGCCGCTGTCGGGCCGCTTCGACGAGGTGGACCAGCAGTCGGTGGCGCAGGTGCTGGAGCTATCGGTCTCGGCCCTGATCGAGAACGAGGAGATCGGCTTTTCGCGCGCTCAGGCCCGCGAGATCTTCGCGCGCGCGCAGCCGGCGCCCGCCGCGACCGTCATGCACGCTGCGCCGGCGTCCGAGCCCGCGCGCTGGCAGCCGGCGGCGGGCGTCTTTTATGCGCTGGAAGAGCTGGGCGCCGCGCTTCCGCTCGCGCAAGGGCCCGGGCTGATTCTCTCGCTCGGGCACATGGAGGTAGCCGTTCCGCCGACCGGCGCAGCGCCGACCAGCCGCGGCGCGGAGAGAGTCGAGCCCAGCGCCGGCGGCTGGCTCGCGGCGCAGTATCAGATCCCGATCGACGCACGACAGCCCGACGTCGGCCTGCGCCTGACCGCGCTCGCCGCGCGCATCGGCGTCGACGCGCGCTGGTGGCGCCTGCACGCGCGCGTCGGCGCCGGCGCCAACTTCACGCACGTCACGCCGTTGCCGGGCACGACGAGCACCACCACCATGCTGGCGGCGCCACACTGGTCGACGGTCTTCGTGGCCACCGGCGCGCTCGCCATGCGATTGCCGCTGGAGCGGGCGTTCGGACCGCTGCTCGCGCTCTCGCTGGCGATCTTCCTCGACGCCGCGCCGTCGACCACCGAGTACGGTTTCACCGACACCAGCGGAAACCACGTGGCCTTCGCGTCCCGACGCCTGCGCCCGGGGCTCGCGCTAGAGCTCGCGTACTGAAGGCAACGAAGCTCGCATACCGAACGTCGAGAGGTGGCGTTATCATCGAGCCGATGTCCGAAGACAAGAAACGGTTGGCGGCGCTCGCGCGCGGCGTCCAGTCGCTGCGCCGCCAGTCGCGCGACCTGCGGCGCGAGATCGACTTCCTCGATCGATTCTCCAACCGCTTGCCGTCCCGCGCCTGCGCCGCCGCGCGCTCGTACCTGACGATGATCGAACATGGCGCCGACCTCGCGATCGCGCAGGTCCAGCAGCTCAAGGCCGAGATCGCCAACCGAGAGGCGGCGACGCGCGTCGAGCGCCTGGCCATGAAGCTGGGCGTCCCGCGGTAGCGCGTAGCGACCAGGGCAGGCCGGCCGCCAGCGGCCGCCCGCTTCGCAACGCCGTAGTTTACATAATATATCTTATCGGACTTTTCATTGTAGCAGCCACATGAAAATGTCCGGTTTGTACTTAGCCTTGACACACACATTCTACTGTAGCAGCCTTGACATTCTAAGCCCCGGTACCGACGCGAGCGCCTCGGGGAGCTCGTGCACATCGACTGGCGACGATCCAAACGGCGCAGGCTGGCGCCTCATGCCCGACGACAAGAAACCCGGCCCCGACATCACGGCGACCGCCTGCTCTTCAACATTGGCTGGCTCTCGGGCGAGCTCTCGGGCGATCTTGGGGGATGTTCCTCGTCGCGTGCAGTGTCCTCCTGGGTCTCGTCGCCGCCGCGCCTGCCCATGCGGGTGACACGGCAGCGCCGGTCTCCGGGGCTCCGCCTGAGCCCTCCGGGCTGACAGGCCTCGACCCGGTACCACCGGCGTGCGGCGACACGGCGGCGCTCTTGAAGGACCGCCTTCCGTCGCAGCCCGACGATGCCACCCGGACGGAGCGCCATCCGCCGCAGGTCAGCCTGACCATCACCCCGGACTGCCGTCTGGCGATCGGCCACGGGCGCTGGCCCGCACTGTCTCGAACCTTGGTGGCGCTGGCGGCGCACGACGGCGCGATGAAGCGCGAGGTCTGCGAGGTCGCGCCGCCCGAGGCGCTGCCCGCGATCGTCGAATGGCTACGCGCCGACGCCGGCGCCGACCCGGACCGTTGGCGCTATGAAGAGATCTGCGCGTTGGCGTTGGCGCGGGAACGCCCGGCGGAGGTTGAACGCCTGGTCGTTTCCCGTCTCTCACAGCCTCAGGTCTGTCGCGTCGACGATCTGGCGCTGCGTTTGACGCGCCAGCTGCCACCAACCCAGGATCGGGCGGCCTTGCTGCCCGCGCTGGCCGCCGTCACCCGGGCGCGGCTCAGCGGCCGCGACGAGCTCTTCGGGCTGGTCTGCGAGGATCCGCGGGCCCGGCCCGCGAAGGCGTGCCAGGACCCCGCGCGTCTGGAGCCGAGTTGGGCGAGCCACGCCCACCTCCGGCGGGTCGCGCCCGCGCTGGTCCTCGACGTGGGGGGCGCGCTGGCCTACGGCCTTCTGTGCATCTTCCTGTGGCGGCGGGCCCGGGACGGCTGGTCGGCGACGACCCTCAGCGTGATCGGGGCGATGGCGACCTCGATCCCGCTGTGGTGGTGGATAGTCAACTCGAGTCCCAGCGCGGGCGAGACCAACTGGCTCAAGTTCGGCCTGGCGGCGCTCGCCACTCCGCTGGTGGCGCTGGGGGCGGCCCTGGTCACCTGGTTGCTGATTCGCAAGGTCAAGGTCCTCGCGCTTCCCTGGTGCCTCTTTCAAATGGCGTTCTACCTGGCCCTCACGGTGACCCCGTTGTGGCGGTCCGGCTGGGACCCGATCTGCTGATGGGCCGCTCATCGCGCGCACGCACCTTTCGGACATGTCGATATCGGACGTTTGACCTCCGAATCAGGCCAGCGCGGCGGCCAGAGCCCGGCGCGCCTTGTGCAGCCGCGACCACACCGTGCCCTCGGGGATGCCCAGGATCGCGGCGATCTCCAGCTGGGTGAGCCCGTCGACGGAGAAGAGCGCGATCGCCGCTCGTTGCTCGGCGGGCAACAAGTCGAACGCTGCCTGCACGCGCCGAACGTGCTCGCGCGCAGCCAGCACCGGGTTGGGGTCGCTGCCCGCCGCCTCATGGGGGCCGGCGCTCGGGATGCTCGCGGTCGGCGTCGCCGGTTGTCGGGCGCGCACGTGCAATGCCGTGCGCAGCGCGATGCGATGGATCCAGGTGCCGAGCTGAGCGTCGCCGCGGAAGCGGCTCAGGCTCCGGTAGATCTCGAGAAAGGTCTCTTGCAGAGCGTCCTCGGCCAGCGCCCGTTCTCCGCACAGACGCAGGCACAGCGCGAAGACCTGGCTCCGGTGCACTTCGAAGATCTCCCCGAAAGCGGCGTCGCGCTCGACGCCCGCGGTTGCGCGGAAGCGCGCGACGATCGCCACGTCGCCGTCGCGGGCCGCGCCCATCAGCGCAACGACGCTAGCTCGCCCCTGAGGTCATTCGCGGCCCTGCGTCGAATGATCAGGGCGACGAGTGAGGCTGAGGTCATGAAAGCACCGAAGATGAACGTCGATCCGGAACGCGCATTCCCGTCCATGAGCGTGAGGTAGGATCCGAGCGTGGCGAGGGCCGAGCCGGTGATCGTGACTGCCAGGAGCGGCCCCGCGAGGCGCAAGCCCCGGAGCCTTCGCGTCAACTCAATCCGGTAGGCCGCCACGGTATCCGCCCCACCAAGGATGCTCCACCGCGCCGGGTGCTTCCATCGGAAGGTTCGGGCGATCATCACCGCCAGGAGGAGCGCGAGATCAGCCAGGGCTGCCGCGCGGGTCACCCATGACGTGGCCACGCCGAAGAGACGATCGGCGACTGGAATCGCGATGGTCGACGCCATCATGCCCCCCGCGAGCACCCACGCCATATGACGAGATCTCGAG
>Ga0265338_10002654_pt1 | contig 26307 bp, 43 predicted proteins | sample 42126metaG_FD_193579 | JGI IMG/M metagenome (GOLD analysis project Ga0265338, IMG submission 193579) | Rhizosphere microbial communities from Carex aquatilis grown in University of Washington, Seatle, WA, United States - 4-21-26 metaG | ecosystem: Host-associated > Plants > Roots > Rhizosphere...
GAAGCATCACGTCGCATCCACGATCACTGCCCCCGACTTCTCGTGGCAGTGATACGCCGGGTCCTTCGGGTCTGGCGTGAAGACACGCGACTGCGTGTTGCACGAGGCGAGGGCGAGACTGATGAGCGCGAGCAGCGCGAGGCCTAGGGCCTTCACTTGCAGGCCGCCCTTGCCGCGCACGACGTCGCCTTCTTGAGGCAGTCGAGCGGGAGGTTCGTGAGGTGCGACGCCACGACCTGACGGCAGGTCGAGACGCAGAGCGGCTCGGGCGGCTGGCATTTGAGGTAGACCGCGTTCGCGCACGCCTCCTCGCACGGGTCGAGCGCAGGCGCTGGACCCGGCGTGGGAACCGGAGCCGGCGGTACCGGCGTGGGAGCGGGAGTGGGACCCGCGTCCGCGACGACGGGAGGAGGAGAGGGCGCGGGGCCCGGTCCAGGGCTCGGGGGCACTGGGGTCGTGCACTGCGCCGCGAGGCAGCAGCCGGCGAGAAAGCACACGAGGTGGATGAGATGCGTCTTCATGGCTCACGCCTTCCTGACCGCGAACACATCGAGGTCCGTCGCTTGCTGCACAAACTCCTCGGTGACCCAGATGGTCCCGTTGAAGCCCCAGACGGAGTCGTCACTACCCCAGGAGCCGACGAGCTGGAACTCCTTCTTGCTCGACGCCGCCGTGCGGTACGCGCCGTAGAACTCCCAGTGCCCGCCGCCGTTCGGATCGTTCAGATCCGCGGCGCCGTACGCGGGGTCCCCCGCCTTCCAGTTCTCGAAGCCAGTGTCCACGAAGGAGCCGTCACCGACGGCCCAGCCGGCGTAGATCGCCGAGCAGAGGTCGTCGATGCGCTGCTTCCCCGTGTCCGTGATGCCGTACCAGCCGATGAGCTTGAACTGGGCTTCCTGCGCCAGCTCGTCGAGCGTGGGCTCGTCGTTGATCGTGCTCGGCTCGCAGTCGGAGTAGTACCCCTGCGACGTCGGCGCCTTGATCGCCCGAATGCCCCACTCGGTCGAGCCCCGCATCGCCGAGTTCGGCATCGCGCCGTCGTCGGTGAGCAGCACGCTCGGATCCGCGCGATCGATGCAGCGAGCGACGTCGTACCAGCCCTTCGGGCTCGGAACGAACGAGAGCTTCTGCCCCTTCGACCAGAGCGACGTGTAGGCCGCGCCAGACGAGCCGTGCCCGATGCACGAGGAGGTACGGTTCTGGTCCATCCGCGGCGGGTAGAACTGCTCCAGGGTCGCGGCACTCGGGTAGGCCGCTGCGACCTGACCCCGGAGAAGACGAAAGCTCGTCTTCATGTGCCCGGCGGGGTTCGGGATGTAGCCCTTTGCGTGAATCACGGCTTCACCTCACCCACGCACACGTCGACAGGTGCGTTTGGTGACTCTGCCGGGTGCGACGCACGATACGCGCGCGACGCCTTCACGTGACCGAAGAGCGACGCTATCTCCTCGGCCGTGAGGCAGATCGCTCCGATGACCGGGTTCCCCGAGTCGAGCACCGTGCACGCCTCAGTGACGATGCTCTTCGCCGTCATGCCCGCGCAGCCGATGACGAAGCCGAGCACGACGAACACCATGGCGACCGTGTTCGCCCCATCCGTCGGCTTCTTCGCTCGCGGCCCGATGTTCAGCGCTCCGCCGACCTCTGCCAGGAGGTTCACGTAGTCGACAGTGATCGTGTTCACGATATTCCCGAAGCGAGGGAACCGTGGTGCCACGACCTTCTGCACGAACTGGTTGACGGCCGTCGTGAGTGCCCCGAGCGCCAGAAGCGAGGGCCACCACGTGGTGATGAGCGCGAGGACGTTGGTGAATACAGACATGACCGGGACGGTAGCGATGTCAGCCAGACAGGTCAACGTTTCCGGGCCGGCGCGATGCGTTGAGTCATTTTGTTCTTGACACTCGGGCGGCTTCTTTCAGAAGCGCCGTGTGCAGTGAACCTCGCGACGAGGCAGCGCTTTTCAGTATTCGCTGCACGCAATGATGCGCGGTGCTCGGCCGCGCAGAAACTCGCCCCACATGGACCGGTGCTCGTCGTCGCAGCTCGTGTAGCGGAGCTTCTCGGCGCGCTCGGGCAGACACTCGTAGATGTCCGCCTCCTCAAAGTCCTCGGCGTCCGAGCCGGTGCTCTCGCCCTCGGCCATCAATATCTCGAAGGCGTGATTGCGATGCAGCGCGGAGACCCAGTACATCGCGCCGCCCACCTTCGCCTCGTACAACTTCGTCTCGACCATGCTACCGCTCCACCCCCGCGCTCTGCGACTCACCCCTTCGGAGCGCACGCGCTGCTGTCCATCGGTCACACAACCAGCTCTCTAGCCAGGTCGAGGCTCGGCTCCCGTCGGGGTCGCGATGCCACACAGTGCATGAGCCGCGCCAGCAGCTGATCTCGCCGCCGTAGTTCATCGTGATGAGCGCCTCGTCTCTGTATCCAGTCCATTGGAGATGGACCAGACTCAGGCTGCTGTCGCGCCCAGCGATCGCCTCAGTGAGCCGTCGGCTCCCGTCGCGACGGATGCGCCAGATGTCGGTCCAGTACTTCACGTGGATGTCGATGCCGAACGGCCAGAAGATGAGCGTGCGGACGTCGAAGCGACCGGATGGACCGAACACCTCGAACAGCAGACCGATCAGCAGATACGCCGCACCGAACGCGAGCGCGAGGGTCACCATCACCCGATCTCCGACAGGAAGAAGTGCCCCCGTCCGTGCTCCAGGATCCAGGCGCCGACCGACAGCACCCGAGCCCCGTCCCCGGCGTCATGGACGAGCATCAGCGCCCGCTCGACAGGCAGCTCGCTCCAGTCCCACGGCACCTCCGCGAGCTGCTCCGCGTACTCCGCTGCGGCGCCGGACCACTCGATCCACTTCGCGAGGAGCGCCTCCGCATCGGCCTGGTCCTTCGCGATGATGTGGTGGCTCTCGGCGTCGCCAGTCGCCACGAACATCCGGAGCGCTGCATCTGGGCCGCGCTCGGCCGCCGGCTCGTCACTCGGGAGAATGCCCACGTACTCGAAGCGAGGCCGGCCGTCCTTCAGGACGTCCAGGAAGCCGTCCGGCTCCCCCGGCTCCGGGTCCGCCGGTCTGGTGTTGAGGCCGCCGTAGGTGAGCGAGACGTAGAGCACCCACGGCTTCCGGCTCTCGTGGTGCGTCGCGACGCCGACCACCGTGTAGAGGCCACCCTTGTAGTGGCGCCAGAGCCCAGTCTTCAGCTCCCGGCTCACGACATCCCCCGCACATGCTCGACCGCGTCACGCATGTTTTCGAGCGCCCGCTCCAGCGCCTCCTGCGGCGAGGAGCCCATCGTCTTCGGGGAGATGAGCTGAGCCCCGATCGTGACCTGCGCCTCCCACCAGAGGCCGACCGGCCTCGCCACGGCAAGGAACGGGCGCTCCTTCTGAGCCTCGTTGGAGAATTTCGGCCAGCTGATGTCCATCCAGCGCATGTCGGCGCTGCGCCACGTGAATTGCTCGTACTCGTTGTTGCTCATTTGAAAGCCTCCTCGGTGAGGTATCGGATGACGTCCTCTCGAATGACCAGATCGTTCACGCTCGTGAGCATGTACCGGGTCGGCAGCCCCGACGCCGTGTGCACGAGCGCCACCTGCGGCACCGAGCCGGGGACGTACACGTCGAGCACGTTCGGGATCACCCAGGGGGTGAGCCGCGCCTCCGGAGCTGTCGTCCAGAGCCACGTGTGATCCACGAAGCCGAAGCGACCGTCCTGGTGAGGAAGCTTGAGGAACTTCCCGACGGCGCGAGCCAGCTCGTGGCACCGGATGGGCTCCCCTCCGATCTGGTACGGCGCCTTCGCAACGAGCACCTGCGCCTGGAGGAGCAGGTAGATCTCCTCCTCGCTGAAGACCTCCTTCTCGGCGTACGAGATCACGGAAGCACCTTCCTCAGCTCGTCCAGATCGAGTTTCAGGACGCCAGCCGCCCGGAGCTTCTTCATCGTCAGGCCAGCGCTTCGACACAGGTCCCCAGGCTTCTCGGGGCGACGGATGGTGGCGGCAAGCGCCGTCGCATATCCACGGATCCAGGCAGCGTCGATCACATCCCGAGGATGAAGATGAAGCCGTAGTTGTTTTGCAACCTGCTGGAGACGCGCTTCGTAGTCCCCCGCCTCCTGATCCTCGAAGCTATCCCACCCGATCTGATCGTCGATGATGGTCCGGAGCCTCCGAAGCCGCTCCGAGTCCTCCGGGTCCGTGTCCGCCCCGAACGGCCCAGCGCCAGGCGGCAGCGGGTGCTTCAGCTTCACCGGGCGCGTCTTCGGGCGACTAGTGCGCTTCGCGGCGCGCTTCTTCTTCACGCCGCCGCCTTCGCTCGCCTGAGCCAGTAGAGCGACGACTCGATGAGCGTCTCGGGCAGGTTCGGGTCCTCGTTCCCCAGCCACTCGGTGAGCCGCACGATGGTGTGCTCCAGCGTGTCCTGGCCGTCGCCCGTGGTCCCTCGGGGCGCCCGCTCCAGCCAGTAGAGGGCTGACTCGGCCAGCTCGATGGGGAAGATCCGCTGGCCTCGCAGGTAGCCCAGCAGCTCGGCAATCGCCCCCGCGAGCGTGTACTCGGGGCGGCTCTCTTTTTTCGCGGCCAGCATCTACTTCTCCTCCTTGATTCGGACCTTGGCGCCCGGTGCCTTCTGGTAGCCATCCGACTCCTTCGTGAGGAGCCCCATCGCGAGCAGCTTCTCGCACTCACGATGGACGTTGCCGCCGTTCGCGCTCGGCCCCGTCCGGCTCAGCTCCTTCACGATGGCGTTCGACGTCTTCGCCTCGTTCATGAAGCCGAGAGAAAGGAGCCGCGCGATGCGACCACGGAGCGAGCTGCCGTCGAGCGTGACCTCGGTCTTCGTGACCTGCACCTCCAGCTCGGTACCGGACGCGAGGAGCGTGATGAGCGACGGGGCCTCCTCGATGAGCCGGGCCTTGATCTTCTGATAGAGCGCTTCTTCTTTCATGGTCCATCCTTCCGGGGGAATCGTGTTCTTGGGGTAAACGAAGTCGAACACCCTGGACTTCGTCGCTGGGTCCATGTGGATCGCGGGGGGCGCATCGGGCAGCTCTGGCGACCGCGACTCTCTCACCTGAAACTGCGAGACGTACTTTCCTGCGAACATCATCTCACCATCGACGATGACGTTCCTGCAGGCCGTGGCCAGGCGCTTGACCTCGATATTCAGGATTCGATCGAAGTGAGCGCCGAGCCGCTCCCAGTCCACAGGGGCGGGGACCTCGACGCGCGAGGGCACCGCGGCGGCACTTTCCGCGAGTGCCTTCTCGGCCTTCACCCGGAGCGCGCGCTCCTCGGCGAGCGCCGCTTGGAGCGCCTTCGGGTCTTCGAGCCGCACCGCCTCGATGGTCTTCGCAAGGCTCGCGCGAAGCGCATCGAGCGCCGGCTTCGCGAGCCGCGTAGGCTCCGCCCGGCGCTTCCCCAGCTCCGGCGTCGCGCTCGAATCGAACGTCTCAGGCCGACGCACCGCATGCACCCCGAACTCATTGATCGCCGGGTGCGCACACGCGAAGAGCGCCGTCCCTCGGGGGAGATCGTTGAGCGTCGCCACGAGAGAAGCGGCCTTCTCCTTCGAGGTCTTCGTGCCGAGCCACTTCTTCACTCGGTCCTGGTCGAGCGTCCCCGGGGCGCGGAAGCTCACCAGCATCTCGCAGATCTCACTCACCCCCTTGTTGAGGTCGCTCCCCCGCTGCGTCATGAACACGCGACCGAGCGCGTGCTTCCGCCCGAGCTTCGCGAACGAGAGCATCGCCGCGAGGCAGCGCTTCGCCTCCTTCGTGCCGTCCGGATTCTGGGGGATGAACTCCTGCGCCTCGTCGAAGAACACGACCAGCGACTCCCGGTTGTGGTGGTAGAGAGAGCGCGCGAAGTCGGCCAGGAACTGGAAGTAGTCCGCGCCGCCATCGAAGTGCTCGAAGTCGAGGATGGTGCTCTGGGACAGGTGAGCGATCGTCTCGCCGAGGACCGCACCCGCCTTGATGTTCAGCGGGATGTCCGCGTGGTCGCCCCCGAAGACGACGACGGGGAGCCCCTCGCTCTTCCCGTCAGCGGAGCTTTTGAGACCCCAGTGGTCCCCCTTCCTGTCGATGACACAGAAGCGGATGCCGGCACGCGCCGCCTCCTCCGCGAGGACGCGACCGAAGGTGCTCTTCCCGGTGTCGGGGACACCATAGACCACCGTCGGGAGCAGCAGCGCTTCGAGAGGGAGCGAGAGCGTCGAGGAGACATGGATTGCGGAACTCTTCATTGCGGCGCCTTTGCGAGAGCTGCGGTAGCCGCCTCGTAAATGCTCGGCTCCTCTGCCCAAACGATCCCACCCGGGAACTCCAGGCGCACGTACCACTTGTCGATGTCGAGCCCGTGGAACGAGTACCTGCGCTTCGACCCGCGCGCTTTCCAGGCTTCGAGCATCGGGACCCTGTATTCCATCGACCGAGCGAGCTGCTGGCGCTCGACCAGACGGTCCGCCAGCTCGCGCGCTTCGCGAATGGTCGTAAGGAGGTCGAGGCCCACGGCTTCGACGTAGCTGCGGTTGGTCGCGGCGACGCGCCACCGAACACGGAAGCCGGCCTTCAGCTCGAAGGGGCCGCGTTCGATGTGATACCCGTTCTTCTCGGGCTGCTCGACGTTGGTGCGCCAGTAGATTTCGAGAGAATCGAATGCCTCGTGCATCTCGCCCGGGTCGTGTTTGATGCTGTACCAGTCGCAGTTTTCGCCGCGACGGAGCATCTCCAGCGCTTGCTTGCCTGGGTCGCCGACGGGCGCGGTAGACGTCCGAGGCGATTCTGTCAGCGGCGATCCGACCGTCGCAGACGGGGGCTGCGCCTGCCGAATCCTCTGGACCCACCACGCGCAGCTCCAGACGACGGAGAGGGCCCACCCAGCGAGCGCGAAGTAGATCATCGGTTTCTCACTTCGACCACAGCTGAATGGTTTGCTGGTACAGCCAGACCCTACTTAGCCAATCGGCGGCGCCGAGCATAACGGCTACCAGGAGCGCGAAGACCACAGCGATCGGTGTGCCGATGCGCACAATCGCTCGCCGACGACGCGCATCTGCCTTCAGCGAGTCCGGAAGGACGTCCGTTTCGTCCACGGCCGTAACCCAACCGTCGCCGTCTTTGAGCTTCACTGGAACCTCTCGATCGGCGTGGCGTAGCCGAGCATGAGCGGATGCCGCGGCGAGCCGTCCGCGTTCACCCCGAGGCACTCCACGTGCCCGCTGCTGCGAAACTGGACGGTTCCCTGCTGCGCGAGCCCACGGAGCTTCGGCGGGATTCGTCCCCACGCGGCGATGTGGCGCCCCAGCATGGTCGGACGCGAGAGCGCCCACTGCAGAGCCAGCTCGTTGACCGGACCGCGGACGTTTATCCCGGCGTGGTGCGCTCGAACCATCTCGCGCGGGTCCGTCGCCGAGTACGCCAGCATGTTCACGACGAGGAAGCCGCCGGCTCCGCCACGGCGCGAGAAGCCCTCGCACTTCCGAACAGTCGGGTCGTTGTCGGGAGTGCCGTCCGGCTTCGTGCCGCGCGCCGTGGACGGGTTGATCATCCCCCAGACCCAAAGCGGGCGCGGCGGCTGAGGTCCGTCCGCCCAGTAGCCGTCGAAGAAATAATCGTCCCACATGCGCCCGAGTACGTAGCGGTACACGTTGTCGGGTGACGTGACAGCCCATGCCTGTTCGGTGCCGACGGTTACGAGGCCGAGGTCTGCGAGGATGGGCTTCACGGCTTCCTCTGCTCATCCGCGGCAACCAGCGCAGCGATCTGCCGGAGGGCCTCGTCCTTCGTGATCTCCCCGGCACGACACGCCTTCTCGACCTTCGCGATGGCCCGGATTGCTTGGCGCTCCGCTTCGCTGACCTCGCGGCTCTCGGGGCTCTCGGGGCTCACAGCTGCTCCTCGGGCGGCGTCACCGTCCAGCCGGCGAGCCGCAGGTGATTCGCGAGCGCCGAGACGTCGAGAGCGGCGACCGCTCGGACGTGACTCTCGATCGTGAGGACCATCGTGCCGTCGTCCGATGGCCCCTCGATGCCGACATCGGCAAGCCCGTGGCAGCCGTAGCGCGTCGTGAAGGGGCCGCGCAGCGGGTCCTGCGTCGCTCTCCAGCCTTCGAGGCTACTCGGGCGCATCGGGCTTCTCCTCCCCCTCGGGCTCGAACCACGACGGGCATTTCTTCTTCATCAGCGCGAGCACCTCCTCGGGCTCGTACGTCTGCGTGGCGATGCGCTCGCACGCCCAGACCGTCGCGCGATCGCAGACCTTGCGGATGACGACCTTCAGCTCCTCGATGCACTCGGCGGACGCCGCCTTGCTGAACATCGTGCCGCCGTCCGGGTCGCCGTAGTCCTCCCCTAGGTACTCATCGAGCTGGTCGAGGGTGCTATTGGCAAAAGCCTGGACCGTCGAGTCCGAGATCACGCCACGGCGGAAGCCTCGGATCTCGAACGAGCCGTGCTCCAGGATGATCCTAGCCGTGTCGCAGCCCAGCGTGAGCATCCCATCCACGTACTCTTCGAGAGCCTCCTCGGCGGACTCGCACGTCAGGGTCTCGCACTCACGAGCGTCGTAGAAGTCGCAGGTCTCGAACGGCGTGAGCGGGCGCATCTCCAGGCCGTCGCACAAGGTGTCCGACTCGTCCCCATCGAACTTCACCCACGGACCGGCACCGCTCACGAGAGCGACCGTGCCGCACCGGCCCGAGTGAATGGCGATGATGCGCTCGCCCGGAGCGTACACGTGCGGGGTCTCGCTCACTTTCCGTCCTCCGCTGGCGGCTCGTACTGCAGTCGCTCTCGAATGGTGGTGAAGTGGACGCCCTCTGGGAAGTACTCCTCCACGACCTGCGCGGCTTTTTCTCGCGCCATCGCGAAGCCTTCCTGCCGCCCCAGCTCACGGTTCTCGGCGCCGCGCTGTGCGAGCAGCTCCCGCAGCGTGTCGGCCGCCATGACCACGGGGCACACGAGGCTCTCGACATGGTCGCCTTTGCCCTGCCAGAGCCAGACGTGTTCCTGATCGGTAGCGACGGCGCTCAGTTCCGCCCGAGCCTGCACCAGCTCTGCGCGCTCCTTGCGCCACTCATCGGCGATGTTCTCGTTCGCCTTCCTGAGCGCGGCGTTTTCGGCAAGCATCTCCTTCTCCGTCGGCCCCGAGTCAGCAACCTCAAGACGCCCCTGCTTCCAGTCTCTCAAGGCCCCCAAAACGGGCGCCACCAGCTGCAGCCACCCTTCGCAGCCCCGACCCCCTTCCGCGAAGTCCGGGGATCCGGCGCACCAAGAGAGCGCATCGAGCGCACGGAAGAGCAAGCGGTCGCGCTCAGCAACGCGCTGACTTATTACATCGCGCGGTGACTGGGGGAGGTACGGCCCCGGCACGGGCGCTGGCTTCGCAGCGCCATCCCTGTACCCGGGCAGGAACTGCACGCCGACCGTGGGCACGACAGCGGGGCGCCACACGAAGCCGCAGCTCTGGCAGGCGTGCGTGTGGTGCGGCTTCGTCGCAAACTCACCCGCGTCCACGTGCCGCTCGTGGCACATCGGGCAGAACAAGATCATCGGAACCGGGATCGCGCTCATGATTTTCCTCTCTCCGCCAACGTCGGGGCGAAGTCCTTTGCGGTCTCTTCCGCGTCTTCGATGAGCCGGCGGGCCTCGTCCACCTCGCCGCCGTGGGCGGCCTGAAGAGCGCGCTGCCACTTCCAGATCGCACTGCAGATGGCGGCGGGAAGCCCGCACTCGCAGAGGCACCCCCAGTACGCTCGGTGCAGCTTGATCGCCGCGCGACGTGACACCTCGACAGAGAGCCCCGCCTCGCGGAGGGCGTCGCGGAACTCCCGGATCGCCGCCAAGCTCAGCTTGCGAGGTCTGCGCGGCCTCCCGTATTCCGCTAGAATGAAACTCATCGACTGCTCTTCTGCCTTCTCGAAAAGAAGCCGGTCTCTCCCGGCTGTCACGGCCTCGGGCGGTACCGCCCTCTGCGGGTTTGGACTCCCGCTCCAGCTTTCTCGCCCACCGTGGGCACGTACTACCTCTGCTGGCTTGAGGTGCGGGCTTCCCCGGCTTTCAAGACTTCGTCCCGCAAAATCCCAGGTTCCCCGCTCGCCGTGAGGCGGGCGTGGTGCCGGGGGATGAGATCTGTATCTCTAGCTCTTATCGGCTAGCTTGGCTAGCCGATTTCTGACGAGGGCCTGCTCCGCGGGATTCAATCCGTCGAACGCTTTCTGGGCGCGTGCTCGCGAGCCTGGGCGAGCGAGGCTTCGAGCTGGGGAGCGAGATCGGGCATGTCATCGAAGTACGCGGCCCCTTGGACTCTCGACATTCCATCGGGTAGGGAGGGGAGTGGCCGGGAGCGCTCGTTCCAGGCTTCGAGCGCCATGTCGTAGAGCCGGTCCCCGGCGAGCCCTGAGCAGCGGGGGCCGCGCGCGAAGCAAGAGCTGCACGCCGCCCAGCAGTACACACGGTCGCTCAGCCCTGGGGCCGCGTCCGTGACGAGATCAGGCTCGTTCGTTTCGCCGCAGTGAGCGCACGGGAGCGGGGCGCTCATGGTGCGGCATCCCGGAGCGCGTCGAGCGCCTGCTGTAGCTCCGCGCGGCGCGCGTCCGCCAGCTCGCGCGTCGCATGAAGCCGCCCCTGCGCCTCGGGCAGGAAGTCGATGAAGACGCTGCGGCCCCTCGGGATGCGCATGGCCCATCCCCCCTCGACCGCGCGAGCCTCGACCTCGACGACCTGATAGCCGTCGGCGGTCCCCTTCACGCCGTACATCGTCGTGTACGGCGTGACCCCGATCGCCTCCTCAGCCATGCAGGACCCCCGCCACGTCCGGGATCCCCCGAGCGTACGATTCGAGACCCGGGATGGAGAGATGCACGAGGAGCCCGAGCAGCTCCTCCCCCGACGGGACCTCCCAGTCGTGGACGCAGAACGCGCGCTCCTCGTCCACGTCGTAGAGCGAGCGGAAGCTCGTGTGCCCGAGCGCGTGCCGGCTCGTCCGCGACGTGAGCAGGTACCGGTGCCCCGTCTCGACGCCGAGCGCGACGAACTGCCCGCGCTCCTCGTAGTCCTCCACCTGCTCCTCGGTGAGGAACGCGCGGAGCACCGCGTTCGCGCGCTGCTGCGCGTCGTCGAAGTCGGGAGCGGGGCAGCCCAGCACCGGCTGCGCCACCGTGACCGCGCGCTCGGGGCGCTCAACCTTCGCCGGCTTCGGGGGCGGTTCCGGGATCGGCGTAATGGCCTCGGCCCGCGAGGCGCTCTCCTCGTGCGAAGCCGGTGAGTCGATGATCTTCAGCGTCGCCTCGCTCACCTCCTCCATCCGGCCGCTCGTGAAGCGCACCGCCGAGACCTGCTTCCGGTGCGGCTTCAGCTTCTTCTGCAGGAAGTCCTGCACCCGCGAGATCGGAGCATTCAGCTGCAGGCTCTGCTCCCGGAAGCTCCCGAGATCCACCGAGCGCACCGCCTCCTCCGTCGCCCACACGCTCTGGAGAGCCCCCGGCTTCGTCGCTCGCTGGAAGAGCGCCTTCACCACCTCCTTCTCGGTCGGGGAGAGGCCCACCAAGATCAGGCGCGTCGCCTTGTCCGTCACCTTCTCCAAGGTGATGTCGCCGTACATCGAGGGCAGGAACCACTTGAACTTCTGATCCATCTGACTTCTCCGCTTCTGTTGAGCCGCCCACCTTCGTGATGAGCGCGTCGATTCGTTTCGAGATCTCCCCGAGCTGCGACGGGGTCATCCCGTCGCTGAACTTCTTCCGGATGTCGAGGAGGTCCTTCAGCTCGTCCGCCTGCGCCTCGCGCTCGCGAGCGGCAGCCGAGGCGCCCTGCGCCTCCAGCTGCGGCCGGAGAGCACCGAGGATCTCGCGCGCCAGCTGCTGCTGGTCACCGCCCCCGCCCATAGGCATGGGCATATACGCACCGACCCCGCCATCGTCAGGAGCGTCGATGTACTCCGCGTCCCCGATGGCGTTGATCTGCCCGTACGCCCCGCCGTACGCACCTCGCTTCACATCCTTCGCGCGGAGCGCCCCCTCGTTCTGGAGCTTCTGAGCGATCACGCTCAGGCGGCTCACACGCGAGAAGCGCTGCTTGTCGTCGCTCTCCAGCTCGCACTGCATCAGGTCGACCATCGCGGCAAGCGCCGCCTCGTGCTTCTCTTTGTTCACTAGCAGTCCTCCAGACTTTCTGACCGCGTCAGCGTGATCGGACACGTCGAACGCGAGCTTCTCTTCATCGTTCGCCTTGCGCAGCTCACCACCCGGCAGCTCGATGAGCGGCTCCTCGTCGAGCGGCAGCCTGCACGCGAAGAGCTGCGGCATCAGCGCATCCGCTCCTCTCCGAATAACGTCGCCTTGAACTCAGCACCGGCGCGCGACAGAGCGGCGTAGGCCCGCACCCGCAGCTCGATCGTGTGCCCCGGCGCGAGAACGGGCCACCCATCGACGCACGTGAGCGGATTCTTGTTGGCGAGCGCGGCGGCGACCGAGGTGCTGCAGTACCGGTTGCCGTCCGTATCGGAGAGCTGCACCTGGCTCCCGAGCCGCAGGGAGACGATGCCGAAGCCGCGCGACCAGATCACGAACCGCCGGGGCCGGTACGGATTCTGGATCTTGTTCACTATGACCAGGATCGGCTCGTCGCGATCGACCGTGCCGCTGAAGTCGTAGACGCTCTCCACCCAGCCCTGCGCGACGCCGTCGGGGAACACCTCCGACTCGGTCCGGGGAGGGGGAGAGGGAAGCGAAGGCGCCACGGGCACGCTCGGCGACGGAGGACTCATCTCCTCGGCGAGTGCGGCCCATCTGCTCTTCGGCTCCGTCACCGAAGCACCTGCTCTTCACCGACGATCATCGCCTGGAACCGGATGCCGCGCGAGCGGGGATTCTTGAGCCGCTCGTCCACGACGCGTTCCACGCGCGGCGTGACGCGGAGAGCAATGTTGCCCCCGGCGAACAGAACGTGGTGGGGCGACGGAAGCATAAGCTTCGAGAGACTATGGGGATCGGCTGCGAACGTAGAGTCCCAGGACTCGCACAGGAACGAGTCGCCCAGGATCTCTCCCGGGAACACCAGGGCGTTCGCCGCCGCGAGCGTCTTGATCACAAATCCCGGGCTCTGCACGAGGAGCCACATCAGCTTGAACGGGCGCTCCACGCGCCGCAGGAAGGTCTCTCCGGCGCCGGGCTGCACAAGCCCGTCGAACGAATACCTACAATGCGACCACTGGCCTCCGAGATCGGGTGGAAGCAGCCCCTGGTCAGAGGCGTACACCGGAACGTCAGGCTCCAGCGGAGCGGGGCTCAGCTCCTCGGCGAGCGCGTCCCACCGCGACTGCGGGCGCGCCGGTGGCTCTTCTCTTGGCATCTTCTTCGGCATCGCTCGTCGCTGTTCGTATTCTTCGAGATCTCCGAGCACCTCGGCGAGGAGAGCGTTGATGGCCTCATCGTCCATCTGCCTCAGCCTTCTCCTTCGCCGTCTTCTGGAACTTGTCGAGCACCTCGATGCACACGAGCGCGAGCAGCTGCGGCTCCACGTCCGAGAACGTGACCCTGTGCGGCCCCGGCCACCGGGAGTGAACGTAGCGCAGCACGCGCGCCCGCTGCTCGTCCGTGAGCGCGATGAGCGCGTCGAGGGCCGCCTGCTCAGGGTCCATCGAGGTTCACCTTCAGCAGCTCCGAGAGCTGCCCCATCGCCATCCTGAACCGCTCCTGGAAGGCCTCGTCGTGGTTCGCTACTTCGACAGCCATCTGCCGTAGCAGTAGCTCGGCCGAGAAGTCCTCGCCAGCGAGCACCGCCGCTTTCGAGTTCGTGATGAGCTGCTCCGTCTGGAACTCGTCCTGGAGCGCCATCACGAGCGCGATGGCCCACAGCATCTGCTGCTCGTGCGTGAACTGCCACCAGTCCCTAGCCCCCTGCCGGGGCCACCGGATGAGCACCTTCGTCGCCTCGGTCAGGAGCGACGGCATGGTCTCTTCGGCGAACACCTGCTGCGCCCGGTCCATCGCCTCGTCCCGGAGCAGCTCCGAGCAGCAGGAGACCCAGAGCTTCGCGCGGGCCTTCTGGAAGCCGGCCCAGGTGACCCCGTCGGAGTCGGCGCACACGATGTGCCGGATGTCCCCCTCGGTGATGAGCGGGAGGCCGCTGTGGCCCATGAGCGCGATGCCGCTCGGGCTCCAGTCAGTCGGCTTCGTGTACACGAACGACTCGCTCAGGGCCGGCGCCATCACGTCCAGGTAGCGCACCGGGTTCGAGAGGAAGCAGCAGTGGAGCAGCGTCTGCGCGTAGCCCGAGCGGAGCGTGACGCCGAGGCCCCCGAGCGCGAGGATGCCGCGCCCACAGCAGTGCGCCTGGTCGAGGTTCCCGCCAGCGCACGCGCAGGCCACCGAGAACGTCGCCTCCCAGAAGCCGGGGACGTTCGAGCGCGCATTCAGCTTCGGCTTCCGAGCGCCGACCGCGTACCAGCCGGAGTAGGAGCCGATGCGGGCCCACCGCACCCACGGGCGACCGTCCTTCGTGCGCGCGGGGCCGTCGGTCGTGACGTCGAGCGCGTCGAAGTCGGGACGCACGGAGACGCGGATGGGGGCGGTCACCGGGGAGCCTCCACGCAGGTGCACCGGGCGCTGTCGTGATTCCGGATCGCGCGCGCGACGTCATCCACCGACGACGCGAGGATCAGTAGACCCAAGAAGACGAGGACGCCGTTCACGTTGCAAGCCAGCCCGTCAGGAGCGCTATCGCGTAGGCAGCGAGAGCCACGGTGAACGTGTGCGCCAGGCTCTTCCCGTCATCAGGGCTGCTCCGCATCTTCAGAATGCCGAAGAGCGTATGAAGCCCCACCGCGTGACCGAGCCGGAGCGGTGGCCACCCGAACACCGGGACCACGTGCCAGCCCCAGAGGCGCATCACCACGAAGCCCTGGAACACACAGAGGGCGGGGAGGAGCAGGAGAGCGAGCGCGTCCCAGCCGGTAGCCTTCTTCTTTTCGACGGTACTCATGATCCGAGGATCTCCTTCATCCGGATGTCGCCGATTGCGGTCCGGAGCTTCGCGATGTCGTTCTCCATCTTGCGCTTCGCCGTCGTAGCGTCGATGTACGACTGGTGCATCGTCGTGTGGTTTTTCTTGACGCTCTCCAGCTCTCCCTGCGCGAGAGCGAGCTTCTTCTCGGCAGCCTTGAGATTCGCCTCGGCCTCCTCCTTCTCCTTCACCCGCTCCGCGCCCGACGTGCGCCAGCCGGCGTTCTCGCTTCTCAGGGCGTCGATGACCTCGTGCGGGTCCCGAGCGAGGACGTACCAGATCTTGGTCGTCTCCCGGTGGACCAGGCGGTTCATGAACCGCCCCTCGCTCCCGCTCTCGTTCTCCGTGAGCTGCACCGGCTGCACCTCCGGCACGACAGCAAGGAGCCGCCACCCGTACGAGGCGCCGTACTTCATCTCGTCTGCCGAGACCACCTTCACGTCCGTGCCCGGCGGCAGATCGAACTTCTGGATCTCCATGATGCTCACCAGCTCCCATGCAAGCGCTTGCTCGCCTTCAAGACCGCCGACGCCATCGCGCCGAGCGACTCCGCCTCACGCTCGATGACAGCGGCGAGGAAGTGACGACCCGCAACGAGATCGCGGAGCGAGTCGAGCGCCTGTTTGCGATCGAATGGCTGACCGCGCGGCGTCAGCTTCGCGAGCGTCGCCGCGACGCCGTTCGCGATCGCGATGTCGGTCGACTCCATGATGATGTCCGAGCCGGCGAGCACGAGGTAGTCCACCTGGGTGCCGAGCACCTGCCGCGACACGCGGACCTCGCTCGACTCGTAGCAGCCGTCTTCGTTGATTCGCTCGTTCATGAGTGCTCCTTCCGTCCCGAAAGAATCGAGCGCGCCACCGGGACGTGGGGACGGTGCCCCAGGGCGCGCTCTACCGGGAGTGATAGCCAAGCTAGCCGCTCGTGTCAAACGGACACAGTTTGTCCGGGCTTTCTTGACGGCTAGCCAGGCGGGGCGCAGGCTAGCCACCCACAAGGAGAGTGATGATGCAAGCGATGGTGGTTCACGATGATCTCGAAAGCTTTCGACCCTGGCGCACGTTCTGGTGGAACATCGCATGGTGGTTGCTGCGTCAGCTACGCGGGGTAGAGATCTCCACCCTACTCACCAGCAAGACGCTACACTGCAATTTCCCTGACGGCTTCGCGCCGACCGCGCAGTACCCGTACCCCGACGCCGTCACGCTCGGCTACGCGCGGCGGATGTTGACCGCCGACGTTCAGGAGGGAGCGACGTGTCCGTGCTGCACACAGTTCGCGAAAGTCTACGCGCGCACCATCACGTCCTCGATGGCGTACGCGCTCATCATGATCCACAAGCGACCGGGTGCCGCGACGGACGACCCAGCGCTCGACGCCGCCGAGGAGGCCGCAGGGATTCGGATGCCGTCGTCCGAGCCATACTTTCACGTCCCCGATTACCTCTCCTCCGTCTGCAAGCTCGGACCGACGACGCGCGGCGGTGACTGGGCGAAGCTCACCGCGTGGGGGCTCATCGAGGAGCAAGAGGGGAAGCGCGAGGACGGCTCGTCGCGCACCGGCTTCTATCGCATCACCGACAAGGGACGCGCGTTCGTGAAGGGTGCGATCCCTCTCCCGAAGCACGCGCTCTTCTACGACGGCACCGTGCTTCGGCTCGACGCCTCGGAGCTGATCTTCATCAAGGACGCACTCGGGAAGAAGTTTAGCTACGAGGAGCTGATGGCACCGGCACCGTCGGGGCTCACTGGGACGGCATGACGACCTACGGCGCAGCCGCTTGGATCCAGCGACACCGTCGGATGATCTACGGCTCCTGGACGGAGGCCGAGACCGTGGGTCTCTACGACGAGACACGCCGAGCTGTGTACGCAGCGCTCGGAGAGACGCCGCCGGCAGAGACGTACTCCTCACTGCCGGCGCTAGCGGACTACGAGGAGCCCACGCTTCAAGCGGCGTGGCTTCGTCCGATGCGTGTTCCGGACGATGGGTACGCCTACGAGTGCTCAGCGTGCAAGCAGCTGTTCGATACGGTTGGGGAGGGGTGCCTGCGCTGCGACGCCGCGCTCTGTCCCGACTGCGCTAGGCTACACGGCTGCGAGGCCACCGAGGACGCAACCCTTGCTGACATCGCGCCGGCCTTCGACTGTATCCGCCAGCGGGTGTGGCAGATCGAGCAGGTGGCTCTTGAGAAGCTCCGGAAGCTCGTTCATCGACTTCCCGATGGACACGTTTGGTTCAACGGTGACCGTGCGAGTGAAGTCGAGAGCGCGAGGGTCTCTTTTCAGAAGAGGGAAGCGGAGCAACGCGAACGGCTGGCGAAGCAGGTAGCTGAGGCGACAGCGTCACGGCAGACGCGCCTGGCGAAGCAGGCCGCAGAGGCGCCAGCGAACTTGGCGGCGCACCGCGCGCATGCGGCCGAGACGAAGCCCTTCACGATCCATCTCGGACACGAAGAGATCCTCTGGGTGACTCATGACGGCAGGATCGCTCTCTACGGCAAGTGGCTCGACGAGCAGAACCGTTCGCTCGGGAAAGCCGTCTGGCGATGGGGCACCACCTATCTTTGGGAGACAACGGTGCCCGGCAAAGCCGTGTGCTTCGCGCATCGCTCGTTAGTCGACGGCACGGTAGGCGCCGTGTTCCTGCAGCTGCATCGCGGGGGACAAATGTTCGTCGCACAACACGATGCTCCTGAACGGTGCGACCGCGTCCCGCTCTACGCCTACGAGGTGCTCCGAGCTTTGTGGGATTGGCTGTACCGTCAGCGTCAGGACATGGAGCGCGTCATCGCGTCCGCCTCGTGACCGTCCGCCGCATGAAGGGCACGCTCGCTCCCGAGCTGGTCGCTCGGGCGACGCGCATCGGACGCGAGCGGCACGCGGCGCGAGGCGAGACCGTTCGCTCGGTGCAGCTCGACGAGCAGGAGGCGCTCGCCGAGCAGGCCGTGGGCATCGCGCTCAATCGCGAGTGGAAGGGCGAGTGGAGGAGCGTCGAGAAGTGGAAGGTCTGGTCGAAGCTCGGCATCGACGTGACCGGCATCCAGGTGCGCCGCACGAGCTACACGACGGGGACGCTCTCCGTGCACGAGAGCGATCCGGACGACCACGTGTTCATCCTCGTGCTCGACCGCGACGCGCCCGAGTTCGTCGTCGCCGGCTGGATGCTCGGACGGGACGCGAAGAAGCCCGCGTACTGGACTCACGAGGAGGACTCCGTTGCGCCGCCGACGTTCGAGGTGCCGCAGACCGAGCTGAAGGCCGCGTGGGATCTCCGGCTCTCTCCCGAGCACACCGGAGACGGGGAGCGGAAGCGAGACCCGGCGCAGGACTTCGGGGGCAAGGGGAGGTTCCCGCAGCGGCGCTACGCCGACGACGGGAAGCACCCGAGCAAGTACGGCAACATCATCACCTCGAAGTTCGCGCTCCCGTGCTGCCGCTGCCAGACCATCATCCCCGCGGGCGAGCTTGTCGGCGGGAACCTCGTCACCGGCACCATCCACGGGGACCCGGGCGAGTGCCGGAAGGCGAAGCCGCGGGCCTCGCTGTAGCAGCGCTACATTTCGTGTAGCGGCTGCTACATTTTTTGTGGGGACAAGAAGCGGGACGCACAACTGCACCGGGGCGACTGTGCGCGCCGGATCCAGCCCAGGCCGGTTTTCTCCGTGCACCCGCGCAACTGCACCGGGGCGGCTGTGCGGGCGCGGTTTGTCACCACCGGTACAACACCGTTGACCTACCGGTGAGAGGCCTGATAGATCCGTCGGTCCCATGTCCGAAGCAGCGCCGAAGCTCATGCCCCAGCGGTTCGATGTGCGTCTCGACGAGGACGACAACGAGCTGATGAACCGGCTCGTCATGAAGGAGAAGCTCTCCAAGGCGGAGATCATGCGCCGCGCGCTCCGCGTGTACGCCAAGTCCGTTGGACTAGAGGAAACACCGTCAATTTCTGTCGTTTCGTAGTCCGAAGGGGGAGACGCGATGCGGTACGAAATCGACTCGTTGATGCACGAGGACGAGAAGTTTCTCGCTCTCTCTGACGCTGGGCAGGCCCTCTGGACCCTGCTCCTCACAGGCCCCCAGCGCCGCCGGATCCCTGGGCTCCAGCACGTCACGCTCACCTTGCTAGCCGAGACGAGGCGGCGCACCCGAGCGCAGGTCGAGGAGGCGCTCGACGAGCTGCTGAAGGCCGAGATGGTGCGGTACGACCCGAAGGCACGCGTGCTCCTCCTCCCGAACCAGCCCTACTTCAACGACCGGCCGAACGGGAACATGATCCGGGGCTGGTTCACCGAGTGGAAGGGCATCCCCGACTCCCCCCTCAAAGAGGAGTTCGTCCGCATCCTCCAGAACGCTCTCGACTTCACTCCCGGGAAAGGGTCAGCGGACCGGATCCAGGGGTGGTCGGAGACCTTCGCGACCCTCACCACGAAGACCAAAAAGGGAAGGGTTACCCCCTCGGATGGGGGGGGGAAGGGTTCCGCCGAAAATGGGCCTGTGGATAAAACAGGGGAAGGGTTACCCGAAAAAGTGGCAATCCTTCCAGAAGGGTTACCATCCCAGAGGGACCCCCAACCCCGGCTGCGTGTCGTGCCCAGCACACCAGCGCAAGCTATCGGTATCCCGTCTGTTTCTGCCTCTGCATCCCCCTCATCTTCTCTCTCTCCTTCTCCTACTACTACGACTGGAATGGTTCCGAAAGGATTGGGGGAACAGACTGGATCTGGATCGTTGTATGGATCTGATCTGAGATCTGAGTCTGATCCGGATCCGGAGAGAGGGGATGCAAGGGGGGAGAGGCCGGCCAAAATTCGATGCCCGTCCGACCTCTGGGACCGGTTCCCGACGGACACCAAGGCGACGCTGAGCACGTTCCCGATCCCCGAGTGGGCCCAGCGCGCGAGCTGCCTCGGTTTCGCCGCCCGGTACGCCGGCCGCGCCGATGACCTCCGGCTCTTCGATGCCTGGGTCGCGTCCGCAGTCCGCGCCATCCAGGCCGACTGGAACGACCCGAGTAAGCGCCCGAAGGAGCCAGAGCCCGAGACGCCGCCGAAGGCTCGGCGAAAGTGGAAGAGGTTCGAGTGAACCAACCGGGGTCGATCGCTCGTCGCATAGCCGAGGACGCAGCGCGCATGGCGCGCGAGCGCGAGCAGGAATTCACGACGCTCGCACGCGGCCGAACGGTGCGCGCGTTCGTGACCGAGGAGCACGGCAAAGCGATTGCAGATCTCTTGCCCAAGGATCTCTCGCTAGCGCAGTACTCGCGCAAGGTGACCGACGGTGACATCGAGACTGCTCGCAAGCGCCTCGTGCTCTGCGCGACGTGTCCGCCGCACGGCGGCGGCTGCGCGTCGGAGTTCGAGCAGCTCCGTGGTCGCGCGCCGTGCTGGAGCGACTCGGACGGGCTGCACATGGACTGGTGCCCGAAGTGGCCCGCGTACATCGTGCGCGAGAAGCTCGCTCTCGTCGGCACACCGGCGGTGCTGCTCGGCGCTCGCTTCGAGACGTACGTGCCGAAGACGCCGAAGCAGATCGACGCGCTCACGCAGTGCACCGAGTGGACAAAGAACTTCAGGCGCACCGACTCGCGGAGCAACCTGATCATCGCCGGCACCGAGACTGGCATCGGGAAGACACACCTCGCCGTCTCGGCGCTCGCGCAGCTCATCGTGAATCGTCGCGTGCGTCACGCGATGTTCACCGGCGTCGCCGAGTTCTTCGATCGGCTGCGCCGCTCGTTCTCGGACGACGTGGATCGCGATCTCGTGAGCCGCGCGTCCAAGGTGGACTTGCTCGTGCTCGATGATCTGGCAGCGCAGAGCACGACCGATTGGGTGCGCGAGCAGCTGTACCTGATCGCGAACGCGCGCTGGGGCTCCGGGCTCCCGACGATCATCACGACGAACGCGCAGGGCGAGGAAGAAGAAGCCGCGCTCGAAGCAACGCTCGGCCCTCGCTCGTCGAGCCGACTCTTCGGTGGCGCGTTCCGGGCCGACGTGAACGGCGAGGACCAGCGCAGTGATGGCTGACGTGGTTCCGATCACGCGCGCCCCGCAGGTCGCGCCGAACGATCTCGACGCCGAGGCCGCCGTGCTCTCGGCCATTCTGATCTCCCCACTGCGCTACGACGACATCGCGTCGCTACTTCGCCCCGACATGTTCTACTCGGGGCCGAACAAGCTCATCTTCGAGGTCATCGTTCAGTTTCGCGAGGCGGGCACGGCGATCGATGCCGTGACCATTGCGAGCGCGCTGAAGAGCGCGGACAAGCTCGCCGCAGTCGGCGGCACGACGTACATATTTCAGATCATCGACGCGACCCCGGCGGTCGCCAACATCAGCGAGCACGCGCTCATCGTGCGCGAGAAGTGGCGGCTCCGGCAGGCGAGCGATCGCGCGCGCACGCTGATAGCAACCATCGCGGGCGGCGTCGCGAACGAGGACGTGCAGGCCCTCCTCGAAGAGGCCGAGCGTCTCATCGGGGAGATCGCGTACCAGACCGAAGCGAAAGAGCTGGTCCCGATTCGAGACCCGCTCGACCGCGCGTTCGCGGCGCTCCAGGCGATGGTCGAGCGCGGCGCGCTGATCACGGGCACGCCGACCGGATTCAAGACGCTCGACGAGCCGACGAGCGGCTTGCACAAGGGCGACTTGTACATCGTCGCGGGACGCCCCGGCACGGGCAAGACGGCGCTCGCGATGGGCATCGCCGTGAACGTCGCGACGTCGGGTCTCGGCGCCGCCGTGTTCTCGCTGGAGATGCCGGAGGAGCAGCTCGTGACGCGCATGCTCGCGAGCGACACGCGCATCGATCTCGGTCTCTTCCGGAAGCCGCGCGAGATCGGAAAGAAGATCGACGAGATCATCGTCTCGGTCGCGAAGCTGGAGAAGCTGCCGCTCTGGATCGATGACTCGGCGGCGATCTCGGTCCCTGAGATCCGAGCGCGCGTGCGGCGGCTCAAAGCCGACATCGCGAACAAGCGCACGGCGATGCCGGTGGACGATCTCGTCCTCGTCGTCATCGACTACATCCAGCTCGCGCAGGGCTCGTCCAACTCACGCAGCCGCGAGCAAGAGGTCTCGTCGATCTCGCGCCAGCTGAAGCAGCTCGCGAAGGACGAGCAGGTTGCCGTCATTGCGCTCTCGCAGCTGAATCGCAAAGTCGAAGAGCGAAAGGGCAACGACAAGCGTCCGCAGCTCTCGGACTTGCGCGAATCGGGCAGCCTGGAGCAAGACGCGGACACGGTGCTGTTCGTGTATCGTCCCGAGATGTACTCGGACGAGGCCGAGGTAAAAGGCATCGCGGAGATCATCATCGGGAAGCAGCGAAACGGTCCGACGGGGATCTACAAGCTCGCTTTGGCCAAGGAATACGTGCGTTTCGCCGAGCTTGAACAGAGCGAGTTCGACGAGTACGATGGATTCCAGAACGGCATCCCCTGAGCGGTCTTTCCCGATGGCCAAACGCGACCCAGACGACGTCACGCTCTACGACCTGGATCCGAAGTTCCAGGACCGGCTCCTGAAGTGGCTCGTCAAAGACCACGTCGCCGTCGCGATCTTGCCGCTCCGTGAGGGCCGCTTCCAGATCACGTTCGACCCGGGTGACGTCGTCGAGACCGATTGGATCTAGGAAGCACTCAACCACGCGATGGGCTCGCGCTCTCGCACGCGGTACGTGAGCCCGGAGTTCGAGCATCGCGTGCATGCGTTCCTGAGCGAGTACGACGCGGGGCTCACGTTCATGGCGCTGCGAGCTGACCCCGAGCAGTTCGAGGTGATGATCTCGGACAAGCGCGGCGCCGTGGGCCGCACGACCGACGTGGACTTCGAGTTCGCGCTCGTCGTCGCCGAGGATGCGTTCCTCGGAGCGCAGCCGGCGCATCGGCTTGGAGCCGAGGAGCACGCGCTCTTGCAGCAAGCACTCGTGCCTCCGGCGCAGCGCGAGGACGAGCGCGAGGAGCAGCAGGAGCGCCTGCGCCGCGCGCTCATGGAGCCGCGGGCGGAGCTGGAAGCGAACCGCAGCGAGTCGTACGGCGCGTGGGTCGGCGACGTCGTGAACGCGCTCACGCCGCCGCCGTACTTCGACGACATCGCGCCCTTGTACTGGCGCCAGCTGTACCAGGCGGGCTTCTCGCCACGCGAGGCAGCGACCGAGGCCGAGGGCGCGTGGCTGCAGGAGCGCGGCTACGCGGGCAATGGGCAGCGCCCGCCGCCCCCGCCGCGAGTCGGTCACCCGCGCGTGCGGCAGCCGAGCGCGCTCGGGCATGCGAGCCGCATGGTGCGCTCATACGACGACAAGCCGTTCAATCCAGAAGCGCCGCGCGAGCATTACGCGAGGCCGCACCACTTCGCGGTGAACATGGATCCGGATGCAGCGCTCACTCGGTACTGGGAAGCTGTGGACGCCGGGGACATCGCCGAAGCGCGGGATGCGAAGTCCGACCTGATGGACTGGATCGAGCGCGGCGGCTTCGAGCCGGACTGGGAAGCGTCGGGGCACTCGCGCGCGGAGTTCTTGGCGCTCACCGGCGCGTCGATGCGCAGCCGTCACGGCTCGCCGCACGGCAGAGCGTCTTCGACGCGGCGCTAGCGATGGGGATGCGCCTCGTCCCCCGCCCCGTGCGTGACGTGCCGGGCTACCGGAAGAAGAAGTGGGTCGAGGCCCTGCTCACAAAGCAGGCTGCCATCGAGGACGTGCTCGAAGTCCCCATTGGTCGGATGCTCGGGTGCGGGCACTGGGGCTGCGTGTTCGAGAGCACGACGCCGTTCGTGGTGAAGTTCTCGATCGATCCGACCGAGGGCCCCATCTGGTCGAAGATCGTGGGCCTCGTGCGGGAAGAGCAGTACGGGGGCATGGGCTTCCCGAACATCAAGAGCATCACGCGGCTGATGCCGGACATCTCGCACAGCGGGAAGAAGCGAAAGGTCTGGGCCATCGTGCGCGATGGGCATCGAGCCCGTGTTCACGGATGTGCGCGGCTCGCTTCGCTTCAGTGAGTTCACTCGGGCCAAGTACAACCTCGCCGAGGGCGACTGGTTCGGGGACCTCGCGCGTAGCGGGCCCGACGGGAAGGATCTCGACGAGACGTTTGGAGCGCTCGGCAAGTACCGCACGGCGGCGACCGACTGGCACGTCTGGAACGCGCAGTGGCGCGGTCGCGAGTCAGCGGCGGCGAAAGCTGCGCGAGAGGACATTCGGAGCAGGTACGGCGTCTACAGCGGCGACGCCTCGGGGCTCCGCAACAAGATCGAAGAGAAGATCCAGCGCATCGCCGAGATGGGCTTTCAGGGTGGCGCGTGCGCGCCGCTCGGCGAGTCGCTCGCGATGCTCGCCTCGAACGGGGTGTATCTCCGTGACGTGCACCTGATGAACATCGGGTGGCACGTGCTGACGAGCACCAACGACTGGACGCGGCTCGTGGTGTTCGATCCCGGGCACACGCCGGCGGGGCCCGCGGCCGACATCGAGGAGACGCTCATCTCTAACGGCCGCGAGGCGCTGTGAGAAGCCCGCGTTACCTGAGCCTATGGCTCATCGACCAGTACATGTCTGCGGCCAGGAAGCTCGGCGTGTCGGCCGTGGCGCGCAGCCCGCGTGGCTTTATGACCGCGTACCGCCGTGCCGGCGGAGATCCGAATCGGCTATCGGATCACTGGGCGCGGAAGCGCGACAACTTCGTGTCGCGACACATGTCGCAAGTGAAGGCGCATGGTGAGCCGCTCTGGAAGGACGGCGTGCCAACGCGGCGGCACCTGGCGCTGATCATGTGGGCGTACTCCCCGACCCCGGCGCGGGTGGCAAAGCTCGCGTCGAGGATGTCGTGACAGAGACCCTCTTCGAGTTCATGGCGCGTGTCCGCGCCGAGCGCGAGGCGTTCGTCGCGAAGGTCACCCGCTCGATGAGGGAGACCGGCTCGTTCCTGGCGCCGATGCGCCACGGGAGCGGCTGGGTCACGCTCTTCCGCTCGACGCGCCCGAACGTGTCCTGGCAGGTGACGTTCTGGGAGGGGAACCCCGCGACGGATGAGAGCGCCGCGCCGACCGGGCACATCGACGTGCACGGCACCGTGGACGACGCGGCCCGGGAGATGATCGGGCTCGTTCGCCGCTGAATCGCACTTCCCGGTTGACGAGGCCCCCGCTGCTGGCTAGCCTGGCTATCCACATGGGAAGCAGCCGTCCGGAAGCGGACACGAGCAAGCTCGAAGCCGACGTCACGCCGTGGTGGTGGGCGCCGTACTGGGACGCGCGCATGCCTGAGATCCAGAGGGCGCTGCGCGTGCTCACGTCGATTCGTCACGTCGAGGTGACGGGGATCTCCATCTCGCGCTCGGGGCTCAAGCTCACGATGGCGGTGACGCTGCGGACGGACATGGCGAAGCTGGAGCAGGAGGCGGCGGACCTCCACTGGTTCTTGGACGAGATGGTCAAGCTGCCGGTGGCGCAGACGGAGATGGTGAACTGAATGGCGACCGACGAGGCGAATGTCACCGGGTGGTACGAGCTGATCTCCCGCCACGGAGAACGACAGTTTCTGTTCCTCGTTGTTCTTGGGAGAAGCGCGCTGCCGGGCCACGGCGGCGCCACGCTCGCCGAGCTGAGGGAGCTATACGAATCCTCCGGCGGCCGCGTCCAGCGCCTGGTCGCGCCCTTCGAGGAGCGAGCGGAGGCGACTGACGAGGCGAGGGGCTTCGAGGAGATCGGGCGCGAGGTCGAGCGCCTCTGGCAGAGGGCCCAGCAGGAGAAGCACGTGCACGCACGGCTTGGTCAGGACGTGGACACGCTGATGACGTGGGGCTCTGAGGCGCGTCGCGCTGCGCGCCGTCTCGGGGCCGAGTGGCAAAGGAGCGGGTGAGCGGCATGAAGACACAAGAAGACGTGCTCGCAGCAGTCAAAGGCGGGCGAGAATCGGATTGCATCGACGGTCGCGACTACGCGCGGCTCTCGGAGTTCTTTCCGGCAAGCGAGGTTCCAACGTTCGGCTTCGAGCTGAACGATGGCGCTGCGCCAACGTGGAGGCAGCGAGAGTGGACGCCGTCCACCGTCATGGAGCAGCTCCGCGCGGACGTGGCCTTCGGCTTCGAGAAGGCGATCGACAAGCGCGGCATCTCCGCGAACGCCATGTTCTACGTCGTTCGCATGTGGCTCTGGATCCTGGAGGACGAGCTGTACCAGGAGGAGCCGACGGACGAGGGGTACGCGCACTACGGGCTTCCGCTGCTCAAGGCCGTCGCGGTCAAGTTCGGGTTCCCGAACGCTATCGGGGACGACCTCGGCAGCGAGCCCAAGT
>Ga0265338_10002655_pt1 | contig 26298 bp, 30 predicted proteins | sample 42126metaG_FD_193579 | JGI IMG/M metagenome (GOLD analysis project Ga0265338, IMG submission 193579) | Rhizosphere microbial communities from Carex aquatilis grown in University of Washington, Seatle, WA, United States - 4-21-26 metaG | ecosystem: Host-associated > Plants > Roots > Rhizosphere...
CCCTCGTTCGGCATGTCGGGCCGCCCGCGGCCCTGCGCCAGCGCATCGCCGGCGGCGACGACCCCGGCGCTGACCATGCCGAAGCCGCGCAGAAAATCGCGTTTCTTGATGTTCTTGATGTCCATGATTTCCCCCTTCGAAGGCGCTGTTGTTTGTGGAAAACCTGTCATGTCCGTGAGGGGTTGTCAGCCGATTTCAACCGCTGCGGTGCAGCACCAAGATCGCGCAGCATCTGTTCAATCGCCGCTGCCGCGCTTTCCACGGCGGCGCCGTCCCGGCCTCGCACCACCAGCTGCGCCCCGAACGGCTTGGCGCTGCCTTCGCGGTAAAATGGGTAGGAGCCGATGGCAACATTCTTGTGCCCCTTTTGCACTTGGGCCAGGCCCGGCGCGATCACGCCTTCGGCGATATCGGCCTCGATCGTCACACTTTGCACTGTCTGGCCGCGCGGCAATTCGGGCGCCAGCCCCTCCATCATGGCGCGCATCACCATGGGCACGCCGGCCAGGACATAGACATTGCCGATGTGAAAGCCAGGCGCGCCGGAGACGGAATTGGTTACCAGCGCCGCCCCGTCCGGGACGCGCGCCATGCGCTTTCTCATGTCATTGAATTCGCCCGGCGAATAGCGCGCTTCCAACAGGGCATAGGCGTCCGGGTGATAGCCGATGCCGACACCGAAGGCCTTGGCCACCGCGTCGGCGGTGATGTCGTCATGGGTGGGGCCGATTCCCCCGGTGGTGAATACCAAATCGTACCGTCCGCGCAGGGCATTGAGCGCCGCGACGATCTCCTCCTCCACATCGCCCACCACCCGGACTTCCCGAAGGTCGATCCCCAGCGCCGCCAGGAACCGCGCGATATAGTTGGTGTTGGTGTCCTGGGTGCGGCCGGAGAGGATCTCGTCCCCGATCACCAGCATGGCGGCGCTTTTTTCGTCAGGCGGCATTCAGGTTCCTGTAACCGGGCTTTGGTTTTATGGGCTTCCGATATTATATTGCGCAGCCATGACCATCCTCCCCCAGCCTGAGATTTTCGAAGCCGCCCGCAAGGCCCATTTCGCGGTCACGGTGCACAATCCGGCCGATTTCGAGGGCATGCGCCGGGCCGGCCGGCTGGCCGCCGAGGTGCTGGACCTGCTGGTGCCCCTGGTCAAACCGGGCGTCACCACCGCCGCCCTGGACAAGGTGGCCTATGACCACATCATCGCCAACGGCGCCATTCCGGCCTGCCTGAACTATCGCGGCTATCGCCATACGGTCTGCACCTCCATCAACCATGTGGTTTGCCACGGCATCCCGAACGACAAGCCGCTGCGCGACGGCGACATTGTGAACATTGACGTCACCGTCATCCTGGACGGCTGGCATGGGGACACCTCCCGCATGTATCCGGTCGGCGAGGTCAAGCGCCGGGCCGAGCGGCTGATCGAAATCACTTACGAAGCCATGATGCGCGGCATCGCCGCGGTGAAGCCGGGCGCCACCACTGGCGACATCGGCTATGCCATCCAGGCCTATGCCGAAGGGCTGGAGAAATGCGCCGTGGTGCGCGACTTCTGCGGCCATGGCCTGGGCAAGGTGTTCCATGCCCTGCCCAACATCGTCCATTACGGAAAGCCAGGCGGCGGGATTGCCTTGAAGCCCGGCATGTTCTTCACCATCGAGCCCATGATCAATCTGGGCGGCTATGGGGTGAAGGTGCTGAGCGACGGCTGGACCGCGGTCACCCGCGACCGCTCGCTGTCGGCGCAGTTCGAACATTCGGTCGGTGTGACCGAGACCGGTGTCGAGATCTTCACCCTCTCACCCAAAGGCTGGCATAAGCCGCCTTATCTTTGAGAACCATGAGCGAGGCGAAGGGTACTTCGACACCGCCTCGCACTGCCGCCGACGGCACTGGCCCTGAGGGTCACCGGATGCGCCTGCGCGAACGCTTTGCGAAAGGCGGCGCCGATGCCATGCCCGACTATGAGCTTCTGGAGCTGACGCTGTTCGCCGCCCTGCCGCGGCGCGATACCAAGCCCCTAGCCAAGGCGCTGCTGGCGCGTTTCGGCAGCTTTGCCGAAGTGATCGCCGCGCCGCGTACCCGGCTGCTGGAAGTCAAAGGCGTCGGTGAAACTGTCGTCCATCACTTGAAGATCGTAGAGGCGGCGGCTCAACGGTTGGCGAGAACGCGCGTCATCAACCGGCCGGCGCTTTCTTCGTGGACCGCGCTGCTCGATTACTGCACGGCCGCCATGGCGCGATCGGCGAACGAGGAATTTCGCGTCCTGTTCCTGGACCGCAAGAACATCCTGGTCGCCGACGAGGTGCAGAACCGGGGCACCGTGGACCACACACCGGTTTATCCGCGCGAGATCATCAAGCGGGCGCTGGAGCTGTCGGCTTCGTCCATCATCCTGGTGCATAACCACCCATCCGGCGATCCCACGCCCTCCAAGGCTGACATCGCCATGACGCGTGAGGTGGCCAGCGCCGCCAAGGCGCTGGGCATCGCGGTCCATGACCATCTGGTGATCGGCCGCGGCGGCCATGCCAGCTTCAAGTCATTGGGTTTGCTGTGACGCCGCGCTAGACTTGCCGGCAAAAGCGGGAGTGGTGCCATGTTCACACGCCGGGGACTTTCGGGATTGACGGCCGGCATTGCGGCGCTGGCGGCGGGGCCTGCGGCAGCGGCATCAGGCGGCGCGGGCACCATCGCCGAACTTCAGGCGCGGCTGGCCAAACTCCCCGCCAGACGCGACTTCAAGACCGTGCCGCTGGTGCTGGACACGTCTGACCTATGGGACGACGCCGCCATCCGCGAAGTCGCGGCCTATCGCGGCGCGCCACGCCAGGTCTGGGACAACAAAGATCTTGCCAGTGGCTGGACCGGCTTCATGCGCAACGCGCTGAACGGCCAGACCCTGTCTTTCAAGAACAAGGATTTTCTCACCGTTTCCATGACGCGGGGCGATGCCCAACTGGCGCTGTTCGACCAGACCTCCTGGGATAAATACGGCTTGGCCAAGCTGACGAACGGCAAGTTCGCGTCCAACAGCTTCATCGTGCCCGGCGCCGGCGACGCGCAGGACCCATCCATTCCGACCCTGATGAAACGCGGCGTAGTGTTCATGGCCTGCCACAATGCCATCTGGGGCGCGGCCGGCCGCGTCATCGCCGGCGGCGCCAAAGGCACACAGGAGGAAGTCGCCGCCGACCTCACCAATCACCTGCTGCCGGGCGTGATCCTGACCCCCGGCGCGCTGGGCACCCTGCCCGTGCTGCAGAGCGCGGGCTTTCACTATGTGACATGACAAGCCGCTGAGATATCTGGATAAATCAGGCCTTTCACGCCACGCCCTTCCGCGTTAGAAGCACCCGTAATCCCTGTCGGTGCCTCCCATGATCCCCCGCTACGCCCGTGACAAGATGGTGTCCATCTGGTCGCCCGAGACCAAATTCCGCATCTGGTTCGAGATCGAGGCGCACGCCACCGACGCCCTGGCCGATCTGGGCGTGGTGCCGAAAGAGGCCGCGAAAAAGGTCTGGGAAAAAGGAAAGGACGCCAAGTTCGATGTGGCGCGGATCGACGAGATCGAGCGCGAGGTCAAGCACGACGTCATCGCCTTCCTCACGCACCTCTCCGAGATCGTGGGGCCGGAAGCGCGCTTTGTGCATCAGGGCATGACCTCGTCAGACGTGCTCGACACCTGCCTGAATGTCCAGCTTGCCCGCGCCGCCGATATCCTGATCGCGGATACCGATGCACTGCTGGCGGCGCTGAAGAAGCGCGCCCTGGAATACAAGATGACGCCCACCATCGGGCGCAGCCACGGCATCCATGCCGAGCCCACTACCTTCGGTGTCAAACTCGCCACCTATTATGCCGAGTTCACCCGCGCCCGCGCGCGGCTGGTGACGGCGCGCAGCGAAATCGCCACCTGCGCCATTTCCGGCGCGGTCGGCACCTTCGCCAATATCGACCCGCGGGTGGAAGAGCATGTCGCCAAGGCGATGAACCTGACGGTCGAGCCGGTCTCCACCCAGGTCATCCCCCGCGACCGTCACGCCGCCTATTTCGCCGCGCTGGGTGTGGTGGCGTCGTCGCTGGAACGGCTGGCGGTGGAAATCCGCCACCTCCAGCGCACCGAGGTGCTGGAAGCCGAGGAATATTTCTCGCCGGGCCAGAAGGGCTCGTCCGCCATGCCGCACAAGCGCAATCCGGTGCTGACCGAGAATGTCACGGGCCTTGCCCGCATGGTGCGCAGCTACGCCATTCCCGCCATGGAGAATGTGGCCCTGTGGCATGAGCGGGACATCTCCCACTCCTCGGTCGAGCGCTATATCGGTCCCGACGCCACCATCACCCTGGACTTTGCGCTGGCCCGCATGACCGGCGTGATCGAAAAGCTGCTGGTCTATCCCGACCGGATGCAGAAGAACCTGGATGCCACCCATGGCCTGGTGCACAGCCAGCGGGTGCTGCTGGCGCTGACCCAGGCCGGCCTTCCGCGCGAAGACAGCTACCGGCTGGTCCAGAGGAACGCCATGCGCGCCTGGAACGGTGAAGGCAGCCTGCTCGATCTGCTCAAGGCCGATCCTGATGTTTCCAAGGCGCTGCCTGCCGCCGAGCTCGAGGCCATGTTCGACCTCGGCTATCACCTGAAGCAGGTGGACACGATCTTCAAGAGAGTGTTTGGCTGATCCAAAGCCCTACTGTCATGGCCCGCAAATGCGGGCCACCTAGATGAAGTCTGCGTTTCACCTTCAGAAGAATCGCAAACCCAACTAGATGGCCCGCACTCCGGCGGGCCATGACAAGTTTTGGTGGGACCGAGCACTAATTCGGCAGCGCGAACGCGATCAGTTGATCCCCGCGCTTGGTGCCCAGCTTTTCATGCCCGCCGGCAGCGATGACCACATACTGCTTGCCGCGCCAGATATACGTCATGGGTGTCGCCTGCCCGCCGGCCGGCAGCCGGCCCTTCCATAATTCCGCGCCGGTCTTGGCATCGAAGGCGCGCAGATAATTGTCCATCGCCGCGCCGATGAAGACCAGGCCGCCATCGGTGGAAACCGGCCCGCCCAGATTGGGTGCGCCGGTCTTGTCCAGCACATACTGGCTGAACGGCGCCAAATCTTCAGTGGTGCCCAGCGGCACCGACCACAGGATTTTCCCGCTGTGCATGTCGATGGCATGCAGCTGGCCCCAGGGCGGGGGATTGCAGGGCATGCCGATGGGCGACACCAGGGTCCGCCGCCACATGCCAAAGGGCGCGCCCCGATTGGCGGAAATTTCCTCGTGCGGATGGGCCTTGCGCAGCGCAGCGATCTGATCGGCCGGAATCAGAGTCACTTCATGCATCACGCTGGAGGTGTTGACGAACACCACATCGCGCGCCGCATCGAAGGACAGCCCGCCCCAGTTGGTGCCGCCACCGGTGAAGGGATAGATGATCGTGCCTTGGGTGCTGGGCGGGGTGTAGAACCCGTCATGGCGGGCGCCGGCGATCAGGTCGCGACATTTGCCGCGATCCCAGAAGGTCAGGCCGAAGGCGTCATCGGGCGTGATCTTGTGGTCCGCAAGCGGCGGCGGCGCGACCGGGAAAGGCTGTGTCGGCGACAGCCTGTCACCCGGCGCCGGTCCTTGCGGCACCTTGCGTTCCTCCACGGGGATCACCGGCCGGCCGGTTTCACGGTCCAAGGTGAACAGCAGACCCTGTTTGGTGGGCTGCAGCACCGCATCGACGGTTTTGCCCTGATAGGTGACTTGGCCCAAAGTCGGCTGGGACGCCACGTCATAGTCCCACAGATCGTGATGGCTGGTCTGGAAGGACCAGGCGACCTCGCCGGTTTCGATCTTCAGCGCCACCACGGCGTTGGAATATTTGCTGTCGTGGGTCCTGAAGCCGCCCCAGAAATCGGGACTGGGGCTGGAGGTCGGCAGAAAGACCAGCCCGCGCGCCTCATCGACCGACAGCGGCGCCCATACATTCGACGCCCCGGCGCGCGGTCCCTGGATCGGATCAAAGCTCCATTTCGGTGCCCCGGTCATGGCGTCGAAGGCGTGCACCACCCCGTGCAGCTCATCCACCCGCTGATTGTCATCCACCGAAGAGCCAACCACCACCACGCCGTGGGCGATGATGGGCGGCGAGCTGAACTGAAGCTGCCCGCGGCGCTCCAGCTTTCTGTCGTCGATCATCGCCGCGCCATGATCGCCAAAGCCTGCAATGGGCATTCCCGTCGTGGCGTCCAGGGCATAGAGACGCCGATTGTTGGCGGCGAGATAGATCCGCCCCCGCCCGTCGCTGCCCTTCCAATAGGCGACGCCCCGGCAGTTGAAGGAATTCGGATAGTTGATCTTGGGATCGTCAGACAGGTGCGGATCGAAGCGCCAGATTTCCTTGCCCGTGCCGGGATCGAGGGCGCTGACTTCTTGAAAGGACGAGCAGACGAACAGCTTTCCTTCATCCAGGATGGGCGTGTTCTCGAAGGCCGACTTGGCCACCGCTCCGGCATGGCGCGTCAGCACGCCGGTGGAATAGCTCCAGGCCTGGCCCAGGCGCGCAACATTGCCAGGGGTCAATTGCGCCGCCGTGGAATGCCGCTGCCCGCCCTGGTCACCGCCATACTGGCTCCAGCCCGTATCGGCCATGACCGGCGCCCCCAGCACCAGCCACCCTGCCAAAGCTCCACGCAAAACCCGTTTCATCGCGTGCTCCCGATCCAGTATCGTGGCGCCATGTCATATCCCGATACCTTGCCGGCGGAAGAGCCTGGGGAGGACCAGCGCCGGATTGGTGATATCTGGCAAAGGCTTGGGCTGAGCGGCCTGTTTTTCGGGACGGACGGCTCGCACCGGCAGGCCTTCATTTATGCCTATGCCGTGGCGGCGCTGTTTGTGACAGCGATCAACACCCTCAATGTCATGTCCGTCCTCCATGACATGCCCCATCTCAATCCCCTGGAACCGCTGATCTGGGAGGGCTCAAGCTGGCTGACCCTGCTGGCCTTTTTCTGGATCGTCTGGCTCGCCTGGCGGCTGGCGCCCTTCAATGTCAGACCGCGCTGGCTGCTTCTGATCCATATTCCGGCGGCGCTGGTTTTCGCCTCTGCCCATGTCGGCAGCTTCATCGCCCTGCGCATCTTCGCTTATTGGGTGCTGGGCGGGCACTACCATGTCGGCCATTTCTGGACCCAATTTCTCTATGAGCTGCGCAAGGATGGCTTTGGCTATCTGATGTTCCTGGCGGGGTTTGCCCTGATCGAACGTCTGCTGCGCCAGCAGCAGCCCGCCGCCCCGCTTGCGCCGGCCGCAGACACGACCTTCGACATCCGGGACGGCGCCAAGCTCACCCGTGTGCGCCTTTCCGAAATTCTCGCCGTCACCTCGGCGGGCAATTATGTCGAGTTCGCACTGGCCGACGGACGGCGGTTATTGATGCGAAAGGCCCTTGCGGCGTTGGAAAACGATCTAGAGAGCCGCGGCTTTGTGCGCACCCACCGCTCCTGGCTGGTGAATGCGGCCAGAGTCACCGCCCTGAAACCGGAAGGATCGGGCGATTATGAAATCAGCCTGGGCAGCCTGGATGTGCCTCTGTCCCGCCGTTTCAAGGCGGCGCTGATTAAATTGCGGGCTGGATGACTATTTCGCCTGGCTGGCGACCTCGGCCACGGCGGCGTTCAGGCACTCGGTCATTTTTTCGCGGATGACGGCGTCGGAAACCGATCCATCCAGTTCGGACCGGAGCTTGCGAAAAACATCCTGGTCTCCGGCTTCCTCAAAATCGGCTGCGATCACACCCAGGGTGAACTGCTCGGCTGTCTCGCCCGACAGGCCCTTTTTCGCCGCCGCCCAGTTACCCAGCAGGCGATTGCGCCGCGCCTCGACCTTGAAGCGCAATTCCGCGTCATGGGCCCATTTGGATTCGAAGGCTTTGCCGCGGTCGTCCATGCTGATGGCCATAACGGGGCTCCTTGGCGTCACTGAAACCCAGCATGACCGCCGTTCATGTCAGGATTGCGCCAGCCCGCCGCCCCGATTCGGCGACCTGCCCCTAAGCTCTTGATTTCAGACATTTCTGTGGACGGGAACCAGTTATGTAAGCCATGCGGCCATGGGAACGTTGCGGGCAAGGCCCCCCATCCCTAGATTGCAGCTCTAACGGGCCTTGGGACACTGGGGCCCCCTGAAGGACCTCCCCCATGAAGCGCCGCCGCGTCATCTACGAAGGCAAGGCCAAGATCCTCTACGAAGGCACCGAGCCGGGCACCGTCATCCAGTATTTCAAGGACGACGCCACCGCCGGCAATGGCACCAAGAAGGACACGATCGAGGGCAAGGGCGTCCTCAACAACCGCATCAGTGAATATCTGATGACCCAGCTTCAGGGCATCGGGGTTCCAACCCATTTCGTGCGGCGCCTGAACATGCGCGAGCAGCTGATCCGGGAAGTCGAGATCATTCCGCTGGAGGTGGTGGTGCGCAATGTCGCCGCCGGCTCCATGTCCAAGCGGCTGGGGATCGAGGAAGGCACGCCCCTGCCCCGCTCGATCATCGAATATTACTACAAGAATGACAGCCTGCAGGACCCCTGGGTCAGCGAAGAGCACATCACTGCCTTCGGCTGGGCCAGCCCCCAGGATCTGGACGACATCGTCAATCTCACCATCCGGGTGAACGACTTCCTGTCGGGCCTGTTCCTGGGCGCCGGCATCAAGCTGGTGGATTTCAAGCTGGAATTCGGACGCCTGTGGGAAAACGACTATATGCGCATCGTGCTGGCGGACGAGATCAGCCCGGACAATTGCCGGCTATGGGACGTCACCACCAACGAGAAGCTGGACAAGGACCGTTTCCGCCGTGATATGGGCGGCGTGGTCGAAGCCTATTCCGAAGTCGCAAAACGCTTGGGAATCATGCCCGAATCGGTGCAAGGCGAGAACAAAGGTCCGGTTCTGGTTCAGTGAAAGCGCGCGTCTTTATTACCCTCAAGAACGGTGTTCTCGATCCCCAGGGCAAAGCCATCGGCCATGCCCTGAACGGGTTGGGCTTTGGCTCGGTCGGCGAGGTGCGCCAGGGCAAGGTGATTGACCTGGAGCTGTCGGAGACCAACGCCGATAAGGCCAAGGCCGAGCTCAAAGCCATGTGCGAAAAGCTTTTGGCAAATACAGTGATTGAGAAGTACGAGATCGAGCTGAAATAGCAGCTCACCTGGGCGGACCAGCTTTTAGTTGAAAAAGAGCCCGCCCATCCATGGTTCAACTTCGCCAGCGCCTGATGGCCCTGGATGGCCGGCTCAAGGCCGGCCATGGAGAGTGGAATGAAATCCGCCGTCATCGTCTTCCCAGGCTCCAACCGCGACCGCGACACGGCCGATGCGCTGGAGCTGGTCTCGGGCAAGCGCCCGGCGATGGTCTGGCACGCCGACAGCGAGTTGCCGGACGTGGATCTGGTGGTTGTGCCGGGCGGCTTCTCCTATGGCGATTATCTGCGCTGCGGCGCCATGGCCAGCCAGTCCGCGATCATGAAAGAGATCAAGAGCCATGCCGACAAGGGCGGGTTGGTGCTGGGCATCTGCAACGGCTTCCAAGTGCTGACCGAAAGCCATCTGCTGCCAGGCGCCTTGATGCGCAATGCCGGCCTCAAATTCGTGTCGCGCCCCGTGACCCTGACGGTCGAGGAAACCCAGCTTTCCTTCACCCGCAAATATGGCAAGGGCCAGCATGTCAGCTTTCCGGCGGCGCATGGCGAAGGCAACTATTACGCCGATACCGAAACCCTGGACCGCCTGGAAGGCGAAGGCCGCGTGGTCTTCCGCTATGCGCCGGGCGACAATCCCAACGGCTCGGTCCGCGACATTGCCGGCGTCATGAGCGAAAAGCACAATGTGATGGGGCTGATGCCGCATCCGGAATGCGTCGTCGATCCGCTGCTGGGCCCGCCCGACGGCCTGCCCCTGTTTCAGAGCCTGGTTGAAGCGCTGTCCTGATGCAATTTGGGAAGATAGCCGCCGCAGTCCTTATTGGCCTTTGGATGCTGTGGATGTCTTGGCAACTGGTACTCGTAAAACGTATCGCCCTCGAGGCTTGCGGATTGGCCGCGGGGGGCGGAATGAATGAAAATGGTAGAATAAAGCTGCCGGTAGTTTGTCCGGACCTAGGGAACAGCGAAGTTAAATGACCAAGATCACGCCGGAAATCGTCCGCGAGCACGGGCTTTCGGATGCCGAATATGACCGCATCCTGGGCCTGATGGGCCGTGAGCCCAGCATGGTGGAGCTGGGCATCTTCAGCGTGATGTGGAGCGAGCATTGCTCCTACAAATCCACCCGCGCCCATCTGAAGAAGCTGCCCACCAAGGCGCCCTGGGTGATCCAGGGCCCGGGCGAAAATGCCGGGGTGATCGATATCGGCGACGGCGACGCCGCCATCTTCAAGATGGAAAGCCACAACCATCCCAGCTTCATCGAGCCCTATCAGGGCGCGGCCACGGGCGTGGGCGGCATCATGCGCGATGTCTTCACCATGGGTGCGCGGCCCATCGCGATGATGAATGCGCTGCGCTTCGGTGAGCCTTCACATCCCAAGACGCGGCATCTGGTGTCGGGCGTGGTGTCGGGCATCGGCGGTTATGGCAACTGCATGGGCGTGCCGACCGTGGGCGGCGAGGTCAATTTCCACGCCAGCTACAACGGCAATATCCTGGTCAACGCCATGTGCGTAGGCCTGGCCAAGGCCAACAACATCTTCCTGTCAGCCGCCAAAGGCGCTGGTAACCCGGTCGTCTATGTCGGCTCCAAAACGGGGCGCGACGGCATCCATGGCGCCACCATGGCATCGGCAGAATTCGACGACGCATCCGAAGAAAAACGTCCCACGGTGCAGGTCGGCGATCCCTTCACCGAAAAGCTGCTGCTGGAAGCCTGCCTGGAGCTGATGGCGACCGACGCCATCATCGCCATCCAGGACATGGGCGCGGCGGGGCTGACATCTTCCTCGGCCGAGATGGGCGACAAGGGCGGCAGCGGCATCGAGCTTGATCTCGACAAGGTGCCCCAGCGCGAAGTGAACATGACGGCCTATGAGATGATGCTATCGGAAAGCCAGGAGCGCATGCTGGCGGTCCTCAAGCCCGGCCGCGAGAAAGAGGCCGAGGCCATCTTCAAGAAATGGGAGCTGGACTTCGCCGTCATCGGCATCACCACCGACACCAAGCGGCTGGTGGTCAAGCACAAGGGCAAGGTGGAGGCCGACATGCCCATCACCGCCTTGTCGGATGCCGCCCCCGTTTATGAACGGCCCTACACCGAGCGCAAGCCGCTGACCGGTGAGCCCGCTTACGACAAGAACAAGGATGTTCTGAAATCACTGAAGATCATTCTGGCCTCGCCCGACATGGCCTCGCGCCGTTGGGTGTGGGAGCAGTATGACAACAGCGTGATGGCCCACACCGTGCAGATGCCGGGCGGCGACGCCGCCGTGGTGCGCATCCACGGCACCAAAAAGGCACTGGCCATCACCACCGATGTGACGCCGCGCTATTGCCGGCCCGATCCGCTCGAAGGCGGCAAGCAGGCCGTGGCCGAAGCCTGGCGCAACCTGACCGCGGTGGGCGCCAAACCGCTGGCTGTCACCGATAACCTCAACTACGGCAATCCGCAGAAACCCGAGATCATGTGGGAAATCGTGGCCGGCATCGACGGCATCGGCGAGGCCTGCCGGGCGCTGGATTTTCCCGTCATCGGCGGCAACTGCTCGCTCTACAACGAGACCAATGGCGAGGGCATCCTGCCCACGCCGGCGATCGGCGGTGTCGGCCTGATGGCCGATGTCACCAAGATGGCCACCGTCGCCTTCAAGCGTGCCGACGATGTGATCATCCTGATCGGCGAGACCAAGGGTCATCTGGGCCAATCCATCTATCTGCGCGAGATCGAAGCCAAAGAACAAGGCGCGGCGCCCAAGGTGGACTTAGGGGTCGAAAAGAAGAATGGCGATTTCGTGCGCGGGCTGATCGAGGCTGGCCGCGTGGACACGGTGCATGACGTATCCGACGGCGGCCTGCTGGTCGCCATCGCCGAAATGGCGATGCCCAAAGGCATCGGCGCCAAGATCGGTCAGGCCGGTCTGCCCGATGCCGTCCCCTTCTGGTTTGGCGAAGACCAGGCGCGTTATGTCATCGCCGCGCCCTTTGCCGCGGCCGAGAAGATCATCGAGGAAGCGCGCGCCGCTTTCATCACTGTCGCCGAACTGGGCAAGACCGGCGGCGACGCCCTCACCCTGGACGGCAAGGACAGTGTAAAAGTGTCGGCCCTGAAGCAGGGCTTTGAAGGCTGGTTCCCCAGCTATATGGCGGCCGAAGAAATTCCCCTGACGAACTGATCCCGTCCTCACCCTTCGACAAGCGTCGCACTACGCTGGCGCTAACGACGGTGAGGACTTAAGCTCAATCCTCATGCTGAGCTTGTCGAAGCATGAGCCGCAAACACAGGTGATGGCATGGGCATGAAGGGCACGGAAATCGAAGCCTATATCAAGGCTGCCTTCCCCGACGCCGAGGTCGAGATGAAGGACCTCGCCGGCGACGACAATCATTGGGCCGCCACCGTCAAATCATCCGCCTTTAAGGGCAAGACGCGTGTCGCCGCGCACCAGATGGTCTATGCTGCGCTCAAGGGCAATATGGGCGGGGTGCTGCACGCCTTGCAGCTGACCACTATCGCCAAGGATTGAAGCTGAGGAGGACCTGACATGCTGGGATATGTCACCTTGGGCACCAACGATCTGACACGGGCCGCGAAATTCTACGACGCTATCACGGCCGAACTGGGTGTCGGCCGCATGATGGAGAATGAAAGCTTCATTGCCTGGGGCGGGCATGGCGGGGCGGGTATCGGCCTGACCAAGCCGTTCGACGGCAGGCCGGCGACGATTGGCAATGGCGTCATGGCGGCGCTGAGGGCCAAGGACAGAGAACAGGTCGATCGCCTTTACAATCTGGCGATGAGCCTGGGCGCCCAGGATGAAGGCGCGCCGGGCGAGCGTTTCCCCGGATTCTACGCCGCCTATTTCCGCGATCTGGACGGCAACAAGCTCAACGCCTTCGTCATGGGCTGAAGACCCGTTCAGAATAAGTCGCCCCAGCCGTGCTTGCGCACCCGGCGATATTCGTCCCTGTCGCGCGTTGCAACGAATTGCGCCCGCAAGCCGCTTTGGTCGCACAGTTTGAAAGTCAGACCCGGCTTGGTCTCCAGCGGCGGCGCCAAGATGCGCGCGCCCGACGCCGCTTTTTCCCGCGTAACCACCACATAGCTGTAGCGCTCATCCTCGAAGGGCACGCTGGCATCCTTCAGCAGCATGTGATCGCGCGAACGGGGCAGGCGCTGAGAGAAATGGCACCAGTCATCGCCTTTCATGGGACACACATTGTCGTGCGTGCAGGGCGCGACGACATGCGCGCCCGCCTCGATCAGCGCGGCGCGGGCTGCACGAATGCGGGCGAAGCCCTGCGGCGTGCCCGGCTCGATCAGGGCCAACGCGGCGCCCGTACCTTGCCAGAGATCGCGGGCCACGGCGGCCGCTTCCTGCTCCGCCAATTCCGCCAGCACATAACTGGCGGCAACCAGATCGGCTTGCGGCTTTTCGGCCTCCAGGCTGGCGGAAAGGAATTCCGCTTTCGCCAATGGCCCGTTCTCCGCCAATCGCCGCGCCAGATCGCGCAGCGCCGGATTGGGTTCCAGCATGGTGATGGATTGCAAATCCGGCCACTGTGTCACCGCAGCCCAGCTTGCCGCGCCGGTACCCGCACCCACGTCCAGCAGACTTGCCGGCGCAAAATCCGGCATCACTTCGGCCAGGCGCGCGAAAACCGCGGCGGAGGCGGCATAGGTGGCAGGCATGCGGACGGTGGAATAGGCCGCGGCCTGCAGGGGCGTCGCAATGCCATGACTGGATGCCCCGGCGCGGTAACCATCCGAGATCGCCTTAGCCTCGACCGCCAGATCCTTGCGCGGCACGCCCTCCAAGAGAAGGGCAAGGGCATCGGTCAGAAGCGGCGACTGTTGCATGAAACCTGCGGAAATCCGAACCTTTTGGCCCTGTCTTGACCCTTCAGGTCCCCATGCTTAGATCATAGCTGAATTTCCGAGAGACCCGCCATGTCCGACGCCCAGGCCCGCATCGCCGACGATGTGAAGAACAATGACGTGCTGCTTTACATGAAGGGCACGCCGGCCTTCCCGCAATGCGGCTTCTCGGCCGTGACCGTGCAGATCCTTTCCCACATCGGGGTCAAGTTCAAAGCCGTGAATGTGCTGGAAGACCCCGAGGTGCGCGAAGGCATCAAGGTTTTCTCCAACTGGCCGACCATCCCCCAGCTTTATGTGAAGGGCGAGTTCGTGGGCGGCGCCGACATCGTGCGCGAGATGTTCGAGCAGGAAGAACTGGTCCCCTTCTTTCAGCAACACGGCGTGGCGCTGGAACCCGCCGCCTGATCCGCACAGCAAGCCAATAAAAAAGCCCGGTGTCGCCACCGGGCTTTTTCTTTTGCGGAGAGCCACGGAGCGACCGCGAACCCGAGCGCAGCGAGGGCCTCGCGGCGCGACCATTAAAAACTAGCGCGAGTAAAACTCGACGATCAGATGCGGCGACATCTGGACGGCGAAGGGCACGTCGGCCAGCTTGGGGGTACGCAGCAGCTTGGCGGTCTTGCCTTCATTCACTTCCAGATAGTCCGGCGTGTCGCGTTCCGCGCTTTTGGAGGCTTCCAGTACCAGCGCCATCTCGCGCGCCTTGGGGCTCAGCTCGATCGTGTCGCTGTCCTTGACATGATAGGAGGCGATGGTGACGCGCCGGCCATTGACCTTCACATGGCCGTGGCTGACCAGCTGACGGGCGGCAAAGGGCGTGGGCACGAACTTGGAGCGGAACACCACCGTGTCCAGGCGCGTCTCAAGCAGGCCGATCATGTTCTCGCCGGTGTCGCCGGGGCGGCGGGCGGCGTCCTGATAATATTTGCGGAACTGCCGCTCGGTGATGTTGCCGTAATAGCCCTTGAGCTTCTGCTTGGCCTGCAGCTGGGTGCCATAGTCGCTGAGCTTCTTGGCGCGGCGCTGGCCGTGCTGGCCCGGACCATAGGAGCGCTTGTTGACCGGGCTCTTGGGACGGCCCCAGAGATTTTCGCCGACGCGGCGGTCGAGCTTGTACTTGGAATTGGCGCGCTTGCTCATCAGGCTCTTTCGTTATTGGACGTTGGTTCGGCGTGAATTTCGGACCGGCGGGGTGCCGGAAAGCGGCGCACTATATGCAGGGACTTTGGCAAGTCAAACGCTTGCAACCACAGGTTTAGCATGCCTTTTCTTGCAGAGGCATATCAAAGGCTTACGCCAGAGGCTACCGCCGCAAGGGCACTGGTGCAGTTTGAAATTGCCTCAATCCCGGCATACTCCTGACAAAAGCGCGCGCCTAAATTTCCGGCCATGCCTCAAGCTGCCCTTAATGCCATGATCGCCGCCTACCGCGCCCAAATAGACTGGCTGCTGACCCAGGCGGAAGAATTTGAAAATGGCCACCGGTACATCGCCGGTAGAGTCGCGGGCAAGGAAGTGGACGTTGCCGAATCGCGTCAAGCACCACAACTTACAGTCAAACTGCACCAGTGCCGCCGCAAGGCACTGTTACAGTTTGAACCCTGGCGGGGATTGAGGGGGTTCCGGGCCGGGGGTAGGGTGCCAGCATGAACTTCCCGCCACCCTCCATTTACCGGCTTTGGTATGGGACTACAGCGGTAGTTCTTTTAGTAGGCATAGCCTTGGGATTTATGCCGGAAATACCGCGCTTCATAAAACAGATTTGGGTCGTCGTTTCGATGCCTTTCGTATTGGTCTTGTACAGCAAATTTGCTTCCTATCTCGCCTCTCGAAAGCAGTCAGATGCCTAAAGGACCCTCAGGCTAGAAGCGCAAGGCTGACGTAATCGGCAACGACATGTTTTAATTTCGCCCGGATTAACAGCGCAGTCCGCATGTCCCCTGCTATGGCCGCACGGCTGACGGAAACCCTTTGGGATATTGGCGATATTGTGAAGCTGATCGAGGAATGGGAAGAAAATGATCAGCGTCGAGACCGATGAGCCGCAACAGAGCGTAGAAATCTATCTTGATCCCGAGGGGCTAGAACGCCTTATCCGAGACCTGGAATCCTTACGGGGGATAGCCTCTCACCTTCATTTCATGACCTCGGCATGGGGCGGCAAAGAATTGGCCGAGGCCACAAAACCAACCAATGCGACTGTAAATCATCTCATCATCTATTCGGTCGGCGCCCCACAACCCTAGGTCAAACTGTAACAGTGCCGCCACAAGGGCACTGGTGCAGTTTGAAAATTCCGGGGAGTTGAGGGGGGTTATAGGCCGGGGATAGAGTGCTACCATGCAAGGACAGTTTGCCTGGTTTCACTGGTTCTTGGCTGCGGTGGTCATCGCGATACTGTTTACCGCAGGGCGCGGGAAGCCCGGTGGAGGGCGTCATGCCTAAAGGATCCCAAGACCGAATTCCTTGGTATGGCGGCGTAAGCAACCGCCAAATCCTTATCGACTCGGTCCGGGGAATTACCATCTGGATCGGCGTCTTCATCCCCTTGATATACGCGCTTTGGTGGGGGGCGAGCTTTCTGTCCTTCATTAGTCCGCATTGGCAGATGCCCATTTGCGTGGGCTTAACTGCAGCTTTGGCAAGCCCTATAGCCCGGTGGCTGCACCGTGCCTAAAGGACCCCAAGATCAGAAGTGGTATCGGTTGTCGCTCCGCGATCAATTTATGTTCGGGGGCTTCCTGATAGGCTGGATCGCCTATGGGATAATTGAGCGGCATGTGCCTCCCCAGGGGACTTATCTAACCTTTCTCCCAATTCTCTTCATGATGGCCGGTGCTGGCATTGGCGAACTCGTAAAGCGTGGGAAGGCCCGCAATGCCCAAAGGTCTTAACGGCGAAAGCGCAAGGCCGACGTGATCGGCAAAGCCGTGGTATAACTTCGCCCAGATCAACAGCGTTCGTATGTCGCCCGCCATGGCTCGCGTTACGGACCGGCTTTGGGGCATCGGCGACATCGTTAAGCTGACCGAAGATTGGGAGGCACAGGCATGAGCCGCATCCTGACAGCCGCACTTTTCGCTCTCACGTTATCCGCGCCGGCCTTGGCGGATACCGTTCCGGAAGGTGTGACGCTGCGTGCATACCCGCCTGTCGGCAAGGGCGATCCAAATGCGATCAGTTGTTGGGCGTGGCGCGTAACCCCTCCGATCAGGGGCTTGCAGTGCGCGCGCAATTCGGATTGGGCGAGGCTGAACGGGCGCGTTGCCAGCGACGACGGGATGGCGGCGCCGCCCCAGATGTCGGGTGGGTGGCCTTGGCAATCTTCCTCGAACAACCGCTAGTCCCACAACCCGAAGTCAAACTGTAACCGTGCCGCGACACGGGCACTCTTACAGTTTGAAAAAGGCTACGGGGCTGAACGCCAAGACAAGGGCGGCGATCTGTAGGACTATGCCTGCCGGACCGCGCCAGCGGCTCCAATCCGCAGTGAGCATGTAGCCCAACACAAAGGGCGCCTGGACGAAAATCAAGAGCCAGAATATGTGGAAGCCAAGCCCCTCGCCGCCGCCTGCGTGGGCCTTGTGGGCCGCGCCGGCAACGTTGCCCAGCACCCATACGAAGGCGGTCCAGGATAGAATAATGGGCGTTTGGGCGCAGATTTCATTGATTTTCCGCCGATCCACGTGTCCCTCCACTTTCCGCGCCATAGGGGCATAGTACGCCCACGCCCAAAGGACCCCAAGGCCAGAAGCGCAAGGCTGACAGATCGGCTCTGGACATTGGCGACATCGTGAACCTGATCGAGGAATGGGAAGCTAGTGAAGTTGTGGGTCTGAGACGTCAGCTTCGCTGACTGTCGGATACACAGGACCCCATTAACCTTGGAAAGTTCTAGGGGGTTGAGGGGGTCCCAGCCGGGGAATAGAATGGTGGCATGATCTCCATCCACCACCTTCCCGATGGCCAACAGCCGCCCGCCGACGGCGATTGGGTCATTGTCGAGGGCCTGAAAGCCGGCGGCTATACCGTTCGCTGGCGGCTTTCCGGAATCGAAGAGGCGGCGGATTGGCCGAACGGTCATCCCTCCACTTTGTCCAGCGCCATATCGGGTGGCTCGGCCATGGCAGACCGGCTCGGAGTAGACACGATCTTTGTGAAATGGGTCGCACTTTCCTGAGACGGCCTGAAGCGCTGACACAGTCCCTTCGGATATCGGCGCCATCGTGAAGCTGATCGAGGAGCGGGCGGTACGAAGTGCGGCGGCTTGGTTTCCTTCTGTTGTTTTTCCTTGCCGGTTGCGCGACAGACACCGTGCGCACGCCCGAACAAGCCAAGGCGATCGCCTTGTCATCGGTATGTGCGCAAAAGACTCCCATTCTCGCCCCCAACGAAACCATGCCCACCGAATGGCGCGCCGAACGAAGAGGTGATCGGTGGTATGCGTGGCTGCCTTTCAGCCCAGACGCGCAGTACAACGGGATCACCGAATTCGGGCATATGGGGGCTTGGATCAGTCCCAAGGACGGCAAAGTCCTGGCCTGCGAAGTTGGTATGGCGCGCCCTGATTATCAGGCTGCACCGCCAGTTCGCATATCATCGCCACCGGCGCCCGGATCAAAACCCTAGCTCAGATTGTACGTGCCTCGCATTGGGACTCGGATGCAGTTTTAACTTTGACAGGGGTTGAGGCGTCTATGGGCCGGGTCTAGGGTCCTGTAATGCACCATAGTCATATCTTCGGACACATTCTGCACTACCTGTTTCTGGCGGCTATTGCCGGCGGTTTTTTCTGGCTTGGGCGCAAATGGCCCAGCGGCCCAGGCGGAGCGCCCGCGCCTGGAGAGAAGCAGAAGTAGACGCCGCCCCCGAACAACATTCCGGGGACATTGGCGATATCGTGAAGCTGATGGATGGATAGGAAGCCGATGGCAACGATCACCGACCCGTTGGTAGCGGCAGGAATAATGTTTTTCCTTGGCGTCGCCGCAATTCGGCTTTTCCAGCCCGCGGAAGGCGAGGCCAATGAGATGGACGCAAAAATGGTCTTCCATCTTCTGCTTGGTCCGCTCTTCCTCGCGGCCCTGGTACTTCTCCTGGATGGGGTGGCGGACCATTTGTATTTGGTCTTGCGCCTCCAACCCTAGGCCAAACCGTAACGGCGCCGGCGAGCTAGATGCCCATCAGCATCATTGTCCCGACCACCATCATGATTGCCCCGATGACGGCTATTGCCCCCGCCCCTCTGCTTGGGCCGGGGAGCACCCAGTGGAACGTGAAGAGGAGCCATATGTTCAGGGCCACCAAGGCCGCCCCGATCACAATCAGGCCCACGCCCAATCGGAAATATGGCCTTTGGATCATTGCCCGCCTCCCCCTCCCTATCACGGGAGACTATGCTTATGCCTGAACGATCCCAAGGCCAGAAGCGCAAGGCTGACGTGCGTCGCGCATGGCTTATCGGCTTGGCAGGAATGGTTTTCTCATCTGCCGCGCTGGCGCAGACCGAAGCGCCCACCGTCTGTGCGCTGCGGGAGCCGGAGGCGCCGCGGCCCAGGGGACATGGCACCGTTATCGGGCTTCAGGATCCAGCCGTGGCCAGCGCCAATATTCCCGGGCGCGAAGCCCGGCGTGGCGGCGCTATCGACCTGCGTTATCGCAATGATCTGCGGGCCGTGGTGAAGCAGGACAACGGCATCATCGATACTTTCGATGTTCCCTCGGGCGCAACAGTCCATGTCGGCAATCGCGTGAGACTGCAGGGCAGCTATCGCAGCACGTCCGAGACATGCAGCTATATTCCGCAGATGGCCATCCCGAACGACGCGCCGGAGGCCTGACTTATCCAATCGGCCCTGCAATTCTGGATCGGGCTATTCCAGTAACCAGGGTTGAGGGGTCGCGGTCGCCGAGATAGGGTCCGATCACGTGCTTTGACTGCCATCCTCTTTTTGGAAAACTCGATGCCTAGAGAAAGCAAAGAAGAAAATACCGGCGACCGGCTGACCTGGCGTCAGGCCCTGATATTGCTCATCCTGTTGCCCGCATTCGTTTTCCTGTCGCGCGCCATCTACGACTACTTTCATGCGAACGCGCATTTGCGCCCCATTGAAAGACACGAGCTGGGATCAAACTGAACGGGCGCTCGATACTGGCACCCGGTAGCGTGAAGCCGGCCGCTGACTTAGTAGCCGTCACATTGACGGCATAATCGGGGCAATTCGGACAGGGCCCCCTTCGGTTCCAAATTAAATGTTCCGCTCCATTGCCGTGGTGGAACGTTCACATCCCATGACACGGCGAAAATGCAGTTCCTGCGGAAAAGACGCGTTTGCTTATCTGATAGAAGCGGATGGCTCGCGGATTTATTTGTGCCTGGATCACTTTCCAAACCATGACGCGCCGCATTATGGCGACCAACAAAAGACGCCCAGCCGGCGCAAGCCTGAAGACCCGCAGCCTTAGATCAAACTGGACAAGCCACCAGCGCGGTTATCCCGTTTTCGGTTCGCATGGCAAACGCCAACGGCCCAAGCGGTAAATCGCTCGGGCCGTTGGCGTTACGCTGATAATTGAAGAGGCGTTCCGGTTTACGAGGTCGTGACCGGAGGCGCTGGGGTCTGAACGCTGCTCCCGCTGGATGCGGCAACCGCGATACCAACAACGACCGCCACGCCGAGCACGATATAGAGACCTGAATCGAGACCCAGCTGAGCCTTTTTCACGCCGGCCGGAGCTCCGGGAGCAAGCGGCTTCACATCGCCCGCCAGTGCGGCAGAGCTGGTCAAAGCCATAGCAAGTACCAACGATACCAAGCGCATTGTGACGCCCCCAAAGATTCGCACACGCATCTTTATAGATGACCGCTTGTCAGGCAAGCCTCAAAACCCCGAATTCCATGCTTGAACAGTGTTCGTGGTTCCGCGCTGGCGCAGCCTGAAGCCGTCGGGATTGATGCGGCAAGGACCAGGGGTGAGATTGGTGAGGTGACTGAGCGCCCGCAATATAAGCCGCTGCGCAAAGTCTGCCGGGAGACGTTGAACGCCCGGGTTTCGTATCTCAGCCGGGCCGTTGAACGGGTTGAATAATCGCGCTGCGGTGCACCGGCGGGAGCCTTCAAAATCGGATGCGCGCGACCTATTCCTGCCCGACCGCGTCAGCCTCATCCCGGGCCATGGCTTCATAGATCTCTGCCTGCTTCAGGCAGGATTGCCGCAAAGCCTCGGTCTGAGCCTCCTTGGCGAGCCGGCGCAGATAGGCGGCTCTTTCCCGGTAACGTCGGTCTTTCAACGGCTTCGCCCTGATTGTCCGCGCAGGACCATACGCGCCGGTCGCCGCCTTGCTCCCCAAATCTCGGTGACATGATGACCGATGTCTAAATGTATACGAGACCCGCTAGGCCGGCGGTTCCATCGCCACTTCGGCCTTGAGGCTCTCCAGGTCGCGGAATAGCGAGGCCACCGCCAAAGTGCGGCCTCCACGCTTGAAGCGGACCAGCCCATCCTTGGCGCCAAGATCGCCTTCGACGGCCAGTTCATCCCAGCTTTCGGCATGGCCGACATAGTTGATCGAGACATCGTAATGCTGGCTCCAGAAGAAGGGCGCCTGTGTGAATTCTTCATCCAGTCCCAGCATGTTGCGCGCCGCGGTCTGGCCCTGCCGCTCCGCGACCACCCAATGCTCTACCCGGATCGCCGCGCCGCTATAGCGGTCGGGCCAGCGCGCTATGTCGCCGGCGGCGTAAATGTCCGGCGCGTTGGTCTCAAGACGGCTGTTCACGACAACACCCTTGTCGAGCGCCAGGCCGGCGGCTTCCGCCAGCTGGGTGCGCGGACGCACACCCACGCCGGCCACGGCAAAATCGGCCTGAAGCACCGTGCCGTCCTTCAGCGTGGCGCGCCCCGCTTCAAAGCTGCTGACGGTGTTTTCGAGATGGAAGTGCACGCCTTTTTCCTCATGCAGCGCCCGGATGACATCGCCGAGCTGCGGGCCCATCACCCGCTCCAGCGGCCGGGCTTCGGGCGCAACGACATGCACGTCAAGGCCGCGAGTCCGCAGGGCCGCCGCCACTTCCAGGCCGATGAAACTGGCGCCGATCACCAGCACTCGGCGCGCGCCATTTGCGCGGGCGATGATCGCGCGGCAATCCGCCAGGCTCCGCAAAGTCAGAACATCGGCGGGCGCGGCGCCCGGAATGGCAAGCCGCACCGGCTCGGCGCCGGTGGCAAGCAGCAGCCGGTCGAAAGCAATCGTGCCGCCATCGGCCAGCGCCACTTCATGGTCGCGTGGCTTGATGGCGCCGATCTTGGCGCCCAGCCGCAGCTCGATACCGTTTTCGCCATACCAGTCGTCGCCGCGCAGCGGCACCCACTCCTCGGGCGCAGCGCCCGCCAGATAATCCTTGGACAGGTTGGGCCGGTCCACGGGCGCGGCCGCATCCTCGCTGACCATGACAATGCCGCCTTGATGACCCAGACGACGGAGCATTTCGGCAGCGGCAAAACCCGCCGCGCCACCGCCCGCGATCACGATCTTGCCGGGCGATTTCGAGCCTCGCGATTTTGCTTTCGGTGCCGGAAGTTTTTCGCCCACGAACACCATCGCGTCCCGCTGCTCGACCTTCCAGCAAGCGAGCGGATCGAAGGCGGGCGCGTGCAGAGCCTCGCCGGTGCCAAGATCAAAACAGGCATGATGCCAAGGGCAGCGCACGGTACCGCCCACCACCAGCCCGTCTGCGAGCGGGCCGTGATAGTGGGTGCAATGGGCCGAGACCGCGAAGACCTTCCCGTCACGGCGCACCAGCAAGACCTCGTCCTCGCCCACATGGCCGGTCAGCATGCCGTTTTCCGGAAACGACGAGAGGCCAATGCCTTTGCTGAAATCGGGGCCCTGGGGTTTGGCGTCTTCTTCGGCCATGGCAACTCCTGCTTGCACCCGCCCAACTCTAACAGCGGCCGAGCGATTGAAGCGAAGGAAACCTCAGTCTAGAAGGCAGCCTTGGTTATAAAACCAAATCGTTATTGGGGGATTGCATGACACAATTGCTGCTTGCTCTGCATATTCTGCTTTTCGCCTTTTCCTTCGCCTTCACCGCCGGCGCCGGCATACTGGGCGACCGGATCGCCCGCGGCGGCGATGCCAAAGTCATCCATGCCTATTTCAGTGCGGCGCGCCCGCTTTCCATCGCCGGGGGCATCGGCTGGATCCTGACGGCGCTGGTGGGCGGGGCCCTGGCCAGCGCCTTCGGCCTTCCCATGACCGCGCCCTGGCTGCTGGGTTCCTATGCCGCCTTCGCGGTGCTGATCCTGTCGGGCTTTCTGCTGCACAGTCCCTGGCAGGCAAAAGTCGTCGCCGCTTCCGCCGCGCCGGGACCGGAGTTGCAGGCATTGCTGCACGCCCCCTCGCACAGGATCGCGTCCATCGTGAGCGCGCTGAGCATCCTGACTTTGATTTTTCTGATGACGGTGAGGCCCGGCTAGAGCGCCTTAACTCTGTTCGCGAACAGTGTTGACAGAGGGTCAAAACGCGCCCAGCGTACAGTCCGAAGCTGGGGGCGTTCGGTATTCTCCATACCGCCAAAGCTTCTCAAGGCCCGGTCCGATTAACCCTCGCGCCGGGCCTTTTGATTCTGAGATTCCGGCATTTGGCTCAAGGACTTGCGGTGATGGCCAGTGCGCCGAGATTGCTCGGCCACACCACCATCGTCCTTGACGCCATGCCGCCGGTTCAGCTTTTGGCCCGCAGCATCAGCGGGTTTGGCGTGGGCTCGGCTACCTTGGTCAGCGTATTCACATCCCGGTGCTCAAAAAGCTCGGAACGCCCCCGCACCAGCAGCATGGTTTGCAACACATAGCTCCAGCTGCCATCGGGATTGAACGTGACGGTGATGCGATAGGAATCGGTGCGGAAAGCCTGCTCCAGAAAGGTGGTGGAGCAGATGCCAAATTCGGTTTCCCCGCGCCTGGCGGTCAGCACCAGGCTATTCGCGTCCGGCGCGGCATGGCCTGAGGCAATGGCGACCTGGCCGCGCGGAATGGCCACTGTCTGCATGATCAGACCCGTCGCCGGCTCCCAAAGCCAATAGCCGACCTGATCGTGGAAAGTGGGCGCTTCGCCGGGCGACAATATGCGGGTGTGATACCTCAGACCGTAGAAGACCTGCGGCCCATTCAGTTGATAGTCGGTCGGTTGAAGCTCGATCCGCTCGGTGAATTCCTTCCGTTGCGGGCCGTCCGCCTTGGGGTTCAGGTCCACGCCCTTGCGGCCTTCCCAGATGCCGGCAAGACGGCGCAACGGCCCCAGATTTGCCAAGGTGTCCGGATCGACCTCTTCCGGTTCGGTAAAAACATCATCCAGAATATTGGTCACTTCTATAGCCCCTTCAAACAATCAGCTCTTATTAGCATCCGCCGCGGCGCCGCCAAAGATGGGATGGTTGCACCTGGCCGTCAGCGCGGCTCAGATTTTCTCGCCGCGCGCTGACCGCGATATTGCCCCGGCGAGTGGCCGACCCAGCGGCGGAAGGCGTGATTGAAGGCGCTGACATCGGAATAGCCGAGAGAAAAGGCAATTTCCGCCAGCGCCAGAGTCTCGTTTTCCAACAGATTCAGCGCCAAGGTCCTGCGCACATCGTCCTGCAGGTCGGAGTAGCTCACGCCGGCGTGCCCAAGCCGCCGCTGGAGCGTGCGCACTGAGGTGCCGGTCGCGCTGGCAAGATGTTCGATGCCGCCCTTGATGCCGCCTTGGCCCTTGACCAGCATGCGGGCGATCTCGCGGCGCAATTGCTCGATCTCGCCTTGGCTGCCCGGCAAGGCGGCAAGCCGAAGATCGCCGTAATGGCGCATCAGGCTCTCGATCATCGCATCGGCCGTCGCCATCGGCCGCTTCAGCAGGCCGGCGTCGAACCGGATGCCGCCCCAGGGATGGCTGGGCCGGATATTCTCGCCCATGATCTCTGTGCGGGTTCGCCGCTGGGCCGGCGTTTCGTCCGCCACCTGCGGCAGCAGCACCTCCTGCGGCGTCCAGCGCGGATCGCCAAGCCCGGTGCGCACCAGATTGCAGGCAAAGGCGATCGCCCAGTCGCCCTTCTGCCGGTACGACATCATCAAGGGATCGATGTAATAGGAATAGATAAAGGCGCTGCCGTCGCTGACTTCGATGCCATGCACGGTGGCGTCCACCATAGTCGGCAGATAGCGCCCTATCATTTCGAAAGCTTCGCCCAGCGTGCGCGAAGCCAAGGCGACATTGCCGACGACGCCAGCATGCCTGGGTTCGTATTGGGCGCCGAACTTCAAGCCGAACTGCGAGTCACCGAGCAGATCGGCGCAAATTTCCAGAAGATCCAGATAGCGGATCAGCGGCACGCGCCGGTCGGGATCGGTCATGTCGCCGGGCTCGAGGCCGGCGCGGCGCAAGGCATGGCCCGCGTCGGCACCGCGCGAGCGCATATAGGCATCGAGGCCGTAGACGAGGCTGGCCAGATTGATGGTCGGCGCGGCGAGCCTGGTCGCGGCGCCTCTTTGCGTCGTCATTGGCGCGATCTCGCAAGGCTTTGGCGGAGTATATCAAGACCGCCCAGCCTTTGCCGACTACCTAAGCGCCTCGAAAGCGGCCGCTTCCGGCCGTGTCATACAAACGCAAAGGACCGCCAGCCATGACCATATTCACACCACCGCCCGCGCCCGCCGAAGTCGAAGCCTTTATCGGTCAGGTCGTTACCGACCTGGGCGCCGCTTTTTCCGGCGTGCTGGTCAATGTCGGGCGCAAGCTGGGCCTTTATACGGCGATGGCCGACCTGGGCCCCTGCACCTCAGTGGCACTGGCCGAGGCAACCGGCGTTCGCGAGCGCTATGTCCGCGAATGGCTCGCCAATCAGGCGGCCGGCGGCTATGTCGCCTATAACGGCAAGACGCAGACTTACGCCCTGCCCCCAGCGCAGGCGATGGTGCTGGCGCTCGACCAAAGTCCCATTTTCATGGCAGCTGCTTTCGAGGTCGCGGCGTCCTTCTGGCTCGACGAAGACAAGATCGTCGAAGCCTTCCGCTCGGGCGAGGGCCTGGGCTGGCATGCGCACAATCATCGCCTGTTCTGCGGCACCGAGAGCTTCTTCCGCACCGGCTACCGCGCCAATCTGGTCAGCCAATGGCTGCCGGCTTTGGATGGCGTGGTGGAGCGGTTGGACCGCGGCGCCATGGTCGCCGATATCGGCTGCGGACATG
>Ga0265338_10002656_pt1 | contig 26294 bp, 26 predicted proteins | sample 42126metaG_FD_193579 | JGI IMG/M metagenome (GOLD analysis project Ga0265338, IMG submission 193579) | Rhizosphere microbial communities from Carex aquatilis grown in University of Washington, Seatle, WA, United States - 4-21-26 metaG | ecosystem: Host-associated > Plants > Roots > Rhizosphere...
CGCCAAAAGTTGTTTGTTTGTCGACTATAAATCGTAGGGGCGAGACCATCAAGCTACAAGATTTGGAAGAATTTATCCCAGCTTACCAGGGAGTTGACCTAGAGAGTGCCTATATAATTACCGGGCTTACTCCGATGGAACTATTGCAAGCAGAGAGCAGGTTCGTAGAAGCATTCAGGGACAGATTTCCCGCTCTGCAGGATCTGAATCCTAAACTGAGAGAAGACTTGCACCGGCTATCAAACGGCGCAATATCGACTAAACAAAAATAATTTACTGCAAGTATTCGTGCAAGCGGCGGGTTTCTTTGTTCTTGCGTAGCTTGGCTAGGGCTTTAGCTTCGATTTGGCGGATGCGCTCACGAGTAACGGAAAATTCCTGGCCGACTTCCTCAAGCGTGTGGCTTTTGCCGTCTTCCAGACCGAAGCGTAGTTTCAAGATTTTTTGTTCGCGCTCAGTCAGACTCGACAAAATCTGGCGGACTTGCTCTTTGAGCAGTTGTTCAGAGGCTGATTCGCTCGGAGTTTTTTGGTCCTCGTCCTCGATGAAATCGCCAAGCACGGAATCTTCCTCGTCATCACGCACGGACGCGTCGAGGCTGGAAATATCCTGCTTGATTTTCATAATGTGCTCGACTTTATCGACGTCCATCTCCATGGCCGCGGCGATTTCTTCATTGGTGGGCTCGCGGTTTAGTTCTTGGGTCAGGCGGCGCTGGGTGCGCAGCAGTTTGTTAATTGTCTCAACCATGTGCACGGGGATACGGATGGTGCGGGCTTGGTCGGCAATCGCCCGGGTTATGGCTTGGCGAATCCACCAGGTGGCGTAGGTACTGAATTTGAAGCCGCGGTCCGGATCAAATTTCTCAACCGCCCGTAGTAAACCGGTATTACCCTCCTGGATTAAGTCCAGCAGGTCCAATCCGCGGCCAACGTAACGTTTAGCGATAGAAACTACCAGGCGCATGTTGGCCTCGGCCATAGCGTCCTTGGCCCGCTTGTCACCACGCTTAACTTTTTTGGCCAACGCCAATTCTTCCACAGGGGTCAACAGCGGAATCTTACCGATTTCGCGCAGGTACAACCGAACGCTGTCGTCAGCAATATCGTCGATGTATGAAGTGTCCTCCTTGACGACTGCCTCCGGTTCGTCGGCGACCCATTCGTGCTCGTCGTGCAGTTCGGCAGGACTCGGTTCAGCGGCCGCCACCATTTCGATTTCATTCTCGGCCATCTCGGCGTAAAGCCGTTCCAGAACGTCAATGTTAGCCGGCGTGTCCGGAATCAATTCAAAAATTTCGCGCTGTTCGAGCTTGCCGTCTTTCTTGCCCTGCTCTATTAACTGCGTGATTTCGCGGTCATAAGTTTTTTTGGTTCGCTTCGGACCAGTCGCCTTTTTCGGCTTGGCCTTAGCGGGCTCAATTTTTTTGGCTCTAGGCATATCGCCCCCTTCCACCTGGTTAAATTAGTTCGCCTGTTTGATCAAGAGATTTAGTTTATCAGCTTTTTTAATCAGCTTCTGCAAATCTTCGCCTTTCGCGTTTTCCATCTGCTCGGCTATCTTTTCTTTTTCGATTTTGATAAAGCGGTCAATCAGCCGCCGCTTGAGGTTGATGGCCTGTTCTTCGAGGTCAGCGAACGGTACATCAGCGTAAAGCTCCTCAAACTGTAACGTTATAATTTTAACATAATCAGCGATCGACCGCAAAGCGGCGGCGGTCTTTTTATCGGCTGAGAATTTAGGGTTGTCTTTAAGAAATTCGAACAGTTCACGGGCAGAACCTTCGCTGAAATACTCCGGTTTGATATCTTTGAGAAGCCAGCGAAGCTTGGGTTGGGCCAACTGCATGGCCAGGAAGTGGTCCTGCAAACGCTGATGCTCGACAGCCACTATATCTATCTGCTCACTACTTATTTTGGGCTTCTTAAACAGCGGCTGGGGCTCGCCGGCGCTGCTGAATTTGGCTTGGACGGCTTCCAGGCTGGCATCGGTCAGTTCGGCTATCTTTTTAAGGTAATGCTCACGCTCAATCGGGTCGCGCAAGCGGCGGATGGTGGATAGTAGCACGTCGGTAAATGTCCGCTTTCCAGCCGCCGAGGTTAAATCCAGCTCTTCGCGGTAACGATCAATCAGCCAATCCGGCGCGGAGGCCGCGTCTTCAATGGCTTTTTGCCAAGCTTTCGGATCTTTTTGAACTAGTTCATCCGGATCCTTGGCGCCCTTGATACTAATGATACGTAGATTGACCTCGGCGTTCTGGGACAGCGGAATAATTCGTTCGGTGGCGTTCACTCCAGCCCGGTCGGCATCGAAACTTAGGCGAATGTCACCGGTGAAGCGTTTTAAAGCTCTAAGGTGCTGTTCGGTCATGGCCGTACCGGCACTGGCAACAACGTTCTTAATGCCGGCTTGGTGGCTAGCAATGACGTCCATGTTGCCTTCTACCACCACGACTACCCCCGACTTGCGGATAGTTTCCTTGGCCAGGTGCAGGCCAAAGACCTGCCGACTTTTGTCATAAACAATAGTTGCCGGCGTGTTGATATATTTTGGCGAGTTTGGCTCATCAGCTAACAGCCGCGCCGTGAAGCCAATGATTTTGCCGGATGGGTCGGTTAGTGGAATCATAATCCGGCCGCGGAACATGTCGCGGGTGCCGCCGGCACGAATGGTAACCAGTCCAGCACGTTTCATTTCGTCAGTCGTGAAGCCTTTTTTGGTCAAAAAATCGGTTAGGGCCGTGCCGTTGCTCGGCGAGAAACCCAGCCGCCATTCCAGCACGGTGTTTCTGGAAAAACGGCGTTTTTTAAGAAGATAATCAAGCGCTGGTTTATTGACAGTCAGTTGTTTTTGATAAAACCTGGCGGCTAGCTCCAGTGCGTCCAAAGTCCGAGTTTTGAGTTTGCTGGCGCCGGACGGTCTGGTCTGGTAATCTTCCAGCTCAACGCCAGCTTTGCGTGCCAACAACTCCAGTGCACCCTTAAAATCGACGCCCTCGACTTCCATGACGAAGCTAAAAATATCACCGCCTCTGCCGCTAGAAAAGTCGTGCCAGATCTGTTTTTCCGGGCTGACGATAAAACTCGGCGTGCGTTCGTTAGTCCAGGGGCTGAGGCCTTTGAAGTTACGGCCGGTACGCTTCAGCTGAACGTACTCACCAAGCACGTCCTCGATATTAAGCCGGCTTCTAATCTCCTGCACCGCGTCCATCCCGTTAAACCTCCAGCCCCTCATTTACGTACATCGGTGCACGCGGGACGGCAAGTGTGTCATCCGCTGTAGGATAGAACCCCAAAGCTGATGGGTGGAGTTTTACGGGATCCATATCTATAGTTTATAGCTGACTTGCGTCAGCTGAAAGCTCAAGCAGCTTTAACCAACTCGTAGCTGTGGCGAATGAGGTCTTTAATTTCCTGCCAGTCAAGCTGGCCGGTCAGAACAATCGTGTTCCAGTGTTTTTTGTTGAGATGATGACCAGGCATCACGGTTTCGTACTTGTCACGCAGAACTTCAGCCAGCTGCGGGTCGGATTTTAAACTCAATCTCACTGGATCGGATTTTTCGGCCACCAAGGCAAACATTTTTTCGCCAACTTTATAAACAGCTACGCTTTCGCCAAACGGGTACTCCAGCTTGGCGTTTGGCAGGCTTAGAAGATATTTCTCAACTTTTTTATGTGTCACAAACCGATTTTACCAAATGTCATAGATTAATATACTAGGCTTTTGACAGTTGCGCATAAAGCGTATACTAGAGGTACTAACTAGTTGGGTTGCGGGAGTTATATATGCGCTTGAGATTTTTATCTGAAGCCAAAAAACAAACACGCAAAATCCCTAAAAAATTTATCTTATCACTGGCCGTTTTTAGCGTAGCTGCACTGACTATAGTAGGTTTAACTCAACGAGTTCTAGCTGACACTATTACGACTGACTTTGAAGGTTTCACGCTTGGGGATGTCAATGGTCAGAACGGGTGGACAAGCGGCCACGGATCCTCGACCTGTCCGCTCTACGATGTGGCAGTGGTATCCAATACCCTCGACTACTCGAGTTTCGGAGGCCAAAGCCTGCGCATCTCGAATGCCATCACCTGCGGCAGTTTCAACGACCAGACTTTTTCCAAATCCCTAGCGAATGAAGCCGGAGAAACTTCGGCAGACACCAGCGTCTATTCCGGCGGCACGCGCCAACCCTATTTCGAAGCGCAATGGGACTTTGCCTCGACCGTGCCAGGAAGTTATCAGCCGAACCTTTCGGTGGTCGCCAGCCCGGACCGGGGCGACACCGCGCGAATGAGCTGGTTACAGATGCAGGATACCCCTACAGGTCTCCAGCTTAATTTCGAGGATTATCAACACTCGATATTGGACTTTGTCAGTACTCCCATAGCCACCGGCCTTGACCGCACGGTCCCGCACACGGTGAAAATAACCATGCAATTCGTCGATGGTCCCTCGAACGATATCGTAAAGGTTTATGTGGACGGTGCCCTCGCCCACATCGGAACGAGCTGGGAAGATTATTTCCGCGATGTTGAGGGTGGCGTGACGCACTCAGTTGATTCGATGCTGTTCCGCGTCAGCAACGGCTCCCTCACCGGCTTGACCAACCCAGCGCTTTCTGGGAATGGATTCCTTATCGATAACTTCTCTTCTTTCAGCGGGCCAGTGCCAGTGACACCGGCACCCAGCGATGTGTACGTCAATTCGACATGGGGTTCGGTGCCTGCAGGTCAGGATCCCGATGGTTCGGGTCCGGCTAGCCAGATGGGCTACGATGCCTTCACTACAATTCAAGCTGGTATAAATGCCGTCGCTCTTGGTGGAACAGTCAACGTCGCGGCGGGGATTTACAATGAAAGCCTTTTAATCTCGAGACCTTTAACTTTGCAGTCTATCTCCGGGTCAGGTTTGACCTTCATTGACGCTTCCATCACCGGTAATCCATACGTGATATTTATCTCGGCGAACAATGTGACCCTGAATGGTTTTGATATTTCCAGCCCTGGCTATACGGGCGGGGCGGATGCCTCCGGCGTTGTGGTCGAACCTTCGCCGTACGTATCCGATTCCCATATCCACATCACTAGTAACGTCATCCATGACATTGGTTCGCCCGCTCGCACTTCGGTCGCCTTTGGAAACGTGGGGATTAATATCGGCGCTGCAGAGGGTGTTGAAATCGACCATAATATCATATACAACATCATCCATAACGACCCGACAGCCTGGGCAAACGGGATTTCTATCTGGGGAGGCGATTCCAGTACCCCTTCTGGCAATATCATCATTCACGACAATTCATTCCATGATATTTCATCTCCCTATCTGGTTAATGCGGCAATCTCGACCCAAACAGATGTAGGGCCTGTCACGGTTTATAACAACAGCATTGTCAGTACGCCAAGCAACCCGACTGAATATGGTGTGGAAGTGAGGAGTACCAATACAGTTGATGCCTCCAATAACTACTGGGGCTCAGCTGATCCCGACTTCACGTCGATCATCAAACAAGGACAAGGGAGTGTTGCATACACAGCTTGGTGTACTGATGCGACCTGCGCCAATCTTTTCTCCGACAGCACAGTCAATCTATCAGCCATTGGCGGCGTAGCTATGACCTCTTCTGCTGGACCAATGACACTCACCGGTCCTACGTCTTCTGGTAATGTAACAGCAACTATTCCCGCCGGAACGACCATAACTGACAGTACCGGACTCTGGAATGGCACACTTGACCCACCGGCAGTCTCATCCTACAGCGTACCCGGTGCGATTAATACAGCACTGGCCTTCTCAATCGGTTCTAATGATTTCACTCTAACCTTTAATCAAGGCGTACGGCTGTTCCTGCCCGGCCAAGCCGGTAAGCATGTCGGCTTCATAGAACCCGGCGGCAATTTTACTGAAATCACCACAGTTTGCTCGGATGATACTCAGGCAATTGGTGATTCCTTGCCACCGTTAGACGGAGCTTGCAAGATAAACGTTGGCGGCAATCTAATCATCTGGACCAAACACTTCACAATTTTTGCAGCCTATACCATAGCCGTACAGGTGCCGACAAAGAGCAACACGTATGTAATCCAGCCTGGTGACACCATGAGCGCGATTGCCGGTAAGTTTGGCCTGACACTTGCCCAGTTAGAAAGTTTAAACCCGCAAGCCGGCCATCCAGCGGGTAATTTTGACCTCATTTTACCTGGCGACGTGCTTAATGTAGGCGGTGCGGTTGTGACCACAAAGGCCGCGGCGGCTGGTACAGTCCCCGGTCCATCCAGTGCTGGACAAGCCAGCTCGACATCAACGACATCCAGCGCTTCACCATTATCCGGCAATGGCTCCGTTAAAGCCGCCGAAGTCGGCACTACTGGCGCCAAAGCCACCGGTCTGAAGTGGTATTGGTGGCTAACTATCGCCACGGCTGTTCTGGCAGTCGGCGGTCTCGGTGCCTACAACTACAAAGCTGGCAAGGCCGCCAAAAAATAGGCTCTAGGTTCTTACCAAATCAACTAGCTTTAGCTTCCAGATACTCACAAAATTTGTTCCAGGACAAATAGAGCCTTCACGGGCTTCGCAGTGACCAATGATTTTCTCCGGCTTAATTTCTGGATAGTTTTTTGAGATAAAAGTCGCCAGTTTTCGTAAAATTTCGTCGGTCGGATCCTGATTTTCGTAATCGTTATCCAGGCAAATTGCAATTGAGCGTTTGTTGATTTCCCAATTGCCGGCATGCCAGCCAAGTTGTTTGTCTTCAAGTAGCCGCTCAAATGTCCCATCCATGCGCATCAGCCAGTGGTAACACAAAAAGGTCTGCTGGCCGTCGCGGAAGTGCCCGGACCAAATCGGGCCTTTCTTGAGCTTACGTTCTTCGATTACGGTCGGGTTTAAATAATACGGCGCGTAGATGTTAAGAAGCTGGGTCGCTTCCATATAACTAAGCCGGTAGCCGGGCGTATGGCTGGTATGGTGAATAACAATTGTATCTATTGGTTCCCGCTGAGCATCTAAATCAGGACCAGTTTTGGCTAGGGTAACTTTATTTTCGAGCAGAGCTTTTTCAAAAAAATGCCTGGTATCTTTGATTAGCTGATTAAATTCTTCGCTATCTCTCCCCATTTTTTTCTGAGCCCGCCTAATGAATTTAGCAAGTTCGATATACCAGTTTGGTTCGACAATTTTAGTGGACCAATAGGCCTGATCGAACTCAATTTTTGGCATTTTTCTTAGGCTCAAAATCTAAGCTAGCGGAGTTGATGCAAAAACGCATGTCAGTCGGTTGGTCCGGTGCGTCGTGGAAGACATGTCCAAGGTGGCTACCGCAGTTAGCGCAGCTGGCCTCTACTCGGTGCATGCCGTGTGAGTTATCTTCGGTTAATTTTATTGCGTCAGATGAAAAAACGTCATAAAAGCTTGGCCAGCCGGAGCCGCTATCAAATTTGTGTTCGCTCTTGAAAAGCTTAGCGCCGCAGACCGGACAGGTATAAAAGCCTTGGTCTTTGTTATGCAGAAATTTTCCGGTGAACGGCGCTTCAGTGCCCTTTTCGCGCAGGATGTGATATTGCTCGGGTGTCAGTTTTTTCTTAAGTTCGTCTTCGGATAACTTGACCACTAAACTTTCTCCGGTGCCTCGATATTCAGTAAGTTTAGCCCATTAGCTAATACATCGCGGTAATTTTTTACTAATTTTAGGCGCATTGCTTCGCGCGGGTCCTCAATAATCCGGCTCTTTTCGTAAAAGCGGTTGAAACTTTGAGCCAGTTCATAAAGATAATTGCAGACGTGCGACGGCGCTAGTTCATTAGCGGCTTTGGCAAAGACTTCGGGATATTCACTGATTTTGCGAGCTAGACTGCGCTCGCTGTCGTCGAGTTCTGAAACTTCCGCCGAACTCTCTGTCTTAGTTTTTTCCAGAATACTACATGCGCGCGCGTGGGCATACTGCAGATACGGCCCGCTATTGCCTTCTAGGCTGACCGACTCGGCCACGTCGTAAACGATATCCGAGCCTAATCGATGCTTTAGAAAAGTGTATTTTACGGCGGCGAAAGTAGTTGATTTTCTAGCAGGTGAATCAGGATATTGTTCATGGACAGCCTCTTTAACCATCGACAATAGTTGCATCGCAGAATAAATATTGCCGGAGCGGCTACTCATCTTACCAGTAGTTAGGCTTAGGAAACCATGTGACAGATGGGTAGTTTTTTTAGCCAAACCCGCATTTATTTCAGCCAGCGCCGCCAGCATTACTTTAAAGTATTCGCTCTGCTCATTCGCCGTTATAACTATTGAGCGGTCAGTCTTGGGATAATCTCGGTCTTTTAACACAACTAGGCCCAAATCTTTGGTCTCGTAAGTGGGTAGGCCCTTGGAGGTGATGAAAACCCGGGTGTGTAAGCCGACTTTTTCGCCTTCGTATACGATGGCTCCTTGGCTCTGCTCGAAAACCTTGCCCAGATTTTTTTTGACTAATTCCTCTCCTATCGGTGCGGTCTGGCTCTCTAGGTATCTCTTATCAGTGTTAATATTTAACAAATCAAGTACTTTGTCGAAGTAGCTGAAGCTCAGCTTGGCGCCCTCTTCGTGTAACTGATTAATTCCGGGGTCATCTTGGTCGTAAACATGCTGGTTAATTTTCTCGATTTCTTGCTTTGCAGTGTTGCTTTCCTCGTACTTTTTAACACCGTAAGCATAAGCTACCCCCAGAAAATTTTCCCTTTCAAGAATTGGCACATCTTTTAGTGTTCTACCTCGTTCTTCTCTTTCTTTTTCAAGTTCTCTGAGGCCGTAGATGGCTTGGGCAACCTGCAAACCAACGTCGCCGTGGTAGCTCAGCCGTTCGAGTTTCGCTCCGCTGGCTTCAAGAATCGAGGCAATTGAGTCGCCGACTATATAACTGTAAGCATGGCCGATATGCATCTCTTTAAAGGGGTTAGGGTCACCGAATTCGACCAGAATTTCCTGACCTTGGTTTGGTTTTGGCAGTTCCGTGGCGGACATCGCGGCCTGCCATAAAGCTTCGTCCGACAGTTTGATATTTATAAAACCCGGCCCAGCGGTTTCGGCCTCGATGCCCTGCCCTCTAAGCTCGTCGACGATTTTGGCGGCGATTTCTTGCGGTTTTTCACCGGTTTTTTGAGCCAGCTGCAAAGCGACATTAGTAGAGAGATCGCCAAATTGCTCTTCGGGCCGCGTTAGTTCGGGCTCAACCGACCCGCCAAATTGCTGGCAGGCTTTTTTGATGGCCGCTTTTATATCTTCCGTAATCACTGCCTTAATAATACTGGTTTCGGTCTAAGTTTTATAAACTTTTCAGGGCTACGGTGCCACGCCAAAGTGCCCAATAAGTCACCGACAAAACAACGAAGAACAGGCCAGCCAGCGAAAAAGCGTGTGGCTGGCCCAGCGGGTCGAGCACGCTACTAGAAACGTTAATAATCAAGCCGCCTGGGTTAGAAATCACGTCCCAGCTGTTCCAGCGCAGCACCCGGCCGAGATAAATCGCGTAGCTACTCAGTAAAATTACCGCCTCAATAACCAAAAAAGTCCGAGCCGGGGTGAGGCGTTTTTTGAACTCTCGGTGCATTAGATACAGGCTGGTGTAACCAAGGATAATGCCAACAAGCGTCACACTCATCATCAAAACGATGTCATAAAGCTCGCTGATTTCGCCAGTTGGATAGACGTGGATAAAATCGGTCACCAGGTACCAGGTGTTGGGTAGGAAGAACAGCCACAGCGCCGATAAAACAATGCTGGACCAGCTTTTCCAGGGGTGGTTTCTGAGCCATTCGCTCAGTAACCAGCCGAAATAAAGTCCGGCCCAAGCTAAAATCAAGTTTTCCGGAACAAAAAAGTAACGCAAAGTGTGGGTGTTAATCGCCCTGTAGACCAAAAGTACTAGGCACAAGAGTGTCAGTAGACCAACCGACTCAAAATAGTGCTTGCTTGCCCGACTCTGCGGCCACCACATGGTCTTAATTATACCCTTTCACAGGGAAAAGAAACTAAATATATAAAAACATTTACATGTTTAAATCTTTTGTGTATCATGCATTCATGACCGACGTGCAAAAAGTTGATTTGCTAAAGGCGCTAGCCGATCCGACACGCTTAAAGCTAGTAAGATCTCTGGTTGCCTGCTCTTCCCACCAAAAAAGCTGTGGTGATCTTTCGGCTAAGGTCAGCCTTAGTCAGCCGGCCATGAGTCATCATTTCGGCAAGCTGGTCAGCGCTGGAGTCGTTCTGGAAACTAAACATAGCACTAAAAAGTCTTACAGCCTGAATACCAAGTTACTGACCGAAATTGGTATTGATATTAATAAGCTATAAAAAAGGAGTCCATATGAAAGTACAAATAATAATCGGTAGTACTCGTCCAAATCGCATCACACCTCGACTGGCGAAATGGGTATATGACCAAGTCAAAGAAATGCCAGATGTCGAAGCTGAACTAGTCGACTTAGCGGACTACAATTTGCCATTATTCGACGAACCGAGTTCACCGCAGTTCACGCCAAACCGCAAGCCAGAAACCGCAGTCGATAAATGGTTGCTCAAGCTTGCCGAGGCCGACGCCTACATCTTGGTAACTCCGGAATATAACCGCTCTACCTCCGGCGTCTTGAAAAATGCGCTTGATTACATTGACTTCCAGCTCGAGAAAAAGCCAGTGGCTTTGGTTGGCCACGGCTCGACCGGAGGCGCGCAAGCCGTTTCGCACCTGCGTAGCATCATCCCGGGCCTGTTGGCAGTTACTGTGCCGCGGGCAACTTACTTTCATGGGGCCAGTGAAAATTTGGATGAGAACGGCGTTTTAAGTGTCGAGATTAGCTCCAAGCCGTACGGTCCGCACACAGCCATTAAACAGACGTTAGAAGATCTGAAGTGGTACAGCGACGCGCTAACGACCAGCCGCTCTGAGCAAAAAAACTAGAAATCGCCCATTTAGATAAATTGCAAGGCGCTGGCGAGGAGCTCGAGCAAGGTGTATCCAAATACATCGAGCGAGCACCGGAGCCAGCAACACAGCAATTTGCTAAAAAGGCTGGCGGCGTTGCCGGCTCTGCCGGGAAGCAGGTCAGCCTGCTAGGCGGTTTCTAGCGGTAATAAACTAGCCACTGTGGACTGTCAACGAGGTGCTCGATTCGGTAGCTGAGGTCTTTAAGGACTTTTTCGCGGCCGAGTTGGTCTAGGCCAAGAACATTCGTCGCCACGAACGGCTCGTGGACATTAAGGCCACAAAAACCAAGCGTGCCCCAGTTAATCGGGTGCAGAATCTGGTTAACGCTGGCTCGGTGAGCCCCGTCCGGTTGATAATATTCGGTCGGATGCCCGGCAGATAGCGCTAACATGGCTTGTTTGCCGCGTAGCAATCCGTTTTCATAAAATTTGCCACTGTCCCAAGCCACGCCCATAGCCAAAACGCGGTCGAACCAGCCTTTCAAAATCGCGGGCACGCCCATCCACCAGACTGGCGCCACAAAAATTACCAAATCGGCGTTCTGAACCTTCTCAATTTCGCCGGCAATATCGGGCGAAAATGACATAGACAGCTTGGCGGCATGCTTTTGTTCCAGCATGTAGTTAAAATGCTCGCCGGTCGTTGTGGCGAAATCCCATTTTTGGGCCACCGGACTAAAACCTTGGCCGTACAAATCACTGACCACGACTCGGTTGCCCTTTTCACTCAAGACTTCGGTGACCGTATTCTTCATAGCCGACACTAAACTAGTCGGCTCATTGTGTGCATAGACCACCAGAACATTCATAGCGAGTTTTCCCACCACATACTACGTTTTATTGTAACGCAGTTAAGTTTTCGGTTCTGGGTTTTAGGCTGAGACGCCAAGCGGTCGGACCGCTTGGTCGTGCAGGCGGAAGATCATTTGGCTGATTTTCCAACTACCGCTAGAGGTCTTTACTAAAATGTAGTCAATCGTGCCGCGGACGGTCCAAACGTAACGTTCGCCGCGATCGGCCACGTAGTGCTTGTGTTCTACCGAAGTGCTAACTTTGGCCCGGCGTGAATTTACCATCCTTACAGCCAGTCTTTTAATAAAATGACGGGTCGAGTAAAAGTAACTGCCAATTTCACGACGCCAACCGTCAATTAGGCGGTGTCTGGGCATAGCCGCCGGCGTTTCACCGGTTATTGATTTGTCATCAACAAAAGGAGTTTTGACAAAGTATTCTTCGAGTTGCTCCCACTGGCGGAGATCTTGCAGACTGGCTACGGTCGTCACGACATCTTTGATTTGCTGTTTGTCATTCATCTGGAAATCTCCTTTTAGTAGGTTTTTGTTCACACTTCCATCATACCTCGCGGAAGCTGAGAATTCCCTAAGAAACCTAGCGGAAATCTTTTGGATCTGAGGCTTGTTCTATAAAATCGGTTGAGCCGATAAATACGGACGGCCTAGCAGAGGCAGGAACTTGGTCTAGATTGAATAGGGTCATGATGCCATTGTCTAGCAATTTCTGCATAACGGACATCGGTGCTACTTCCCCAGCTGGCAAATGCAGGCTTACTGCATCAATCTTGCCACTGGCGGTCTTAATTATTTTATCCAGAATTGCATCGCCTTCGTCTTCCAGCCGCGCCAGAGTCAAGCCGCGCGTCGAAATTACTAAAGGAACACCTATGGCGGCCTTGGTTTTCAGTATTTCGGCCAGTGGCAAGTCTTCAAATTTCCAGTGAGGCTCAATCTCAATTTCCTTTGGGTACGGTTTAAACAGTAGTGCGTCCGCCCAGGCATGCATCAAACAGCGCTCGCTACCCAAATCCTGGATGATTGCTTGGGCTCTAGGTAATGCTCTAGCATCCTTGCAGTCAAGGACTAGATACAGCCCGCTGTCTTTGATTTGCCTGATGACCTGGTCGAAAGGTAGATTGGCCGGCGGGGGTAGTTTTTTAAATTCATAAAAACTCAGCGGATGGCCTATGAAAATCTGGCCGTTCTTGTCCATGGACATATCGACTTCCAAACTTTTGCCGGCAGCAAGTGCCCAGTCAAGAACTGGCTGATCGATGACGTGCGTGTGGAAATAAACAAAGGGTTTGTTCAGCTCAAAAATTTTTTCAACTGGGTTTTTCATGATTGATGTGGCGGAAGGGGTGGGATTTGAACCCACGGTACCATTGCTGGTACACAGTCTTTCCAGGACTGCCAATTAAACCGCTCTTGCACCCTTCCCTAGTTATTAATTTTAACAGAGGTTATTTGTTTAGTTCGGCTTTGAATTTTTCAACGATATCAACTGGTGATGGATTGACGCCGTTGAGCAAAGCCAAATAAATCGAAACGAAATCGCCGTAAGCGATTGCCCAAACTAACTGCTCCAGCAGGGTCTTACCCTGCACCGCTACGACATACGGCGCTGGCCGCCGGCCGCTGAGCAGTTTTTCGCCAACCTCGAAACGCTTTTGGACTCGAGGGTGTTCGAAGTTAGAGCGCAACTCGATGATTTCATATGGTTTGCGGATTGGATGGCTGGTCCAGCCCGATAGTTCGTTGTGGTCAAACTCCGGCAGCTCATTCCACCAGGCCACATTCTTGGCACTCTCGTTGAAATTGATTTTCCATTTATAAGCCGCTGGCGCCATCAACGGACCACCGTAAACGGCGATTGATTTGCCGGCCAATTCTTCAGCCAGACGTTTGGCCGGGTTGTCTTTGGCTGGCACAGTCGGTAGCCAGGCTTTGATGGCTTGGCTCAAAAAAGCTTCGACGCCTGCGAGCTCAGTGGTTTTGTTATCCGTCAGGCCGGCAGTCTCTAAGATTATCGTCAGGGCTTTTAAGGCTGCCAAAACTGAAAAACGCGGCTGTTTGGTGTCAGGTAACGTCAGTAGCGGATAGTTTTTGGATTTGGCAATTTCGCTAAGCTTGCCGCCTTGACTGATAACCACAATTTTAGCTTTTTTGGCCTCAGCCTCAGCCAATGCCGACAAAGTTTCTTCGGTGTTGCCAGAGTAGCTGGAGGCGATGAATAACGTTTTTTCCGATACGTATTTCGGAATGTCGTAGCGGCGGCAAATTTCGAACGGCACATTGACGCCCGGCCAGCTACGGGCCACCAGCGCTACCAAAGCTGAGCCGCCCATGCCGGCGAAAACGACGTTTTCGTAACCGGAGCCGATTTCCGGTTTTTCAAATTGATGCCCTAACTGCTCTGGTTGGTGCTCGGCAATGCCCAAAGCGTCCTGGCCATCACGGTGATGGATATATTTAAGATCGTCTAACATAAGCTCTTACTATTGTAGCGGAAAGGCTGGCAGAGCTGGACGAATTTAGCGACGCGAACGGACTACAGCGTGGGCGCCGCCAGCGGCTAAGCTGGTCAGCAAAAAGATGGCTAGAACATTGCCGGGACCAGTGTTGGCCAGCTGGGTAGGTTGCTGGACGGTTGAACCACTGGTTGATTTCTGGGTCGTGGAACTTTTAGTAGAACTTGGCGTGCTCGAACCGGTGCCTTCGCCTTTGACAGACGTGGTAGTGATAGTCCCGGTTTTCTGTTTAAGGTCGTGATGGTGAATACTGCGACCAATCAAAATACCGGCAACAATTAAAACGACTGCCAGACTAGCTAAGAACGGAATATTTACCAGTTGGCGCCAATTAAAATGGCGAGGCGGCTTTACCGGCTCAGCCTCGCGGCTGACAACCTCTTCATGCTCCTCGATATGCGGACGTCGAAAACGCTCAAATACAGACATGCAAACTCCTTGATGGCTTGATTATACCACGATTTGCGTAAGTTACAAGTAGATGGACTTACATCATGTCCATGCCGCCGCCCATAGCAGGCGCGACTGGAGGCTGTTTCTCAGGCACATCGACAACCAACGCACCCATCGTCATGGCGGTGCCGGCTATGGAAACAGCGTTCTGGATAACCTCCCTAACGACTCGGGTTGGGTCAATCACGCCCTTTTCTTTCAGGCTGACCAATAGGTCGGGGTGGTTGACGTCAAAGCCCATACCGCTCTTGGCGTCGAGAACTTTCTCGAGCTTAACCTCGGCATTAAGTCCGGCGTTGCTCATCAACTGCTTGAAGGGCTCCAGCAGAGCATTCTTCAAGATACCGGCACCGGCGGCCCGCGAGCTGGTGCCTTCAGCTTTAATAAGCTTGGACAAGCCGATTAGAGTCACGCCGCCACCTGGTACGATGCCTCCTTCGAGCGCGGCCTTAACGGCATGAACGGCATCGTCCACCCGAAATTTTTTCTCTTCAATTTCGGTTTCGGTAGCGCCACCGACTTTGATAACGGCGACCTTGCCGGACAGTGAGGCCCGGCGCTTTTCCAGTTGCTCTCGGTCATACTCACTGGACGTACCTTCAACTTGTTTATTGATTTGGGTGATGCGCGCTTTGACAGCCGCGGCCGAACCCGAGCCTTCGATAATCGTCGTTTCGTCCTTGGTGACGATGACTTTACGGGCGCTGCCGAGTACTGATAGTTCGGCGTTTTCAAATGTCATGCCGGTATCGGCAGTAATTACTTCGCCGCCAGTCAAAATAGCGATGTCATTCAACACATCTTTGCGGCGGTCGCCGAACGATGGCGCTTTGATAGCCACTGTATTGAAGACGCCCTTCAGGCGGTTAAGAATTAGCGTGCCAAGGGCCTCGCCGTCAACGTCCTCGGCGATAATCACCAAGTCTTTTTTGCCGCTTTGAGCCAATTTTTCCAGCATCGGCAAGAATTCTTGAACTGAACTGATTTTTTGGTCGGTAATTAAGATGGCCGGCTTGTCGTAAACCGCTTCCATACGGGCCGTGTCCGTCACCATGTATGGGCTAACATAGCCTCTGTCCATGGTGAAACCTTCGACAACTTCTCTCTCCAAGCTCAAGCCCTGCCCTTCTTCGACGGTCACGACCCCGTCCTTGCCGACTTTTTCCATGACATCGGCAATCAGTGAACCGATTTGTTCGTCGCCGGCGCTGATGGTCGCTACTTCGGCCACCCGGCTTTTCTTAGAACCGATGTTTTCACTCAAAGTGCCAAGTTTGGATAACACCTCCTCAGCGGCGGCTTCCAGACCGCGGCGCAGTAACATCGGATTGTGCCCGGCAGAGATTAATTTGTTAGCTTCATTCAAGATGTGGTAGGTCAGAACCGTTACGGTCGTGGTACCGTCGCCGGCGTCGTCCTTCATTTTTTTGGCGGCTTCCTTAATCAGCTTGGCGCCGACGCTGTAGCCTAACGTTTCGTCGTCCCTGTCCTCCAAGTCGACAGCTTCAGCTACTGTCACGCCATCATGGCTAACCGTCGGGCTACCGTAGCTCTTGCTAATGACCACGTTGCGGCCTTTCGGGCCCATAGTGGTCTTAACCGCGTTATATAAAATTTCCGCTCCGCCCAAAATCCGGCGGCGAGCATCGTCATCATAAAAAACTTTCTTAGCCATTTGACTCTCCCTATTTAACGGTTGCTAAAATGTCTTCCTCTTTGACGAGGATGTATTCTTTATTACCAATCTTTACTTCGGTCGTTGAGTAGCTTTTGTAAACGATTTTGTCGCCTGGCTTTATCCTTACGGGGATGGTCTTGCCATCCCTACCAATCTTGCCCGGTCCGACTTTCAAGACTTTGGCGATTTGCGGTTTTTCAGCGGCTTTTTCCGGCAGATAAAGGCCACTAGTGGTTTTAGCTGCTGCCTCTTCCTGCTCGGCCACAACCCAGTCAGCCAATGGATTCAAATTCATCAATAATTCTCCCTAAATTCTTTTCACCGACCGAACGTTCAACTGGCACTCATAATAGCCGAGTGCCAAAAAGTCGTCAAGCACGACCATTTTACTTTTAAATTTTTCATTGTATAATTCAGGGGTTCCTGTAATTCGACCGACCGCCACAAGCGGTCGATGAAGGGAGGCACTGTCTTGCCACGTGAGACAGTCAGGGTCGTGGTTCTAGGAGATTGCCCGAGCGAGCTCCGGTTGCGTCCGTGGGAGAGCGAGAACAGGATCATCGCGGTCGCTCCCCTTCCCCCGGCTCAAGTCCGTGACCCAAGGTTCAAGCGCCGTCTGCGCGACAACCTTCACGGCACCGGTTTCGGGTTCGACTCGCGCTGGCAGCCCTTCCGAGGAGACGGTCGCAAGCAGACCTGCTTCGCCGTTTTCTCGGTGACTCCACGCCTTCGCCGGCGCCATCTGCCGGCCGAGAAGCTCTTGGACGTGCTGGAAGGTGCGTTCCGACAGAGCTTCAAGGAGCCATCCGGCTCTCACGCGACTCCGACGACCCTGGTCGCCGCCTAGCCGCACCTTCCACGAAAAGATTCGGGCGACAACGTCCGATAGGCGGGCTCAAACTCCGCCGGCGCTCCTGAGGAGCTCCTCTCAGTGCGTGCACCGTGCTGCCTCCTGCCTCGCGATAGGGCCCGGTCCGAAAGGACCGGGCCCGCCGCGGGTCTGATTGACAGGAACGAATTGCCCCGTGTTCGCTCGCTAGTCCGAGCGAGCCGGGGCTCTTTTCATTTATAATCAAGCCCATGCCCAAAAAAATCCTGATGTGCCCACCGACCTACTTCGACATCGAGTACGAAATCAACCCGTGGATGCACCAGGACGACCAGCCGGCACAGGACTCGGCGACCAACCAATGGCAAAAACTTTATAAAATCTACACTGAAAAATTAGGCTGGCAAGTTGAACTCATCGAACCAGTCAAAGGCCTGCCGGACATGGTCTTCGCCACCGACTGTTGCCTGATGATTAACGGCCGTGCCCTACTCTCCAGCTTCCGTTACCGGCAGCGCCAGCCGGAAACAAAACACTTTGAAAAATGGTTCCGCTCCAACGGCTACACCGACATCAAAAAAGCCGATAATTTTTTTGAAGGCGGCGGCGACACGCTAGTGGCCGGCAACAAAATTCTGGCCGGTCACGGCTTCCGCTCCAGCCCGGAAGCTGCCAAAGAACTCGAGGAATTCTTCGGACTCGAAGTCGTACCGCTAACAATCACCGACCCACGGTTTTATCATCTCGATACTTCGCTGGCTGTCCTGGCTGACGACACGGTCGCCTTTTACCCGCCAGCCCTGGACGCCGATAGCCAGGTCCGTTTGCGCCAAGCCATTCCAAACGTCATTGAAGCCACTGAAGAGGAAGCCACAGGCTTCGGTCTAAACGCCGTCAGCGACGGCCATACAGTCCTCTGCTCCGACGCATCAGACAGTCTAATTGATAAATACCGCCAGGCCGGCTTCGAGGTCATCGGCACGCCGATTCTAGAATTTCGAAAATCCGGCGGCGGCGTTAAATGCCTAACGCTGGATCTTGATAAATAAGGCGCGAAAAAGAAAAAGAGGGGGTAACGGCTGAGCCGTTACCCCCCGTGTTGGTTGCCGCCTGATTCCGGCGGCCGATTCGGCTCGCTGAGCCATGTGGCCAGCTCTTCCTCGAGTTCGGCAACCATCTTGTCGATAGCCGCCGGGTCGACATCTACCTGTCCGGAGACAGGCAGGCCGTCTGGGAAGAGTTTGTCGATTTCTGCTTGGCATTGCAGGCAGTTCTTCGCTTGATCGCGAACGATCATTCGAAGCGCAGGATTCTCAGACAAGGCCAACTTGACCCAGTTCTCGCCTTGCGCGGCGAGGAGGCCGAGGAGCAGACACTCCCGGGGCGGCGGTTTTGGTCTCGTCACCCCACTCCTTTCCTCGAGGGCCAGAAGCAACGGTTATAATACCATAAAATGCAAGTTATGCCAAGTGAGCGGCGGCTTCGAATTCTGACAGCGCGTCTTCTATAACCCTGCGATAATTGTTGGCCAGGATTCGAAATTGTTCATCCACAACCGTGTGCTTGGCCGGATGCATCCGTTCTATCTTGAAAATATTTGCGTCAACCGGCTCTAGACGACTATAACCAGCAACTGGTTCGCCGCCGTGGTGGTTTTTATCGCTACTTTTTACATCAATCAAAAGCGCCTTGTCCCCGGCTTGATAGACAATATCGCGGCCAATCATATCCTCGGCCGAAGTGGAGTAGCGTACCCGTCGCCCTGGGAACTTACCGTCTGCAATCAATTCCTCTATGTAGCGTTTGGTGGCTATTTCGACCGCGATTCCCGCCTCAGCCATATCGGCTAAAGAGGAGTCCTTGGTGCTGGATTCGCCATAGGCCGACCGTAAGATAGACTTTAGATGCTTGCGCCCAAATCCAAGCTGTTGGCCGAAATCGCTGTCAACCAGCTTCAGAATCTCATGGTGGGTCGTGACCAACAGGCTTTTGAATTGTCTGACGCGCTGCCTAGGCAGTTTGTTCGAGTTCAACGAACCGTCTATCAGACCAGTTGCCGCTCCAGAAAGACCCATACTGACCAAATAAGACCTTAAACTACTATCGGTAAAGGCAGGTGACCGGCTGTTCTGGACAAAAAATTTATCTAAGACTGCTCGGGCCTGGTCGGAGTCTAGAAATTCTACAGCCTCATTCAGCTTCTCCTCACTCAGCCCTTGCTTTACTAGTAACTCAAAGGGGGCTGAAAAAGTTTGCGGATCGTGCCGCTTTAAAAGCGCTCGTACCGTCTCGCAAGTCAGAGAGTAAGCCTCACTAAATTCATCCGCGCTCAGTTGTTGCTCCGCCTCCTCGGCAGATTCAACAGGTGGACTAATAAGTTTTTCGGCAATCATTTTTGTTTTGTTTTACTGATGCAAATTATACTTTGGCTAAGTTTTCCCGGCAAGCAGCTTGCTGGCTAGTTCGGATTCATTCCAAGAATGCTCGCCATCGGCCCGCTCGATAGTTTTCTCATGACCTTTGCCCAGTAGCAGTACCGTGTCGCCGGCTTTGGCCCGACCGAAAGCAAGCTTAATAGCTGCTGTCCGGTCGTGGACCAAAAATAAATTGTTATCCCGAAGCTTACCGGCCTTTTCGGCGCCAGTTGCAATCTGTTCCATGATTGCCTGGCCGTCCTCGTGGCGGTCGTCTTCCTCAGTTATAACGACCTCGTCACAGTACTTGCCGGCTAGCTCGCCCTGTACTGATCGTTTGGCCTTATCGCGCTCGCCAGCCGAGCCGAAAACGACAATCAGCTTGCCTTTGCTGACCGACTTTAAGTCCTTGAACAATTTATCGAAGCTGTCCGGTGTATGCGCGAAATCGACGATGACCTCGAAATCCTGGTCACCTTCAATTCGGTTCATCCGGCCCTCGACGTTTTTGAGCGCTGGTATGCCCTGTTCGATATCAACTGGTTTGACGCCAAGCACCAATCCCACTCCAACTGCCGCCAGCGCATTATGAATATTAAAGCTACCCGGTAAGCTGGTTTTGATGTGCAATTTTTGGTCGCCAAATCGTGCCTCGAACTCACTACCAGCTGTTGTACTGTTCACATCACTAGCTTTAAGTTCGCCTTTTTTCAAGCCATAAGTAATTGCCCGTTTGATATCGCGCTGAAACAGCTCAGCCGACGGGTCGTCAGCGTTTATGACCCCTGTTCTAAGGCCTTTACGGTTGCGATTTGTCAGTCTAAATAATTTGCGCTTAGCCGCCAAGTAGCGCTCAAAGGTTCCGTGATAATCGAGGTGTTCGTGGGTCACATTAGTCATCACCGCCAGACTGTACGGCACGCCCCAGACACGGTTTTGAGCCAAAGCGTGCGAGGTCGTTTCCAGCACCAAATAGTCAATTTTTTGCCGACGCATGAACCGTAGCCGCTTCATCAACTGCGGCACCGACACGTTGGTCATGTGCCGAACCTGCGGCCGGATTTCTTCGCCCGCGCCATAAGCCACGGTTGTCATCAGGCCGGTTCTAAAGCCAGCCTGGCTGAGAACTTTATGAATCAAAAAACAGGTCGTCGTTTTGCCATTGGTGCCAGTCACGCCGATAACTTTCATGCCGCGGGCTGGAAAACCGTAAATCAAATTGAAAAAGACGGCTTCAACCAGGTGCCCCCACGGTTCGATTAAACGGAACAGTCTAGTCGGTATAAACAGCTTGACCAGACGCCGGAAATTCATAGCTACAGTATACTGTACAACTGATGAGGATTTTAGGGATTGAGACCTCTTGCGATGAGACCGCGGCGGCTGTGGTTGAAGACGGGCATAAATTGCTCAGTAACATCGTGGCCAGCAGTGTCGATCTGCACGCGGCCTTCGGCGGCGTCGTGCCGGAAATTGCTGCCCGCTCGCACCTGGAAAGCATTTTACCTGTTATAGATGAAGCCTTGACCCATGCCAAAACCGATTGGGATAGCATCGATGCTATCGCCGTCACCCAAGGACCCGGTCTAATCGGTTCCCTGCTCATCGGCGTGCTGAGCGCCAGGACTCTGGCTATCACCAAGGGCAAGCCGCTCTACGCTGTTAACCACGTCAAAGCCCATGTCTACGCCACTTTCATCGATGAAGCTCCAAAAGGCTATCTTTTGCCAACCATTGCGCCCAGTTTCCCTCTGTTAGCGTTGATTGTTTCCGGTGGTCATAGCTCATTGGTGCTGTTCGAAAGTCATAGCCGGTATAAATTACTGGGGCAGACGGCTGACGATGCTGTCGGCGAAGCCTTCGATAAAGTGGCTAAGATGCTTGGTCTACCCTACCCCGGCGGCCCGTCAATTGCCGAAGCGGCCAAAAAAGGTAATCCGACCTCTGTAAAACTGCCTACAGCCCAGATGAGCGGTTACAATTTCAGCTTTTCCGGCCTAAAAACGGCTGTTCTGAGGGCCGCTCAATCTCTGGCGGGAAAGGACTACACATTTGCGTCTAATCAACTGTCAGAGGCTCTTACGAGCGCTCAGAAAGCCGACTTAGCGGCCAGCTTCCAAGCCGTAGCTATCAAAACCCTGGTTGACCACCTGAAAAAAGCTGCTGAAGAGTACCAACCAGCCAGCACCGCGATTGTTGGGGGTGTGGCGGCCAATACCGAGCTACGGGAAAGGGCTAAAGCTACCCTGCCCTCTGTTATTTACCCTGATATAAAGCTCTGTACCGACAACGCGGCGATGATCGCGGCGGCAGCTTTCTTCGAAAAACAGCTAGCAGACCCCTGCTCTTTATCTGTCGAACCTAACCTAGCTTTATAGACTTGCAAGCATTTTCACCTCTGTTATAATAGAAGACGAAACAAACACGTGAGGCAAACAGTAGAGTTCTTTTGAAGAGCTTTTCGGGTGAAAAGCAATTGAGTTTGATGGCTCAATTTCATATGAAACGAGCCTGTTTTTGACCTCTGGTATACTGGGGCTAAGATGAAACTGCCGAGCGTTTATAATCCAGCTAAATACGAGTCCGATATTTACTCCCTATGGGAACAGGGCAGGGCATTCGAGCCAAAAAACAGGGGTGAGCCGGGCTATTTCAGTATGGTTTTGCCTCCACCCAACGCTAACGGCGACCTACATATCGGCCACGCCCTGACAGTCGCCATTGAAGATACGCTGGTGCGCTACCACCGATTGAGGGGCAGGGCGGCTTTATTCGTACCGGGGGCGGATCACGCCGGTTTCGAGACATGGGTGGTTTATGAGAAAAAGCTTAATGAGAAGGGTAAAAGTCGCTTTGATTACTCCCGGGAGGACCTTTACCGACAGGTGTGGAGCTTCGTCCAGGATAATAAGCATCACTTCGAAAAACAACTGAGGATGCTTGGTACCAGTTGTGATTGGAACCGCTTCACTTTCACCCTTGACTCTAAGGTGGTGGAGCAAGCTTATAAATCTTTCCAGAAAATGTGGCAGGAAGGCTTGATTTACAGAGGCCAGCGTATCGTTAATTACTGCACGTTCCACGGCACCAGCTTCTCTGATATCGAAGTCATCCACGAGGAAGAAAAGACCAAACTTTGGCATATCGCCTACCCCTTAGCTAACGGGGAAGGGGAGGTCGTGATAGCCACCACCCGTCCGGAGACGAAATTAGGCCAATCAGCCTTGATGGTTAACCCTAAAGACAGCCGCTATAAGAAGTTAATCGGCCAAAAAGTACTGCAACCACTAGTACCGGGTAAACCGATTGAGATTATCGCTGATGACTACGTCGATATGGACTTTGGAACAGGGGTAGTGACGGTTACGCCGGGTCATGACCAGAACGATTTTGAGGTCGCCCAGCGCCATAAACTGCCCCTCATCGAGCTAATCACGACCGAGGGCAAAATGAGTGATAGCGTACCCAAGGAATTCCGCGGACTAAGCATTGCCGAAGCCCGTGAAGCGGTAGTCAAAAAATTAGCTGAGTTGGACTATCTGAGAGAAGTTAAAGACTACGTACACTCGGTCGGCAAATGCTATAAATGTGGCACGATTATTGAGCCGCTAGTCCGCGAACAATGGTTCGTCAAAATGAAGCCGCTGGCGCAGGCGGCGGCCAAGGCGCTGAAAGCCGGAAAGATCAGTTTTTACCCGGCCAGCAAAATCAAGCAAACGCTAAGCTATCTGGAGGAAGTCAGGGATTGGAATATCAGCAGGCAGATACCTTGGGGCATACCGATTCCGGCTTTTCAGAACGTCAAGCGTTCGTCCGACTGGATATTCGACGCCAGAATCGACCAGGAATTTATAGAGAAAAATGGCAAGCGGTACAAGCGCGACCCGGATGTCTTTGACACCTGGTTCTCTTCGGGTCAGTGGCCCTACGTCACGCTTAATTATCCGGGTGAGGATTACAAAAAATTCTATCCGCTCAGCCTGATGGAAACCGGCGGCGAGATCCTCTACCAGTGGGTGGCTCGGATGATCATGCTTGGGCTCTATACCACCGGCAAAGTGCCGTTTGAAAGCGTTTATATCCATGGCTACGTGCTGGCAGAGGGCGGCGCCAAGATGAGTAAAAGTCTTGGCAACGTAATTGACCCGCAGACGACAATCACCGAGTATGGCTCGGACGCGCTGAGAATGGGGTTGCTGTCAGGCCGTCGACCAGGGGTCAACCAGGGTTTCCACACACCTAAAGTCAAGGGTGGACGCAACTTCGCCAACAAGCTTTGGAATGTCGCGCGTTATGTGGAAGTAGCTGGAGCGAAAAGCGAACACTCTGGGCCAGAAGGGCCGGCCGACCACTGGATAGCCGGGCGTTTGGACTGGGCGGCCAAAGAAATCGCCAAAGCCTTGGAGGCTTATCGGCTCAGTGAAGCCTACGAGGTGCTTTACGACTTTATCTGGCGGGATTTGGCTGATTGGTATGTCGAGGCCAGCAAATCAGAACCTAACCCGGCGTTTTTAAGACAGGTGCTAACCGAAAGCTTGAAACTGGCGCACCCGTTCGCGCCATTCGTGACCGAAGCTATCTGGCAGACCATGCATCCGGTCGAGAACAGCCTGCTGGCTGTCCAGAAGTGGCCAGAGCAAATCAATTTTGATAAAAAACAGGCGGCGGGTTTTGAAGAGCTGATGGCTGTGGCGCGCGAAACTAGGCATATAATCTCGGCTTTGAAAGTTCGGCGGCCGTTACTGTATCACGCTGAAGCTAAAGTGGCCGACGTTAATGGCGACTTGCTGGTCCATTTGGGGCATCTAGGCGGCCTGAAAAGCGCCCCAGCGGACGGCGGTAAAGGCCTGCGCTTGACAGCGCCGTCAGGTAAATATTGGCTAAGTGTGGACACCACCAAACTAACGGCCTATGTCGACCGACTCAAGGCCCAAGAATCAGAAATAACAGAGGTGATTAAGCGCCTGAAGGGACGTCTGGATAATAAGAATTACTTAGCTAAAGCGCCAAAAAAGCTGGTTGAGCAAAGCCGCTCTCAACTGGCTGAGCAGTCTGAAAAATTAAAAACCATCCAAGCCGAACTCAAAACCTTCGCTAATTACGCCAAGAGCTAGAACACCAAGCTGTCGCGAACTCGGCGGGCACTTTCGGCGGGATGATAATCATCAAATGCTAGAATTCGCCAGCCGAGACGATCGGCAATGGTTAAATTAGTCCGGCTATCGTCAACGAACAAAATTGCCGAGGCTTCCACGCCAGCCATTTGCTGAGCCTTCTTAAAAATAGCCGGTTCCGGTTTGATGGCGCCGACCTTTGAAGAGTCGACTATGGTTTTATAAGGCACTTTGGGCAAGAGTCTGCGAGCCATAAGCTTGTCTATATAGCCCGGCATCATATTGCTGAGCAAACCAACCTCGTAATGTTCAGCCGTCCAGCGCACTAATTCTTCGGCTTCAGGGACGGATTCCGCAGCCTTGAAGTAAAAGTCGCCCCAGTCGAATTTCTTGAGCCCCAGCTCTTTGGTGAATACCTTGTTCAGCTCCGCAAGCGACATGCCGCCTCGGCAAACCGTGTCATTATAGCGATAGAATAGGGTCTCGACGATGTCAATTGGCACCTGGGTAGCTTTGGATACCTCCGTAAATACATGGTGATATCGGATTAGCACGTCGCCGATGTCAAAATAAACAAATCGGATGCCGGTCTTTGAGGTCTTTTTGGCCGGCGGGGCAGGGGCGGCGGATTTGATACCCAATATATCTTCGAGTGAAGTAGCTGTAGTGGCGGCGATGGCCGCAACCGTGAAAACTGATGGTGATTTTATAGCCCCACGCTCAATTTTAGCCAGCGTCGAATAACTTAAGCCGGCTTTTTGACACAAGTCTTGTTGTGTCAGCCCAGCCTGCCGGCGCGCCGTAGCGAGGCGCTGGCCAAGAGCCTTTTCGTCCACACCCATTAGCCATATATTACCAGTCCGAAATCGATTTTGCCAGCCGTTTGCGGCTAGCTCTTTACAATTTCGGGAAGATAGCCCGAGCGTCGGATTGACTGTACCCCACGGAACAAGTTGCCGCGGGGACCCCGTGATTCCGCGCCCGGCTCTGGTGAGAAACCTCCGAAGGGGTGTCTTATGGTTCTAAAAGGCTAGCTTTTTGGCCATTTCGGCCAAGGCTTCGTCGCTATCCCAAATACCATGATCTGGCTCGCCACGAAATTCTTTACCGGTGTCGATTGGGAATATTTTTATGTGAGCATGCGGTACATCCAAGCCTTCAATCATAATGCCGACGCGACGCTTATGCGGAAAAATTTCTCGAAGCCGGTTGGCAATTTTCCGCGTAGATTCCATCATAGCCAGGTAATCCTCGTCAGGCAGATCCCAGACGACTTCGGCGGGATTCTTGCTGACTAGCAAGACGTGGCCGGGCTGGATCGGGTGATTATCCATAAAAGCAAAGGTGCGCTCATCCTCATAAATTTTGTAGCAAGGGATTTCGCCCCTGACGATCTTAGTAAAAACGCTATCGGCCATAGCTAGAAGACCAGGCTTAAGATGCCGAATGACAAAATGAATACGAGCACGGCCGCGACCGCCGTGACGGTTAGGGTCTGACGGTTATTTTGCTGGCCGC
>Ga0265338_10002658_pt1 | contig 26289 bp, 14 predicted proteins | sample 42126metaG_FD_193579 | JGI IMG/M metagenome (GOLD analysis project Ga0265338, IMG submission 193579) | Rhizosphere microbial communities from Carex aquatilis grown in University of Washington, Seatle, WA, United States - 4-21-26 metaG | ecosystem: Host-associated > Plants > Roots > Rhizosphere...
CGACGCTTGGAAGGTTCCTCTGCAGGGACGGAATCGGTGAAAAAGGCGGGCTTCACCTCTACGCCTTTGGGGAAAACGATGGTATAAATAAATGGGACAGCTTGGGCGACATATGGGCTATTTTTAGGGTCATGGCTCAATGGCTCGGATGGGATGTCACTCCCGATACAAGCAGTTACGCGTCTCAAATGCTTTGTTTTACACCAGCTTCGATCGGACGGAGTGGAGACGATCAGGGTGGCGACTCGGCCCCGCCTCAAACAGGAACGACAACAGGTGCGCTTTCGCCAAAGAGTCCTGGCGATCCAAGTTGGACACCTGCCGCAACACCGAGCCACACTTATCAAACTTCAGATGGGGGCAAATATACGAGTGTGGCCGGAGGAACCTCGATCACAAACCCTTCGAATCCGGGCGTGTATTGGGCAGACCAAAACGGCTCGAATGATCCAAATCTTCTTAGTGGCGTCGGTGGAGCACTGTTTTCAAATCTCTCTTGGAAAACGGGAGCCGATGCCGCTTATTATGTCGCAGGGACAAGCAATTCCATTACGGTTGCGCCGAATGGCCGATCGTCGGGCGATATTGAATTCACAACCGGGTACGGGGCAATTGCCTACACGGGCATTCAAGGCAAGATACCGATCGTGTCAGGTGCTGGTGAACCGACTTTTAGTATGAGCGGCACCATAGCGAACGGCTTAGCCCTTGGTTGGGGGGCCGATTTTAAGATTGCACATCTACCGGCCTATACACTGCCCAATGGCGGGCAGCTGCAGGTAAACATTCCTTATCCTACCCAATTTACATTCTTATTGGGCGCGGGAATTGGGGGGGAAGGTAAGATTGACCCACCGGCTGGTTCGGCCAATATAGTTCATGTTCCGATCGGTGAACATCCGACTCCGAATTGACGTAACAATCCATGCGGCGCAACTGGCACTAGCTCATCCGTTACATCTATGATTCCATTTCGCGACCTTTCGCCCCTACGAATAGTATTGGGCGGTCTATTCTTTTTAAGTTTCACGACGTTTTGTTTTTGTCTCGCAACAATGCGTCGAGGTGTAAACCGAGATAAGTTGAAAGCACTCGATGATAAGCGAATGGATGCTTTTCTTAGAAGTGGAATTCCTTCGAAGGATTTGCTCTCTCAATCCGGTCTTATGAGATATAATGTCGCCGTAGTAACACTCATACTCTCGGCAATATTGGGTGCGATATTGATTGGGTATAATATAATTCTCCAATAATGACGGCCAATGGGAGCCGATTACGCCCTAAATGTGTAATTTTGGGCCCAATTAATCACCATCGAGAGGCAACTACCGGGACCACAGTGCAATATCTTATGGGGCCCAGATATTGCACTGCGGGAGCATTGATTGAATCAAATATCTCGATTAACTCTGCTTGAGATTGCTCGCCTCCCCAATTCGGGTCGCCAATGTCGAAGTGAACGTTCTGTATTCCTCCACTTCAATTTCCCAGATCGATCTTTTTCGCCCGCGGATTCTGGGTTTATATAATTCACAAACGAGGACCCCATCTTTGGTATAGAAACAGGCCGTCTCGATAGAGTTGAAATCCTTCGCCGCATAGCATCCTAGGCCAACAGTAATCATCCCCGTCAGGACCGCAGCGTAACTCAGATAGCTACTGAGAAACGCAAGCTTCCAAGTGAATATGGTCAGAACTGTGACGACGACAACGGGGGTTATATAAAGCCGAACGAATCGTTTTCTTGCAAAATGGTAGTTGGCATCCAAATCGCTTAGATAATACATCCTCTCTTGCTTGAAGCCTAAACCGGCCCTTGCGATCGTGAGAGACTGATTGCTTAACAAATACTCCTCGTTGCTGAGATCCCGTCGAGGTTGATATCTAATGTTTGCCATCCTTAGTTTCTAGCCTGGTGGCGAAGCGCCCGGTTGGGTTGCGGATAATTGAGCGAGCCATTGCTCCCAGGCGGCTAGTTCTACGGCCGTAGCCTCTTCCAAGGTTTGTGATCCATTGACAATTGATTCAATGAAGGGAGCCTCAGTCAACCATTCCTCAGAGTTCAAAGCTGCAACAGTCTGAGCACCTTGAAGGCTAATCGCGACGCCACCGATTGTCGCTGCGGTCTTGGCGGCTCCAACTCCAGCTGCGACACCCGAGACGGTTGCTTCATATCCTGCGACTGCTGCTGGCGCACCAGCTACAGCTATGGCGGGAAGAGCTACACCGGCAGCCGTTAGGAGAAGCCCGGCATTGGCGGCGGATGTAAACGTGTCAGCATTATTCCGTAGGTTGGCATATACGGCGTTTCCGCCACCGTTCCTGTTCTGCCAAGACGAATTAGAGGCCGCCCATTGACCAGCAATCGAGGTAATCTGCGAAGACGTTAAATTTTCCATGTAGCTCGGACCAGTGGAATTTGCAACGCTCACCGGATCGCTCTCGTTGCCAACCAAGCCAAGCGAAACCATTTGGCCGATCGATGAGATACCAATGGGAGCTCCACCCCCAGCTGATACGCTCCATGACGCTGTTGCGTTTCCTGGAGCGGAAGCGTTCGGGTCGTTGGTAACCACGTAAGTCTTTCCGTTGATATTGTAAACTTTCGTCTGCGGCGAACCGGCATTTGCTATAAGTTGCAGCTGAGCCCCTTGCGCGTTACCGGCGTCGATACTCGCACCTACCGCATTTCCTCCACCGGCTTCATTCGCAAACGCCCCATTCATAAATCCACCACTTCCACAACTTGGGCCACAACTATTCGTCTGGAGGCGGCTCATCTGGTAATTGTACCAGGCTGAGTACTGATCTGGCGTCATCGTGTAGGCAGATGGATCCTTCGCATAACCCGCGGCGTACGCAGCGCGTTGTGCATCCGACAGATTTGTGTCCAAGTACATTCCGAGGTTATCCCAACCGTTCACGGAGTTATTCCTGCAGAAAGCGTACAGATGCAGGCCGCCCTTTTCCTGGATGCTATCTCGCCCAAGGAACCTTCCAAGCGTCGGATTGTAATATCTGTGGCCAGATATTGCAGTGCGAGAACCCGGGAACTGCAATTTTAGATCCTTGTACAAACTCACCGCTGCCGTCCTTCTTGAAAGCACATAGGCCAAGCAGTCGCATCCCTACTCAAGTTCTGCCAGGGCACATCGCCGATGAAAGAGGCGGCGGGCGCTCCCGCGATTGACCGAGGACAAGTGCTACGAGGCGGGCAAGGCACTGGGGTGTTCAGTCTGACGTAGGTGATCTTTCCTCCCTTCATCTGGAGGGTTCGTAACCGAGAAGCTGTCTGAAGCCGTTTTATCATCCAATTGGCACGCTGGCATTCACCGTGCATTGGTTGGCCCGTTGGTTCTTTCTTCCAGGGAAAAATAGCTCGCTGCGAAAAAGGACCGCCCAAAGAACACTCAAACCACAACTATTCCCGAGGGAGAATCGATAGAAAACGATTCAGAAGTGCTGTTCGAATCATAGATGATTAAGCGGATTCCATTTTCGAAAATAATATCGAACTTTTCTTCCCCCAATACCGAACTTTTCGTAACTCGTTTGCCTATCATTTTAAGAAGAATAGAACCGGCCTCGAAGACTGGTATCTGCTTAGATTGATCGATACCGACGGATCCCTCGATAGAGACGACAATCTTGCCAGAGAACCGTAGTTGGGTCTGAAATAGACCGATCCCCAATTGTTCGAGCGTCTTTCCAACGAATTCTTCCGCATTAAAATTCTTAGGTAGTCTGTTCATTAGAGAGTACGATTGAGACGTTAAGCGCTTCAGAGAGATCCGTCAGGTGAATTCTAATTCGCGGGTTGATTTGATCCAGCTGCCCCTCCTGCGCCCCCAGAAGGTGGAAGCGGCACATGGGTTTGACCTGCGCCTCCAGGGTTCCCAGATGAAGGATCGATGGGTTGACCATAATCGTTATATTGACGCCAATAGCCATCCGGGTACTGCGAAGTTGGATCCATCACTCGGATTGTCCCAGCATTTCCAGTCGAGCCTGGTGGCCGATAGATAACGCCACCCGGAATTGGCTGAGCAATATAGTCAGGCGGAATTGTAGGTTGCTGAGGCGAATTTGTAACGGGTTGTGGGTTAGCTGGCGGCTGCGGATTAGTGGCCGGTGGCTGGGTTGTGGTAGGCGGCGGAGTTGTTGTCGGTTGTTGGTCATCTGGTGATTGTGCAGGCGGCGCAACTGGTTGATGAGAGTCCCCAGGAGTTTCTAGAAGAACTAATCCTATGAATCCCCAAACTCCTAACTTCTGTAGGGCAGCTTGAGTCACCGGCTCTGCGCCACCGACAAAGGCTGGTGCAGTTGCGGCCGACGTCATTCCCGCAGCGGTCACGGGGTTGGCAACTTTGCTAGCCGACGCTGAAAAAGGATCCATCTTCACGGCAGGCCCAGCCCAATCGTTAGAATTCGATCCATTTCCAGCCTGGCTCAAATCTTTTGTGGGCTGGTTAGGTTGGTTGGCCGTGTTCGTGGTATTTACGTCCCAACCCAGCCAAAGAAGCGCCTTGGCGAGCCATTGCCAAATATCGCCGAGATCATCTATCGAATCTATTCCGTCATTTTGGCAGAAGCCATAGAGGTTTAGCCCACCCTTTTCTTCGATATGGTCCCGTCCTAGGAAACTTCCCAGGGCCGGATTGTAATATCTGTGGCCATAATAGATTAGCCTGGTCTCGGAATCAGTGTACTTCGACGAGAACTGGAAGGGATTGACCGACGCGTATGTGCCCGTGCTCCGGAAGGTTTCACCGAATGGCGAGTATTCGTAAGAAGCCGTAAGCTGTCCTGTCGCCTTGTCAGTTAGCCCCTGTGTGTTGCCGTTAGCATCATAGACCGGAAATTCAACGGAGCCGGATGCCGTCATTGCCAATAATCCACCAACGCCGCCGGCACCGTGGCGCTTACCGGATAGGTCAATTCCCCAAAGATAACCATGGGCCAGAGTCAACGCGCTTCCAGAGACCGAATAGTCCGTCACAAGGTTCCAATTCTCGTAAACGAATCGCGTTTCCGATGAAGGAACAAAGGATGACCCGCTCCACGTCGAGACAGCCTTCGAAATCCTTCGGCCCTGATAGTCGTACCTAAAGTCGAGATGGACACGTGGCACACCGCTATTCCAGACGCTCGTTGAGTTGCCTGACTGGTTGCCGAATGTTTCGATTGCCTTCAAGCGATTCTCCCCGTCCCAGAAATAGTTCCATCGGCCGTCCGAAAGAATGTTGCCATCAGCGTCATAGGTGTAGGTTTCTGGGGTCAGGGGAATAAATGCGTTTGCCGTGGTGCTCCCTCCTAGATTGCTGGAAAGGTTTGCCGTGATCCAGAGAGGCGAACTCGAATTGTTGGCGGTCACGTTCTGGAGGTAGTATTGCCCTTGAAACTGCGCCGAAGAAATCGCGCTACTGTTTAGAGTGACGGTAGCACCCGACGGTGCGAATCCAGAAGCAGGGTAGTACCCAGGTACGGCTCTGCTCGCAATCTGGTTCAGAGCATTGCTCGTGTAGTTGACTTGTTGGGCGTCGACGGCGCTTGTGATGCGGTTACCAATGGGGTCGTAGGAATATGTGAAACCGCGCCCCAAGATGGGGGTGGTAAGGCTTGATGGATTATTGCTTTGGTATTCTTGGTCAGCCGTCACTTCACTTCGTGAATCGTATGAGAAGGATTCGACGATCCCGGCAGCCGGGTACCTAGTGAATAAGTCACCTGTTTCTATCCCCTCGGTCTTGTCACGCACCAATCCATTGGATGGATTGTATTCACGATCAAAATAGCTGAATGACTCCTTCTGAAGTCGGTGCAGCATCTTGTCGTGGGATCGTACCATTGGAGCTGTTCTTAGAAGCAGCTGAGGGCATTGGCAACAGGGCTGGCAACAGCTTGAGTGTTTACAGAAGCAACTACCATCCGCTCTCAGAGCGAGAACAGGTAAGCGGTTGATCTACAATAACGGGTAGTGTCTACCTGGGTTCGAGTCCCCGTGAAACGCCACCGTAAGTCATTTGTCGTTAGCAGACAGGGTCTAGGAAAAAGATTGGGGACAGGCGTTGATGGATGGGATGATGGTTTGGGTTAGCCGCACCGAGCGACTACGCGCAGGCGGTAGTTCTGGAAGGATCGGAAGCCTTAGGCTTTCCTCCTCATAGCAAGTTTGCCGTTGGACCAGAGGGACGCTCAGCGGCCAACGAGCTTCTTCAGATGCTCCGGATTGCGCAGACTACTGCGGAGCAGGTGAATGGCACCTGCAAATCCGGCTCATTGATCGAGAAGCCTGAAATGGCTGGAATCGTTCTTTATGTCGGCAATAGCCGATTCCCTGAGGGCAACGCCCCCAAATGCATCCCCGCGGATCCAAAGGTCATGGTGCGGCGACCCACCGATTCCCGAGTTGCTGATATTCACCGCTTCGAACACCGCACCGGAGAGCGTGCCCTCATTTTTTGGGCTTCCTGGTGCCACGATAGTAATGCCACTTGAGATGCTGTCCTGTATGGACACGTGACTGACGGTGAGCCCCGATATGCTGCGGCGATCCATGCAGACCTGAAGCGAACCGCGCCAGGCCCAGCTATGATCATAGCCGCCGCAACGCAGCAGGTCGCAGTTCTTAACGACAGTCGTGCCGCTGAAGTTGTTGTCTATCCCGAGCTTCTCATCGGAGGTCGGAAATGTCGTGCTTATCAGAACGCCGCACCCGGTGGTGATGTCGGTGAACTGGCAGTCCTCGATGCGGTTGCCGGCCCCGCCGTATATCGCGCCGCCATTCGCGAGGAACGGAAGTTGACCCGTGCAGCGGCGAATCACGTTATTACCCGACTTCGGCCCTTTTCCAATAAAGCCCTGGTCCAGGGCTGCGGGCCAGATTGCGAAACAATCGTCACCAGTGCCACGGGCGGAGCAGTTCTGAATGATTGTTCCGCTCGTACCGACGCAGAGGTTCACACCGTCCGCGATCAGATTGCGAAAACGGCAGCCTTCGATCAAAAGGTTCACGCCGTTATATATCCAGACGCCGACCTTGGTATGTTCGAGCCAGACGTTCGATATGGAAGAGTCTTCGCAGCCCGCTCCCACGATCCCATCATTCGGCTCAGAGTCGTTACGGTAGTTCAACCTGCCAACGATTGAAAAATCGGCCAAATGGATTTGGCTGCCGGAGAGTTTGAACCGGATGCGCCGCATTGGCTGGCCGTAAAGGGCCGCGTCACCGACAAAGCTCGTGTGCCATATGCCGGCGCCCTGAATGGTAACGGAGGACGGGACCAGTATCTCGCCGGTCAATTTGAATTCGCCGGCAGGCACCCAGATGGGCTTCCCCTGTCTTCGAGCTTCCGCCACGCATTTCCGCAGGGCATCTGTTGCGTCCCTCTCACCGCCCGGGTCCGCCCCGAATTCGAGGACGCTCATGGAATTCTCGGGAGCGGGCAGCGGTGCTGGTATGCTCTCAAGATCGACGAGATCGACTATGCAATAGGCCGCCCCACCTGCGGCTCGCTGCAGTCGAATGACATCGTTTCTGGCGAGGTCTAGGCCCTTGATACGGAGCTCGTTGTAGAAATTGCGCGGCTTCCCTTCTCCGGGATTATTGGAAAACGGATAACTTCCGTAAAGCCATGAAAATCTGGAGGTAAGGGCCAGCTCCCGCACCCTTCGTCCATTGACGAATAGGTCGAGATTCGCGTCAGTTCCGCCTCCTTGCTCTGCATCCGGCAAGCTGTAGCGGATCACCATAGCGTTGGCATTCGCTACGGCGGTGAACTCCACGTATTCCCCGGCGCCCACGAGCTTCACGCACTTCTCGCCGGACGACTCGGTCTCGACCCGGTTTGGATCGTATTTGGGACCAAGAACTAGCCCGGTGCTTTTCATGGCCTCGGCCTCGTAGGTGGTCCAAGGCAAATCTGCACCGACACTGGCCGACGCTCCGTACGCGCAGACGGACGATAAGAAGATGAGAACGCGCCTTACGAGAGATCGGGCCATAGGGGTGGGTGTTTGAGTACGGAAACTCGCCCTGGAGGGCAAAACTATCTCGCCCGCCGGTAATTGATCGTCACCACTTTACCGGGCTCACATTTCACAGGACACCCCGCCACAACCATAGTCCTTGCGCGTGCGTTCGCTTTCGAGGACGCGACACTCACCGAGGATTTCGTTATACTCATTTGGAAATCGTCTCCCTTGTAGGCGAGATGAAACTGAAGGCGCTTCCACTTCCGACAAAGTCGCGGATTGACTGTGATCCTTTTCTCATCCGCTTGCACTCCGCCAAATCCTAAGACTGCCGTCATCCACGCGCCGCCGTTCGCGGCGGGGTGAGATCCACCCATGAAAACGCTTCCCACATACACCTTGTACTTGGCCTCAAGATCGATCTTAGCCGTCTTAAGGAAATACTTGTATGCGAAGTCGAGATTGCCGAATTCGACCGCAACCATGGCATAGGCGCAGGCGCTCAAGCTAGAACCGTGTTCGGTGCGCGGCTCGTAGTACTCCCAGTTTGCCTTCTTTATCTTGGCGGAAAAACGGGTCCTGAAGAGATTGAGCATCATCACCACGTCCGCCTGCTTGATTATCTTGGTCGGCACAGCCAGCCCCTGCCCTGCACCTAGGTATTCATTGGGGTGAATCATTCGGGCCTTGAGCTCCTCGACGGAGGAGTCTCTCAGCCCCAGATAGCCGTCGAATTGCTCGATAATTCCCGTCTTTGAATCCGGGCTTGGAACAAAAAGCCGGCGGGCTGCGTCGCGAAAATCCGACAACTCACGCTCTATGCGAAGTTTTCTGAGTAGGGCGCGCAACTCCTTGGGATGGCTCCGGCGGAGATAGTCAACAGCCGCAATGGCTATATTGAAGGTCTCCTTGGCCACCATGTTGGTGAACGCGTTGTTGTTAACTCGCTCATGATATTCATCCGGACCAATCACATCTAAGATCTCGTAACGCCGCTTTTCGCTCTTGTAGTAGGCGGACGAGTAGAAGAACCGAGCGCATTCAAGGATTACCTCGGCCCCACCCTCCAGCAAAAGCGTGTCGTCGCCCGTCAGCCGGAAGTAGTCCCACATGGCGATGGCCACGTCGCCGCTGATATGAATCTGCTTGTCGCGGAAATAGGTCCGCAGCGCCCTTCCGGTGAACGGATCCCCGATATTGAAATACGTGCAGGCGTCGTCACCGGTCTCCTGGCTCTCCCAGGCGTAAAATGCGCCACGGGTGCCCAATCCTTCCGATTTTGCCTTCCTTCGGGCTCCGTCGAGGGTCTTGATTCGATATCGCATCAACTCGACGGCCTTCTCCGGGCAGGTATGGACGAAGAACGGGAACATGAACATCTCCGTGTCCCAGAAAATCGCTCCCTTGTAGACTTGGCCCGATAACGCACGCGCCGGTATGGAGTTGGCGCTGCCTCTGACCGGGGCCACCATCAGCAACTGAAGAATGCTGTAACGCAACGCCAGCTGCGCTTCGTCGTCGCCCTTTATGGTCACATCGCTCCGGCTCCACTTTTCCCTCCATTTGGCATTGTGCCTTTCCAGGCAGGCTTCGTAGCCAAGGGACTTCGCCAGCTGGACGGCCTCGATCGCCGCCTCAACAGTCGGCCCCTGGACAGCGTCGTTATCCGTGAACACCGCGAAATACTTGTGGAAGGTGTAGGTCTTTCCCGCCTCGGCGCGAAATCTTACCACTCGTAGGTTCCGGTTGCCCTTGGATTCGTAGGCTACATCGCCGAAACCTATGTCAGCGGTCTCGGCGACAACAACGCGCTTCGACAACTCATTAGTGAAGCCCTGCACCAGCAGGACCTCCTCTCTCCTTTCTGCCGAAAGTCGGAGCAGATGCGGTCCATTCAGGTCCCATATGTTGCCATCGATTCCCGTGCGGATTGTAACGTTTGCCGCCTTGTTGCAAGTGACGGCGAACCTGATGACTCCCAAGTTCGGCGATACGGCGCTCAGGAAGCGCGCTGACCTGATATTCAGGTTCGTCCCCTTGGCCGCAAATACCGTCGACCTTTCAAACAACGCATTGTCAAACCGCAGCGTCTGCCGGTGCCGCGCAACCTTGCCCCCCAGGGCGGAAAGTTCCAAGCCGCCAAGCGAAACGATTGTGAAACCGCCATTCGGGGCATTGACCGGCTCGCGCCAAGCCGAGCCGACGCGGTCGAAGATCCCCGCAAGAGTGATTCCCACCAACTGCCTGGAACCAAATTCATCAAGGGTACCGCGATAGCCCATGTAGCCATTGGCAATCTGGTAGACATTGCCGCGGCGCATAATGGTCTCCTTGCCATCGGCATGTTCGGTTGTGCTTATCGACCAGAGATCCTTCATAAAGTGTTACCCGGGTGTCGGCTCGTCCTTGACCCGAAGCATGAGCGCCGCGGCGGCGATCATCGAAACTCCGCCCAAAAAAATTGCGTCCATGGCTTGGCCATGAAACACGGTGCGGACCAACAAACCCAGCAGCGCGGCGGCCAGAATTTGCGGGATCACGACGAAGAGGTTGAACATGCCCATATACACGCCCATCTTCTGATAGGGCACGATGCTGCTGAGGATCGCATACGGCATCGTCAAGAGGCTCGCCCAGGCGATGCCCAGAGCCGCCATCGAGACGAGAAGCATATGCGGCTGCTTGAAGAGGTGCATTGAGCACAATCCGATTCCGCCGATAACGAGGCAGACAACGTGCGTCGTCACCCGACTGGTGCGCTTTGCCATCACGGGCAGAAGGAACGCCGCGAGCGCCGCCACGCCGTTGTAAACGGCCATCAACACCCCCACCCAATTGGCGCCCGTATTGTAGACTTCGCTGCGCGGATCGGTGCTCCCAAATTGATAGCTGGCTACGGCCGGAGTGGCATAAATGAAGAAGGCGAACAGCGCAAACCAGGTGAACATTTGGGCGATCGACAGCTGGGTCATTGCTCCGGGCATGTTGTTGAGGTCGTATACCAACTCCACGAGCCCTCGTTTCTTCCCGGCCGCGCATCGCTTTGCCGCAATAATCTGCGCCACGCCGTAAAAGCTGGCGCCCAAGGAAAGGATGTAGAGGCCGTTGTCCCACGACAGCTCTCGGATGACAAAGCTGAGGACCACGCCGCCCAAAAGCAGAAGGGTGCCGACGCCGTAGTACTTCTTTGTATCGAGATTGATGTCGGGCTCCGCATGGCTCTCGCCACCGGCCGCCCGAGCATGAAACGATTCCTGTTCCTCCGGCGAATATTCCCTCACCGAGAAAATGGTCCACAGGACGGCCAGAAGATACACCACGCCGCCCAGATAGAACGATAACTTAACCGAGGCGGGTAGCTGTCCCTCGGGTGCCGTATTTGCGACGTGAAACCAATTCGTCAACAGGTATGGCAGAATCGAGCCCACGACGGAACTGGTGCCGATAAAGAAAGTCTGGACCGCAAATCCGGTGGTTCGCTGCTCGTCAGGGAGCATGTCGCCCACGAAGGCCCGCATGGGCTGCATCGTGATATTGATGGAAGCGTCCAGGATCCACAGCATGCCGGCCGCAAACCACAGCGCTGGCGAATTCGGCATCAGGAGCAACCCGAGCGACGCCGTCACGGCCCCGAACAGAAAGTAGGGCTTCCTGCGCCCCAGTCGGTTCCAGGTCTTGTCACTCATGTAGCCGATAATCGGCTGCACGAGCAATCCGGAGACGGGGGCGGCAATCCAAAGGATAGGAACCTTGTCCAATTTCGCACCGAGCGTCTCAAAGATCCGGGTAACGTTGGCATTCTGCAGGGCAAAGCCAAATTGGATGCCGACGTAGCCGAAGCTCAGGTTCCAGAGCTGCCAAAAGTTCAGTAGGGGTTTCTTGCGCATGGGGTTGTTCCTATCGTCAGATGAATGATTCACCTCACGTTAGTGCGCTTGTCCTGAACGAGCCGGTTGATTTGCTCAAGGCTGGTCTCCGAAAGGTCTTGGACCACCATGTCGGCACCGTTTTTTTGGAGCTCGAACGCATTGCCCCCCCTGGCGATCCCGATGACGAGCGCGAACCCTCCCTTCGCCCCTGCTTGGACGCCGGAGATCGCGTCCTCTACGACGATCGCTTGCGCGTTCGATACACCCAAATTGGCAGCCGCGGCAGCGAAGATGTCGGGTTCCGGTTTTCCCTTCAGTCCGCGCCTCGCGGACTGCACACCGTCGACGACTGTCTCGAAAAGATGCGCCGTGCCCGTCCTTCCCAAGACCTCCTCGGAGTTGTAGCTCGAGGTTGCCAACCCAATCTTGATGCCGTGCCGCCGCATTTCCCGAACCAACGAGACCGTGGAGTCGAACGTCTTTACCCCGTCCCTTTCGATGATCTGGTTGAAGATTGCGTTCTTCTTATTTCCAAGGCCGCAAACAGTCTCACGGCCCGGCAGGTCATGTGGCGTTCCGCGTGAGAGTTCGATCCCCCGAGACTTCAAGAATGCCTCGACGCCGCTGTAGCGGGGCCGTCCATCTACGTATGCGAGATAATCTCTATCACGGGTAAACTCGGAGAATCTCTCATTGTTCCCCGCTGCCCGAAACCGGAGAAACTCATCAAACATCTGCTTCCAGGCATCTGAGTGCGCGGACGTCGTATCAGTGACGACGCCGTCCATGTCGAATATCGCCGCTTCAAAGCATAATCCGAGGCTCCCACTCTCTCCGCGTTCCCCATGGCACTCTTCGGAGTGGCCGAGGCCGGAGGCTGCCGATGGACGGCCGTGTTCAATTGGGGCGGGTTGGCCATTTGCTGATTCCACTTGAGTGCTAGAAGAAGGGTTTGCTGAAAACGAGACGGTGCGCGGCATAACGGCACTGTGATATCTGAGCCGTCGTCGCGCACCGCCTGATGGAATTTCGCGCCTGGCTTACTATGGCCCGGCGCGGCTCTTGAGACTAAGAGGTCAGAAACTGAATACGTTCTTGACCGTGAACTGCTGCGTCGGACCGATACGATAGAACGCAGGTTGTGCCACACCGTTTATCGGTGCCTGATAGCTGACCGGAATCAGATAATTCCCTCTGCCGACGTTTGAGACGTTGAGCTGAATATTCCATCCGATCTTGTTCGTGAGCTTATGGTGATAACCAACCCAAAGGTCATAGTAGGTCTGAGCCCCGGCATATTCTGGCGCGCCCAGGTTGGGGAGGTACGGAGGCGGAAGCGTGGGATCGCCAGTCGGGGGATAGCCAATGACCTCACGGCCCGTATAACGCACGCCACCACCAATGTTAACACCTTTGAGGAAGCCGTGATCGAAATCATAGTTCGTCGTCAGATTGAAGCGCCACTTGGCGAGTTGCTCAACCGCGACGTTTTGCTGCTGCTGGAGTTGGGCGTAAGCGCCGCCGACCGCAGGAAGGCCGTTGTATGCGATATAGTAGCCTTGGGCGACGTTAGGAACGCTTGGGGCGATATTCTCTCCCCAGAACCACTGCTGAGAGCCGCCGGGGCCTTTAACATAGGCCGCCGTCTCCGCCATGAATTTGGTCAAGGCCGCGTCACCGATTTGTGAGACGACCGCATTCGTTTCTGTAGCGTTGAGTGAAATGCGCCACGCCTTGGTGGGGTTGGCGTCGAGCTCAACTTCCCAGCCTTGGGACTGGGAGTTTTCGGTAATCGCGAAGTTCTGCTCGCCTGGGAGGCCCTGCAATTGACTCCTCGGGACAAGGCCGGCCTGCACTTGAGACAGGCTATTCATGCCCCAATTCTTAAAGAAATTGGGGAAATCGGTGTTAAGCTGGGTCTCCCATGCCCGCGTGGCGGCGGTCGAGTTAGCCTGTAGAGTCGCCATCGCCTGAGTGTAGGTATCCACACCGTTAATGGGTTCGAAGTAATACCCCGAGCCGCTTACACCACCGGTATTGGCTGCCTGGCCGATGGCCGGATGGCCGTCCTGAACAGACGTGGGTCCTGCTTGGAGCGGCGTGGACTGGTCAGTGTGATAATAGAACACGTTGCCGTAGTACGCTGAGAACCCAACGAAATTGGCCAGCTCGGCGGCGAAGGAACTACCGTTGGGATTCGAACCGTTCGTGATGTCGGTCACGTAATGATTGACCTTGAGGGCGAACCTGCCGTCACGCGTCTCGAGCATAATGCCACGCTCGATGGTCTTGCCTGCCGGAGGCCCGACGGCATCCCCGTTAATGTTGACGCGGCTTGAGTCCGGCTCGAAGTTGCTCGAGACGCCGTAGGACAGACTGACATCGAAGGGAAGTCTGCTGGCAGGCTCTCTCAGGCCAGGGAGTTCTCCGAGGTGAGCCACGACACTGTAGGAGCGGGATTGAACTTCTACACGACCCGGTGTTGTGTTTGAAAAATTGACGTTATTGAAGTTGATGCTTTGCGCGTCGTTCGCATCGCCGAGGCTGGCGGAATTAGCATAGCTCGTGTTGATATCTTTGCGCCAGCCATAGATACCCACAATCGCGTCATCCAGCCACTTGCCTTCGTAGACCAACGCCTGAGAGGTGGTCACCGAGCGCGTAATACGATCGGAAGTCGCCAAAAGGTCGCGGTTGACGGAAGGGTTGGCTTCAGAATCGGTGACTGTCAGGGTCTGCATGCCCGCCCAGCCGTTGTAGAAAGCAGGGTTAGTAGGGCTCAACGATGAGTTCGCCGGGTTCGGGGTGAAATCGAAGTAATTGATCGGTTGGCTTCCGATCGTCGGGTTGCCGGTGACCCTGGGAATATTAGCCCCTGAGAGCGACTTGCCAACCAACGAGGGCCCTAGATAGATGACCTGTTGCGGGTTTACACCTGAGAAGTTACCACCGCTCTGGCCTCCCCCGCCGAGAGTCGCGGCGAGAGCGGTGTTTGCGCCGAGATAACCATACTGCATCCAAGATAAGGTGTCCGTTGTTTGCTTCGCATTATCCGCCAAGCCGGTCAGGGTTTGGATGCCAAGCAGCTTTTGCCACCATTCACTGCCGTCATTCTTGAAGTTGTGGGTGATAAAGGCCGTGGCGCGCGTATCTTCGCGATTGCTGGTATATTGGTCATTAGTTGCGTTGTCGTTGTTTTCGACATACGGGCGGCCATAGTTCGGATTCGCGCTAGCGGTTGCAAGTGACGTTCCATCGTTGTTGGTAGACATGACGTCAATGTACAGGGGGACGGCACCGCCAAAGGGGTTGATCTGGCCGTCCTGGTAGTGCTGCTTGTAGTAATCAAGGGAGAAGCCAGCCTGGTCATGGAGGAAGGTTTGAGTGAGGTTCGCCGACGCAGACCAGAAACGTTGCCACTCCGATTTCATGGAGCCGTCGATCAGATTCTTGTAGAAATTGAAGGCCGAAGGATTGGTCAGTGAGGTATCCGTGAAGAGACCACCGTTGGCGTAAGGCAGCCCGGCATAGATTGGTTCCGACCCTGCGCCGTTTATGTGAAGCCAGGCGCCCGGAAACGCGCCATATGGCCACACCAAGCCGAGGTTGTTGGCCTGGCCAGGCTGAGGCAGGGACGAGAAGCGGTACTGGCCCGCAGCACCGACGGTGGAACCGTTCTGGAAGGCTTCTAACGGAAAACTGGCATTACCGACCTGGGCGTTCGTAAACCACGGATCGTCATTCGAATTGCCGGCACGGCCGGCACCTGCATAACCATTGGCAGCGCTGGCGACGTAACTAGCGGGGAGGCCGGTTACCCACGAATTCAAACCATTCAGTCCCGCCTGATAGGCTCCAGTGTCGGCGGGATTGAAGAACGGAGTAATGTGGTCCGTCGGAGGAAGCGCGCGGGGATTGTTGGAGTCGACCTGGCCAGCTTCGAAGTTCGCCTTTATGATGGTTCTATTTCCGTTCTTGTTCAGGAAATCGGGTTCGATGCGGAGTGCACCGGATATGCGCTGGTCCTTCGAAAAGGCCGGCTTCTGTTCGAATTCTTCATGATCGCGCAACAGGTCGAGCCGGAAGGCGACCTGGCCAGGCACAATCTGTTGATTGAGATCCAAGCTTTCGCGGGTGCTGCCCCAGCTGCCAAAACGCAAGTCGAGGTTTCCGGAATTGTTAAATTCGGCACCCCGGGAGCCGGCATTGATTATGCCGGCGGGACTGCCTTCACCAAAGAGAATTGCATTCGGTCCGCGTGAGATATCGATGCGGTCGATATTATATGAGTCCCATGGGATGTCTGAGGCAAAGAAATCGTGGGTATTGTCGGCAGCAGCGAGACCGCGGATACGGGTGTCCTCGGACGGTTTGATAGTGTCTTCGGTACGGACCGCACTGCTGGTACCGGGACCGGGACTGGCATAGTTGCCAAATACGCCACCCACTTCAGTGCCGCCGAGGCGCTGGAGCAGCGAGGCGTTGTCGGTCGCTCCGGTGTCCGAAAGAAACTGCGAAGTGACCACAGTCACGGAACTGCCGATGTCGCGCAGATCGGTGCTGAGTCGGTTACCGGCCAGCGTGGTCGCCGCACTATAGCTTTTTGTGTCGCTGGTGGCTTGGACTTCGAACGGCGACAACACGAGAACTTCCTCGTTCGGGGCAGCCGCCGTATTCGGGACAACCGACGCGTTGGCAGGCTCGGCGGGACTCGGGGCTGTCTGGGCCTGGATACTCGCGCAAGCGGATATCGCGACGACCAATACGGCTACTAGCCGTGAATGCCTTGGTGTGTACTTCATAGTATTGGGGGTGTAGTTTTGGCTGCTAGGTAAGAGGCTGAACTTCGCCTGGGCCGAAATCTCCGATCAGGCGATGGGGTGAACTGGATCGTTTGCGGGGTAGAGCAATCGCTTAGTGACGGCAGAGGTCTGCCCCAAGCCGAACGCCAATTCGATTCCGTTCGTTTGCAAACGTTGCGGAACCATCGTTGTGAGAGAATCAACAACGACGATCCGGGAGGAAAGGATGCTGCGTTGTTATCCCCCGATGGCCAACGAGCGCGGATTTACGGTTGCGAGAGTATCAACGAGGACGATCCAGGAGGAAATAGATGCTGCGTTGTCATCCCCAATGGCCATCGAACGCGGACTTGGCGCGGCGGATTTGCGTCCGAATAGCCAAAAAAACAGGCCGAAGTGGATTGGCTGTAGTAACCGGAACCGGCGTACACTTCGCTGTTCCGGGTCGAGCCATCCGCCAGTTCGACGGTGATCCTTGCACCCACCCCGGTAGGATTGCCTGCCGGCCCGCGCAGCATGATACTCACGGATTTGCGGCCGGCAACCCCGTGGTTCCGAAAGGCGAGCACATCGTCGTTGTTTCTCGAGACGAGAAAGTCAGGCCAGCCGTCATGATCGAGATCGAGCACGACGAGCGCTTTCGCGTCACCCGGCACCACCAAACCGCTCTCGGCGGGAGGCACCGCGGTGAAGTGGCCCTTGCCATCGCCACGCAGCATCTGGCTGAGACCGCCGTCGAAACGGCCGACAGCGGGAATGGGTGCGAACGAATTTTGCACCGCGTAGATGCCGGCATTGCCGTCGCCAAAAAAATCTCCGGCGACGATCCCCTGCAGCGGGGCGATCTGGGCGATCCGCGGCAGCGGTTCAAAGCGGTAGGTTCCATCGCTCTGGCTTAGGAACACGCCGCTGCGCAACTCCGTGGCCGCGAAGCGCTGGGCTTTCGTAATTTTCTCCTCGCCGAAAACATCCCCCACCGTCGCCCCTGCATAATCGTTGTTGTGGGGGAAATGTTTCAAAATGAACGGGAACTCGGCGCCAAGATCGCGGCGTGCGCGCCAGGGATAAACGCGGTCGCCTTCGTAATAGGCTTCGACCAGCTTCGAGGAACCGTCGCCGTTGAAGTCACCCGAGTAAATCAGGGCCGGATGTTGCGCATCCGCGTGGTACTGTGTATTCAAACCCAAATTGCCCACCACATAGTCGGGCCGACCGTCGCCGTTGAAATCCGCCGACGCGATCGCCGTCCACCAGCCGGTGCCCGCCGCAGCAAAGCCCGCCTTTTCCGTCCAGTCCTCGAAGCCCATTCCGCGATTATTATGGAAATATTTCACGTGGCCCCACTCCAGGGTCAGCAGCAGGTCCGGCCACCCGTCTCCGTCCACATCGCTCCATAGAGCCGATGTGACCATGCCCACTTCACGCAACTCGGGTGCCAGAGTGTCGGTGACATCTTCAAACTTGCCGCCGTGGTTCTTCAAAAGGGCGCTTTGCGGCGCATACGGGTACTGCCCGTAGCTGATGCGGCCGCCGATAAACACATCCAACCATCCGTCCCGATCGAAGTCCGCGGCGGCGACCGCCCCTGCATTGATCGACAATGGCGGCAATGCGTCCTCGCCAGCGGGTCGCAAGCCGCCCAGGCCATCGCCAAGGTAGAGACGGGGCTGGTACTCCGACATCCCGGCGGGGAGTGAATTGCCCCCCATGGTAAGGAGAACATCGTCGTGGCCGTCACCATTCGCATCGAAAACCAAGATCGGCCCATTATCGACCGGATTGGCGGGAACTCCCGCAAGGGCAGCGACTTCGAAGTTTGCCCCGCCGATGCGGCGGGCGATTGCCGGCAGATCCTTCGTGGTGCCTCCGATCACAATCGATTCCCGTTCTTCTCCGGCCAGTTTTCCCACCGCCAAGGCCGGACCGCGGCGATTGAAGCGAAACGGCACCAAATGCTGCAGCGAGGCTTCATCGACGAACTCCTCCCGCATGCGTATGGCAAGACCCATGTCATGGCTCACCTCCTTAAACGACGAGCGGGGCGGTGAAGCCTCCGCCGGCTGGGAAACGGAAGGCTGCGCGGAGGGTCCAACGGGTTCGGCAATCAAGTAACGCTGATCCACCGCCACATTTTCCCAGGCCTGCACGCGTCCACTGGGCCAGGTTACAACCAGACGCTCGATCACCGTATCCTCTCCCAGACCGAATTGGAGCATGGGCTCGCTGCAAGAAAGGTAGCCCCGTGCCAGGCCCAACGTGGACACCTGCACCCCCAGAGCGCTTTCGATTCGAACGGTGGCCCCAATGCCAAAGCGATTCGACGCCGTCCCGCGGAGATCAAAAATCACCCGATGCCCCGTCTGGCAATCATTCCTCAAGACGGTGACACTGCCGTGGTAGTTGCTATAGACGATATCGAGGTCTCCATCCCCATCCAGGTCGCCGTAGGCGGCGCCAAAACTCACCCCCCGTTGATCGAGGCCCCAGGCCGCGCTGAGGTCTTCGAATTGGAGGTTCCCGAGATTACGCATGGCAATGTGTTTTTCCGCTCGGATCGGACTCCCCGTCATGATTCGAATGGACTCGGACACGCTTTCGGCGCTCATCTGACGTTTCACGATGTCAACGTTAGGATCGTACGGAAATCCATTCGTGACGTGCAGGTCGAGGCGCCCATCATTGTCCAAATCCACCAACCGGATCGACCAAGTCCAATCGGTGGCGGCGATTCCCGCCAGGAACGCGGCCTCCTGGAAATAACCCGTTCCCGTATTGATCAGCAGGGCATTTCGAGGAAAATTCGCCACTGTTGTGGCGCCATCCGGCCGTTCTTCAAGGCGCGCCCTGGAATCGGCCATCATGCGTTGGTCCTTCTCATGGGTGGCGGAGGCCATGTCGGCGACGATGAAATCGATCAACCCGTCATTGTTCACGTCACCGTAATCCGAGCCCATGGAGGAGAAAGCCGTGTGCGGCAGCACGCTTCCGGAAACGTCGGTAAACGTTCCATCCCGGTTGTTATGGTAAAGGGAGTCCGGCACGCCGTAGTCGTAGGCAACGAAAAGGTCCGGCCAACCGTCGTTATCATAGTCCCACCAGGTTGCAGAATGACTGCGGGTGTGCAGAACGATGCCCGCCTTTTCGGTGACGTTCAGGAATGTCCCATCGCCCTGATTATGGAACATATACCCTCGCCGACCGCCACCGTCGCCTTCGTTGGCCAGCATGTTCGTGGCGATATACACGTCGAGCCGCCCGTCCCGATCGTAATCGCTGAACGCCGCCATCACCGACGAATCGACCACGTCCAGGCCGTAGGCATGGGCCATCTCCTTGAAGGTGCCGTCGCCCTGATTGATATAGAGCAGGTTCGGAGCATTATAGCGACAGACGTAAATATCCAGGAGGCCGTCGTTATTCACATCGGCAAAGGTGGCGCCAAACTTCCAAATCTTTGCCGCGTCACCCTTGTCCCCGACGCCGGCCTTGTCCGTCACGTCCTCGAACTTGAAGTCGCCGAGATTGCGGAAGAGGCGGCATGATTCCGTTTTGCTGACCACGAAAATATCGGGCCTTCCGTCGTTGTCGAAATCCCCGATCGCCACGCCCGTCCCGATTGAGCCGCCGTTGTATTGTTGGAACAGGGCGCCCTTCATCTGTGGATCGGCGTACTGGTTTTCCGTCCGCACGCCAGTGGCTTCGGGCGGAAGCAGGGTGAACATGGTCTTTCCGGGCGGCCCGGAGCGCGGATTCAATTTGCGCCCCACCAAAGGCGCGGCCTCAAACGGGACCGGCTTGGTCTGGGGAGTTTCCTGGGCCGCGAGCCGAAGCCAGCCGCGCAGGCCGAAGCCCACGGCGGCGGCAGAGGACCGCACGATCATTTCCCGACGATTCATGGTGCTGTTTTCAGTAGAGTCGAGGAGTGGCGCGGCTGGGGCGGTCCGCCCTACTGCAATCGAACGCGCAAGGTCGGGGGCACAAGGCTGAGCGCGAGGGCGTGTTCCGCTGGCGGCATGGACACTCCCAATCCGCGACACAAAACCAGCAGCCGGTAAACGGACTCCGGTGACAGTGAACGGATGCGGTCATCATCGATGGCATTGATACACAACGTCAGTTGCTTCTTGGCGAGCACCGTGACTTTGGCTCGGGCCAAAACCACCGCGAGATCGACGCGGCGGTTCCATGAAATCAACGGCTGAACTCTCAGCGCCAGGCGTGACTGCAGCACCTTCAGGTCGTTGGCCAATTCGGCATCATCGTGGGTGGCGTCTGCCACCTGGGCACGGGCGACCCAGGCGCCGAAATCCGTGGAGAATCGGGTCAGCCCTTCGGCCGCCGACCGGGCTCGACCCAAATCCCCTATTTCGGCAAAATACAGCGCGATATTGCCCAGGGTGGTCGCGTCATCCTGTTCATCGACAACCTCTAATACCGTTACGGACTGGTCCTCGAAACCCGGGATGGAAGGCAATGGGTAGGCCAGCGGACGCAGCCAGCGTGGAAGAGTCGTGAATTTCAGTCTATCGATGAAGGTTCCTTCGATTTGACCGCTGGCAGCGCGGGCAAAGTCATCGAAAACCGTGTCCCAAGACAGTAGGACGATGTGGGTGATGTTGCGGCGATTCACCATTTCCTTCGCCTCTTGGAGGTTCCGGACGCTCATGATGCGAACGGCGGCCCTTATGCCGTCTTTGTTTTCATCGCTCACCGAGCCGAGGCCACGGAATGCTCCATAATAACAAAGGGCAGTGGATGCGCTGGGGGGCGAAAGCACGATCACGGTCCCCGGATCGGAATGCTGGCAGATCCAACCCGCAAGGTCGCGCAGAATCAGGTCCTGAAGCTCTGTTCGGCTAAGGACATCGCCCCGGCTTGGCCGATCCGAACCCAAAACGTAAATTACCCCGGGAGCGAGAAAAACGACGACGACGCTGATCCAGCCAAGGCGTGCCTTGGGGCCAATCGCCTCGGAGGAAATCCCCGGCGCCACCGCGGCCAGGGTAACAATCAGCAATGCATCGAGGGTTTGCCACCAGGTGAGCTTAACGCAGGCAAGCGATAGCGCCACCATCACCGGTCCCAGCGTGATCGCAATGGCCGCCCGGGTCGGCTTCGCGATCTGGCGATTCTTCAGCACCCAGATGGCCGGAAGCAGCGCGCCCAACGGCGCCAGCGTCAGCCAAAGCCAGATCGAAGGCCCCTGGATTCCTATCCATGCCGCCAGGTTTGGCGCCACGATCCCGCCACGGAGCCGAGTCAGATGCGAGCCCATGCTATCGAGAACGAAAAGATCGACGCCGTGACGGACCAGGAGCGCGGCGGGCACGGCGATCACGACCGCGATGGACAACGAAACCAGGACGAGATTCTTGGGGGACCGGGAAAAGGTCCGGTTTTGCAGCAAAGCGCTTGCCTGGACCAGCAGCTCTCCTGCGCCGAGCCACGCCAGACCCAGGAGCGGGTGGACAAACGAAAGTTCCCACGTCCAGAGTTCGGAAGGCGAGTATTCGATCAGTGAGGCCAGAATCGTAGTCGCGGCTCCCGCGCAGGCCCAAGCGCGCCAAGGAAGCAGAGGCGTAGGACCGTTTGCGGGCGTATTGCCGCGCCGAGCGAGGAGAGGGACGAGGAGACCGCCGCAGCCAATTCCCCACAGGACCGGAAGCTGCACGGAGACTTTGACCCACAACCCCAATCCGCCCGCGATGCCGGCAAGAATGAACCAACGTCGCCTGGCTTCCTTGTTTTCGGGCGCCGCCGCGGCACCGCTGGAGAGAAGCAGCACGCTCGCCATCGCGAAAGCCTGAGCGAAACCCCGGTCATCAGGCGCGCCCGGCCAAAACCCCGAGATGAAGGGGAAAAGAGAGACCAGGCCGACGGATACGAGAGAGGCGGAAAGCGAACCGAAACACTTCGCGGCGAGAATCGCCGATCCCAATATGATAATTCCCCATAAAAGCGGATCGGCCAAGAGAGCTGCCTTTTCGACCAGAGTCGAGGAGGCCGCTCCAGTGGCTAAATGCTCACACCAGGCGAGGAAACCCAGCCACCATCGATAAGGTGAGGGCGTAAGCACTGTCCGGCCGAAAGGCGCATTTTCATAATCGATGTGGCGTACTCTGGCCTCGCCGCGATTCAGCATGCGCTGGGTTTGCGCTAGCCAATGGTAACTCGCGTCGAGTTGATCGGGTATGGGCAGCGAATTGTTGGCCGTCAGCTCTGCATCGCCTGGAGCGGAAATGGCGCCGACCCCGGTGTGATTTTCAGTGGGGGCTCCGACGGTTGATAGGTAATTGAGGCGATTGATCCGTGCGGCTGTGTTCCAAATGAGAATGGCGCCGGCCCCCAGCAGGAATGCGATCCAGACCGAGGAGAAATGCCGTCGCGATTTCATTGGGGTTGCCCAAGACAGGCGCGTTCAAGGTCGTCGGCAAGCTCTTCCTACCATCCGGGCAACTCGGACGTGCCTCGGGTCAGCAAGCCACGACAACGATGTACACTCGGCCCAAGCCCGCAGCCGTCCTTGCCTCAAACAGGGGGCCGCAATGTCCCGCCGTCGTGCCAGTGTCCGTGAACTTGAAGGGTACGGGGAAGCTGGGGTATCCCGCGTTCCCCGGCCTGCAGCTTCGAAAAGAGCATGTCGACTGCGGCTCTCCCGATCTCGTCGGAATGTTGCTTAACTCCGGACCAATCCGAGTGAACCCGGGTCACGTCGAGCGAGACAAGGCCGATATCTTTCGGCGTGCGCCTGCCGCTTGCCGCCAGCCAGGCGTCCATGAAGTTGGGCTCGTTGTGGAATGTTGAGAGAGTCAGAACGCAGTCGATCTTGTGCTTGTCGACCCAGCCCAAGAATAGGTCGGCGTTCATCTGCACTGGCAGTAGCGGCGGGATCTGGGCCAAGGAAGGCATTGTCACTGAAAGCCCTGCGTAACCAAAGGACCACCGACCGTCGGTTATATTGTCCTGATATTTCTCAATCGCCAGGCCGATGCGGCGATAGCCGCATTTCGCGATCATCCCGGCCGCCATGGTCACGGCCTCCGAATGGTCGCTCAGGACGCAATCGAGGCGCGGCGATGCGATTTGGTGGCCCACCTGAACAATTGCAAAATCATTCCATGGAAACGAGATCGCGTGCGGCTCGGTAGGAAACGCCGCCAGGAGGGCGCCGGAAATCCCGCGGGCAGCGAGAATCCCGCCGAGCCGCTGTCCGGTCATCCCGCTCGAACAAAGTGTGAACTCTGTGATTCCGTATCCGAATGATTCGGCGCGCTCGCGCGCCGCCTCCCAATTGCTTTGGAGCGTGGGAGTTGCCCTCCATTCATGGGAGTCGGCGACCGGAGTCACGAATGCGATGGTCCCAAGATGATTCTGTGCCTCGCCGCGGCGAGTGGCTCGCATGACCTGGCCCACCAGCGCATTGTGCCTGTAGCCAACGGCCGTCGCTGCGGCGAAGACTCGCAGCTGCGTGGAATTCGCCATTTTTGCAGCACCGCTCAGGCAGCGCGATGCAGTCGAAATGGAAACACCAGCCTTTCTTGCGACGGCTTGGAGTGTGGACGCCGTGCGGGGTGGCACAACGGTGTTCATGTCTCTTAGGTTTCCTGATGCGACTGGAACTCACAGTCAAGTGATCTACGGCGGGGTGCCTTCGTGTGACGGTTCCAATCGGTCAGCAAGGGTACACGCCGTTCCGCCCCACTCTGCTAACCTTGTGATTTTGGCCCGCGACACTCATTCCGGTCAAAGAACGAGCGACTGGCAACAGGACTGGCAAGAACTTGAGTGTATACAGAAGCAACTACTGGCGACTCTCAGATTGAAATCGGGTAAGCGGTTGATCTGCAATAGCGGGCAGCGTCAACCGGAGCTCGATTCCCCGTGGGGCGCCGGCTCCGAAACACCCGCGCCTCGAATGAATTGGGTGTATCTCTTTTTTGACTGGCAACACCGTCGCTAGGATTGCCGCCCGAATCGATCGGGGCCGGGGCCTTCAAGCTCGAGATAAAGCGTGAGCCTTGCGCCAGCGACGTTGCCGAAGCCGGGTCTTTTCACGATGTTCCTCTAGGGATTTACGCGGGCGCCCGCGTTTGGGTCGCCATTCGATTTCCGATGTAGTAAAAAGATTGCGGTTCTTGAATTCCGCAGGGGCATCTCGGATCAGGATTGCCCGCAATCCCGCGGGGGCATCGGCATAGCCGAACCAAGGATCGTCGAGCACATACTCGGGAGAACCCGTCCAGCGCGGCGGTCGAATCTCTGCGTTCCGACACAGATAGTCGACCTGTGCCGCAAGGAACGCATCAGCGATCTGCCCCCCCGGAAAGCAGTCGCGCAACCTTGGGGGTCGATGGGACACAGCAGCCAAGAGGCCGTCGCGTGTCGTCATGTGGCGCAGCTCATGAAACCAGTCCCGAACATTCATTCCGAATTGTTCGAGGGTGTCGGCGCGACCGGCAACCGCGCGAGCGGTCCGGGGCCGGAAGTGGAGCCGACTGTTCATAGAAAAGGGGGCCCTATAATTCGGAATACGAAAGCGATCTTTCGATGACAGCGATGGTCGCAGCAGGAAGATCCGTGTCGGGAAAGTATTGATCGACGATGCGCTCGACCTCAGCAGAGATCTTGATCGCCATCTTCTTCAGAAGAAATGCAACGTCTGTCTCATCGCCAGAATAGCCGGGAATGGCCTTTCGGCAGGCCATCACTTTCATTGCTAGGAGATACTTGGCTGTCGGTCTTGAGATCTTTAGGTGGGGAGCGTTGAGGCCGGGAGGCTTCCACAATTGCCGGGTTTCGACTGAGCTGACAAAAAATCTGACGTCATCATTGAGCCAATCATCATGCCACCCCATTTCCCAGGCAACCTTGGCGGCAAGCCTCCGCCCGACTTCGGGCGGACGGACAATGGCATCCACGTCCTTGGTTGTCCGACGAGAATCGTACGCCAAAAGCATCAAGGTCCCGGCGTATAAAGAGATCTCCAATATGATGTTCTCCCGCTGCGCCAATTCGGAAAGACGGGTCAAACCAGCCAAAATATCGGCTTTCGTCAGAATCTTAATAGGGATTATTTTGAATATATCGTTACGCCATCGAGTTTCAATGCCCTCACAGCCGATTTGCGCCATTTCCAAGAAGGGCGCCTCGATTATGTCCTTTTGAGACGGTTGGGCTGGCAACTGCTTTCTGCCTTTAGAGCGAAACCGGCTACGCGGCTGAACTACAAAAGCAGGATGCGTCAACCGTGTTTCGAATCCCCATGGCGGCGCCAACGTGCAACTGCCCCCAAAAAAGCCAAAGGGGGTCGGCTTGCGACCTCTGGTGGTTCGAAAAACTCTGGTGGCTCGCCAGAATGATTGTAAAGCACACTTGACATCTGACAAGGACGCTTTACACCTAGGACATGCGCAATTCAAACCTACATGAACGCGACGAGAGGCAACGTGACTGCACCGCCGCCAAGCGGTCTTTTCTGCGCTCGATGGAGCTCAATGCGTGGCTGGCGGTATCTACGGCGACCTACGTGGTGGCGCTGGTCCTGATCCGGCATCATCCTGCCTGGAGTCCTGGTTGGAAGATCACGCTGACGCTGACCCCCATCGTGCCGGGGCTGCTCTATCTGCGGAAAGGAATGCAACTGC
>Ga0265338_10002659_pt1 | contig 26288 bp, 31 predicted proteins | sample 42126metaG_FD_193579 | JGI IMG/M metagenome (GOLD analysis project Ga0265338, IMG submission 193579) | Rhizosphere microbial communities from Carex aquatilis grown in University of Washington, Seatle, WA, United States - 4-21-26 metaG | ecosystem: Host-associated > Plants > Roots > Rhizosphere...
ATTATCCTTTTTTTCATGTGCCATTCATCTTCAGTTAAATCAATTTTCTTATTGTCTATGATACGAATTGACATTATTACCTTCTGATGAGACCGATACTACCACCGGATCGCATCGCGTTTGATGCTCTAGCCGATTTACCTTGCAAAGCTGCAAGTTTCATCAAATCTCTTTTATTGGGCCCACCACTAATATTACCACCAGCAGCATTAGCCATATTCATTACAGCAGCAGGAATTTCGTCATCGTAGCCCATATCGTCGTCTAAACCAGATTGGATGCCGGGCTCATCATTACCAAATGCAGCATTTAATTCTGCTAGCTCTTCGGCGTCTAAACCACCCTCACCAGACCCTTCGATCATATCTGGGGTTAATGCGCCTCCGCCCCCAGATATACCCTCACTTTCGGGCATAGTGCCACTTTTCTTAATCTGTTTTATAACGTTTTTGAAATGATCCTGCTTACTAATGGCTCTGGAAGCCTTAGGATCCTTAAAAAACTTATTGGTTTGATCAGGTGATTGAAGCACTTGGCCTGTGAGCTGGTTACCATCGTCATCAACTTCAATGGTCTTTGGTGGTGGTAATGCTTGAGCTGATTTTGGAATAGGCTTGACAGCCTGTTGCGCGAAAGTTTCTTTTAACTTTACTTCAGCCTCATTTAGTCTTGCAGTGACATCATCTAACGTGTAAAGATCGTAATTAGATTTTAGCCAATCAAAAATCTCATTTGGATATGAAACGGCAGCCGTCATTGCGGATTTGAGATCAGCCAATGCTGATTGTAATTCTTCATCCATGATTGAAGCACCACAAAGGGGGCAAACGTTAACTAATATGGCATGGGAGAATTTTGGTGGAACATCACCAGAACAGGATTTACATTTCATATATTCCTATATATCAATAGTTATCTTTTTCTGCTAGTTTTGGCGGCTTTCTTCACTGGTTTCTTTGATTTTTTCGCTGGTTTCTGTGAAGCTGCAACTCTCTTTTTTATGGCCTTATTAAGCACTTTTTCAATCGTATGATCGAAGGGATCGCCGATATCACCTATCGCGCCACACGCATCATCGACGCTTTCCAAAACTTCCAAGATTCTTTCATCTTCGAATTTTCGAATAGATTCAGCCGCGGCATTAACTGCGTTTTCAGACCAATTAGTGACATAGGCAGTTGGCGATACTTCAGGTTTAGGTGTTTTCACTGAAGCAGGCTGATATGATCTATCAAGTTTTTCAGCTAATTGCAATAATGAATTTAGGGTTGCCTGTGGCATACCACTTGAATTACTGTAATCAGGCATGTGAGGAACATGATAGCCTTTGTTGACATAACCAAATCTAGATTGGCCCTTTGGCAACCAAGGAATTGCTGTTGAGACTCTATTCCACACGTTCTGTCCCTTTTGGTAGGGAAATTCATCGAATGCAGCATTCAATTCATTTTGAAGATGCTGCGCTTTTAATTTCTCAGGATCGGAATTTGGGTCTAAACCTTTGAAATTAATCAAAGTTAATAGTGATTTGTTAGCTAAGTTAGCTCCAAACATGGAGATCCCATATAAGGCCTTTTCATAAAGGCCAGTAAAATAATTCTTGACATTTTCCATTATTATTTCCTTGTGATGGCGGCTTTCAACATGATCGTAAAAACATCTCTAGTCAATTTACATATTTCCTTTGCTTGTCTATCGATGGTTACGAAATCAGTTGAGTCACTGATTAAATTAACAAGTGCGCGCGCCTCATCATAAGTCACTGGACCGTTTAGGGATACTTCATTCGGGAATTGGTCAGAAACAAAATAATTTGTTGATATATTACTATTAGGAGTATGAGTAGGGTTTGAGTAATATGCCGTTGGCGGCGCACTTGAAATACTGTCAAAACTAACGTTAAGGGCGTTAGTTTTTAAACTTTGGGCGATACTGGATACATTTGCAGCATTTAGGGTTGAGGTAAGTTGTATCGTATCGCCTAAAGATCTACCTTGCAGTAAATCTTTAACTTCTGATAAATTTGGGAGAGCTGCTTTTTCAGAATTAATTATTGCTAATTCTTCTTCATTCGGTATGAACATTTGCGGCTCGGGTTTTGGTTGAGCAGATTTCATATAATTTTTAAAATGACTTTGAGTCATTTCAGCCGTAGGCTTCATTTTACCTCTACGACTTACTGGCGCCGGCTCATCCTGCTTCTCTAATTTAAAATTAGAAATAACATATGTGGCAAGGTCTTCTATTGGGGCGCCAGACTTACTAAGATCAAATGCCTTCTTGACTAATTGTGTCACAGCCGAATCATTACCTGTTTCAGCCACGACTTCCTCAATCTTTTCAAAAGGATCAGAGTCATCGACAAGAATTGTGCCTGATGGTGTCTGATAACCATTAACTGGTAATTTACCGTTCTTAAACCAACGGTATCCAGTTAGGTAGTTAATACCATTCTTTTTGCACCAATCTGCTAATTTGATCATGTTATCCTTATCAAGCATATCAATATATCGCTCTATTGATAGATTTGTATATCTTTTATTATCTTTTATATCAGTCGTCGTTTTCTTCGTCTAAATCAATCATGCCTGCATCATAAAGCATATCTTCACTTTCTTCAAGAACAGATTCGAAAGTGTCTTCTTTTTCCGCATCTTCTACTTCTTTCTCTTTATCTTTCTTACTTTGTCTAAGATTTACTTTCTTAGGTTTAAGATCGCTTGGAACCTTTGGAACTTCATAGATATTATAGAGATTATTTATAATTAATCCAATATCATCTTCATAGATATTAACGCTACCTGAGAAGTGAATCGCCAAACCATCCTCAAAAGTTGATTTGGGGTTGAGGTCTTTAATTCTCTTCTGCATTTGATCCCAGGTGTCTGGGAAAATAGTGAGCATACACTGCTCTCCATTTATATCTTCGATCAAGGCCTTAACCATAGTTCTACCCAATAATTTTCCATCTTTCTTTATCTTGAATTCGAAAAATCCCTTTACTTCCGCTTTCAGAGACTGGAAAGAAGTTTTATTAGCGAGCTTCTTAAGCTTAGCTATCGTTCCGCAATCTTTGTCCTTAAAGAATTCTCCATAGGCGCCCTTCTTACCACAAACGAATGCCTCACCAAGGTAGAACTTCTCAAGAGCATATTGCTCAGGCATTGACCAATCTTTTTCATCGGGCCATGGATAAACGAAATCCTCAGTCTTTGGATCATGTTTCTTCATCCAAGTTTGAAGCTTCTTTCTATAATCTTGACAATATAAATAAATCAACTTTCTAGAAATCTTAAATGAATCCAAACACCCGCTACTCGCCAGAGCCTGGATAGCATTAGATCTCACCTTTTTAGAATCTACTCTAGACATGAAGTCTAGGAAGCTCGTGAAGGGACGCTTTGCAATAATATCATTGATCGCGTCAGGACTAACGAATTTCAACGCATCCAATCCAGTCAATAACTGATTGTCTGATACCATCGTATAAGATAGCTGAGAATTGTTTAAGTCTGGCGCAAGAATCTTTACCTTACGAGCCCTAATCTCTTTTTTGATTTTATCGATGTTTGCTCTGGCATCCGCAGTCTTAGAGCTAACTTCAGCCATAAGATTAGCCAGCAAGAACTCAATTGGATAGTGTGCCTTTAGATATGCAGTCGTATAGGCAAGCATTGAATAGAAGATAGAGTGACTCATATTGAACCCGTACCCTTGGAACTTATCTACAACTTCGTCCCAAATACGAGTAGCAATAACCTCATGAACACCTTTTTTAACGGCGTCATTTATAAATTCCATTCGTAGCTCTGCCGCCTTCTTTGGATTTTTACCTTTTTCTTTCGTCAATTTGCGAAGACGGTCCGCTGAGTGTAAACTCCAACCCGCAACGTCCTGTGCAAGATACATTAGAGATTCTTCATATAAACCGAATCCGAACGTGTTTTTGAATGCCCTTTCAAGAGTTGGATGCAATAGAGCGAATTCTTTAATACCATCTTTCGTTTTGATAAAATCATTTCTCATTTCACGTGCACTTGGGCGCGCAAGCGAGTTGATGTAACTAATATCATTGATGGATTTAGGCTTTATACGTTTGCAAAGATCAATCGTTCCAGCGCTAGTTCCTAATTGGAATACTCCATAAGTATCGCCACTGGAGATCAAATTATATGTGGCTTCATCGCATACATCAACGTCCAATGGATACTGTGGCAATGGCTTTCCAATTCCCTCAATCAACTTGAATGTTTGTTCAATGATGTCAAGAGTAGATAATCCAAGGATATCCATTTTAATCAAACCATTTTCTTCAGCTTGATCCTTATCGTATTCCAAAGCAACAACGCCTTCTTTATCTTTCCTTACTGGAATCAATCCTGCAAGAGGGCGTTTAGATATTACGATACCGCCAGCGTGAGTTGACCACGCCCTAAACTTGCCGTTGATTCTTGAATGAGTCTTTAACTCTGGATACTTTTTACAATACTCACCAAACAATGGAACATGTTCCAGAGCTGAATCGATGGAATGTATTTCTTTTGGAATTGTATCAGCAATTTCGGTTCCAATCTTGACGGCAGATTCTTTATCTCCACCAAATTCGCATGTTCTTGCTAGGTCTCTAGCATACACCTTGGGTGTTACGGTATTGATATTCGATACGTGTGCAACATGGTCTTCACCATACTTATTCTTGATGTATGTCTTCACAAGCTCCCTACCAGAACCAGCGAAGTCAGTATCAATATCAGGGAATGAACTCTTCTCTTTGTTGTGGAAACGAGCAAAGATCAACCCATACTTAATTGGATCGGCTTGATGGATCCCAAGCAAGTACGCAACTAGTGAACCGCCGACAGAACCTCTACCAGGGCCTACAGGAATATTTTTGGATTTAGCAAACGCTATGTAGTCTGCTACGATTAGCATGTAGCTTGAAAATCCATGGAATTCAAATACGTCGAGTTCCTCTGCAATTCTTGCATGATACTCGGGAAACTTATCTGGGCTAATACGGTTAGCCACACGAGATTGAAAGTTCTTTTCGCACTTGAATCTCAAATATAGCTTATCTTTATCTAGCTCCTTTATACTAGAATTACGTTCCGATTCAACCCATGCTAAAAATTCTTCATAATCAGGTTCATCCTGGACTGGAAATTCTGGCAACTCTTTACCAGATGGATTAGAATACTTTGGGTCAATCCATTTTGGCTCTTCACAAAGGTTTGCAAAATGAACGGAGTTCTCACACAAAGTCGTTGCATATTCTTGATATTGTCTTTCAAAGAAAGACTTAACTTCATCGCCGCTTTTGAGATAAAATTCTGGACAGTCATACTTCAATCGGAAGTTGGAGAAGACTGGTTGATGCGAACCGATTGCTAAAAGAATATCATGTGTCTTAGCATCTTCTTTATTAATATAATGCGCATTGCAAGTTGCAACGGCGCGCAGGTTATGCTTCTTCGCCAATCTAATAATGTGAAAATTGACATAGGACTGCTCAATAACATCGTTGTAAATGTTAGAGCCACGTTTCAAAGTATTAGCTTGAACTTCAAGCCCAAGATTGTCTCGCCCGAAAATATCAACGAGCTGCAATAATTGGCGCTCGGCTTCATCGCCTTGCTTATTCATAAGTAGCTGCGCGATGATACCATTGCTACAAGAAGTCAGGCAAATCAGTCCCTCGGAGTGTTGCCTGAGTAGATTCCAATCAATTATTGGATAAACTCGCTTCGTGAAGATCATACTATTGTCATAACCAGCCTTGTTTAGAAGTAATAGGTTTTTATATCCAACAGCGTTCTTTGCTAGGAGAATTACATGTCTGAAACGCTGATCGGTCTTGGTAACATCATCAAGAAAATACATTTCGCAGCCAATGATTAGTTTGACTCCGGTATTTTTGGATGCTTTGAAGGCTGTCCAAGCGGCAGATAATGTGCCGTGGTCTGTGATTGCTACCGCTGTTTGTCCCAGTTCTTTTGCCTTGGCAAACAGTTCTGCTGGCGCAATTAGTGAATCGAGAATAGAATAATGGGTGTGATTGTGCAAATTAACAAAGTCAGTCATATGTCTCCTTCGTATTATAACAAAATCCATATCTGACCTAATATTAGGCGCGCTTACCTTAACTTGTAAGGTAACGTATGATTCGTTAGGGAATACAATTATTAAAGATTATTCGAAAACAATCTTGTTTAAAAAATCTTGATCTCCAAATTTGGAGCTGAAGAGTAAATTTATGTTTTTAAATCTGGATTTCCAAAAAGATTTATTGGATGATTCTTTAGTTAAAATCTCTTTCAAATCCTTGAAGAGTAATTTTTTTCTGCTGTAAAGGGCGTGGGAAATCAATTTAACATCTTCCCAGTAAAGTTCAAGCCCCCTGATCGTTTGATCCAGCAATGATTTCTTGTAAAGATATCTTCTCTTCCCAGGTGGGGCAAGATGATTTTTGACAATCAAATCGGTAGCCGCATCCCTATCTATATGAGAGCCATATTTTAGTTCTTTAGGAATCGTGCTTGAGCCACACATTTCTTTGTAAAAAATTTTCTCCGCAGCAATTCCGCCAAAATGCAAATGAATCGCCCCTACAACAAGTGCGTTTTTTAGCACAGCATCATTCACATCAGATAAAACGGCTGGTAAGTCATAATAAGTGTATCCAATATCAACATTTTTCTTATTTTTTCTGTTTGGAACACCCACACTGGAAATCATAATAAAATTTAATAGACCACTGATTGTATGTCCAGCTTCATGATAGCAAGTGAGTGTGCGCTCATGGTTGTAGGAAAGAGTATTTTTTCCGATATTACCCGTTCCTACATTATCCATAATTACTCCATGCTTGTTAGCAACGTTTCAAAATCATTGATAAATTTGTTGCAATCACTCACTTTACATCTAATGTTTAAAATATCCGTACCAAAAGGACCATTAATTTGTAAAGTTTGGTTTTCAACAAATAGAATGCCTGCTGCGGTGAAATGCTTTAATTCAGTAAAGCCTTTCGTCACTAGTAATGCCAGAAAATCCTTGGACAACGTCTTATTAATTCTGAACGCAGTTGAGGTCTTTCCACAGCAGGCTTTTACAACAAATTTCTCAACTTTCATTGATTAGTCTTTGGCTTCAGTAGAATCCAAATCAACTCCGCGACTCTCTAATAAAAAGAGAACGTATTTGATTTTAGCTTGTTGAGCCGTAGCTGCTTCTCTAAATGCGCCGCCGATATCTTTTGCAACTGCTTTTGCAGCTTGTAAATCAGCATGCGCTTCTTTTTCTCTGTCGATTATAACCAAATTTCCTTCAGCCTCGAAGACAACTTTCTTAAGTTCATCCTCGGACATGCTCTCTGCTGTATCGGTAAATCCAGTTGGTAATTTCTTTAGCCATTTCTCTGGAAAGAATACTGCGCCGTCATCTGCCTTCTTTTTTGCCATTTTTTAAATCTCCTATTCGATTGTTTTAACAGTTTTAATTACAAAGTCTAATGTGTATTCGTCTCTTAATCTAGAAATTAGAACTGGTAAATACCCAGTTTTATTCATGTTTAATAAAGTCTCATCAATATTTTGGTCTTTTGATTGCCCTTTCGCAATATTTTGTTTAATCATTTCAATCACTTCTTGATCTGATAACTGTGCATCTGGCTCTTCCTCTCTGATTCTGTCGAGGATTAAAGCGAGCTTAACGTTGTCTGAGGCTACTTTTAGATACTGTTCTCTATTTACATCTTCTAATGTATCCCAATTTAATTTAGCATTACCTGCCAAATACTTAGCTTCTGATAATGCTAGCCATTGAGGAACTTGGAAATCATGAATGGCAACCAAACGTGCATTTACTTGCTTAACAAGTTCAGCTCGTTCACTTTCTTGTAGTCTTGAGGAAGCAATGTTTGCAACATAAGCTCTCAAATCTGCAAAGTCTCTCTTACCGACTTTCAATGCAAGACTGTCATCGAGCGGCATCTTGTTAATTTTCGAACCCATTGCAAGTGTAACAACGAATCGGATAACCTTACCAGCATATGATGGAACACCGTCAACTGGCACAGTGATATCAAATTCTCTGGTTTCACCAATCGTCATTCCCAATAGTGCGTCATCAAATTCTTTTAGAGGATTTGCCCCAACGGTTAATAAATCTCCGTCCGAAGATAAATTATCTTGCTTGACCCCATCGCAGAATCCTTCATATTGAATGGAAATCTTGTCATCTTTTTGCACGAAATCATTTTCCGTGTATGGAACCTGATCACCGTATTGGGTGCGAACTTCTTCAAGATATTTTTCAGTGAGTGTTTCTACTGTTGCGTCATTTGGTGGCTTTGGAATCTCCAACTCTTTATATTGACGAAGCTCAAAATCAGGTTTCTTATTCATTGTGAATGAACAGGTAAACTTATTGCCAGTGAGCAACATATCAGAAAAATCAGGACTTCCAAGAGGCTTAATGTTCTTTTCAGATAAAGTTGTATGGAAGGCTGCCTCTGCAAGAGCGCGCTTCAATGAATCTTCAATTTGCTTTTTGTAGTAAATTTTTATTACTTCAATATTTGCCTTACCTGGACGGTAACCTTTAACAGGCGCCTTCTTGAAAGCTGTTAAAACTTCTGCACGCTTATCTTCGATTTGCTCGGCATCAGCCTCATATTGAATTTGTAATTTGCAATATTCTTGTTCGGTGACTTGAATTTCCATTATTTATTCCTTTATTTTATTACCAAGAAACTTCGCCAAATGTATTGTTTGAAAAGGTTTTTGATTTTCCCTCGGGACAAAGATTTAAAAAATCGCAATATGAGCAGAGCGCGGTTGGCGTTGGCTTAAAATCTGTCTCACTGCTTATATCCTCGGCATATTTAATGTATTTGTCCTTAATTGTTAAAATTTGTGGTACATCAAATTCCGTGGTCATGTACTCAAAATTGTGTCGCAACAAAATGTAAGATGCCCTAACCTTTTGAATTGAAGGGTCCTCTTGTATCATGACGTAGGCATATGTAAGTAACTGAAACCAATCGTTTTTCAAATACTTTTTGTTTTTAGTGGTTTTGTAATCTGCCACGTGGATGACATTATCGTCATCAATTTGTATTCTGTCAATCATCCCATTTAAAATTAAATGGTCATTGATGGGTAATTCAAATTGTTTTTCGACTGCAATGACCTTGGCCAATTGATTATTTTTTTTATCAGCCGAGATTAATTTCAAATATTCATGAATAATATCAAAACAATCTTTGGTCATCTGGGCGGTCATTTTGTCTTTGAACTCCGCCTGCGCAGCTTTGAATGCTTTCGTAATAATTTTGCTAAATGATTCTGTTGCGCCACCTATAAGATCTCTGTGGAAATCTTCTAAAACTTTGTGGCAAAATTTTCCAAATATATGATGATCCCAATCTTTCTTTGGAAGCTTCTGTATGTAGGCGAAATCAAATTTTCTTTTGCAATCTAAAAATGTTTTAGTCTTGCTAACCGACAGCCTTAAATTTTCATCCATGGTAATCTACTTTGTATAGTGTGTAGATGGATATATATCGATTACGTAAAGAAAGTAATATTTGATTAATAAAGATAATTAGCTTTGAAAGGAATCCACTGAAAAACCATCCCAGCACCACCGCCAGCATGACCACCACTGAATACAACGTTACCATATCCAAAAGGATTTGGCGCAGGGGTAAAGGCTGTCTTACTTATAATCAATTTGTTATTTTGTGAATTATAGTAGTAGTACGTTAACGTTTGATCGGCTGGGTTAAAATGTTGCTTTATAAATGTCCCCGAAGGTGCAGGAGTATCTGTAGAGTTAAAGTATAAGGCGCCTTGTCTCACATTAGATTCATTGCTTTCTGAATAAAACTGTCTATTTACTTCTACCGGTTTGCTAGGATCATTAGGGCCCGTAAAATCTTGGAACACTACCATAGCTCTTGGATCGAATAATTGACTATTGTAATCTGTTTGTTCTGGAGGTGGCACAGGTTTTTGAACGGTGGATTTTGGTAGGTTACCAATTCCAACCCCTCTATTCCCTTGCGCATCGGTCTCAGTGAATAAAATAGGTTGATTTATCGTAGGAAGACCAATTAAAGGCACATTTACATACCCATCTGGATTTCCACTTCCATCGAATCCTGTAGGGTATTGTGGTAGGATGGGATTATCAGTGGTAAAGCCTGCCTCTGCTGCCCCAAGGAACACTTGTCCTGGAACGATAGCTCCAGAACCGTAGGGAAAAAGCTCTTGTAATCCTTGAGTTGCATTAGGTGGTGCATTGGTCCCAGAGTGAGATGTTCTCGCTCCCTGACCTAAGGTATCAGTTTCGTAGGTAAATGTAAACACAGGGGATGTATCAGTACCATCCGTTGCAAATACTTGTAATGTAAGAGTTAAAATGTTTGTTGGAAGTTGAATTGGTCCAACATAAATAGTGGAATTTAAAGTAGGGACTGTATTGTCTAATGTATAAAAAATAACTGCGGAAATGTTTGTAGTGATGGTAACGAATCTAGGAATACCTGAAACTACTTGTTCAGCCGAATCTGTTGTTGAAATGGTTATTGCGGTCATTTAGTTTACCAAATTTAGAAATTTATTATTCTTTTGAGTTAGCCCGTTTTTTAGACAAAGTCTATAAATTTTGTGCGCAGCTTTTCGCAGTGTTCGGGAAATACTCAGATAAATTTCCTCATCATCTCGCCTATATAAAATTAAAAACTTTTCTGCACAATCCAAAAATTCCAGCTCAGGCGAATTACAATTCCTAAATTCTCCGTCTCTTATCTTTATCAATTTTGTTATTGCATTATTCAATAAAAACTTGTAGAACCGCTGCTCTCCAACGGAGTTGTATTTACCAACATAATCTAATTTGAGTGCATCGCCAGTCATTTACCTTAATGCTTAATTATTGCGCAATGCTTTGCAAATTTGTAATTAAAGGTATTAGATGTTTTTTAACTATTCTCTTTAAATCATCCAAAGCCCCACGATTATCGATTACGAAATCATAGCCGGTGATGTTCTTCTGATCCGTCTCACTGATATGATCGATCTTGGGGCCATCTTCGCGCATGATGTTTACTAAAAGAAATCCGTTATCCTTTAACCAAATTGATTCTTCTGTAAATCTACAATCCGTTATCAATACGGCGTGGCATTTCTTTTTGATGGCATCATCGATACGATCTTTCATATTATTGACCCAACAGTTATTATCATAGCCTCTACCAACTTTAGTGCCAATATCCAACAAGGCGCGACGGATAGTTAGTGGATTTCCTTCTGCATCGATTGCGCCTTCAATGATTGTGCTTCTAAATTTGGATGGACCATAAAGATGCTTGCGTTTAACTTTTGGGAACATAAGTTTAATTATTTCTTTGATGGGATCGGCAAAGGCAAACGATGCCGATTTTAATCCAAATTGATGATGCTTATTCAACTCCTCTTCAATGAGAGATGCTGCGGTGTCTTTACCTGATCCAGCTTGGCCTACGAGAGCTATTTTGTACATTTATCCTACCATGATGTTACGATTCTTGCCGTGGAGGTCATATTTTGATCCTGCTCCACAAGAATGGCATGTGAAAATTTATCTTTTAATCTATCGTTATGAGTTATTACTAAGATGGTAAAATCCTTTTGGAAGTATTTAATTATCTCAGCAAGCGTATCGATGCTAGCTTTATCTAGGGCCTGATCGATTTCATCAATCAAGAGCATATTGATCATTGAGCCAATTTTATTTTTTAAGAGATAAGCTACGCCTAATTTAAGGCTGAACATGATTGATACTTGTTCCCCACCAGATAATATTCCATAATCTCTCTGTTTTCCATTTAAGAAATAGTTAATATCAAGGTCATCGTCTAATTGACCGTCGCCACGAGTTTTTTCAATGGAGAAAGCTAATTGAAGGCCTGGTTTTATCTTTTCTAGGATAGCATTGGCTTCAATCTGAAGCTCATCAAGAACATCCTGAATGATTAGGTTTGGTATACCTGTGGGACCAAATGCCTCAATCACAAATGGTAATTGAGAATGTTCTTCTTCTAACTTCTCAATTTCCTTTTGTAGGACATTTTTCTTTTGCAAGTTACTAGTTTTCTCAGAAATATTATGCTCTATAACGGCTTTCTGATTATTTAATTTATTTAATGCACTATTTTCTTCAGTATGTTTTCTATTGGCTTGATGAAAATCCTGTTCTCTTGACGAGATTTGTTTTTGAAGCTCATCCAACTCTTTGGAGTTTGAATTATTGAATTCTACCTCTATTTGATCAGACTCGAGTTTAATCTCATCAAATTCTAGTTTGTATTTATTTAAAATCGAATCGTAGTCAGTGTAAAGCGCTCTCTTATCTGTGAGCTCTTTATTTTTTGCATTGATTTGATTACTGGTGGTTTCTAATTTTTTAGAAGTAATCTCTAGTTTGTTGATTTTATCTGCGACAATTCTATTAGATTTTGTTAAATCTGCTATTTGGCCAGACAGATTTGCAATTTCTTGCTCTTTTTTCTTTATTTCATCATTATTTGAATTTACGCACGCACGTCTATGCGCGTCTGTTAACACTTGACGGCAGTGTTTACAAAACCCATCATCAGGTAGTGGAATATTCAGTTTCACCAAATCGGATTTGAATGCGCTTATTAACGCAGACTTCTCTGTAGAAGAGTGTTTAATTTGATCTAACTCTTCTTTCAAAGAAGATAAAGTCGAAATATCTACAAGAGACAGTTCTTCTTTAAGTTTCTTTAGTTCAGATAGCTCTGATGTCAAAGTTTTGGCAGCGGCAATGATCGTTTTACGCTTATTGGTGAAATCTGTAACTTGTTCTACTGACTTTCTAAGCTTATCAGAAATGTCTTTACGTCGCTTGATAAGCGACTCTAACTGATCGAATAGCTTTTTGTAAGCTGATTTTAATTCATTCACATCCAATAGGATTTTATTTGCTATTTCGTTGGCTACCAATACATTTTTTTCTTGTTCAGAAATCTGATTTATCGTTTCAACGAGCCTAACCTCTAAACTAGAGATTTCAGCGATAACATTTCCGATTGAATTGAAAATGATTTGTTTTTTATCAATCTCCTTGAGGAGGATGGAGCTTCGGGCGCTTGCAAGTTTTTGCAGAAACGTATACACGATTAAACTAAGAGATGCCTTCAGAATATCTTTGCGCCCACCTTTAGTAGATGTGGCGAGACCAGATCTATAATCGTGTTGGGCGAAGTAATAGCTTGATGAAAACCCATCGTGATTTATTTTGTGGATTTTCTGGAGGTCTTCTTCTGTGTCAGGCGTTCTACGGCTGCTAATGTCATCCCAGAATTTCTTAAATTCATCTGTGATGGCTAACAGTCTATGTGGGTTTACTCCGTCCTCGACGTAAGAGTTTCTTCTGAAAAGTGAAAGGTCTGTTATACCTTTCTTAGTTCTGGATCTTGAAACCCGATAAATGTTACCATCACTCTCGAAATCGAAAATAACTTTACATTTTTGCTGATCATCGCGGATTAGTTTTTCTAATTTTACACCCTGAGCGCATTCATTGAATATACAAAATTCAATAGCTTTGAATATGGAAGATTTGCCAACCCCGTTTGCCAGCAGGTCATTATTGTTTTTCATTCCAATGATGAGAGCAGAACTAAACGAGGTTAGATCTAGCTCACAGGAAGAAAAACAGATAAAATTCTCTAAATATAGAAATATTGGTTTCATTGTTTAAGTCCAAGTAAAAAATCTCTATGAATTGCCATGGCGGCATCAATGAATTTCAATCGCTTGGGCTCATCTATATCGTCGGGCCATTTTTTCTGCGCCCACATTTTTATGGTTGACGGCACATCCATCGATGTGCTAATGTTAGGCGCGCTTCCATCAACGGCTTTTTTAACCGCGCTAAGTCTCTTGGATTCAGTAAATCCTGATAAGTTGAAAACACCACTATCATTTAAGTGTTTTTCAATCTTAGTTCTATTAACAGACTTTAATTCTGACGTTGCTAGCGTTATTTCCAATCGCACAATTGCATCATCGACTTCAACATTTCTTGATTTAATTTCATCTAACACATATTGCGTGGTGTCCACCGTATCTTTGGGAACTGTAATTGCAATCTTAGCGAGATTTCGTGTGGGGATTTCCACCGTTTCAAATGAAACTGGGTCCGTATGAAAAACTATAATATTCTTTTTATGATCCGTTTCACCAAAGTTAGAAATATCCATACTACCAATATGGGCTATGTGTGGCGTCGTGGATAATATTTGAGGTTTATGAACATGCCCCATCCAAACGTAATCATATTTATCAATCATACTGAGTGGACAAAATAGCTCATTGGCTAAATCATCGATTTCGTCCCCAACCATGATCGAACCTTCTAACGCTAAATGTCCAACTAAAACCTTAGCGTAGGGTAAGGGTATGGCTCCGAATTCATATTCGATTATTGAGTCTAAATGATTCAATGCCTCTGCGTTAGATTCGCAATTAAAGCTTTTTCTATCTCTAAAAGGAAGAAATGTGAATGCAACTGAATCAATATAGATTGTATCTATATTGGAATAGACGTGGCAATTATCTAGACCGCACTCATTGATGATATCAAGTGGTGATATGTAATAATTTCCGGTTCTAAGAATGTCATGATTCCCACGAATAATTCCCACGGTAACATTATGAACGGCGCATTTATTAATCCAATTTAGGAGTAGTGTAATAAGTGTGGGGTGTGGTTTTGGATCTTCGAAAACATCACCAGTTATTATTATATGAGAAGCATTACGTTCAATGGCTTGATCTAAAGTCCAGTCAAGTAACTTGATCTGATCAACAATTCTACTGTTAAGAGCCGTACCTATACCAGTTTTGCCTATTGAGGTGCCCTTTCCTACGTGAGGGTCACCCAACATAATAATTGTTGCCATTAATTCCCTTTACTTTGAGTATTTCTGTATTTTGCTTATGAGTTTTTCAACTAAAAGTTTTAATCCTTCATTATCGAGAATGAAGTTGACATTCATAAAATCAAAAACAGATGAAATTATTTCTGCGCGATTTAATGATGAATCGTTGAACTGATTTTTTTGTACGAATTCACGCATACAATCAGAAAATTGCATTATGATTTCTAATCGTTCTGAGTAATCAACGGTTGATTGAGATTCAAAGTTAATATCAACGTCAGATGCATAGAGACTTAGAATTTTCTCTGCCGCATCAAGTTGATTGATACGATCCATCTCTGCTACGAACTTGCAAGTGCCGCCAGTCGTGTGACAGCCAAAACAACTAAAAGAGTTGGTGTCTGGATAAAACCAGAATGAACCTGTAGTTTCTCTGCCGCCCTTATGTTTTTTGAAAGGACAAATCACCCTTTTATTGTATTCTGCCGCTTTTACACCGTAAAAGCTGAATATCAATTTGATTGGGACAGAATTCGCCTTAGCTATTAGCTCTTTACGCCGTTTATCAGCTTCATCAACTGGTTTAGGGTCTCGATCTTCCCAAGATTCCTCGCCTGGGCTTTCGGATCTATCTGTATCTGGTATTGTGTACATAGTTGGGAGTAAGAACTAAATCTTTCCTTTTCTTCGGTTATTAGAGATAATAATAATTCCTTGGTAATCATAATTTACTCATTAGTCTTTTTTTCGTCAATGAGCTTAGATTCTAATTTTTTTACAATCTTCCCTAGACTTTCTAAATCATAAGACAACTGATTTATTTTGTCGCGTTGAATTATCATGCAACGAAATAAAAGTGTACTGAGACCAATCGATCCCATACCATCGACTTGCTCATATTCATCATTATTCATATCAATGCCCAATTGAGCTAATTGATTAATAATATCTCGTTCTAAGTCAACTTGAAATTGGTTTATATTTGTAGGAATAGTTTTATTATCAATCATTTTTTTAAAGTTATGTGCCAACTCTAAAGCTCTAACTTTAAATTCATTTTCTTGTTCTTTTATTTCACCAATAATTTGCTCAGTCTCTCGTTGAGTTGGTTTTTTAGGTTGGTTAGCAAACATCGAGTTCGCATTATTTATTTTTAAACCAACTTTTGCTTTGGGTTTTGGAGGGGTGTTAGTCATTGATTCCTATTTTCTTGAAAGAATCACAAACTTCCCTGCTGATTCTATGTTATATTTTGAGCCTAAAGCATCTTCTAAAGCAGTGAGAACAGAAGATACCTTTATTGTGACGAAGCAGCGAACTGGCTCAATTTGAATAAATTTGCAATATTGCCCAACCGTTTGGTCTGGTAAAGCAAACATATTCAATTGGACATCCTTAATTTCCTCCCAAAGCTTTTTGGCTTCAGACATAGGAGGTGAAGGTGGCGCGTCTGGCGGATGGGCCACTGCTGGCTCAGGTTTTACCGCAGGCGCTACTTTCGTGGCAACGGGTGGCTTAGCCGGCACAGTCTTTTGAGTAATTTCTTTTTTATCTTTTTTTACCATTATTTTCTCCATATAAACTATATATATCATTGAAAAGTTTCTTAAAAGCGCTGGTTAATGGCATACCTATTATTCGCTTTACTTCTTTTCCCTCATCTACCGTAATAATTACCGCTGGTACTGATGAGACTTTAAATCTACTCGTAACTAATTGAGGAAAATCATCCGTATCGATGCCGTAGAACTTTATATCAGGATGGGTTAGCTCTATTTTCTCAATCATTATCATCATTTTTTTATGAAATTTAAGCCAATCCGCATAAAAATATAACGCTGAAATTCCTTTATTGAAATTAAGCTCTTGTTCATCTGTAATGAAAATCATTTACCGCAGCATTTCTTGTATTTTTTGCCCGAGCCACAGGGACAAAAATTATTGGGGCTAATCTTTTGCGTAACTTTCTGTATCGCCCTATCAGGCAATAGAATTCCCTCAACATGATCTAACTCATGTTGAGCGCAAATCGCTAATAACCCAGTGAGTATAATCTTGTTTGAAGATAGATCATTGGAGATAACTATCTCTCCATATCTCATTACATTTTCTGTTCTACCAGGAAAGCTTAAACATCCCTCGTCCTTGTGGATGAAAGAGTCATATCCACTTAAGATGGTGGCGTTGATGAGATCTAAATTTAGATCTGCTTGGCCAAGCCGAACAATAGCCATCTTCTTGGCAATTCCTATTTGTGGAGCCGCTAACCCGATACCAGGTCTACCCAATCTTGCGGAATTTTCTAATTCCCGCTCTAATTGGTCACGTAGGGCGGCAATTTCTTCTGGCAAAACGTCTTCACATTTTACGCGCAAAAGTTCCTCATTATTAGTAATGATCATGTCCCTCTATATATCGTGGCTATAATGTAAAAATTATCTGCCACAAGATTTGCAGCCACCCTTAAAATGTTTGTATATGGGGCTGTTAAAGTTTGTGTAGATTTTTTTCAGGCAAGCAGAGCAGCTTTTTTTGGAATTAGAGCAGGTATCACATAAAACTGAAATGTTATTTAATACGGTCCCTTTACAATTCATGCAAGGCTTCTTAGTATTTAAAATTGCGAGTTTGTTACAACGTTCACATAACATAAGAATATTCCAACATATAGATAGTGGAGCGTGCTAATGGATTTTTTTACTTTTATTAAGAATAAAAATAAACGTAAGCCAGAGTTTGAGCCCCAACCCCTTCATCAAGAATTGTATATTCCTGAATATCCTCCAAAAGAGAAAGAGGAAGAAAAGGAACCCCTAGTTATAATAATACAATTATGATTGTTTCTTGTTTGAGAAATTCATATAAGCAGTAACAATATCACGTACTTGGCGATAATCATCCACGGGATTAGATTCGTCTAAACAAGATACACAGATCTTAAATTTAGTTACATTGACGGCTGAAAGAGAAATGCTCTTCAACTCATCACAGTTGAATTCTTCACCACAAACAATGCAATTATCGGATGTATTAACCATAGTTATTCCTATATATCAAACGGTATAATAATGGGTAATTATTCCTATGAAAAAGGGGTTCTGATTATTTCTATCAGAACCCCTTAATCTTTTACTCTGCATCCCACTCAATAATTTAAGAAATCGTTCCAGTCTTCGCACCACTCCTCATTTTGATTCATTGCGAATTTTGTTGCAGAAAATGCTGGGTGGACCGGTCTCTTAAGAAGAGGCATGTGTGCCTGTTCCGGCGTCTTGTCAGATTTTTTGTTATTACAAATTTGGCACGCAACAACACAGTTGGCAAAGGTTGTCCCGCCCCCTTGAGCCTTAGGTAAGACGTGGTCAATAGTTACATTGGCGGCTGAGAGCTTCTTACCACAATACTGACAAGAACTTTTGTCACGCTTGACAACGGCAACTCGGCTAAAATTCGCATTGAAGTAATTTCTTCTAATTGGTTCTACCAATCTTAAGACAGAAGGATACTTCATCTTACCATTACCAAAACGGATGAATTCGTCCTGCCAGTTGGAGACGACTTCAACTTTATTTTTAAAGATGTGCTTCATGGCTTTTTTCAAATCGATAAAACTATTGATCTGAAAGTTAACATCTAGTAGTAGAATTTTCTTAGACATGGGATTTTCCTAACCGTATTGCTATTTTAATTGAAAAAATTAAATTGTCAATGGCTGGGAATTTAAATTAATTTTTTCAGAGAGTCTCTAATATCTTCGCCGTTGCAAACTTCATTCCCGACGCAAGTCCAGCCGGAACGGATTCTTCTGGCAAACATTTCGAATTTTTCGGAATTTGGAAACATTATCTCTAGTGAATCTTGTAAGTATTCTGGTTTAGCTGAATGATCTAAATTTTGTCCAAATGACACGGAGCGCTGTGATTTATTTGCAAGCTGCTTATATACCTTTGTATTATTTAGACCAATTAAACAAATTTCGTGTGTTTGTCTAAACAATCTTCCCATGAAAAATGACAGAACATCTCTGATATCGAAAGAACGCAAACATTGTTGAAAGCCCTCTAAGTAATCGTTCATGGTTAATTTTTGTTTGGAAGACACTTTCATAAATTTTTTGATACTCTTTTTTAGTAAAACAAGAGGCTCTTTTTTTACCTTAACCCATACATAGGTTTGCTTGTGTTCAAATCCCCAAGCTTTCATTACATCAAGGCCAGTTTGGAGAATTGACGACGGAACCCACAGAGCCAACACGCATCCGTCAGGGTCCGCAATGGCTTGTACATTCAAATTTAGGATGTCTTCGTTCGTCATTGTGACGTAGTTCGCAGCAGCGCCGCGTGCAACATCTGACATTGTTAAAGAATCCGTGAAGGACCACGGAGGATCTGACACAATAACTTGAAACTTCTTACTCATAACTAAATCTTTCTAATGCTATTTAGCAATTAATACTGGTAAATCTTGAGTTGCCGTCGCCCCCGTAACAAGAATGTCTTGTGTGATGTTGATGGCTGGCTTGGATAGGGACTCACCCTTTGAAATCTTGACTTTATAAGCGCCCGGCACGAGAGAAGCTTCCCACTTACCCAAACCGTTCGTTCTTGTTTTATGCGCTAGAGCATTATCACTATTGTATATTTCAATGTCTGCAATGAACAATGCTTTTCCGGTATCAGTTACAATTCTTTGTGAAACAGGTATTTTGCTACCGGTATTAGATAGTTTTACTGGCTCCTGCTTTGGAGCCACTGGTACTGGTTCAGCTTTTACTTTTTTTGGTTGAGTTGGTTTTTTAGGCTCAACATATTCCGGAAATTGAACTTCAGGTTGTGGTGGCGGCGCTTGGACCACAGGCACTTGTATTGGAACAGTCTTCTTGGGCGCGTTGTGCTCAAAGGTTTCTGGTCTAGACGTTCTTCGGAAGCCAACGGGATTCAATTCCACAGGTAGCGAATTACCAGCTATTATTTGCTGGCTAACTGGAGCAGCGGGCTCTTGCTTAGGTGTCTCGGGAGATTCTTCCATCATTGAATTAACTGTATCAATGAATGAATTTAGTTTATTGGTCAACACCTTGATTACTAGGTCTTGATTTTTAATTATTCCTAACATCTGATTCACTTTTGTTTCAAGTGAAACTAATATATCCGATGCTTTTCTGGGTTCTTCAGTGGTCAATGTGCCCTCAGTTATTCGATAAATACTCCAACCTTAATTTTTACTCTATTCAATACTATTATATCATCTTGAGTAAGATTGTGAGTTTTACATAACTCATGATCACCAAATACTAATTTTCTGACCTCAGATTCGATAGCTTCCAACTTTCCAATGCCAAGAATTGAGCCATTAACTACTAAAACATACTCATTATTGTTAATATCAAGAAAATTTTCAGGCGGCTCAACCACCTCTAAATCTTCATCTTCATCTTCATCTTCATCTTCAATAAGCTCATGTTGTTGTGGATTCGGAACTCGACTTGGTATATTTCGATAATTAACTGGATCGTCATCGTTATTATCGATCATTGAATGCGCATCATCCATTTGCATACCTTCATCACTTAAATCATCGATGATTTCCCCATCTACGCTAGCCCAACTAGTTTCTATATTATTGCCCGTGTTTGGTAGAGGTCCAATCTGAGTTGGTTCATTCGGAACGTTGGCGTACGGCACATTTGACCGTACTACTTGGACTGGCCTAGCCTTTGGCTGGCGGGAGATAACGTGGGTAGCTAAAGACCCCTTGCGCTGCTGTGGGGTTTGGTGTTCAATAGGCACAGCAGCCTGAGGCATATGCATTGGCTCGAACCCATGTACCTTATATTGTGGAACATAAGGCACATATGCGGGTTGTTGCGCTCTTTTTGGATCTCGGTAGTATTTTGTTTTGCTCATACTACTCTAATATATCTTGCTCTTCCTTCTTTTTGAACTTAAAATTAGAATTATCCTTAACTTCAAGCTCTAGAAGCTTTCGCTTCATCTCGTTGCGCTTCCTTCGATTTTTATCGGAAGGCTTCTCATAGGATTGCTTTTCCTTATAAAGGGAAAGGATGCGCTCCTTCTGAACAAGAGCACGGAATGCTCTCATTGCTTTGTCAAAACTACCAAAGACTTTAACTTCTAAATGTTGAGCCTGTACTGGTTCAATGTGGTCAAATTTAGAAGAGCCGTTCAATTCACCTCCCTTCGATGGCTTGCTAAAGGTTTTTCTACTATCACGTCTGCTACTATTCTTCATGCTTGGTCAACTAACCTCGTTCATTTCGTAAAGTACTTCTCTGTTGATACCGATCTTCCAGACTTAGTTATGTTTTTATCTTTCATAAGTCTTTCCAATGCTTTAGATATATCTGCGTATGAAGGGAACTCGCGATTATTCGCAAGCGCTTCAAACATTGAAGATATATATAATTCCTTAAGATAAGCGTAAGAAAATTTATATTTTACTGCGTGTGTTGCTAATTCTTTATATTTCTCGATTGGAGCTATTGTGCCGAACCATTTCTTTAGAAAAAGCGTGGCCATTTTTTGATCCGGTAGTGGAATTTTCCACTTCTTGTCAAAACGAGATGGTCTATCCTTGATACTAGGTTTGAGTTCATCAATATTATTGGCAGTTGCTACAACCAATAGACCGTTCTTAGCAGAAATACCATCCATAAGATTTAAGAAAGATGCCGTGGAGATTGTCTTCTCCAAAATCGAATCTAGATCCTCAAAGAAAAGTAATGATGGACTTTGTTCCTCAGCATAAGAAAATGCATCATGAATAGAATCATCATTTGCGCCCGCTACAATCGTTACGGGCTTAAAGTTATAATTTGAAATAATTGTTCTGATGATAGAGGTCTTACCATTTCCAGGCTCACCAAATAACAATATTCCGCGTTTCCAAGGAATTTTATTAGTGAGGTAGAAAGCCTTATTGACTAGAAAATTTTCTACTGATTGTTTGATTTCAGATTTAATTTCCTCTGGCAAAAAAAGGTCACTCCAAGCTTGGTCACGAGTATATGGCGTATCCACGCCATCCATTATTTTGATATGTAGATTACTTCTATCTCTCTGTTGAAGCCAGGAATCAAAATTATTTCTGAATGTAATATACTTTTCGTAGTGCTTACTTGGGCAAATGGAGAAAAAGCTTATCTCATCTTCATGTTGATTGCCCTTGTGAAATAAGGCGCAAGAGATAAATTCGAATCCGTCACCTTTGATAAGGAAAATTCCTTGGGCGAAAAATTTCTCCTGGTCAGTATCTGTTTTCCAGGATATGATTGAATCTTTGTGTAGACAGGAGATTTTGATTCCCTCGAGATCACAATAGTGCATAAATTGTCCATCGATAATAATTCTATTATGAACGAATTTATTCAGATCATTATCTGCTAAGATAATGGTGGCGAAATTATCTACAGCCCAATTCATCAATTCTAAAAAGCTGCCTATTGGTCTAGGTGAGAGTTTTTGCGGAATTAATGAGTGAGTGGGTCCAAATCTAGCCAGATAATCTGGGGTAAGTGAATTCAACCTCGTTAACGAAAGATGTTCCTGGGACTCTAAATCATGCGGAGAAATAAAATTCTTATCGTCTTGAGATTTTTTCATATTCACTCATTTCCTTGATTAGTATAATCATGCTCAGAGTCTTCGTCAATAGCCGTAAATTTTATTACATATTGTCGGATTTTTTCAATGGCGACTTGATTTATATTCTTTGCAATAAGCTGAGCCTCCCAATTGTCATAAAAATTATAAGCATGGTAGCTGCTAGAATCTTCGCCAATCAAAAAGTCTATGGGGTCACTGTATATATTAAAACCATTTACAACAATTAGCGGTCTAGCAACAATCACTCCACAAGTATATTGTATATCAACATCGTTAGCTATTGAGTTAGCTTCCGAAGTAAAATATCTTGCATAATTCCATTTATCGTGCTGAGCATGTAAATTTGGAAATCTAGAATATACAGTTCGTAATCTATTCAATTCATCTTGAGCATCTGTAATTATAGAATTTAATTTATCAACTCTTCTTGCGAGCGATTCTGGCAAAGTCATTGTTCAATGTCTTTCGTAAATCTACAGGTTGGGTAATTAGAACATCCAAGAAATTTTCCACCATCTTTTGTCATTCTGGTTTTCATAGGGCTTTTACATAAGTCACACGCCTCGGATCCATTATGGATATACGCCTTATCTAATTCAATTTTGAATGGAGCAAAAAATTCAGTAAGCATCTGTAAATATTCTTGCTTGCCATTCTTGATGTCATCTAGCTTTTCCTCTAATTGAGCGGAGTAATTATACTCCATGAAACTAAAGAACTTTGCCAACGCCTCTGTTGTTTGTCTTCCAAGTGGGGTAGGGCGATAAGTTGTACCTTCCATCTCTACATAGTTTCTATTCGTTATCTTAGATAAGACATCGGCGAATGTTGCTGGGCGCCCAATGTTCTTCTTTTCCAAAACATCGATTAATGAATAATTGGTAAATCTTGGTGGTGCTTGTGTGGATTTTTTCTCGCAAGTAACCGGATTTTTGCCGTGTAGCTTTAGAATGTCCCCAACAGTTAAATTGGGAATTTCAATCTTGGAATCATCCGTTACTCCCATAACCTCTAAGAACCCCTGGCTCTTCAACGCCTTGCCAGATGCCTTAAGCAAACCAGAATCAACCCCCACCACCTTCACTGAGACTTTAAGTGTATTGTAGACGGCAGGTAACATTTGGCTGGCTACAAAATACTTCCAAATTACTTCATAAACCTTCTCTTCGTCGCCGGTGAAGCCAGATGTGGAGGGCTTTAAAGACAAATCGGTTGGACGGATACATTCGTGGGCGTCTTGTGCAGTATCTTTGGTCTTATAGACATTGGCAGTCTTGGGTAGAGAAAATCCCTCCGCCTTCAAGAAATCCCGTAATGCTTTCACTGCGTCAGGATCTGATCGAACTGAGTCAGTACGAATGTAGGTAACGTGCCCATTCTCATAGAGAGATTGAGCAGCCTTCATCGTTGCGTCTGGATTCATACCAAAGCTCTTTGACATAACCTTCTGTAATTGAGAAGTTATCATGGGAGCGTTCGGCTTCTTCAACTCTTCATCTGCAAGAACTTCGGTAACAATATATTCACTATTGTTCTTTGTTCCCTTTAGTAAGGCTTGAACATCTTCGGCGCGTTGCTCATCCGTTATTCTTTCTTCGAGTTTTGCTTGGAAGGCAGTCTTACCGTCTTTACTGAGATTAGACTTCAATACATAGAAAGTTTCTGGCACGAATGCCTCAATCTCTTGTTCGCGGTCTATGATCATCTTTGTTACAACAGATTGAACACGCCCAGCAGATAGATTTGATCCAAAGAAATTCATTAGGAATGGCGATGCCATAAAACCTACAATTCGGTCCAATACCCTTCTAGCCTCTTGAGAACGAAAAAGCTTCAAGTCCAAGTCTCTAGACTTTTTAATTCCATCAGCGATGCCGCCTTTGGTTATTTCGTGAAACTCAACTCGCTTAATATCCTTACCAGTTTTAGCTAACTTACTGGCGACATGCCAGGCAATTGCCTCACCTTCACGATCAGGGTCAGAGGCAATCAATATCTCATCAGAGCCTTTAGCAACTTCAATTAGTTCATTAACAAGTTCAATTTTGTCATCTAGCAACTGATAGCGAGGTTTGAATCCATTGTCAATGTCCACGCCAAGATTGAATGGTCCACCCTTAGCTAAGTCGGCAATATGACCCTTAGTAGCCATGACTACATATTTTGACCCAAGATATGATTCTATCTTCTTGCCTTTCGCAGGACTTTCAACAATTACTAATGTGGTCATATTTTCTCTCAATAATCTGATATTATTTGGTGGAAACTAATTTTCGTAGTATAAATTATTTTTTCGACGAAGTTTTACAGGACTTGCCCTGTCAGTCAGATACCAAGGCATATATCATCGGTCTATTTTCTAAATACAAAGATCCGTCTTTCGATTTGTCAAAAGATAGCGTGACCATAATTTTCTCGGAAGCTCGTGATAAACAAGATTTTTCAAAGTTCCAAAATCTTGGTGACTGGATTTTTTTCTCCAAAACCTTCGTCCCCGGGCTCCTTCACGGCGCTTCTGACGATTACTATCGAACCGTTGGACAGATGTCCTACTACACATGTTATCGAATGATAAATCGTCAGTGGAAATTATTCGAAGAAATGGCTGATAATTTCGTTGTTCTTGAAAGAGAAACTAAAAAATTATTGAAGAAAAATCTTAGTTTTCAAAAATAAGCTCATAATCAAACGACTTTTCAGCAATACCAAATCGTGGTTCAGCAGTTATTTTCCAAGCGGTTTTCTTGCATGCACAAGTGACTGCAACAACGACTTGCATTTTACGAAACCCCGAAAGGTAGCGATTAAAACGAAGTGCAGCGGTCCCCACCTTAGAAAATTCCGCCCGATAATTATAATCGCTCATCTTTGTGATGTTCTTGGGTACCGTCTTCCGATAACCATAGTTCAAAAAATCACCAGAGTGTTCGTGTTTTTGACCCCTTAAAGTATTTTTAAATACCTTACCAGCCATAAAATAATAAGTTAAGGGTCTCGACTTACAATGCTTACACCTAGTTTTAATCGTTATCGGTAAAGAATATGAAAGTTTCATAGTTGTGTATATAACTTGTTAATTTAATTGTGGATTTCTTCTATTATTTTTTTCTTTATTCGATTGATAAATACCATTCCACCCATTTGATAGTGGGGAGCGACTCTCAAATGAACAACCTGAACCTTGGCTCCTGGCTCCACGTTTGATAACTCTATTTGTGTAAATGTGTATCTTACAACATTATGAATGATTGATTTATTATCAGTGGTAATATCTAGCAGCTTACCGATCCAATAAGGCTTAGCATAAGTTCCAGTTCTACCGCCAATATACATTTCTTGTGTATTGTTCTTTACAATTAATTTATCATTGACGAATCCATCAAAAAAACTTATCCCATCAAATATGGACAAGTCCTCATCGAGGAGCGTGTTAATAGTTTGTTGCTTTTTGTTTTTGATGAAAACGACTGGCAGTTTGCTTTCAAGCAATTTAATATACTCTTGAAAGATTAGATTCTGCAATCCTACATTTTTTTTCAGATCAATAAGGTATTGATTCATCTTTTCTGGATGAGTCAGGGCAACCGTTCTGAATGCTTCATAAATGCATAATTTGTGAACGAAGGTATAGCTCTCGGAGTTGTAATGCAATACCGAAACTGCATCTTCGATGACAGTTAATACTTTCTCAAGATTCATTTGGTGAA
>Ga0265338_10002660_pt1 | contig 26285 bp, 15 predicted proteins | sample 42126metaG_FD_193579 | JGI IMG/M metagenome (GOLD analysis project Ga0265338, IMG submission 193579) | Rhizosphere microbial communities from Carex aquatilis grown in University of Washington, Seatle, WA, United States - 4-21-26 metaG | ecosystem: Host-associated > Plants > Roots > Rhizosphere...
GAAGGTTGTAAGACTTCCATAGCTGAACCAGATCGGACCATGGTTCATTCTGGTACTGCTGGGTTTTCACCCAGGATTCTTGCTCATATCCGGGGAGTTTCAGTTCAGCGCTTAACTGCGCCCGGACAAATCGCTGGTGATTGTTGGCGGCAGAATCGATGAGATGACCGAGAATTTCTTTCTTCGACCACTTTCCCGCAGCCCCGCGATCGGCGCTCTCCTTCTCCGATAACGCGTCAAGCGCTTTCGATGTTGCGGCGATGACCTGTTTAAATTCTTCGGCAACCTTCTTCATTTTTCTGTTTCCTTTCCAGGGAGTTGTGCGAAGCCATCCGGCCATCGCTGCCATCAGCCACAGGCTTCCGAGCAGCGCCAGAACAAGCGCGATCATGTCGAGGACGTTTGAGGTAGTCCCGCCGAAAAAATAGATCAATATCGTACCGCCTCCCCGCTACAGCGGACAAAAATCAAGTCGTCTCCCGAAAATCCCTCGTACGGTCTTTTTGAGAAGCCCCGCTTAAGACGACGTAGACCCGCGACGAAGATACCAGAAAGCTGAATGCTTCGCTGCCCTCAGCATAAGAATCAATTGTGTGTGGTGCGCGGAACTGAATATTGAGCTACATCCAGTTTTAACGGTGATCAAAAGCGAGTCTCCTCTTGCCTGGTTACCGATCACTTTTCAAATGCCTGGTTGCGAATCATCTTTAGCATGTCGTAGGGCGCGGGATCGCCGCCAAGGTATTTATGGAACCAATCGAGATGCGCGTTATAGTAGACCGGCATCGACTTCACGGCGCTCGGCCAATGCCCGTCGTTCGGGAAAACGATCAGCCGCGACGGAACGTTCATTTGCTGCAGGTCCGTAAAGAACTCGAGACTCTGGGTGTACGGAACACGGAAGTCCTTTTCGCCCGTGATCACGAGGCACGGCGTCTTGAAATTCTTCACGAACAAATTAGGAGACCATCTACTAAAGAGACTTGATTCCGATGGCCGGCCGCCGAGGTCCCACTGCGGGAACCACAATTCCTCCGTCGAGCCGTGCATTGCCGTGAGGTCGTACACTCCCATCATACAGGCTATCGCCTTGAACCGTGATGTATGCCCTTCGAACCACATCATCATGTAACCCCCAAAAGACCAGCCCATCGCGCCGACCCGGGCGCTGTCGACATATGGCAGTTTTTCAAGAGAGTCGGTGACCGCCATCAGATCTTCGTATACTTTGCCTCCCCAATCCTTCGAAATCTCCGCTGTGAATTCCTGGCCGTAGCCGGTCGATCCATGGGGGTTCGGGAATGCAACGATGTAGCCGCAGCCCGGATACATCTGCCAGTCTCCCCGGAACGCGTCAGCCCATTGGGACTGCGGGCCGCCGTGAACGTTGAGAATGAGAGGATATTTCTTTGATGGATCGAACCCGTGCGGCTTAACGATAAAAGTATGAATCTTCTTCCCGGTGGGAGAAGAAATCCACATCTCTTCCGCAGGCCGGATGTCGACGGCATCTTCTACGGGTTTGTTAAAATACGTCAGGCGCTGAGGATTTTTCCCCGTCGTTGAAACGCGCCAGAGTTCGGTCGGACTTCCAACCGAGCGCTCGACAAACGCTGCAAATTTTCCGTCGGGCGAAATATCGGTACCGTCGATCTTCTTCATGTCGAACACCGGCGAGCATCGCCGCGTTTTGATGTCGACTTTATAGATGGGAGTATGCCCCAGGACGTCTCCCGTAAAATAGATGCTCTTCGAATCGGGCGCCCAGACGAAGTCGTTCACCCAATTGTCAAACTCCTGCGTCAGCACTGTCTTCTCACCGGTAGTCCGGTCGAACAGCGCGATGCGGAAACAGTCGGACTCGTAGGCCGGTATCGACTGCATTCTGTACGCGATGAACTTGCCGTCGGGAGAATAACAGGGATCGCCGTCGTATGCTTTGTTTGCCTGCGTAATATCTTTCGGTTCACCGCCGGCAGTCGGCACAACAAAGAGATCCGCGTTGGTCGATTCGGCTTCGTTCGCATCATGGTTCGATGCATAGCAAAGTTCCTTGCCGTCCGGCGAGAGAGCAAATCCGCCGCCTCCCAGGGAGAAAACAGGCGCGTCGAAATCGCCGGGAGAGAGATCTGTGTATTTTTTGGTCTCGACGTCGAAGATCAGAATGTGTGACCTTCTTCCATCTTTCCACGATGTCCAATGGCGATACAAAAGCCGGTCGGCCATATGCGCATGGATCGGCCAGTCGCTCACGCCGTTATCGTTCTTTTTGTTGCAGTCATTATCGGCTCCGCATTCGGGAAAAACATCGCTCGTAAAGACGATGTGCTTGCCGTCGACAGTCCACACTGCATCCGAGACGCCGGCGGCAAAGTGGGTCAGCTGCACAGCCTCTCCGGAGTCGGCCGGGATCGACCACGCCTGGCTCCCTTCTTTTTGCGTGGAGAGATAGCGAAGCGTCTTTCCATCGGGCGACCAGCATGGATGGCCGCAACTAACGGAGTCGCTCGTGAGCCGGCGCAGGTTCCCGCCGTCAGCGTCGATGATGCATACCTGGCCCCTCGATTTCCCCTCGGCGAGAGAGGAGCTCGTCACCGAGAAGGCGATTCTCTTTCCGTCGGGCGAGATTTTCGGATCGGCAACGCTCTTGATCTTATAGAAATCTTCGATCGCAAAAGGTTTCTTCTGCGCGAAGCCGCTGCAGACCATGAATAGGGTGAAGAGGATGAAGGATACTTTTTTCATCGTTGTGCTTTCTCGTTTGGTGGTCTGGCCGCCGGTGAGGATATGCATCGTGAGTCGTTCGGGGTTGCGATAGCGCCGGCGAGATGGGGAGTCGGGAAACCTTTACTTTTTCGTGACGCTTTCGATCGCACTAATCAGCTGCTGGGTGGAAAAACCCTTGTCGAGATAGGTAATGTTCGCTTCGGACTGCCACGCACCGGCAGCCTGCGCTGCGCCGGTCATCATAATAACGGGGATTCTCGCCGTGAGAGGTTCCGCCATGAGTTCTTCGACCATCATGAAGCCGTTCATGTTGTCCATGTTGACGTCGCTGAGGATGACATCGGGCCGGTATTTGGCCGCAGAATCGAGTCCCACCATTCCATCCTCCGCTTCGAGCGTGTTGTATCCCCGTACTTTCAACGAAGCGGCGAGGGCTTTTCGAAAAGCTGGTTCATCATCGACGATAAGAACGGTTTTCATTCAACATCTCCTGTAAATTGATTGTCGAAAGTAACAAAAGCAATGGAGAAAATCAATAAAGCGAGCGAGAAACGCGTCAAAAGCCAGTCAACACGCGAGCATCAAATGAAGAAGCCCCGGAAGGATTACCGACTCGCCAGGGCTTCAGAGAACAACTGAAAAAAGAAAGCTCTATTTTACCACCAGCATTTTCTTCCTGTAGAATTCCTTTTTCCCTTGTTGATTGCGCGTTTCCATGCGCCCCGAGTTGTTTGCGGGGTTGATTGTTAATTGATAAATGTACATCCCGCTCGCAACGTTCGAGGCGTTCCAAATCTCTTGGTGGTAGCCCGCAGACCGATCATCGTTGACCAAAGTCTTGACTTCTTGTCCTATTGAGTTATAGATCTTAAGTATCACTCTGGTGTCATTTGGAAGCTGATAGGAAATTGTTGTAGTTGGATTAAACGGATTAGGAAAATTCTGGAACAACTCAAAATGATCTGGTGGCTTAACGCTGATATCCAATTGCTTTGTCCACGCCTCGCCCGTCGAGCTTGTTATCGTAAAGGTCAGCGTTTGAGTCTTGTTGACGGGGGCAAGTTTATCTACGGAGAAAGAAAAAACAGTGATGGTGTCGCCTTTTGCTTTGAGCTGCGCAATCATCTGCGTGGTCGATGCAAAGTGAAGCCATCCGGGAGTATCTCCTAATTGCACTTTCATGCCTGAGGCTGCAACCGTTGAGGTGTTGCGCACCGATAGCTGGATGGAATTATCCTTTGATTCGAACGGGAGCTGGTGCTGGGAGAGTGCAAAGTTAAAAAGGAAAAGTGAAAATGTGAATATGTTAACTATCTTCATATACCCCTCTTTATAGGTCGTTGTGCATTGTTTTCTGTAAGAATTCTCGATTGAATGCTTATTGACTAACGTTCAGCGATATCACGACCAACGGATTCGTCGACAAGTCCTGCGTCTTGTTCTGCGACACGGATCCTGACGTGGCCCGGAATTGAAGATTTGCGGGGAGCAGTTCCTTGGTGATATTTCCGTTCACGGTATTTCCAAATTGCCTCCACGCGCCGGAATAGTAGGTTACGATGGCATTATTCACCGGACTATTTTGGGTATTTACCACGTTCACGGTTGCCAAGACCGTTTGAAAAGCCACAACGCTGTTCGAATTCAGGTCTTGCTGCTTGTCGTTACTCACATAGGCATAGGTCATCCGGAAGGAGTAATTATTCGGCAGCAACTCTTTGTTAGAAATGCCGTTTGAAGCAACGCCAAAGGTTCTCCATGCGCCCGAGTAATATTGAACAGAGCCCTGATCGATGAGAGACCCCTGACTGTTCTTCAGTTGGACAGTTGCGTTTACAGTGCTGAACACGACCGTCGCATTTGATCCTAAGTTCTGCTGTTTATCATTGCTGGCGTATGCATAAGTCATTCTGAAGGAGTAATTATTCGGCAGAAGCTCCATCGTAGCCGTTCCGTTCGACGTAGTCCCGAACGTTCGCCAGGCGCCGGAGTAATACTGAACTGTGCCGGTATCCATTAACACGCCCTGACTATTGTGCAATTGCACGGTTGAATTCACGGTCTGGAATTCCACAACAGGATTGACGCTCAGATCCTGAGCTTTGTCATTGCTTCCATAGGCATACGTCATTCTGAAAGAATAATTGACAGGCAACAATTCCATCGATGCCACGCCATTTGAAGTTGTCCCGAAAGACCTCCATGCTCCGGCATAATACTGAACCGAACCGGTATCCATTGCAATACTTTGACTATTCTGGAGTTTAACCTGCGCCGCGACTGTTTGGAAAACAACGGTGTCGGTTCCTACGGTCACGTTTGATTTTGTCTGTGCGCCGTAGGCATAAGTCATTCGCAGGCTGACGGTCTTGAGAGTTGTGTTGACGCTGAATGTGCCGTCGTTGTTGTTCACTGCGTCTTTCCAGCTACCATCATAATATTGAAGCGAACCGCCGGTGAGTTTTGTGCCGAGGCTGCTGACAAGCTTGACGGTGAACCCTGACGGAGGAATCGGCAACTGGGCCAATAAATATTGAGTGTTGTAATAAATGAGCGCATACGCTTCGCTGGTGAGATTGCTTGAACTGTCTGAGATTGCGTTGATCAAGACTGTTTGAAGAGTTGTGCGAGCTCCCGATATATCATTCTGTTGTAAGTTTGACTTGGCCGAGTTCAAAGAATTAAGATATCTATTTGCAGTGGTTTGATTTTTGATCCATCCCAACAAAGCGGACTGTGCAACGTAGGAAGAAATTGTATCGAGAAAGCTCAATGCTGCAAATGGATGGGGCGGTGTTGCAGGTCCGATGGTTGTCCTGCAAAGGTGAGTTGCAAAGATATTAAATGATGCTGGATCGTATTGTCCTTCTTCGCTGGGGATTCGTTCGAATGCTCGGACCCAATACCGCAAAATCTTTGGTAAGCCAGCACTCTTCATTCCAAATCCAGTTAGAGATCTATTTGGAAGAATATAGTGAGTTGACAAATATGAGTCCCAAGTTACAACTTCAATTGTGTCGTAATCGTATTTACCAGCATTCCAATTTTGCGGGGCAGTGAAAGAGTCGACAGAATCTCGTAGTTCAATCATAAATCTCCAAATGCTCTGAGATGCATTTATCCCATTGGCTAATCCATAATTATAGCTGTATCCTCTTTGTTGGACGAGAACGTTGGCGGTCACATTTGGAGCAATAAGATTCTTTACCGGGAGTGGTGGTAGATTCTGAGCTTGTGAAAGCCCTTGCACAGAACACAGGACCTTCAACAGTAAAATTATGGACCATACTAAGTTATTTTTCATGTTGAGGCCTTTCTAATATTGAATATGAAAGTGATTTTTGTCCTCGACTTCATCGCCGGGTTCCGCGCCCGCCGATTTTACAATTAGAGCCTTAAGTATGTTAGTCCGGGCCGTGTCCGATGACAGGCTTACTGCCTGTCCATTATAATAAATACCAACGTCGGCATTGACGCCTAAGCGATGCTCTTTATGGTCCGTATTTTCATCCCAACTTCCATCAATATCAAACTTCCCACCATTCGGCAAGCTCATGTCATTAACTAGGAGCCTGTATCCCGGACAATACACAGCAAGACTATCTCCAACAGACTGTAAAATTTGAGTTAATCTTGCCGTACCGTAGTGATCATCATCCGGCGTTCTGCAATTCGGATAGCTATTGTCAATTCTTGGTCCATGATGTTCACAAAGACCACCGGTTTTGATGTAATTAGCTTCTTCGTTCAGAAATTTAAGGAACGGAACCCTGACTACTACAGAATCAGAGTCTGCAATCATGGGGAGGTTAAGTGCTGCAATAATATGTTCATGGCCACCAAAAACAGAGGCTTGATAAGTCGCACGGATGGTATCTGGCCCTGTAGCGAACTCCTGACTGCTTGCTGGCCCCCCGCCTGTGATAAAAATCCCAGATGGACGATTTCCTGTATGGTAATGTCCGCCAGAGCCCTCTACGGCCGCACTCGTGAGTATTACTCCGTAGGGTGGACCGGAATAGAGAAGCCCCGAAACTGTGACCGCCACTTTTACACTGGTCTGACTTTCATTTGACGAAGTATGATTTAAATAAAATGGCTGGATCGAATCAGCAACGACAATGACTTTGATTTCGGGACGAACAAAGATGGTTCCTGTGGCGAACTTGGTAGCATCTGCAGACACAACTACTCTTACGATCGCCTGTGGATACTGATCCTGATAGCCTTGCGAAGTAACAGACGAGTTCGCCCCTATCTTATGGGATAGAGATTTTGCTACTGCGAATACGGGCGTAGAGGAGTTTCCTCGTGCGATTACTTTTATCCGCCCTGAACGAAGTGTTCCATAAGAAACTCTTGGAAGAGTGGTTACTGTGTCATTGGACGGGGAAATAAAATCAACAAAATCCTGCCCTTGGTCAAATGAGAGATCAATTGAAGTAGACGTGTCGAACGGGACTTCATTCCCATTGTTGTCTATGGCTATGACAGTCAAAGGAGCAGTTTTTCTATTGGAAAGCGTATCTGGCACGACGTTGACGAGAAAATGATTTACGTTTTGACTCATAACTGTCACTGTTCCCATTCCAGAATGAGTTGTAACAAATCCGTCATATTGAGTTATGCCGCTAATTGAGGCTTTCCTGTCCTTTGAAAGCGCGACAGCCAAATTGGGGGAGGCTGCAACTTTTTTCCAAAAAACCTGCAGGCTTTTCTTATAGAGTAACTCCCGCAAAGAAAGAGGTGATTTTCCGGCATTTTTGCTTGCACTGCTCTTGAGAACTTGAGGACGAAGGGTCTTGTTCCCGTGTACTGCGATTGTTGCTCCACAATCTAAACAGGGCTCGTCAGCTGAAACTACGATTTTGATCTTGGAGGATATTGAGGCATTAGTCATCGGGGGAACGTATAAATGCACAGAATCTAGACCGTAAATGTCAGTTCCGACAACACTGCTGTCAGGCGAATAGAGGAATGCCGCCGAATCTCCTTCCACGATAGTAAACCTCGATGATACTAATTGGCCAGTCGAGGGAGTGCCATCTGACTTCTCCATTATAAATTTCAGGGCTGTCGTATCCCCGTACGAAATTGTATCTCGGTTTGAAAGCATCTTAAGGGGAGGATCGCCCGGTCTAACTTGGAAGGTTTGCGTCACGGGGGTAGAGCCTGGCAACGTCGACGATATTTTCAATCGCACAATTTGGGTCTGCGATACTTCATCTCCCCAGGGCCGATAATCGAATGCCCCCTGACCAGCAATGATTGGTATCGAATCGATTACGGCACCATTTCTGCCAGTCGCGGGGTCATGAAGGTCTCCCCATTGAAGTCCATCGAGAATTTCGGCACGAATAAAGTAGCCATCGCCGGGGGATACCATATCGCCGCAATTATCCTGAACGTAGGAGACCACATCTAGTGGATACGGTGATGGCTGATAGACGAAATCTAATTGAGGCACGGCCAATGTAAAACTGGTTGACGCACATTGTACGATCAAATCCCATGTTGCATCGCCAACACGGAAAGGTGTATCTGGGATATAAGCAAAGGCTCCGCCGGCGTATGTTGCCTCCCCGAACGAGTTCCCGTCCACAATGATTCTGATCGGCAGTGCTGCATCGATGAACGAATCTTCCAAGGTATCTACCATCGTGAAAAAAAAATACTTGCCAGCCGGAGGGGCAAGCATGATCAATGTGGTTATGGTGTCTTTTGTATTCTCGACATAACTGCTATTCATGTCTGTCAAAATATCTTGGCTATATGGGTCAAAACCCCATAGATTGTTCGCGGGATCGAGCACAAGAAGATGGATACGTGCAGGAACCCCATTCGAATTCTGCTGCCACGTTATCTTAAATTCTACCACGCTAGGAGGGCTGGAAAAAGTGCTTTGCGGATGTATGGCTTGCTTCGGTCCTATTTCTACGGAATCCTTAATGACAACTTGAGCAATGGCAGATGAAAAAGTAATCAAGACTAGTAGGAGAACTGAGGAGAAGGCGTGAATAGTCTTATTGTGTGGTTCTTGCATGGTAAGACTCCCTGATTGATCCCCAAAAGCGGGCATACGTGAGACGAATATTTGGGAAAGTGTCCCGGAATGACCCCCAACTGCGGCTTTACGTCTTGCGAAGATCTAGAAAGGGGCGAACATTGTCAAGCGGAATTTGCGGATAAGAAAATCCTCGGGAATGATTTTTACAGCACGGGAACTTTTGGAACTCAGGTTTCTGATCCGTCAACCCGACCGACAACCCGAGAACTATAGATGCCATACCTTCTACCGCGAAACGGTTACCAGAATTTCATTCTCAAACTCGGCGAAGACGGAATTCAGCCGGGCGCGCTCCTTCTCGACGCAGGGTGGAATAGAAGCAAGGTTCTCTCCCGGGTACGGTTCTTTCTTCGCGAAGAGAAGGCAAAGATCCATTCCATAATCGAGGTTGGTTTTGAATTCGCGCAGTTTTTTGACTTCCATGTCGGTGTATTTGCATTGCCGGACAAGATTCGCAAAATAGTCGACGTACATTTCTATTTCTTTGGCGAACATATGCGGCCGTTCCGGCGGAACGAGGGACTCGCCCCTGCCGTAAATATGATCCACCATTTCTTTCAGCGTATAGAGTTTCTTGAACCAGGCGATATTCGGGCCCGGACAGATTGCCTGGGGGGAATTCGTCGGCGGGACAATTCCGAGCGCGATGAGAGCCCCGTTGCCAAGGTGCTCGCAAAGGCAGGCCTTGTCTATGACCGTGGTGCGCGCTTCTACTTTTTCCTCATTCGATATAGGTAACGCGTCGATCACTTTGAGTTTTAATTCCTGATACTCTCTCGACGCAAGACAGATTGGAGCAGTAGTGAACTCGGTATTTGACACGAGAAACCCTTTCGGACACGCAGAGCCAGGCTTCCCCTCCTCCGCTTTCTTACGAATCGAGATCTCGGATCCGGTCCGGCGTATGTTATTGAACGGAACTCCGAGGGGCGAAAATCCGCTCAGGTAGAGATCATCTTCACCGGCCTGCCGTAAGAGCTCGCGGGTTGCGTCGTCGACGCACGTTGCTTCCGGCACAAGGAGAAACGGGCTTGCCCATCCTGTGCGGTCCATTCCGAAATCTTCCATCATCCTTCGGGCTTCGCCGTTCGTGCCGATACCGCCTTGAACGGTAATGAGCGGCTTGGCATTCACATCCTTCGGGTATTCCCATCCCATCGTCTCGTAGTACTTGTGTATGAGAGGTTGGAACTCCGCGACAAGTTCATCCCGCTTTTCCCGGAACTCCTTCAAGAGGCTCGGAAGGAGGTGGCCGTTCGATGCAAACGCATGCCCGCCGCAATTCAATCCGGACTCTATCCGGAATTCAAACACTTCGAGGCCTTTCTTGGCGAGCAGCCTTCCCTGAATAAGTGTCGATCGAAAATCAGTCACCTTCAAAATTATTTTTTTTCTCAGCTCGCCGGTTGCGTCCCTGTAAAAATCTTTGAAACGCGTCATGTAGCCGAACAGGCTCTGGTTGATCCCCGCCGAAAGTATAATGCTCGATTGCAGCGTGCTGTTGGCGTACCCGCGGAAAGCAGCTTTAGCATCGCTGAACTCCTCACTTAGCGGCTTACCGTGCTGGTCGAGATTGATGCGGTCCAGCTTCACCATGATGTTGACGTCGATCGAACCCGGCACCATGGCATCCGTCAGCGTCGCGGCAATCGCGTCGCGTTCCGGCCCCGGCTTCATGGCCACGAATTTCTCGTACATCGTTTTGGGCGGAGATCCGTCGGGCAGCAGTTCGAAATATTTCTTCTTGTCGTTGTCGGCGAAGAACGGAAGGGACTTCACCGCATCCATTTTTCGACGGACGATCTCACCGACCGTGTCGAGATAGGCCGTGATCCTTCGCGCTCTTCCGTCCGGCGAATAACGTGGAATTTTTTCGTACGCGATCGCGTACTTCTCGCTGTAGTGTTTGCGGATTCTTTCCAGCAAAAGGTCATCCACGATCGAGATGACGGAGGTAATGCCCAACGGAGCGACGCGGATCGGCGTGTCGACCGAGTGTCCGGTGCCCATCACGGGGATATGAAAGGAATGATAATAGCTATTCACTGGTCTCCAGAGAGGTGTTGTGTAAACACGGTGTGGACTATTCTGCTTCCAAAAATCTCTTCAAGTTTCCGTCAAAGCAGATATGGAGAAAACCATTCGATGTGCCATCGAATGGAGACGCACGGCGATAGCGTGCATTTTCCAGTGGGGCGAATGATCAGCAGATATCCAATGGGTCTGGAAACTGGAAGCCGGCAGAGCTACGAGACATGAGCCATTGTATCAATGTACTGATTTTTCTTCCCGTTGCCAACATATTTTCTGTTATTTCGGCCGGGGGAATCCTTCCGAAGGTTATCGGGAAAGACCGTACAAGGCTGAAGAGACTTCCGTGCTAATCATGTAACCTTCGGAAGGTTACGAGAACGCACTTCCTGGAAGAACCGGGAGAGCTTAGCTTCGTCCAGCTTTCCGTTCGTCCGGACGCCGCTGCAGACATCCACGGCAAAAGGGGCGACTTCCGAAATTGCTTTGGCGACATTCTCGGGAGTAAGTCCTCCCGCCAGAAAGACCGGGATATCGAACGACTCTTTGATTGTTTTACTGATACTCCAATCGTGAACGCGCCCCGTGCCGCCAAGTTCTTTGATTTTGGCCGTCGGGTTTCCCGAATCAAGGAGGAATGCATTGACATAAGGGGCGGCATATCGGGCAGCCTCAATCGATTCGGGCCCGGTGACGTGAATGACCTGGACGAGAGCGATCCCCGGCAAAGCAGTCCGCAAACGCTGAAGCTCCATCGTATCCATCCGGTCGCAGAGCTGGATCGTGTTCGTCCCGCATTTCTTCTGTTGAGCGACGACGGCCTCTGCCTCCTGCCTGCTCGTCAGCAGAAATGAGGCGACAGGCGGAGGTACCAACGCGGCGATCGCGGCTATTTCTTCTTCCGAGATCGGACCAGGTCCGCTCGGCATGGCCGAAACAAGCCCGACGGCCGATGCGCCGCAGCGGACGGCGAGACGCATTTCTTCCGGCGAAGCGATGCAGCAGATCTTTACTCTCGGGAATTGAGTCGTGTGCATGACCTTTTGGATTTCGGGTTAGGAGACAAAATGCCCCGCCAATGCGGAAAGAACACTAAGAAAAATGTTTCATCTTCATCTTGGCGTCCTTTGCGTCTTCGCGGTGTTCTCTAGCTTCCTTCAGTTCCGCCGAAAAGAGACTGCATGTTGAGCGAGGGAGCTTTCGACTTGCTCGCCAGCGAAACATATGTTCGTGCAAGCTTGTCTTTTCCAGCGCCCAGTACGGTGCTGATCAATCCAAGCGCTTCTCCCAGATCGGACGGGGTAAGATTCTTGAGCACGTGCACCCACATTGCCTCTTCCAGCACATTGAAGGCGGTCTGGACCTCGGAGAGATCGAAGCCCGCTTCAAATCGCTCCCTGGCTACCGTTTCGGCGTGCGCGATCATCGGACCAAGGTTTTTTTCTTTCACTGCCTTCGCCGTCAGGGTGTAGAGGGCTTTCACTCTTTGATGGGTGTGTTCACTCCCCGATTTTTCATAGTGAGCCAAACGTGCGCGTTCAATTGCAGCCTGGGCTTCGGAAATGATGTCGGCGGATTGTTCATGGAGAAGTTGGTTGAGATTCATAAGAGGGCTTCCTTCAAAGTCTTGATTGGAGAGATCGACGACCTAATGACTCTATCGGGATGCTACAGCTCGGTGTGCACCCGCGCAGCGATAACATGCACCGGACCGCGATCACGATTGTACGCAGGATTGAGAACAAACTGATAGTCAACACTCATCGATGCGCCCCGAACGATTTGCGCCGAGTAATATGCCTCCGTAATTGCCTCCGGAGCGTAATGCAAAGTCCCGTCGCCGATGAGAAATCCGTAGCCGCCTTTCGACAAATATTCTTCGTGGTCTGGGGAAAGGGAGTTCAGGACAATCGCAAGTCCGGCGGCATCGTCGGTCCGGTTCCAGGAAGCGCCTTTGAGAGACCCGCCGACGCTCACCGTCCGGTCAATTTCCGTGAACGCCCATGTTTCGGTCTTCCCGTCATTCCAACCGGCCCGCAGAAATAGGCCCGCTTCGCCGTTCAACTCCTGCTCAACGTTTATTCCAAGGCCGAACTTTGGAGTGCCGTATTTTCGAGACCGGGTAACATCCATGTCGAACGAGGGAGTGTTGATGGTTTCTCGGTAGTCACCGGCATCCGACATATTTCGATAGACGAAGACGCGTGCTGTCCCGGGGCGGCCGTTGTACGAATACGAATGTTCATACTCCGCCGAAATCTCGTTGTCTTCGGCGACTCGCGTATCCAACGTCTCTCCGTTTGCCTCGGCGGGGACCATGACCGCCGCAAAGCGCAGTGCCCAAAGTTCCCGGAAGATTTCTAGAACTCCGCCGAAAGTATAGCCGCGAGTATCCGCAGCATAGTCCCACGCCCCGTTGTCCATGATTGACCAATTCAGAAATTGCGTCCGTGCGTCGTGACTGTACTTGTTATTGTCGAAAAAATCGGTAACCGAGAACTTACCAAGAGTCACAACCGTTCGGTTCAGGTTTCTCTCTCCGCGAAGTTGATTCTCGTCGTCGTCCATCTCCTGTGTTGGTCCCCCTTCACTGAAAGTCTGCTGAACGTACGCCCGGGCTACATAGACCTGCGGGCCCGGGGTGGATACGCGATAGATTTCGCCGTTCGGAAAACCGGCGATACCGAGAGTCCTACTGAAACCTGCTCCACCAGAGACTTCCGGATTGAAGTAGGCCTCAGCTCCATTCCAAAGTCGTGCGCCGAAATACAATGTAGAGGTAAGCGACATCTTGGTTTCCGCAGCGCTGGTCAAACTATTCATGCCGGAATATTTCGCAGCGAATGCCGGATGATATTGATCTACGATAGTCTCTTGAAAATGAACGTTGAATTGCCGCGTCTTGCCTGTACTATCCGATTGTCCCCCAAGAAGAGATATGGAGGACGTCATCAGAGAAAGCACAATTGAACTAAGTAAGTTTGTGCATCGTAAGACGCTATGTATCGAGTGGCTTGAAGAGATCAGGCGAAGTTTCCTTGAATTGGCAAAAGCATCTTCCTCTCTTTTGTCTATGCTGTTCGTCATCCCGACGTGCCAAAGGCATCTTTTCGGGAAAAGTCGGAAGCTGGTCTTCCAGCAAACACTTGAGGTAGACCCTGAATAAAAACGTTTCAGGGTGACGTATTTGCAGCGACGACGTATATCAGTAGCTCGTCATCCCGAAGCAAGTCGGGATCTGTTCTTCAAGGTGTGTGAATATCACCCCTCGTCGGTCACGCAACCCTCGGAGGCAGACGAAACGTTCAAAATGTATTTATAGAGCATCCCATGCTTCGCCTTGTAGGGAGGCGCCTTCCACTTCTTCAGGCGCTGGGCAATGATCTTCGCCGGTACCTTCAGCGTAATCGTGTTCTTTTCGCCGTCCAGCGCGATGACGTCGCCATTCTTAACAATCGCCAGCACTCCTCCCACCTGCGCTTCGGGAGTGATATGCCCTACCACAAAGCCGTGGGTGCCGCCTGAAAACCGGCCATCAGTGATAAGCGCTACGCTTTTTCCTAAACCAGCCCCCATGATCGTAGAGGTTACCGTCAGCATCTCCCGCATTCCGGGACCTCCCTTCGGTCCCTCATAGCGAATGACCACAACGTCGCCGGCCACGATTTTCTTTTTCTCAAGCGCGGTCAGCGTTTCTTCCTCAGAGTCGAATACCTTTGCCGGCCCGGAGAAGCGGAGCCCTTCTTTTCCCGTAATCTTGGCGACAGCCCCGTCTTTCGCGAGGTTACCGTAGAGAATCTGGATGTGCCCCGTTTTTTTGATGGGATTCGAGAGCGGGAAGATTATTTTCTGTCCTTCCTTAAGTCCAGGAAGTCCCTCGAGATTTTCTTCGAGAGTCTTTCCGGTTACAGTCAGGCATCGCCCGTCGAGGAGCTTTTCCTTCAGCAGCATTTTCTGCAACGCCGGGACTCCGCCAACCGTCTGCACATCTTCCATGACGTATTTGCCGCTCGGTTTCAGGTCGGCGATTGTTGGAACCCGGTCACTCACTGTCTGGAAATCGTCGATCGTCAGCTTCACTCCGACCGACTTCGCCATTGCGATGAGATGCATGACGGCATTCGTCGAACCGCCGAGCGCTATGACAACGGTGATGGCGTTCAGAAACGCTTTGCGCGTCATGATGTCTCGCGGCTTGATGTCGCGTTCAAGCAAATTCAGGATCGCCTTTCCTGCATTCCTGCATTCGGTGATTTTCTCTTCGCTTGCCGCTGGAGTCGATGAGCTGTACGGAAGGCTCATGCCGAGCGTCTCGATCGCAGAGGCCATCGTGTTCGCGGTATACATTCCGCCGCATGCGCCTTGTCCGGGGCAGGCATGATGGAGAACTTCGCTCAGTTCTTTTTCATTCACCTTCCCTGCAATGTACTGCCCGTAACATTCGAAAGCGGAGACGACGTCCAGAGCACGGTCGCCGAGATGTCCTGCGCGGATCGTTCCCCCATAAATCATGATACTAGGACGATTGAGACGTCCCATGGCGATGACCGAGCCGGGCATATTCTTGTCGCAGCCAGGGAGAGAGATGTTTGCGTCATACCATTGCGCATGCATGACGGCTTCAATCGAATCCGCGATGATCTCCCTTGACGGCAGAGAAGATTTCATCCCCGCGGTCCCCATCGCTATACCGTCGCTGACGCCGATCGTATGAAAAATCAATCCGACGAGGCCTGCTTCCTGAACTCCCTGTTTGACAATTTTCGCAAGCTCATTGAGGTGCATGTTGCAGGTATTTCCCTCCCAGCCCATGCTGGCAATGCCGACCTGCGCCTTTTTCATATCATCGTCCGTCAGGCCGATGCCGTACAACATCGCCTGGGAACCGACCTGAGATTTCTTCTGGGTTAATTGCGAGCTATACTTATTCAATTGATTGGCCACCGTATAATTCTCCTTTTGGAATTTCGGGATCTGACATTGTGCGGTACGAATACAAAGTATTGAAACTCTCGTTCAGCATCAAGTGGATTTATCCGCTATAGAAGGCCGTACAAAAAAAGACCGCTGCGTCAAACAGCGGTCGAGAACAGACTTTTCAATCACCGGAGGGTACAGGAGGTCGTAAATTGTCCCGCCTCATCCTTCAAAAGTATTTTTTCAGGAATGCCAACATGCTCGGCCAGGCCATTTGGGCAGCCTTGAGGTTCGCGCCATTGCGGCCTTCCTGGTCCCGCAAGAAACCATGTCCGGCTCCGTCGAACATTTCGTACTCAAACGTTTTGCCAAGAGACTTGACTTGTGCAAAAGCCGGAGGAACTGTGGCGCCGACACGCGCATCGTCTCCGCCGTACAATCCAAGCACCGGCACGGTGAGTTTGAGAAGTTCTGATGAGTCGGGCGACACGCCGTAATAAACAATCGCCGCACTCAGCTTAGGCTGTATGCACGCGTAACCAAAACTTCTTCCGCCTCCCCAGCAAAATCCGACAGTGGCTGTCTTTCCATTCGCGGATGGTATTTTTGAAACATAGGCGAGCGCTGCGTCAAGCCGCTTGTAGGTCTCTTCCGCCGAGACGTTGCGGATGAGCATCACTACGGAGTCGCGCGTCGAAACCGAAGCGGAACCGCCGCCGTTCGGACCATACCCCGAGATAAAATCCGGAGCTACTGCAATGAAACCCTCGCTCGCGAATTGATCTGCCACCGATCGGATCCAATCCGACAATCCGAATATCTCGTGAATGATGAGAATGACGGGAGCCTTATCGCTTCGTTCAGGGTAGCTGATCCAGGTCCTCAACTGAACCTTCCCGTCGTACGGAACATCCACCCATTCGCCGTGACGCGGCGACTTATCTAAGGCGGCACGGGCATCTCCTTCACCGGGAGGAATACCATTGCGACCGGAAGCAGGTTGCTCTTGCGCACTACTGATTGCCGCCAGGCAAATTATTAGGAGGAATGGTAACGATCTCATGCGGTGCATAGTCTGATTCCTTTTGGTATTACGGAGTTTTTTTATAGGCGACTTCTGTCGAAACAATCTCGACGTGCACGCCCCAACAAACAGGGCACGATTACTTGACAAGCAGTAATTTCTTGATCAGCTGTTTGTTGCCAAATTCGAGTCGCGAAAAATAGATTCCGCTCGCCAGTCTGGATCCGTCGAAAGTGGCCCGGTACAATATCCCGCCGGACATCTCTCCATTCACGAGTGTCGCCACTTCCCTTCCAAGAACATCATAAATTTTGAGGGAAGCCTTTCCGTTCGTCGGAAGCGTAAACTCGATGGTCGTCGTCGGGTTGAAAGGATTAGGATAATTTTGAGCGAGCGCGAACGATCCGGGTACATTGCCGGACCTGCTTGCGACTCCGGCGGCAGCCTGACGCCGCAGGAGATAAAGTCCCGTGCGCGTCGAGGCGTAGGTTGTGTCGCCGAACGAGATGATCCGATTGACGGTCTTGTTGTTCAATCCGGCATACGTCCATGACGTTCCACCGTCGATGGTGAAATAGACGCCGCGGCCTCCCGAAAAATTTGAGAAGTTCGCGAATATCGCTCCGCTCGAATCGACCGAGAAGCTGTTCAGCGACCAGAAATTCGAAACTGCCGCAGCGGGCAAATTCACCTTGCTCCAGCTTCCGGCGATCTCCCGATAAAGAGAGCCCCCGGCAATCCCCATTATATTTCCAGACCGGTCGGGGCCGAGATTGTTGAGGTAATTAACCCCGCCGAGACCCACAGTATCCTCAACCCACGCTCCGCCGCCAATCGGACGACGCATCACCTTCGCATTGACCTGGGTGCTTCCGTTGAAGTAATACCCGCTGATGTACACATTTCCATGTCGATCGGAAGCCATCGACGAGGTGAAGCTGTAAGTAGAGGAGTGAAAGTTCAGCGTATCGATAACCCAGCTGCCGTTGATCGGCTTTGTAAAAACCAGCGTCGGAAAACTGCTTCCGTATTGACTCGTGCCCAGATGCTGCCCGCCTGACTCGTCGAACATCGACACGCCCGTACGCAGCTGAGACAGGCCTGCGGAGTCAGCATTCCACGTTGCTCCGTCATCCGTGCTTTTTAGGTAGATCGGTCCCCCCCTCGTCGTTGTTCCGACACTTGCGTAGACATTCCCGATGCCATCAGCAGCCATGCCGATGTTTCCCTGAAATCCGCTTGGAGGATAACTCTTTGTCCAGGACGTATCCGATTGTCGCCTCGAATAAATTCCAAGGTCTGTTGAAACAAACCATTTTCTTGTAGCGGATGATTCCAGGAATCCAAGAAAATTTTCAGTTTTGATTCCGTTGTTCCTCATGCTCCACGTAGTCCCCTGATCGGTACTGACAAACATTCCGAACGATGTCCCTGCGACCAGGATACTGTCGCCCGAAAGCGAACTGATGCCCGGCGACGCCACTGTGGTTGACAGAATTCCTGCATCGGTGAGCTGCCACGGCCCGATTCCGCCCGGGGATCTGTAAATGTGAAAGTTCGGCTGTGATGAAAAAACATCGTTGGTTACGGCGTAGAGGTTGCCGAAAAAGTCGTCCGTTACGACGCTCACATTTTGCAGTCCAATCCCCGCTGTGTCCGTACTCCACGTCGTGCCGCCGTTGGACCTCACGTAGACTCCGCCGCCGTTGCCCACAACGACAATTCGATTCTTCCTGTCTACGTAAACTTTCAGCAGGCTGTTCTTTAGAGTGAAGCCGCTCACCTTCTGCCATACATTTGAGTCGGGATTCTGGATGAACAATCCATTGTCGGTCGCAGCATAAAGATATTTCGACGTATCACGCGCAACGCTCCACACATGGGTCGATGCGAGACCGGCAGTATCGAGCTGCCATGATTTTGCGGTGTCGCGGGAGACATACAGTCCGGATGTCGTCAGGACGTAGAACACTGCACCAACGGTCTGGACAGCGCCCACGGATCGACTCGCAGAACTCCCACCCGGGAAAAATACTGAGACAAGCACGTCTGTATAGTCGCCCGACCCAAAAACGGCCGGTCCGGCATAATCAAAGATATCGACAACGCTGAAATTCACCGGATTGATTGTGACTTTTTTCACCACCGCGCTTCCCGAGGATTGTTCCAATACAAAATCCTGAATCGGATCGCTGTTGAGCTTGCCGGGTACGACACTTTGAGCGGTAAACGAAGTCCCCGGCGGAGCTGTGAAGATGTCCATATCTGCATCCACGGGAGACGAAGTAGAAATGACATTCATATAGATGTTGGTTGAGGTCAGCGACAATGCGCGCGGACTCGCTCCTGCCGCTCCGCCGTTCGTGAGAAGCGTAGTGGAGAATATTGATTCGCCGAGAGGCACCGGAGAAAAACCAACGTCTTGGCCCTGAACGATCGACATCCAGAGAGGAACCAGGATTCCAAAAGCTTTGGCCGCCCGGATAATCTTCTCCGTAACATTACTCATGGTTGCTCCTTGTGTATGATGGTATGATGTTGGAATACCAGAGTTCTTGCCCTGCCTATCGCTGAATAATCGCCGGCATCGAGATAGCGCAACGGGCAGCTCACGCAGTCACAGAGTTCGACTGCGAACAATGATGTCCTCAATAATTCTTAAATCAAGATTCGGCAAACAAAGGAGGGGGCCCGGAAGCAAACCGGGGTCACGCAATTTTATTAAATTCGTATTCGAATGTCAAGAACCAATGTGATACCAGACAACTCGCAAAGTTCCTTCATGTTATCTGAGAAATCTCTTAAAACAACAAACCCGCGCAATCAATATTGGCGGGTTTACAAATCGGGGACATAAAAGTGTTGGAGGGATTGCTAAAAATGTCGATCTCGAGGCGGGGCATTTTCTTCTAAGCCCTTTGGATCTCTCCGATGGCCTTCAACTCCGGCGAGAGATTGTCTTAGCTACAATCCTATCTCGGTGCTCACCCCAAACCGGATTCTCCGGCCGATATAGTATGCACTTGGGTCTCCCAATTCACCGCCGATGAGGCCTGAAGAGTCTTCCCATTTGACATTGCGGTCGTTGAGAATATTCCGGCCATCAACAAAGAGAACGAGGTCGAGATATCGTGCGAAGTCGAAATGAAATGGCTTGGAGATCTTCACATCTAAGTTGTGGTAGTCGGGCATCCGGGCATTGTTGGGCATGAATGCGAGCGAGGTGTCCAACGGCGTGAATCCGTCGCGTGTTGGATAATAGGTGTATGGGCGCCCCGTATGAAAATGGTAAAAAGCCCGGCAGACTATTTCGTACGGCAAGTGAATCGCCGCATCAATTTTCAGCGTATGGCGCTGATCCCAGCTTAACGGATAGGGGTCTAAAACCGGCGGGAAACCCCACTGCAATAAATTGAGACCCTGATTCGCGTTATCGCTGACGCCTTCCGCTACCATATAGGTGTAGGAAACATCCCCTGTGAGCCAACCTCCCCGTTCATGGGAAACAACAATCTCTACGCCATTGACATTGGCGTACGAATTATTCACGTATTCCGCGAAACCGTAATTGCCGGCATACTTGCTGTCGGTCGCAAGAAATGTTTTTGAGTCGATGAGATTCTTGGTTTCCTTTTTGAAATACGTTACGGACGCAACGAGATTTTCAAGCAACACCTGCTTCACGCTCAATTCCCACGCCTTGGTCCGTTCGGGGTCCAAATCCGGATTCCCGACCACCGCACTGACTCCTTTTTGAAGAACGACGGCGTCGAGTCCCGAGTACAGATAATTGAACAACGGGAATTGAAAATAGTAGCCATAGTTCACGAAGAGGAATCCGTTTTCGGAATACGGAACGGAAAATCCGAAGCGGGGGCTGAACTGGTATTTGAGCTGAGCGGGTGCATAGTGATTAAGGAGAAGCTGATACTCATTGGGCTGCACGGGAACCAATTCGAAGGCGGGCCGTTCCGCTGTCGGGTTAAGAAAATCGTACCGCACGCCGGCGCTGATGGTCGCGTTTTCAACTGTATATTTATTCTGGAGATACATGCTCCCGGATTTCGGAAAGAACCGGTACTGCGTGCTGAAATTCAACGGGGCTTCCGACAGAACAGGCTTTCCGAAATATGTCGTTCGCGGTTCGTATTTCTCGAGATCGGTTTGAACTTTGTACAAATTGAGTTCGCCGCCGACCTTGAGGATATCGTTCGGGAAAACCTGGCTCGTAAAATCCCCCTTCGACGTATAAATATCCTGGACAGTATTGCTCCAGATCTGCTGCTGTCCCTTCAGAACATACTGAAGAAAGAAGTCGTAATCGTATAATTCTGTCGGGTCGAACGCCGGCTTGTCAGCGCTGCCGATCCTTGTTGTATTATGAAACGCGCTCAACCGTATTTCAAAAAAAGTATTCTCGGACAATGTTTGCGTCAAAATCGTCGCCAACCGGTACACGTCGCGCTGCGTCGGCGGCAGGCCGGCGAGATTGAACCGCCAGCTGAAGTCGTACTGTTTTTCATTCTTCAATGAATAGAGAAGCTGCGTGCTCAAACGAAGAGAGGGCGATATTGCATAATCAATTTTGGCCAGGCCGCTGAGCGTCTGGGAAAAAGGCATCGAGGAAAAATTCTGGAGGTCCTGCCACCACCGCGTCCCGTTCTGATTATAATCGACCGAAAGAAAATAAAAAAGCGAATTTTCTTTGATTGGCCCGCTTGCGGCAAGATCAACTTCGCTCTCTTTGTTGTTCGCTGTTCCATATCCAACGTTGTCTTTCAACGCACGGAGTGACGCCTGCGAAGTATTTGAGCCGGATTTAGTGACAACGTTGACAACTCCCGACTCTGCGTTTCCGTATTCAGCCTCAAACCCGCCTGTTTGCAGTGCAACCTCCGCAATCGAACTATTCGGAAGGTCTGCTCCTAATCCTCCTTGCAAGACATCCTGAGCGGGCAAACCGTCTATCAGGTAGAGCACTTCAGAAGTTTTTCCGCCTCTTACATTTCCTTCCACTGTCGTTCCGGGCTTCATTCCGATGACATCGGTGAACGTGGAAACCGGAAGAACCTTGATATCCTCGCTCCCGATAGTGTGGATCGTTCCAAGAACATCCTTCTGAATCAACGGCTTCTGGGCCTGTATGACAATTTCCTTCATCTCGACGGTGGAAGAAGTAAGGTCGATGGTAACTCTCGACTGCAAGCTTAGATTCACCTGAATGTTTTCATACAGAACCGCCGTATAGCCGAGCATTTGAACGCGGATGCTGTATTTTCCCACTTCGAGATTATAAAAGACAAACTTCCCCTCGCTATCGGTGACGCGCCCTATCTTCGTTCCGACGATAATGACCGTCGCTCCGGGAATAGGAGTCTTCGTCTCTTTGTCACGAACTATTCCTTCGATCGTACCAGTCGTACCCGCCAGCGCGAAGTTCGCTGCCGTGAGAGCAAGAAGAAGGATTCTTTTTATAGACATACAGTGTAATCCGAGCTGAATGCGGAGGAGACCTGGAGGAAGGTAATTTTTGAACCAGTGATGCTTATGAGGGTAACTCCTTTGATAGAGTTGACACTGCATTCTTTGCAATATAACCGCTATGCATCCAACACCAAAAAGTGACTATTTGAAATAAACAATTCCTCCCAGCGCATTGAGAATAAAATCCTGTTCGCCGGAAAATGTCGAGGATTGAGCATATAATTGAATTGATATTCGTACGTGGATCTTTATCGAAAAAACTTTCAGAAAGGTGTACTCAAAATTGCCAGTATAAGGTTCGATCCGATATTCGTCAATATCATCATAAAACCGATTCCCTTTACTATCTTTCAAATCCCATGAGACGCGAAATGGAACCTGAAAGTTAGGGTCCATCGTCAGGATACCTGTTTTTGAATTGTAGGCTGTGTTTGGGACGATATTATCTTCAGTAATCGGCAGCGTAATTCCAACTCCCGGTCGGTCAACCGCCCAGAGTTCCAGCTTGCCGGAGACCGCTGCGGTGCCGTAAAGAGTCTCTTGGTACTGATTTACTTCTGTAAAATTAAAAAGAATGGGTTGCGGAGCGCGAAGCTCCACGACGCCGCTCGGTGGAACAGTGTCGCCGGATTCTGCATAGAGCACCGTATCTAAAGCCCCCGGCGGAATTATTGTCGCTATCGTGACTTTCGGTTGTACGTAAGTCGGGAGAGGGTCATTGCATCCGGACTCCAACACGACTACGGCGACAAACAGCGATAGAGGAACAAATGCACTCCATCGCCTGATGTGTTGAAAGATGCTTCCAATTCTTTCCAGAAACCTCACCATAGAAAAACGTACCACGAATAACTTCTGCTTTATTTTTGAAATATCGCGACCATTTCTTGTTTTGAAGCTATGAATTAATGGCTCCAAAATCAAATAACCAAGAGCGATCTTACTGTTACAATTTGGATGCCCGCCAGAAGTATGCGGGCATGACGAGTCGCGGGATGTGCGTCATTCCCAAATATTTCTATCGGGAATCCATGCATCTACAAATCAAAGTTCTTACCTCGTTCCCAAACTCAGTTTGGGAACGAGGACGAGTGCAATGACATCGCAGCGCCATTCCGACTCGGACTTTCCGCCGCATCCTGTTCCCAAGCAGAGATTGGGAACAGGATGAAAGTGAGTTACTATCCGAATTGCTGTTGCATCAGATATACTTTATATTTGACATATGATTGTCCCAACAGCAAAAACTCCTGCGCGGCTCCTCCTTGCTTCTGCATTAACTTTTCTGTCGCTGCTGAACGTGCGATGTTCGATCAATGAAGTGAATGTCCCTCCTTTTCCTGTTGTCAAAGTTATTTCTCCGACATCGACATCGCACATTCTCGATACTGCAACGATTCAAGTGCAGGCATCCGACGATAAAGGGGTAACGCGTGTTGAGATCTATATTGATGGCAAACTTCCTCAGGGGGGAAGAATACTTTATATACCGTATAAGTATGATTGGGATACCAGCCTGCTGCCGGATTCGAGTGTGCATCAGATCTATGCCAAAGCGTTTGACACAGACAGTAATTCGACAACCTCTTCGGTTGTGACAGTCACGGTCTACAAGTTTCGCCCGACAAATCTTACGGCAATTCTTGTCGGGGATACGCTGGTAAGCCTCTCGTGGCAGGATAACTCATCAAAAGAGACCGGCTTTGAAGTATTCGAGCAATCGCCCGACAGCGGCTACTTTATCGCGGCCCGCCTTGCGCCAAACACGACGGCAACGGGGATAACGGGAACCTATTTATCGACAAAGAATTACACGTTTTATGTCCGCGCAATCATGGACTCGGTGACAAGCAAATACAGCAATCCGGTCACAGTCTCCCCTGTTGTGACAGCCCCGTCAGAATTGACCGCCTCTGCAATCAACGACACACTCATCATTCTGTCGTGGCAAAATCGTCTTCACTCCATTGCCCAGTACATCGAAATAGACACCGCGCAAGTCAACGGCCCATTCGGCGTTCTCAAGAATGTGCCGGCAACTATGGATTCAATAGCACTGAACGGAGCCTATACACTGGGAACACCGTATCGGTTCCGTCTCCGAGGCTGGACAGCCCACAATAATTATAGTTCATATTCAAACATCGCAAGCGCGTATGTCATATTGCCCGCCCCCAGCGGCCTGAAGGGCACCGTGGTCAATCAATTTGCTATACAACTGAGCTGGAACGACAACTCATCGTCCGAAAAAGGATTTTCAATTGAACGGGAAACTGCGACGACCGCTTTTGCAGAAATCGCGGAAGTCGGACCAAACGTTACAACATTTGTCAATTCAGGCCTGGACACGAACGTATCGTACACGTACAGGGTCCGCGCATTCACAGGCTTGAACACGAGCGGATATTCGGGCTTCGCAACGTTGAGGTATCAATTGTATTATTTCGAGGAACAATCGATTCAAGCGGACGATCGGGACATCGGCGGGGTTGCATTCGTTGGAAACAGCAACAATGTCTTGAGCGGCGGGAGCGCCAATACCATAAAAATGTGGGATGCAACAACCGGAGCGCTGGTGAGTACTCTTACCGGGAATTCAGCGCCGGTCACTTCGCTCGCCGTCAATTCCCAGGGGACCATTCTTGTCACCGGGACTTCGGACGGGAAAATCACGGTATGGGATATTCCATCAGGATCGGTAACGCTTACAATTCCGGCGTTCCCGGTTTCCATCAAATCAGTATCTTTGAGCCCGGACGGGCAATACATTGCGAGCTCAAGCGCCGACAGTTCGATGATCAAAGTGTGGAAGGTATCGGACGGGTCGCTCCTTTGGTCGATAGTGGGCCACACGTCGCTGGTCAATGCAACCATCTACTCGCCGGATGGAACCACCATTTTCAGCGGCAGCGATGATCAGCACGTAAAAACCTGGAACGCATCCGATGGCACGCTTGTGCGCAACGAATTTGTGGCCTGGAACTATTTCAAGTCATTGGCGGTAAATTCTGCCGCGAATATGATCGTTGCAGGAAGTTCATCGCAATCAAACCCCCTGAGCATCTGGCAATTGACGACGGGAAATCCACTGACGAGTTTTACGCCCGGCGGAAGCATTCCGGGCGCCTATGCCGTAATATTCAGCGCGGACGGTACGACTCTGGCCTGCGGTTATGACGATTACTTCGTCCGAGTATGGAATGTAACGTTCCGGAGCCTCATTGCGGAACTCTCCGGCCACCATGCTCAGGTTCACTCCGTATCATTCAATTCGGGGGCAACGTTATTGGCGAGCGGCAGTTCGGATGGTGTTGTAAAAATCTGGAGGTGGAAGAAGTTGTGGCGATAAGAAAGCGTCCGTTCTCACTTTTGCTCTTCTGACAGTGTGAAGTGTTTTGGCAAGGAATACGAGTCTATCATCCCCGGCGTAACGCTGCTAAATTCTCTTCGATTGCTTTTCTGGAACAATTGCCCGCACCAAGTTCCTCATCCGGTTTTTGTTTAAGCCTCTCACAGTACCGGACCCCTTCCTCAACAAAACTCGGCTCTTTCGTGATCACTTCGAAGAGTACGTCAGCGGCTTTTGCATAACAACGGGCAAGCTCATAAAAGCAAAAGAGTTTCTTTAATGTATGAACCGGGACGTCGCCCCCCTTCAATACCCCGGCGATATCATCGATGGCTTTGCCATGGGAAGGATCAAACGGTCCCTTGTTGCGGATTCCTGACTCTGTGAGAAGGCTTAACGCCTTCTTATAGATGTCGATACTTTCGCCCGGCGTTTTTGTTCCTGAGACGATTTCGGCCTCCTCTTTAAGAAGCATTCCGGCTGCAAAGCATTTTGGGATCCCCAGACCAGCGTCAAGCGACAAAAGGTCTATCATTTGGACATCTGAGAGTCTTCGAAGGACCTCAACTTCGATCCCCAGAATTTTCTTTGAAGCCTTCTGGATCTCGCCGATCGCTTCTGGATATTCTCTTTGATTCTTCAGGAAGAGAATCCTGCTGAGCACTTGCGCAAGCATCTGGATCATT
>Ga0265338_10002661_pt1 | contig 26282 bp, 27 predicted proteins | sample 42126metaG_FD_193579 | JGI IMG/M metagenome (GOLD analysis project Ga0265338, IMG submission 193579) | Rhizosphere microbial communities from Carex aquatilis grown in University of Washington, Seatle, WA, United States - 4-21-26 metaG | ecosystem: Host-associated > Plants > Roots > Rhizosphere...
AGTCGAATCGAGCAATACCTGCTCATCAGGCAGGCCCCGTCGACCGGCTGGGTCGCGGCCAGCGGAAGGTGGAAGTGTCGATCTCCCAGGTGTCACCCTGCACGGGCTTTCAAGGCCCGCTGCCGCGCCGGCGACGCACCTTCCAGGGCGGAGAGCGGAGAACTCGAATCCCAGCGCCGAAACGCCGCATCCGATAGCAACGGAGCCCAATCCCTGATTGGTTCACCTTCCGTACCGAACCGCGGATTCGAACCGCGAACCTCCCGGACCTGAACCGGGCGCCTCTGCCAGTTGGGCTAGTTCGGCTTGTGAGTGACCGGCCGGATTCGAACCGGTCCTGCGAGCATGGCGAGCTCGCGTGCTAACCGCTGACACTACGGTCACCCGGAGCCGCCACCCGGGGTCGAACCGGGCCGTCCGCAGTACGAAAGCGGAGCCGCAAGCCGTGCGCGGCGGCAGAGCTGCCCCTCATGGATTCGAACCACGATTAACGGCGTCAGAGGCCGTCGTCTTGCCGTTAGACGAAAGGGCATGGAGCAGGCGCGTCCGCGCCCGTGCGCCGCCAGGGATTCGAACCCCGGACCTTCTCCTTAAGAGGGAGTAGCTCTAACCGCTGAGCTAGCGGCGCGTGGAGAGGCATCGTCGGGAACCCCGGAGTCGAACCGGGTATCGCCTGATCCCAAATCAGGAGGGTTGCCGTCTCCCTCGCTCCCGGTGGAGAAGGCCGGAATCGAACCGGCTCGTCAACGCTTGCAAGGCGCGACCGCTGCCATAGCTGTCATCCCCGTTCGCGGCAGGATGGCGCCTGCCGCTGGTGCTCACGCTATGGAGTTCTCAATTAGCAAGCCTGCGATGAGGCGCGCAGGGACGGCAGGAATCGAACCCGCACAGGCGGCTTTGGAGACCGCTGTTCTGCCGTTAAACTACGTCCCTAAGACGTTAAACGGGTAAAGAAAACCGCCCTCCGGGTATCCCCGGGGGCGGCTCCTGTCGTTCGCCGTTATGGCGTTACACAGGAACCGGCCAGCGGATCAGGGAATTCGGTGTACCGATGCCGCCGGGCATGGCGGCAGGGGCTAGCGGCGACCACGGGTAATTTCGCTGTTCCTGCACCGAGCTCGCCTCCCTCTGCCGTTCCTGCGTCGTCCTCATGTAATTAACACTAAGGGAGGCAACGAAACACGGCAACGTATTTATTTCCGCCCTGCCTCAGCCCTGCCTCAGCTGACGAGGGCGGTGGCACCGCGCCGTTCCCGCCCCCGCAGGGGGCTGCGGGGGTCGGCGAGCGTCTCGCGCCAGGCGCCGCCCAGCCGCGCGATGGCGTCGGTGAGCACGTCCGCGGGCTGGGTGAAGGGAACGCGGATGAACCGGTCGAGGCCGCCTTCCGGGGCGAACTCAGGCCCGGCGGCGAGGACGACTCCGTGCTCCTCGGCCCGCGCGGCAAGCGCTGAGGACAGGGGCTCAGGGAGCGTGCACCACAGGTGCAGGCCGCCGGCCGGACGCCGGACCCGCCAGTCCGGCAGGTGGCGGCCCAGGGCGTCCAGGGCCGCGTCCCGTGAGCACCGGAGCTGGCACAGCCGCTGACCGAGCAGGCCGCTGTCGCCGGCCAGCCGGATGGCGGCCAGCTGCTCGAGGACGGGGGAGCCGAGGTCCATGCTCAGCCGGGCCCGGGTGATCTCCTCCAGGTGCGCGCCCGGGACGCGCAGCCAGCCGATCCGCAGCCCGGCCCAGCATGACTTGCTCAGGCTGCCAACGGTCAGCGTGTCCGGGTAGTGCGACGCGAACGGGGCGGGCATCCGCGCTCCGTCCAGGTTGAGCTGGACGTTCGACTCGTCGACGACGGCCGTGGTGCCCGCCCGGCGGAGCGTGCCCGCGACCTGCCGGCGGTCGTCATCGGAGCGCAGCGCCCCGGTGGGGTTGTGGAAGTCGGGGATCAGGTAGGCGACGGCGGGCCGGATCTGGCGGGCCGCCGTGCTCACGTCGTCCGCCCAGGTGTCTGCTCCGCCCGGCTCACCCGCGTTGACGCCGCAGACCCGGGCCCCGGCGCGGGCGAAGGTGGCGATGGCGTTCGGGTAGACCGGGCTCTCCAGCAGGACCCGCGCGCCGGGCCGGACGAGCGCCCGGGCGGCGACGGCGACTGCGGCGAGCGCGCCCGGGGCGATCATGATCTGGTCCGGGTCCGTGGGCAGGCCTCGTCCGGCGTACCAGGCGGCGACGGCCTCGCGCAGTTCCGGCAGGCCGGCCGGATGGTAGCCCGCGCCCGCGAGGTAGCCGGGCAGCTGCCCCACGGCCCAGTGGTACGCGGCCATGATGCCGGCGCCGGCGGCGGGCGCCGCCATCGTCAGGTCGATCTTGCCGAGTGGCTGGTCACCGACCGGGAGCAGGTGGTCGCCGCGGCGTCCCCGTGCCTGCGGCAGCGTGGTCACCCAGCCGGAGCCCTGGCGGGAGACGAGGAAGCCGTGGTCCCGCAGCTCGGCGTACGCGCGCGCGACCGTGGTGCGGCTGACCGCGAGGGCCTCGGTGAGCTGGCGCTCGCTCGGCAGGCGCACGCCGACCGGGATCCGGCCGTCGGTGATCACGACCCGCAGGGACTCGGCCAGCCCGCGGTAGGCGGGCGCCGGGTCGAAGCCAGCGACCAGGGAGGCTACCTGGCGGGCGGGCACGGTGCGCTGCACAGGAGCCAGTATCCCAGAATTGGCTATTTATGGGCAGGCCAATTCTCTGCTCTGCTGGCATCATGATGAATCTTGCTCAGCGCTCCGGCCGCTCCCGGACGGAGCGGCCGGAGTCACCGGCGCGTGAGCCGGGGCCGCTGGAGCAGCTGCGGGCCGGGCGGCTCGCGCGGCGCCTGCCGCAGCTTTACGCGGGCCTTGCCCTGTACGGGCTTACCGCCGCCTGCCTGATCCGGGCCGGCCTGGGCAACGCGCCCTGGGACGTGCTGCACCAGGGCGTCGCCAGCCACCTCGGGGTCAGCATCGGCGTCGTCACCATCGCGGTCAGCCTGCTGGCGCTGCTCGCCTGGGTTCCGCTGCGAGAGCGGGCCGGGCTTGGCACGCTCTCGAACGTGGCCCTGGTCGGCCTGGCCGAGAACCTGGGACTGGCGCTCCTGCCCGGTCCGCACGCGCTGGCGGGCCGGATCGAGCTCCTGGCGGCGGGCATCGCCGGCAACGCGGCCGCCACTGCCATGTACCTGGGCGCCGGGCTCGGCCCCGGCGCGCGGGACGGCCTGATGACCGGCCTGCGCCGCCGCACCGGGCAGCCGGTCTGGCTGGTGCGCACGTCACTGGAGGCCAGCGTCGTCGTGCTTGGGCTGCTGCTCGGCGGTGACTTCGGCGTCGGCACCCTGGTGTACGCGGTGCTGATCGGTCCCCTGGTGCAGCGCCTTCTTCCCGTGTTCACGATCAGCGGGCCGGCCCGAGCCAGCCGCACCCGTTCGGCTAACTCTTGTTTATATTCGCCCGAACGGGTGCGGCTTACTCCCGCCCGCGCCGTTACCCGCGCAGCAGCTGACGGGCGGCCGTGCCCGACCCGGGCATCTGGCGCACCGCCAGCCGGGTGAGCCGCAGGCTCTGCTGGCCGGCGTCGAGCAGTGCCTCGGCGACCGCGTCGCCGAGGCCGCCCTCGGGGTGGTGGTCCTCGGCGACGACGACGCGGCCGCCGGTGGCGCCGGCCGCCTGCAGGGTGGCCGTGTCAACCGGCTTGACCGAGTACAGGTCGATGACCCGGGCCTGGATGCCGTCCTGGGCGAGCACGGCGAGCAGGTCAGCAGCTGACATGCTCGAGGTCGGGTGGCCCGACCCGGCGCTGGTGGAGCTGCGGATCGAGTCGACCCGCAGCTGCGCGGTGGTGGTCATGTCCTGCCCCTCCCCAGCGAGCGGCGGCTGAACCGTGCCGGGGGACTCGCTGAGGCTGCCGGCTGCCGACCGTCACACGCACCGTCCAGAGACCGCTCAATGCTGACCGCGCAGGCTCAGGCTAACCCACCTTGAGCGGATAGTAATCATTCATGTCGGAAATGTAATCGCCTGGCCTGGCGCCACTCGCGGTCGAGGATCGCGAAGTCCACCTCGGTGCTCCATTCGCCCTTGAACCACTCGTTTTCCACCAGGACCGCCTCCTGGCGCATGCCGAGCTTGGTCAGCACAGCGGCCGAGGCCGGGTTCCGCTGGTCGATGCGGGCCGTGACGCGGTGTACCCCGGGCCCGTGCTCAGGGTCGAACGCGAGCCGCAGCAGCGCCGCCGCCGCTTCGGTCGCGATGCCCTTTCCCTGGTGACGGGGGTTGATCACGTAGCCGATCTCCGCGTTGGTCTCGTCTGTCCAGGCGAGCATGATGTCGCCCACCAGCTGGTGGCTCTTCCGGGCCACGATGGCCAGGAATATCGCCTGGCCCGGGCCCGGCTCGTGGAGCGTGGCACGCACCTTGGCCGGATCCGCGAGCCGGGCGGCGACCTGGTCGCGGGTCAGCGGCGAGTAGGGGATGTAGCGGCAGACCTCGGGCAGCGACTGGTAGGCGTGCATCGCGTCGACGTCGGCGGCCGGGTCGATGGGGCGCAGGAGGAGGCGGGCGGTCTCGATCGGGTAAGCGGGGCTCAGCGTGCGAGCGGACATGGAACCGGACCCTACGCCCGCGCAGGCCCGGTAGGTTTGCCCGGGTGAGCTTTGACGTCAGCCCCGATGCGTACCTGCAGTTCATGGGGCGGTACTCCGAGCCGCTGGCGGCGCGGTTCGCCGACCTGGCCGGGATTCGCCGCAGCCAGCGGGTGCTTGACGTGGGATGCGGGCCCGGGGCGCTGACAGCCGAGCTGGTGAACCGAGTCGGCGCGAAGTCGGTCAGCGCCGTTGAACCGTCGGCGTCGTTCACGGACGCGGTGCGGGAACGGCTGCCGGGGGTGGATGTCCAGCGTTCAGCGGCGGAGGAGCTGCCGTTCCCTGACGACATGTTCGACGTCTCGCTGGCGCAGCTCGTCGTTCATTTCATGGCTGACCCGGTGCTGGGACTGCGGGAGATGCGCCGGGTAACCCGGAGCGGCGCAATGGTTGCCGCCTGCGTGTGGGACCATGCTGGCGGCCGCGGGCCGCTGGCCGCCTTCTGGTCCGCGGTGCGCGAGCTGGATCCGGCTGCCCTCGACGAGTCGGACCTAGCCGGTGTCCGCGAGGGCCAGCTGGCAAGCCTGTTCACCCAGGCCGGGCTGGGCGCGATCGAGGTGAGCACGCTGACCGTCCGTGTCAGCCACGCCAGCTTCGACGACTGGTGGCGGCCGTTCACGCTCGGCGTCGGCCCGGCCGGAGCGTACGTGGCTTCCCTGGCACCGGACCGCCGGGCGGCGCTGCGCGAGCGCTGCCGCCGCCGGCTGCCCGCAGGGGCGGTGGAGGTCACCGCCGTCGCCTGGGCTGCCGCCGGCCGCGCCTGAGCGCACTCGTATGACACCGAACGTCAGGGCCACGACCAGCCGGATCCAGCGGGCAGGAGCCGTCGTGCGCCGCCCCGCGAGCTTCTGGACCCCCGCCGTCCACGGCCTGCTCCGCCACCTGCAGGCGGCGGGCTTCCCCGCGCCGCGCCCCCTGGGCACCGAGGGCGACCGGGAGCTGCTCACCTGGATCGAGGGCGAGTCCGGTCCCGACGGCTGGGCAAAGATCGTCCCCGAGGACGGGCTCAGGAACTGGGCGGCGTTCCTGCGCCGCTACCACGACGCCGTCGCCGGCTACCGCCCCCCGGAGGGCACCCGCTGGTCCAGCGGGCCGGGCACCTGCGCACCCGGCGAGATCATCTGCCACGGCGACTTCGGCCCGTGGAACGGGTCTGGCACGGCGAGAGCCCGGATGGCCTCATCGACTTCGACCACGCCCGGCCCGCACCGCCGGTCTTCGACATCGCCTACGCCCTGGAGTACGCGGCGCCGTTCCGCGACGACTCCGAATGCCTGCGCTGGCTGCGCTACCCTCAGCCGCCCGACCGGCGCCGCCGGATCGAGATCTTCTGCGACGCCTACGGCACCGCCGTGCCCGCCGACATCACCAGCCGCGTCGCCTGGCAGCAGCGCCTCGTCCTGCAGGCCCGCTCCCGCAGCGGCCCTTCCGGGAACGAGGTGGTGAGCAGCCCGAGCGCCGAGGGAATCGCCAGCGCGGCGGCCAGCCCCTGGGTAACCCGCGCGCCGAGGAGAACGCTGGCCGACGGCGCGAGCCCGCCTGCCAGCGACGCGGCGGCGAGCAGGACCAGCCCGGCGAGGAACAGCCGCCGTCGCCCGGCCAGGTCGCCCAGCCGGCCGAACAGCAAGGTGAACCCGGCCGACGGGAGCGCGAACGCGGTCGCCCGATAACGCTTCGTGACCAGAATCGGCGCGGTACCGCCAGGCCGGGCGCTCCTGCGGCGGCATGGCTCCGGAGGGCGCCCGCCATCCGGAACATGTACCGACTTTCGTAGGGATAAAAGGGACTAATCGCCCAGTAGGCCGCCGCAAACGCGGTATACCTTGTCGGCCGGCCATGCCTGAGCGGCTACCTGCGAGCCTGCCCGGTTACCGAACGTGCATGGGCTGAATGTTTACGCCCGGTCCCGGGAACATAAAACCGGCCCCGCTGGAACTTCCCCGGGTCAGGTGCTTACGGTGGCTCCATGACGGACACCACGGGAACCCACGCGGCCGGAACCTACGAGTTCGGCCCGGAATCCGGCCAGGTGCTGGTCAAGACCGGCCGGCAGGGGATGGCGGCCGTAGCTGGCCACGACCTGACCCTGGAGGTCACCGACTGGCTGGCCCGGGTCTCGATCCCCGGCGACAACCCTGGTGACATCGCCGGCGCGACCGTCACCGCCAGCCTCGGGCTGGGCTCGCTGGCGGTCCGCGAGGCGACCGGGGGAGCCAGGCCGCTGACCGACCGGGACCGGCGGGACATCGAGAAGCAGGCGCGGAAGGTCCTCGGCGACGCGGCCCGGGCCGAGTTCACCTCGGTCAGCGTTGTCCCCTACGGGCCGTCATCCGCGGGTGCGATCGAGGGCACGCTGACCATGCACGGGGTGTCGCGCGGCATCCGCCTCGAGGTCGTCGGCGAGGAACCGGGCCATTACCGGGGCACGGCCACCGTCAGGCAGACGGACTTCGGGATCACGCCGTACTCCGGCTTCTTCGGCGCGCTCAAGGTCAGCGACGAGGTGACGGTCGAGTTCGAGGTGACCGTCAAGGGACTTCCGAACGGGAGCGGCTGACCCCGGCCGGCCAGAACGGGCTCAGCTGCCCGGGCGGCTGGCCGGCCAGCTTCTGTGGGCCGATCACGGGCGGCAGGAGGCCAGCCGGTACGATCCGTTGGGGATGAGTGAGGGTTCGATTCGTGATCGCAGAGCGGCGCAAACTCGGGCGCGTATCGCCGAGGCGGCGCTGGGGTTGTTCGCGGGTCACGGTTACGCTGAGACGACCGTTGATCAGATCGCGGAGGCGGCGGGGGTGAGCCGCCGCACCGTGTTTCACCACTTCCCGGCCAAAGAATCGATGCTGCTTGACCATCTTGCCGGCCGCCGCGAGGTGGCTCTGCAGCGTCTGCGGGAGCGTCCGGCATCCGAGCCGCCGCTGGTGAGCTTGCACGCCGTGCTCAGGGAGCTATGCGAGCAGGGTTACGACCGGCGGCTGCTCGGCCAGGTTCGCGCCGTACTTGAGTCCGATCCCCGGCCGGCGAGCGGTCAGTTCTCGCTTCGCATGGTCGAGTTCGAGACGAGCGCCATCGCTACGCTCAGCGACCGCTTCGCTGACGGGGTGCCTTCGGTGGAGATCAGGGCACTGACTCTGATGGCGCTCAGCTGGTTCCTCAGCGCTGTTCAGGCGTACCTCTTCGATGGCAGGCCGTCGCTGGTCGAGTGCTTCGACGAGGCGGTGGCGGGCTGCCTGAGGTGGAATGTGAGCGACCTGGGGTGAGCCTGCCCACGGGACCGCGGGCCGTGCTCCCGGCCCGCGGTCCCGTGCACTGTCAGCCTCTGACGCCGGAGCTGTTCGCGGCGGCTACCAGCTCACGCGCGTCCGCCGGGCGGATGAAACCCTTTGCCACCTGCGCCACGGTGTAGACGGTCCACCGGGTGGTGAACGCGGCGTGGGTCGGGTACAGCGCGGCCAGCTTCGCCGCGCTGAAGGTAACGGTCGTGCCGAAGAGGAAGCAGAACGAGGTTCCCGACTGGCCCAGACCAGACAAGGTGGCGACCGGGACGTCGACGGCCGGGGTACGGACGCCGCCTTCGACGTTTCCGTTGGCGTCCAGGACGAAGGCCGGCGTGGCGCCTGATGTGTTCACCAGCAGTCGGGGCGCCTGCGGCGGGGCCTGCCCCGTCGCCACCCACTGGTTCAGCCAGTACTGGGCGGAGTCGAGTACGTAGTGCTCCTCGCCGGTGTTGATCGGCACGGCGCAGGTGAAGCCGGCGGGCCCGGTCGGGGGACTAAGCATCGCGTTGAATCCCTGCTGGTCCGCTGTTCCGCTGCCGTTGTCGGTGAGGCCGAGGATCGAGACGTAGTCATCGGCGTGCGAGGTGCCCGCCATTTCCCAGAGCCGGAACCCGGCGGAGTCGGCCTGCCGGTCCGCCAGGTAGCCGAGTGACATGAGATCGGTCTCTGACTCCGTCGCGAGAACGGGCACTCCCAGGTCCGGCCGGAAGTAGACGACCGCGGGCGCCGGTATGGCAGCCTGGGGCGCCTGGGACAGCGCAGCGCTGCCGCCTCCCCGGCTGTGCACGAGGAACCCGTCGTACTCGTGTGTCAGGGGCTGTACCGCGTCGATGTACGTGGTGAGGCGGAACGCGGACTGCGACTCGCCTTCGGCCACCACCTTGCGGGGTGTCAGGCCGCCCAGGATCTTCGCGGCGCAGTCCCGTACGGCCTGGCCTCCCTGGGAGAAGATGTCGTAGGAGTAGCTGTCGCCCGGGTGCGACAGTGACGCGTAGCGGACCGGATCCGCCGCCTTGGCTGCGGTGATCCCGGCGCCCTGGGCGGAGATGCCGACCCAGGCGAACCCGTCCCTGATGAGTTCGTCGTGGGAGAACAGCCAGTCGGGTGCCGAGTCCAGTCCAGCGGAGACGTTGAGCCATTCGACCACGACGGTCCCGTTGAACCGAGCCGGGTTCGCGGGCCGGTAGACGACCATCCGGGTGGTGTACGGCGCCGTGGTCGCGGGTGCCACCTGCCATTTCCCGTCAGAGCCGAGGATCGTGACCGGGGCGTAGGAGCTAGCGGTACCTGAGAAGAAGAATTCCGACTGCGTGTATCCCACGCTGCCCAGGTCGAACTGGGTCGTTCCGGGTAGCGAGATGCCATTTCCGCCGGTCACCGGCCCGGTGACCACCGGGCTCGCCGCCGTCGCGCGCGCCGGGTTGGCGGTGGTGTGCGCGGAGGCGGCGGATGTGGTTCCGAGCAGGAGCGTAGCGGTTGCCATGACTGTCATTGCGAGACCTCGCCGGGCGCCTTTTGCCCAGTGGCGTTTGATGCCCATGCCTGCGACCTTTCATTAGGGACTCAGGAAAGTGCGTCTGTCGTTGCACTAGTGCAACGACGTATGACGGTAATGCGGCGAAGTCAGGGCGTCAAGGGCGAAAAATGCTTATGCGTCAGCCGCCAGGTTGTCAGATTCGCGGTTTTCGAATACGGAAACGTATGCCATTTCGAATAGGCCAGCTCCGGATCGAGGTTAAATAGAAGCTGAGTGCCGCGCAGTTACCTCAGGCCGGGAGAGCGTAGGGATTGCCGTTACTGCTGGCGGGCGGCAAGAACGGGCTCAGCTCCCCGGTGCCGGAGACGTAGAGGTGGTCGCGCGCCCGGGTGCAGGCCACGAACAGCACGCACCGTTCCCGCTGCCGGTCCTGGGCGTGCGCGACGGGATCCTCGGCGGCCGGGGTGACCGCCGCTGACAGCGGTACCAGCCCCTCCTCGACGCCGATGACCGCCACCGCCTGGAACTCCAGGCCCTTCATCGCGTGCATGGTGCCCGCCCGCACGGCCTGCGCGCTGCCCCGGGCGCTCAGCCCGGTCGACGCGACGCCGTCCGCCGACAGCGCCTCGCGGGCCGCGCGAACCAGCTCGGCCGACCGCGCCGTCACCCCGATGGCCTGCGGTTCGATGCCGACGGCGAGCCATCCGCGGACCTGCTCGGCCAGCCCGCCGAACTCCTGCGCCCGGGTTGCCGCCAGGCGCAGCCGCGGCGGCTGCCCGTGCACCGGCGACTGGTAGCCGACCAGCGACGCCGCCTCGCCGTCGAGGCCGGTCACCGGGGCCGTGCCCAGCAGCGGCACCGCCCAGGCCAGGATCTCCTGGGTGGTCCGGTAGCTCAGCGACAGCCGGTGGCTGCGTCCCCGCACGCTGATCGCCATGCTCGCGAGGGACACCCGGTTGTTGTAAATGCGCTGGTGCGGGTCGGCCGCGATGAAGAGGTCATCGGGTCCCGGCGCGACCGCCGCCCGCAGCAGCCGCCACTGCGCCGGGTGCAGGTCCTGCGCGTCGTCGACCAGGATGTGCCGGTAGCGCGGCGCCGCCGCCTGGCCGAGCAGCCGCGCGGCCTCGTTCGCCAGTTGCAGGTGGGTGGTCAGCCCGGCGGCGGCCAGCTCGCCGCTGACCGACTGGGCGGCCTGCCACACCTGGCTGCGCTGCCGCCTGGTCAGCGGCCGCCCCCGGCCCGCCCGCAGGCAGGTCAGGTACGCCCGCTCGGAGCTGAGGTCGTGGGCCAGGATGACCTGATCCCACTCGTTCTTCAGGAACGCGGGGGTGAGGTCGAGCCGCGCGCGAGCCGCGGCATCCGCCCACAGCGCGTGCAGCGTCAGCTCATCCGCGATCACCGGGGCACCCCGGGCAGCCTTAACGATGGCGTAGGCAAGCCGGTCCACGTTAAGCACCTGCACCCGGCGGCGCACGTCGTCGTCCCGGATCAGCAGGCCGAGCTGGGCCGCCAGGGCGTCCGCGAGGATGCCGTTGAACGAGGTCACCAGGACCTGCCCGGTTGTCCCTTCCTCGTGGGCGGCGGCCTCGCGGGCGGCCAGGAAGGCGGCCCGGTGCAGGACAGTCACCGTCTTGCCGGTCCCCGGGCCGCCGGTGACCTGGGCCGGGCCGGAGTAGCTGGGCCGGTAAGCGATCTTCCGCTGGCCCGGGTGCAGGAACGTCCGCCACTGCGCGAACGGGTGGGCGAGGATGAGCCGCAGCTCCTCGGGCCCGGAGACGAAGGCGACCTGGCCCGGGCTGCGCTCCATCGCCGAGACGAGGTCGTCCGGGTCGGCCGGCTCTCTGCCGAGGGCGTTCCTGTCCGGGGCGTAGAGCCGGTCGATCTCTTCGCGGGCCTCGTCCAGTGTCATGCCGCAGGCGAGCGCGTGCAGCGCGGCGTACTGGGCGTCCGGCAGGGCGGGCTGCAGCCGGTCCAGGTCCGCGTCGCTGACCAGCAGCCGGATCTTCGGCAGGAGCTGCCCGTCGACGCCAAGCCCGGTCAGCGCGGTGTCGCTGACGTCGGCGAACAGCCGCCCTTCAGCTAGCCCTTCAGCTAGCCCTTCAGCTAGCCCTTCAGCTAGCCCGGCGGCGGGCTGGAACCGCCTGATCGCGTCCTCGTCGCGGACTTCCAGGGTGCCGAGCGCCCGGTTGACGCTAAACCGTCGGCTGGACGCGTACGCGTTCGCCGTGTCCTGCGGCAGCACCGTCACCAGGCAGTAAATGTCCCCGGTGGCAGGCGCAAGCACAACCCCGCGCCAGCGGCTGTTCACCTCCATCGTGCGGATCCGGTCGTCCCAGGTCTGCGGCGGCTTTTCCAGGTACTGCCCGGGGTCAGCATGGCGTGCGAACCGGGAGACCGCCACGTCGACGGCGCTCTGCACTTCCTTGTCCAGCCTGACGTAGTCAGCCAGAAAGTTCCTAGCGATCGCCAGGCGGGCCACCAGCAGTTCCTTCCCCCCGCCAGCCCCGTTGCCGGCGCTGGCCCAGTCCAAAAGTCGCATGTTAGACCGCTATGACAACGATGACAGCGAGGGAAAGAGTCGATCGGATAAATTTCGTCCCGCTTTGCGCCGCTGGCCGTCAGCCCGCCTGCGGCTCCGGGGTGACGGTCGCGCGGACGAGGTTATGGTCGGACAGGCCGGCCGTGTCCTCGACGGCGGCGTCCGTGATGGTCGCACCCCGGGCCACTACGTGGTCGATGTAGGCGGGTTTTAGGCCGTGCGTGTCCGGGCGGGTTGCCAGTGATCCCAGGGGAAGGTCGGCCACGGTGAAGTCGCTGCCGAGTTCAGAAGTCACGCCGAACCGGCCGACGTTGAAGTCACCGAGGATAACCACCGGATACTGCGGCCATTCATTGCCCAGGAGGGCCAGCCGCGTCAGCTGGCTCACCCGCCGCACGTCCCCGCTGACGTGGGTGACGACGAACAGCACCCCGTTCAGCCGCACCGCCAGGGTCCCCTTGCCCGGTGCGCCGTCGAAGGCGAACCCGGCCACCTGCTGGCCGGGTTCGCTGGCCATCAGCACCAGGTATTCGGCCGCGTCGCGCAGCTGCGTCCCGTCCCCGTTCCGCGGTACCGGGACGCGGGGGAACCGGAGGGCGTGGATCGTGCGGCCGGGCAGGCTTTCGCGGAGGCTGGTTAGCTGGTCGCCGCTGACCTCCTGGAGGGCGATGACCTGCTCGCTGCGGGCCTTCAGGGTGGCGGTGACGGCCGCGATCCGGTCTGCCTCCTGCGGCCAGCGAGCGGCGACGGCCTCGCTGTGGTTCTCCGCGTGGACGCGGTGCAGGACGTTCCAGGTGGCCACGGTGATCACGCAGCCGATCCTATGGGGCGCGGCGATTACCTCACGCGACGCAGCCAGATGGATCCGGGCTCCTGGCCGGCCAGCCGAGCGGGGATCAACTCTGGATGACAGCGCCACAGCCACGATGAGAACAGCATGATCTCCCAGTCTGCGTTCCCGATCAGGAATGCGCGCAAGAGATAGCTTTCTGTCCAGCCACGGTGCTCGACGAGCCATTTCCGTGGATACTCAAACGGCCAGAAGGCGTCATGTACGTGGACGACCACTCCCGGAGCCAGCCGCGGGAGGACGTTGAAAAAGAGCCAGTTAACATCGGACCCCGCCTTGACCACGTGACTCGAGTCGATAAACAGCACATCACCCGGCGAAAGCTGATCGTACACATCAAGGGGGACGTCTTGAACGGGCTTCCTGTGTACCGTCACCCGCTCATGGTCTGACTCCGACAGCAGCCCGAAGAGACGCTGAGGGAAGGGTTCGATGCAGGTCACGCCCGTCCCCGGCAGGCCCCGGTCAATCTCATCGAGCAAGATGGCCGTTGAGAAGCCCGAGCCCACCTCGATCACGCGCGCGGGGCTCAGGTAGTTCAGCATCGCCCGGTAGACAGCGTCGTCCGGCGCCCCGTAGTACGGATTATCAGGATCGAACCGGGGGCCGGGCAGGGGCTCGTCCAGGAATTTCGCGATCTCGGCATGCAGGGCCAGCTGCCGGTCCACTGCCATGTCGACACCGGGCACCGCCGAGACGGCACTCTCCACATGCGCCATCGCCCGTTCAGCGTCCAGGGTCGAGGGGAGTGGAGAGTAGAAATGCCCGGGTGCCACATAAGGCGGCCTGGACAAAACTGAACGGATCGCCCTTGCGGTCCGCAGTGCCCGCAAAAGTGGCGGCATAGTAGCGGATGTCTCCTTGCTGAGAGTCGTGCTAAAGGGGGCATCTGGGATGCACCGGAAAACGTTCGATTACTCATAGTCATAGAAACATTACCAAGAGTATTCGTCGGCCTGGCGGGATCGGCGCGTGACGTGGCGGCGGTCGGTGACCGGGTGTAGCCCGGGGCCGGGCCGCACGTCGCGGAGCGACGGTCAGGAGTGAATGGCCTGCCCAGTGGTGTCCCAGACGTTGCCCGACCCGGACTTTAATTCCTGCAGGGCGATGACCTGCTCGCTCCGGGCCTTCAGGGAAGCGGTGACGGCGGCGATCCGGGCTGGCTCCTGCGGCCAGCGAGCGGCGACGGCCCCGCTGTGGTTCTCCGCCTGGACGCGGTGCCGGACGTTCCAGGTGGCCATGGTGATCACGCGTTAGAGTCGGGCTTGCCCTGCTAGCCTTCCGTCTTTGCGCTGGTCAGCTTCTCGTGCTGAGTCCGGGCAATAGTGGAAAGCACTGCCCGGAGCAGATCACGGGTCCTGCCGCGTGTCTTGATGGAGTGGCAATTGGGGCACAAAGCGATCATTTGCGCGGGATCGTCGGCGCCGCCCACCCCGAGGTCGTGGATGTGGTCCACTTCCAGTATCGGGGCGCCCGCATCGGTAACGTCGCGGATGTCGCCCGCGCAGCGCGGGTTCTCGCAGCGCCCTCCGCTGCGGACCAGGACAGCAAGCCGGGCGTCGTCGGAGCGGACGGGCACCGCTGAGGTTCGGGCGGCACGTCTGTCGTCCCGGCCCCTCCAGAACACGTCCGCGCGCACGCAGAGGCGCTGGTACTCAGCGGCTCGGTTCTGAAGGCTCATTTCGAGCGGGCTCATGACCGTAGGTTCGGACAAGCCAAGTCGGCTCAGCAAGGGGCCCGGGTCGGCTTCCACGAAATAGCTTCGTGTCAGGACGCGTACCGCCGCCGCCAGCGCCTGAGGTGACTCGCGTACGAGGTCGTACACCGGCGGGACCAGCCCGCCAGCCGGCTGATGCTCGGCGAACCAGCGCTGCGGGACGGAGCTGCCGTGAGCCGCCGGAACCGGTCCCGGCTGGGCGCTGAGCTCCCACAGCCCTCCGCTGTGCAAGGCGGCGACTGGGTAATAGACGCGGTCACCCTCAGTTCCACGACCGTACCGCTGGAACAGCGCCGTCACCTGTTGTTGCGTCTCTGGCCAGGAGACCAGGCGCTGCTCGCCGCGACGCGCCCGCCCGAATGCCCACAGCAGGGTGATCGGCTGGTACAGCGCTGGGAGACCGCCTGATCGGTACACCTGCAGCCGCGCAAGCAGTCCCTCCAGCCGCTCAGCGGTCAGCTCCTGGCCAACCTGAACGGTGAAACCAAGCCTGCGCAGCAGGCGCCCCACGGTGGCCTCCCCGCCGCTGAACTGACCCGCAGCAAGCAGAGTTCCACCAGGCAGATAGCCGTGCGCGGCACCGACAATCGCCTTGGAGTCGTAGGTTCTGCCGCCCTGGGTGAGCACGTACTGGCGGGCATGGTCGAACCCGTAGCGGTCGAGAAAGGCTTCCCGGCCCACCTGGTCGTACTCCGCGATTGCCGCCAAGACAGCGTCGCGGGTTATGTCCTTGAGCGTCATAAGCGACCAACGAGGCCATTGCCCTGGCGGCGGATCAGGTCGCGGAGCTCGGCCGGGGACGGCCACGGCGGCTTGGTGTGGATCATCCGGTGGCAATTCGAGCAGAGCAGCGCGAGCTCGCTGATGGTGCGGGCGCGTTCGCCCCCGACGTGCAGCGGCTCGACGTGATGGCACTCGATGTAGTCCCGGCCTCGTTCACCGTAGAACTCGCTGAAGTCGAACTCGCATACCTCGCAGGCGAGCGATCCTCCGTGAGCCCGGACGCTGGCGAGCTTCCTGCGCCGCAAGGCTGGGTTCCGCTCACGGTAGGCATGCCAGCGGAGAAGGTAGCGCCCTTCCATCTCGCTCTCGCCCTCGTAGCCCACGTCAGCTGGGAAGTCCGGCGGTTCGCCGGCCGCTACCGAAGCGCGAATGGACTCTGCCATCGCATGCATCACGTCGGGACGGTCGTAGAACTCCCGGACGACCTCTGCCGTGAGCCTCCCGCCGTTGCTGCGGAATCCAAGGTGACCAGGTTGCGCGGTGACGATGTCCAGTGTCTTGCGACTAACCCCGTTGGGGTTCCGGAACTTCTCCCCGCGCACCTCAAGTGGGTAAATATCCATCTTCTGGAGCAGCTCGGAGAGCGCGACAACCTGCTCGTTATCCGGGTAGAGCTGCTGCCACTGGTTCTGTGCGACGAGGTCGCAGGCGAGCACGATCTCTTCCCACTTCCAGTCAGGCGCCCTGCGCCCCGGCTCCGGCATGGACCCAATGGTAAGCAGTTGCGTTTGGCAATGTTGCCAGTCACCACATCGCCGCACCCAATTTCGGACTAGCCGAGACCGCTATGCCCGAAGGTCGGAGGATCTCGTGTTGGGTCCCTGCTCGCGGCTGCCAGCCGTAGTAATTGAGCTGGCGGGAACAGGTCGCCCCCGTCCTGCAGGAATGGGTTGCGGCCCTCGGCGGAGGCCAGGGCAGGCAAAGCTGGCAGCGGATAGGCGCCGCACGGCGCGCGGTGCAGCCGGGCCTCTATATCGCAGACATCCGTGGCACGGACCTGACTGTCGACCAGGTGGAGGCCCAGCGACTGGCCGGCCGGATGACCGCAAGGCCCAAAGGCGGGTTCCCCGTCATGGAAGCGGTAGTGGAGGGGACTGTCGCACGCTTGCGCGTCGCCGAGTTCGCGGACTTGGATGAAGCGTATTGTGGCGACTCCGACAAGAGCCAGCCTTCTTGGTCAATTCTCTGCGTGACGGGCTCACAGCACTCAAGTACCCCGGGTTTGCCAACCTGCTGGCGGTGCTCCGGAAAGCTGCACAGCGCCCGGAGCTCGAGGTCCGGGTCTACATCGACACAGCCGCAGCCGACCATCACGCGGCGCCGAGTGCACCGACGACGGCCGAGGTCGCCCGTCACCTGTACCCGGCCACGTACTGCGGACCAGGCCGCTGGACGGGCGCCTGGTCCGCAACCACGCCAAGTTCCTGGTCATCGATCATCGGTTCATGCTCGTCACCAGCGCCAACTTCTCCTGGTCGGCGGAGAACGACAATGTCGAGCTCGGCCTGCTGATCGACAACCGGAACCTCGCGGAAGCCGCCGAGGACGCGATGCGCCGGGTGGAGGACGTCCTTTTCGAACTCGCGACTAAAGACTTTCGTAGTACTCGCGGATCTTAGCTGCCATCAGCTTGCGGCGGGCGGCTAGAAATTCCGGGTAGCTTGCGGAGGTCACTTCTCCGAGTGTCGGCGGGAGAGCGTTCTCGCGCAGGTTCTTCGCCAGGTCGGCTGGATCTGTTATCTCGCCAAGGGCGAGCACGCCCGTTTGGGTCTGCTTTTCCAGATCAGACATGTACTGCTGCGGCGGCCGGTTGCTGATCGCGATGTTCATTGATGTCTCGGTCAGCGCGAAGTTGCCGACCTGGTTGTAGTCGCTACGGTCCGGGTATCCGTGTTTCTGCAGGTAGTCCTTTGGAACGACATGGTGGATGTCGCCGGCGTGCTCCAACATGTCTTTGACCGAGATGTGCTTAGACAGGAATCCGTGGGCGTCCATCTTGACCTGAGCTGCTAGGAAGGTCTGGAAGTAGGGGCTGGCAGTGCTCGTCGTCTCAAGCGCGTTGGGCAAGGCCACGTCCCAGAAGCTGTCGGACAGCTCAGCTTCCTCCAGTTGCTTCAGATAACTCGCGGCACCCTGCTGCCCGATACGCCTGATGTCCAGATCCCACGAGGATTCGAAGCTTCCAATGCTGCGCCCGGTGAGCAGGGTGAGGACGAACCAGCGACGGACGATCCTCTTACGCTCGCCTTCGGTCATACTGTGATCCGCGCGCAGTCTCAGGTACAAGGCGTAAGCAAAGTTCAGTGCGTTCTTCGAGCCGATCATCTTCGGTGAGATGAATCCGGCCGACTTTATAGTCATGAGGAAGTTCTCGAAATTGAACTTCCGCACGATCTCCATGAGCGCAGATTCAAGCTTGCCGTACGCGGCGGGGATTAGATCCTCATCGATAGCACGCGTTTCAGGGTCGCGCCCGGAAAGATAGCTCACGATCGAAGCGGCGCGCCCGCGGCTGAACCCTACAAGCCCGGCCACGCGGATGATGTCGCCGTAGGACGGATCGTACAGGTCGTCGGAGTCGCCCTGCAGCCAGGAGATCGCAGCAAGGTAAGGCGTCGCCGCGAACTCGGCGTCGTTCTCGCTGATGTCCTCGTAAACGTGCGGGGCGACGGCGAGGTGACAGAAGTAGTCGATCAGCTTGCGGATGTTCCGGCCATGGTCGCCGTAGGTCGCAATCTTGCTCATTGCGAAGTCGGCGTTGCTGAGCGGTACGCCCTTGCTGTTGATGCGGATGAAGATCTCGGACACAGTCTCAACATCAAGGTCGTCGGCAAGATTGATGATACCAATCTGCGCGTTCCTTATGTCTGCAAGCCGTTGCAGGCTGAGCTCAACGGCAGCCCGGTCAACATCGGTGTTCGCTGAAAAATAGTCGCTGATCAGCCCAAACGCGGAGGGAGCGTTGAAGAAGCCGCTGATGTCCGCGATCCATCTCGGGTCTTTTGCGAGTACTGGGGTCAGAGTTGCAAATTCCTCGGTTACCGGGTTGAAGGCGATGACGATACGAACCTTCTTGTACCTCTTGTTCACCACTGGCAGCCCCGAGACTGCCGCACGCAGCGCCGTGACCCGCTGCTGGCCGTCGATAAGTATCTGCTGGTGCGCCGCGACCTGTCCGCCCTTGAGAGCCGCACCTACTGACTGCCAAGTGATGAGGTACCCAACCGGGTACCCGTTGTAGAGAGAGTCCATGAGATCGCGCACCTTCACGCTGTCCCACACAAACGGTCGCTGGAGCTCAGGGATCGCGATTTGCTCGCTTTCGACCAGTGACAGCAGATGCGAGACGGGGGACTGCAGCACCGTGTATTTAGCCATGAGATATGTCTACCAGTGACGCCACAGTGCCCGCGGGAGTTGGCCGGAGAGCACTCGGGGCGGGGCGCGGCCGGTCGAACCTACCTCAGCGTGCTCATAAAGCGGTGCCACGCCTTGGGAGAGACGGTCAGGACCGTTCCCTCGCGGTCGGCCGTGTCGCGAACAAGGATGCTGCCGTCCACGTCGGCCGCCTCCACGCAACTGCCGCCGTTGGTACCGGAGTGGCTCGACTTTCGCCAGGGCAGGGTGTCTAGAATTTCCATTTCTCCGCCATCTCTTCAATCAAGGCAAGGGACTCGCTGCGCCGGTAGGCGTCCGCCTTCAGCGCGTCGAACCGCGTGCTCGCCTGCGCCACAATAGCGGGGCTGTCCGTCATCAGGCCGTCGGCGATGTGGTCCAAGTGCGCGACGAACGCGTCGGCCGTCTCCGCCATATCGAATGCGCCTGTCAACCCGACATGCGCCCCCTCCCGCGGAATCACCTGCACCGTGACGTTAGGCCGCCGCGCCACCCCCGCCAGATGCACCATCTGCCCCCGCATGACCATCGCCCCGCCCACCTCCCGGTGCAACACGTTTTCATCCAGCAGCACCCAAAGCAGCGGCGGATCTCCCCGCTCAAGCACCACCTGCCGCGCCATTCGCGCAGCCACCCGCTCACCCACCTGCTCCGCAGTAGCGTTCGGATGCCGTTCAAGCACCGCCCGCGCGTAATCCTCCGTCTGCAGCAGCCCCGGCACCAGCGAATGCTGAAACGTCCAGATCGTCACCGCCTCCGCCTCGTAGGCGGCGAACTCCCGGAACGCCGGAGGAAAAGCAGCTCCCCACGTCTGGCAGTCCTTCCAGAACCGCGCGAAGAACCCGTCCAGCCCCGGAAACGCCACGTCACAAGCATGCGCGAACGCCTCGTCAGCCTGCACCAGCCCCGCCTCGACCCGGCTCACCACCGACTTGTCGCACGGCACCAGCACACCCAGATCACTCTGCGACATCCCCGCGACCTCACGGGCACGCCGCGCCTCGCTGCCGAAGAAGTGACCAGGCGACGCCCCCGGCGTTAATGCACGCACTCGCGGCATGCCGGCCTCCCAAGTTGTCGTGTTGGCGACGCGAAGCGTGTTGTTGTCACCGCGGAAAGTTACATTCCCAACTTAATCCACCCGGCGCAGTGTTGTCGTTACATCCGCTACTCGCCACTGGAACAGCCCATGACCGTTAGCGAAGGAACCGACTTCAGCCAGCTAAATGATTCGGCGCTGATCAGCCGCCGCAAAGCCATGCGCGCCGCACTGGAAAAGCTGCCGCCCTTCTCCGAATCACACCGCCGCCTGAGCACCTGGTACGACGTTTCCACGATCGAGATCGACCAGCGGGCCAGGAAAGCCTGGACCAGGACCGCTGGATAAGGAGGCCGAATGACCACCAACCCCCGGGCAATGCTGCTGGCCGTCGAGGTCCTTCTCGCCGATCCCGAGGCACTGCACAACGACGCGCTCGAAGGAGACCTCTACATCCTCCGCGAGCAGCTAGCCGACGCAGAACCAGTCGCCCACCGGGGCGCATTACGGCAGGCCGGGCTGTGTTGAGATATTGGCCGGGATGAAGACCTCACTGGCCGGCGGGGGCGAGACCGGCACCGGCGTGCCGAAATCGCTGAACGTCATCTCGACGGTCACCCGCTGCGGCGGCGCGGATGCCTGTGCGGGCACCGTGTAAGCCGCGTCGAGGCGCCGCACCCGCCCTTGCTGGTCGACGCTGACGGTGCCGACAGCCGTCACGGCGGGGTTGCTCCGGGCCGGGCCGAACGTGATCTTGACGGTGAACGCGTAGCTGGTGCCTGTCCAGCCGTCCCCGGGTCCTCGAAGTAGCGGAGTACCAGCACCGCCCGCTGCTGCCGTGGCAACCTGGCCAGCGCCTGCCTGACCAGCATCCCGGTCACGCGTGTGTCCGCCATGTCCTGGGCGCAGGAGCCCTCCGGGTCGACATCAGTCTCAAGCCGTGGCCAGGCCTGGTAAAGCTTGGCCAGGCTGCTCGTCCAGCTCATCGGCTTCTCCGCGCATCCCAGCTTCTTTCCTTGACCGTGGCGAAGCCCATATCGCCTACACGCTGCCAGCCCCTCCAGAGGTTGACCGCCACCCTCGCAATTACCTCGGCATCTGTCCACAGCCGCGTCTATGATAGATGTGCCTATGATAGTTCTGATTACCGCATGTGAGGAGCTGCATGAGTGCAGCGAAGCCGGAGCGCCTGTTCGACCGGGACGTCGAGTGGGCCGAGCTGTCAGAGTTCGCCAGCTCGGACGAGCAGGGCGCCACGCTCGGCCTGGTCTACGGACGCCGTCGGCAGGGCAAGACGCTCCTACTCGAGCTGCTGGCCCTGGAAACCGGCGGCTTCATGTTCGGCGCCACTCAGCAGACCGAGGCGCAGAACCTAGCCGATCTCGGAGCGGCCTACGGGGCCTACCGGGGTCTCGGCCAGCCAGTGGCGTTCGCGGGATTCCGGGAGGCCTTCGCCGAGCTCTTCCGGCTGGGCGAGGCACAGCCCACCACGGTGGTCATCGATGAGTTCCCGTACCTGGTCGCGGCCACCCCGGCCCTGCCGTCCTACCTGCAGCAGGAGCTGACCCCCCTCGGCCACGCAAAACAGCAGACCAGGACCCGGCTGATCCTCTGCGGCAGCGCCCTCACAACCATGAGCCAGCTCCTTGGCGGCGGTGCCCCGCTGCGCGGCAGGGCACGGCTGGAACTGGTCGTGCGCCCGTTCCGCTTCCGGGAGGCGGCCGAGTTCTGGGACGCAGCGCATGATCCCGAGCTCGCCTTCCGGCTCAATGCGCTGACCGGGGGGACTCCGGCCTACAAGGACATGTGCAGCGGCTCGGGTCCGCGGACGCTGGGCGAATTCGACCAGTGGGTGCAGCGGCGGCTACTCAGTCCGGCCAGCGCGATGTTCCGCGAGGGCACGCTGCTGCTGCGCGAGGAGCCGTCCATCTCCGACCCAACCTCGTACGTCTCGGTACTGGCCGCGATCAGTGGCGGCGCCGCCCGTCGCTCCGAAATCGCCGCCGCCCTGGCTCGGCCGTCCAGCGCGCTGGCGCACCTGGTCACCGGGCTGGAGGACATCGGGCTGATCGAGCGCCTGGACGATGCGCTGCGGGGCAAGCGCAGCGTCTTCCGGATTACCGAGCCGGTCGTCCGGCTGCATCAGCTCATCACCGCCCGGTTCGAGCCAGAGCTAGTGGCCGGCCGCGCCGAGCGGGTGTGGCAGCGCAGCGCGCCAGTCGTAGCGGAGAAAATCTACGGCCCGCACTTCGAGGACCTGGCCAGGCAGTGGTGCCTGCTCTACGCCGACGAGGACACCCTGGGCGGGGCGGCGAGCGCGGTCCGCCCGACCGAGATCGCCTGCCGCGAGCACCGGCACGGGCACCAGCTGGACATCGTGGTGGCCGACGACCCGAGCCCGGCCGGGCGCGTCAGCGCGATCGGAGAGGCAAAGGCCACCGTCGCTCCGGTCGGCCTTGATCAGCTTCGCCGGCTTGAGCACCTGCGCGGCCTGCTGCCCAGCCATCGCGTCGAGCAGCCCCCGAAGCTCTTGCTGTTCAGCCGCACCGGCTTCACCACTGGCCTAACCGAAGAATCCGCCGCCCGCCCCGACGTAGAGCTCATCGGCATCGACCGCCTGTACCGCGGCGCCTGAACGCAGCAGGCACCGCCTACGGCTGCCCGTGCTGTTCGCGATCCCTTGGCCGGCATCTTCCGCTCACTGCTCCGCGAGGGACCCGAAATCCGCGAGCTAGCCACCCGTAAGCTCAGCCTCCCCGTGCTGGCCGTCGGAGGCCGATCGGGAGAGTTCACGCCCGCGACACTGCGGCAGGTCGCGACGGACGTCACCGCCGTAGCACTCGACGGCACCGGGCACTACGCGGCGATGGAAGCACCCCAGCGGCTCGCGGACGCCCTTCTTTCCTTCTACGAGAAGGTCGACAGCCCGCACTAGCTCAAGGGATAAGGACGACCTTCCCCGGCAGCCCTCCGCTCACCGCCAGGTCATGCACAGCAGCCAGCTCGGTCAGCGGCCGCCGCTCAGCCACCTCAACCAGCAGCTCCCCGGAATCCACCCGCCGCACCAGCTCAGCCAGCTGCCCGGCGTCGCTCCGCACCGTCACCGCCACCACCCGCACCCCGCGCCCCACGTCAGAGAAGTCGGGAAAGGTAGTGCTGACAAAGGCCCCGCCGTCCACCGCCAGCCCCGCCAGCCGCACCCCCTCGTCATGGCTGGTCCGCACCAGGTTCAGCACCACATCGAACCGCTCCTCACCCACCGCCTCCAGCAGCGGCGTGGCCGTGTAGTCGACGACCCGCCCCGCCCCGTAAGCGCGGACGCGAACGATGCTGCGCGCACTAGCAGTCGCGGTCACGCTCGCACCCGCCTGGGAAGCGAGCTGCACCGCATACCCCCCGACCGCGCCGCCCGCCCCGTTGATCAAAACGCTCTGCCCAGAAGTCAGCCCGCCGTCCTCGAACAGCGCCTGCCACGCCGTCAACCCGGCCGAAGGAAGCGCCGCCGCATCCGCCAGCTCAACCGAAGCCGGCGCAGCCGCCAGCGCCGAAGCAGGCACCACGGCATACTCGGCCGCTGCACCAGGCCCGGTGATCGGCAGGAACGCCACCACCGCGTCCCCAACGCCCCAGCCGCTGACGCCCTCACCAACCTCGGTGATCACCCCGGCCACGTCGAAGTTCGGCACGTGCGGGAACGCGATCGGGAACACCTCCCGCACGAAGCCCCCGCGCAGCGCGACGTCCAGCGGGTTGAACGCGGCGCCGGCCACCGACACCACCACCTCCCCGGGTCCCGCGCCCGGCCGCTCGGCGTCCTCGTAGACCAGGACGCCGCTGTCGCCGTAGGAGTGGTACCGCATTGCCTTCATGATGATGACTCCTCACCTGTGCTTCGAAGTTGAAGCATATTCCGAACGGTATCGTGCTTCGACTTCAAAGCAAATGACCCACCGGGGTGACGCTCGCCACAATGCTTTGAGTTCGCAGCATGTACCGTAAGCAAGTGACCGACAGCCACCACGGCGCCCAGGGCCTCGACGCGCGGGAGCTAGGCGCGTACTTCGTCCTCATGGAGTCCGTCAGCCTGCTCCAGCACCAGGTCGAGCAGCAGCTGCGCGACGAAGGCGGCATCAGCTACGTCCAGTTCCAGCTGCTGGCCCGCCTCGCCGACGCCCAGGCTCCCCTCACCATGACCGCCCTGGCCGACGGCGTCGTCTACAGCCGCAGCGGCCTGACCTACCAGGCCGGCCTGATGGAACAGGCCGGCCTGGTCACCCGGGGCCCCAGCCCCGACGACGACCGCGCCACCCTGGTCACCGTCACCCCGGCCGGCCTGGCCCTATTCGCCCGTGTCCTGCCCGGCCACGTCCAGGTAGTCCAGCGGCTGCTCTTCGACCCGCTCGCCGCCCGCGACGTGGACCACCTGGGCGACATCATGACCCGTGTCCGCGACCACATGCGCACCCAGCCGCCCCGCTCCGCCGCCCCCCGAAGACGCCGGCCCGGCCCCGCCCCGAAGCGCTAACCGGCGTCAGGCACCGGCACCGGCACCCGCGAGCCCAGCCACATCTGGGTGAACGCGATCGACGACTCGCGCCCGGTAAACACGAACTCGCACAGGGCCTGCGGCGCGGAGATCATGAAGGCGTCAGTGCCGACGATCAGCCGCTTCGGCCCCCGCACGTCGATCCACACGCCGCGGGTGCCCCGAACCTGCGCAGCGGAGCGTTCCTGGCCCGCTCGCGGTTCCGTCGAACGACAAGCCACGCCGCGCCGCAAGCGATCGCCGCCAGAATCACGAACCCCACGCTGACCCTCCAAGCCTCCGCGGAGCCAGGCTACAAAACCAGAACACATCCCCCCGAGTCGGCCAGGCAGTGAGCGAGCGCCACCCCGGAATGTCAGACACCCGTCGTAGTATTCGATTAACAGATTCCGCAGGACCGCTAATCGAACGGAGCATGGCATGGGATGGCAGCCGGAGCATGGTTCCCGGCCGGGCGACGCGCCCGGCCGGGACGGCGGGCCGCCCCATGACTTCGCTCACGATGACTTCGCTCACGACGGCCGGTGGGCGGACGCGCCCCCGTCGGCGGCGCTGGCGGCGGCGCTGGAGGCAGCGGCCGGGCCGGACGGCCTGTACGAGGGCGCCGGTACCGATGCGAAGGTCGGGATCACCCGCCAGTGGGCCGCGATCGAGTCGTGGGCGGCGGCGGGCAAGCTGGGCTCGCTGCGGTCGATGACCAGCGAGGACGATGCGGGCGCCCCGGTGCTGCGCCGCCGCCCGGACCTGCCCGGGGGGTGGGACGACTCCCTCAACTACGAGGTCGCCGCCGCGCTGGCGATGGGCCCGGTCTCGGCCGGGAACCTCGCGACCCTGGCCTGGGCCCTGGGTACCCGGCTGCCGGAGGTCGGCCGGCTGCTGGCCGACGGCACCCTCACCCTGGCCAAGGCCAGGCTGGTCGTCCAGGTCTTCGAGCCCCTGGACGAGGCCGAGGCATCCCGGGCCGAGGCACTGGCGGTGCCGGAGCTGGCAGGCAAGACCTACTTCCAGGTGGAGCGCCTCGCCTGGCGGGCCGCGGTGACGGTGGCCCCGGACGTGGCCGAGAGGCGCCGGAGATCAGCTGAGCGGGACCATGCCCGGGTCACGGTGTTCCGGGAGGAAGCCGGCACGGTCGGCCTGTCCGGCCGGGACCTGCCCGCCGCCGAGGCCCTGTCCGGTCACGCCAACGTCCTGGCCCGCGCAGCGGCATACGAGGCGTCCGAGGCGTTCCCCGGCCGCAGCGGCGGCGCCCTGCAGGCCCTGGCCTACCTCGACCTCCTCAACGGCATCAGCGCGGACGAGCGGGTCTCCTTCGCCCGCGCCACCGTCACGGAACCGGATGACGCGGAACCGGATGACGTTCGCGGCCCAGACCCTGAGAATCCGGATGATCCCGACCACGATGATCCAGCCGGCGGCCCGGACACCGACGGTCCCCCGCCCGCCGAGGGGCCGGCCGACGACGACGCCGAACCGGGTGACGGCCGTGAATCGCAGGGCACCCCGGCCGGAGCGCCGGCCCGTCCCGCGCTGCCGGAAGTCATCGCCCCGCTCGTCACGCTCGCCGGCCGGGCAGGGCGCCCAGGCGAGAACAGGCTCCTCGGTCCGCTCGACCCGGGCCTGGTCCGCGACCTGGCCGCCGCCGCGGCCCGCTCCCCGGCCAGCCGCTGGGAAGTCACCATCGTCGACGACGACGGCTACGCCGTCGGCCACGGCCTCGCCCGCGAACGCGGCACGCCACCAGGCCCGCGGGCAACCGGGCCGCCGTCGTCCGTGCTCCCCGCCCGGGTCAACATCACCGTCACCGAAACCGGCCTGCGCCAACTCGCAGCCGGGCAACCGCGCCCCGGGGCGCCGCCGCCCGGCTGGCACCTCGCCCCCAGGAAGGCGAACGACCACGGATACGGCACCTGGACCCTGACGCTGCCCGGCGGCCGGGAGTTCACCGTGCGCTTCGACACCGTGCCCACCCACTCCTGCGACCACCGCTACCAGGTAAACGCCTACCTGCCCGG
>Ga0265338_10002663_pt1 | contig 26267 bp, 23 predicted proteins | sample 42126metaG_FD_193579 | JGI IMG/M metagenome (GOLD analysis project Ga0265338, IMG submission 193579) | Rhizosphere microbial communities from Carex aquatilis grown in University of Washington, Seatle, WA, United States - 4-21-26 metaG | ecosystem: Host-associated > Plants > Roots > Rhizosphere...
CTCGTAAAGGAGCATCTGGCGGGCAAACAGGTGAAGAAAGTCATTGTCGTCCCCGGCAAACTCGTCAATATCGCCGCCTCTTGATGAACGCGCCATCGCGAATCTGGACTGATCCGAAATCCCGCAATCTCGGCCGATTGCTGCTACTAAGCGCCCTCGTCGGCGTGGTGGCCGGGCTCGGCGCGCTGGCGTTCACCTACATCCTCGATCGGTCCGATAACGTATTCATGGACTGGGCCGTCGGCTACAACCTTCCGAACCCGGGGGGCGAAGGTGCAACGGTGTATCCGGCAGAACCGCAGCGGCGTTGGCTGCTGCTGGTCCTTCCCGCCGCCGGCGCCTTGCTCGGTTCCATTCTCTCCCACTGGTTCGCGCCGGAGGCCAAAGGCGAAGGCACTGACTCCGTCATTGCCGCGTTCCACCGGGGCGGCGGCATCATCCGCGCCCGCATCCCGCTCGTGAAAACTTTCGCGTCGGCGCTGACCATTGGCAGCGGCGGGTCGGCGGGCCGCGAAGGGCCTATCGCCCAAATCGGCGCGGGGTTTGGTTCCACCCTGGGGACATGGTTGAAGGTGAGCGTACGCGAGCGGCGGTTGCTCATGCTGGCGGGGACGGGCGCGGGCATCGGCGCCGTGTTCCGCACGCCATTCGGCGGGGCGTTTTACGCGACCGAGGTGCTCTATCGCGACGTCGAATTCGAAACGGCGGCGCTGATCCCGACCTTCGTCGCGTCCATCATCTCCTATTCGATCTACTGCACCGGTACCGACAAGTGGAATACGTTGTTCACGATGCCACCGATGGAATTTCAGCACCCCACGGAGTTGGCGCTCTACCTTGTGCTCGGCGTATGCTGCGCGGTGGTCGGGACGCTGTACGTAAAAACGTTCCACGCCCTGCGCAAACATGTATTCGAACGCCTGCCGATTCCCCGTCATTTCGTGCCCGCAATCGGCGGATTGCTCGTCGGCCTGATGGCCTATTTCGTGCCGCAAGTCTTGGGGATGGGTTATGGCTGGCTGCAACTGGCCATGAACCAGCAACTGCCGCTAAAGCTGGTGCTGGGGCTGGTGGTGCTGAAGATTCTCGCCACGTCGTTTACGGTGGGTTCGGGTGGAAGCGGGGGGATGTTTGCCCCGTCGATTGTGATCGGCGGACTACTCGGCGCGAGCGTGGGAATGATTTTCCATGACCTGATGCCGGGAATCGTAACGCAACCGGCGGCGTTCGCGCTGGTCGGCATGGCGGGATTCTTTTCGGGAGTATCCAAGACGCCCGTGGCATCCCTGCTCATGGTGTCGAGAATGGCGGCCGGCTCGGGATTGCTCGTGCCCCTGATGCTGGCAACCGCCGTCGGCTACCTCTTGATGTCGCGGCGTTGCTCTATCTACGAAAACCAGGTGGAGGCGCGTGTTGACTCTCCCGCCCACCAGGGCGAGTACGTGGTGGACACGCTCGAAGGTCTCTGCGTACGCGACGCGATGCCCCGGGACGCCAAGCTTACCACGCTGCGGCTCGACGCGCCGCTCCCGGAGATTCTCGACACGGTGGCCGACAGCAAACAGCATGTGTTCCCCGTGTTGGATGCGCAGGGAGAACTGCGCGGGGTGATCCTGTTCGACGACATTCGGCTGTTCTTCACCGACCACAACGTACCCATACACGCGGTGGTCGCTCTCGACCTGTTGGCAAACGATCTCGTGACGGCCACTCCCAATGAAGACCTCACGTCCGTGATGAAAAAACTTCGGGAGTCGCTGCAGGTTGAATTGGTCGTGGTGGAGCACGAGAATTCGCGGCGGGTGGTCGGCATCCTGGGTCGTCGCCATGTTCTCGCCATGTATCAGGACCGCGTCCATCAACGCGATAGTTCACCCGCCGGCTAAATTCTTGTTGAGGTGCGGTCAAACTCGGCTATATTCTGGCCGTGGAGAGGCTTGGCTGGCTAATGTTCAAGTTGACCCGAGAGGAGCAATGGATCGTGGCGTTCTTGTTGGGTGCGCTCCTTTTGGGTATGGTAGCGAAAGATTGGCACGCGCGGCACCCGAAGGCCGCGGTCGCCGCAACATTGGAGATGAGGGGCCACTAATGCAAAAGCTGAATTTCGCCGAGGCCGTCGACGAGATCGCGCGAGTGGATGGGCGGTACGACCGCGACGCATACTACTTCGTGCGCGAGGGACTGGATTTCACCATCAAGATGCTGAAGAAAGCGGAATCGCGTGGCGCGGGGCGGCACGTGAGCGGACAGGAATTGCTCGATGGCCTGCGCCGCTACGCCCTCGACCAGTTCGGCCCGATGGCCAAGACCGTGTTCGCGTATTGGGGCATCAAGAAGTGTGAAGATTTTGGCGAGATCGTCTTTCGCATGGTGGACAAGGGCATCCTCGGCAAGACCGAACAGGATACCCTCGAGGATTTCAAGAGCGGCTACGATTTCGACGAGGCCTTTATCAAGCCCTACCAGCCGCCGCCGGGCACCCGCAGCCGTCGCCACGCCAAGGAAGAGAGCGCCGACTCGGGACGCTGCCACAACGTTCCCACCCGGGCCGACGACGCGAAGAAATTGAGCGGCGGCGCAAATTAGGTGTCGGAACCGGCATGCGATTCGACTGTTTGCGGCGTTGCGTGACGGCGACGCTGTTATCCATGACAGGAGCCTTCATGACACACGCCCAGACTCTTAACACGCCCCCGGTGCACAAAGTCGTCTTCGACAATGGTCTCACACTGCTTGTGCGGGAAGACCACAGCGCGCCCGTAGTCAGCGCGCAAGCATGGGTGCGCGCGGGTAGCATCACCGAAGGCCCCTGGATGGGCGCGGGCATCTCGCACGTGCTGGAGCATATGCTGTTCAAGGGCACAACCACCCGCGGGGTGTCGCAGATCGCGCACGAGGTCGAGAGCAAGGGCGGTAACATGAACGCCTATACCTCGTTCGAGCAAACCGTCTTTCACATCAATCTCCCGTCCGAAAACTGGCAGACCGCGGTGGATATTCTTGCCGACTGCATGCAGCACGCGAGCATTCCCCCGGAGGAATTGCTCAAGGAAAAACGCGTCATCCTCCGCGAGATGGCGATGAACAACGATGACCCCAACCGGCGCGCCAATCGCGTGCTCTGGGACACGGCGTTCACGACGCACCCGTACCGTTTCCCGGTCATTGGCTATCCGGACATTTACAACCGCGTCACCCGTGACGACGTGGTGGCGTATTACAAAGCGCACTACGTTCCAAACAACATCGTCTTCGTGGTGGTCGGCGATGTCGATGCGGCCAAGGTCGAGCAGGAACTTGCCGACCAGACGAAGGATTTCAAGATGGGAGCGGTCGGTCCCGCGTTCGTTCCGCCCGAGCCGCCGCAGCTCAGCTTGCGCGAGCGGCATGAAGAGATGCCGATGCAGGTCTCGCAGATCGACCTCGCCTGGCACATTCCCGCGATTACGGATCCGGACGTGTATCCGCTCGATATCCTGTCGATCGTTCTCGGCCAAGGCAACAGTTCGCGCCTCTATCGTGAGCTTCGTCAACAGCGCGGCCTGGTTCATGGAATCGACGCGGGCAGCTACACGCCCGGCTATCCGGGTATCTTCGTCATTCATGCCAGCGTCGACCCGGATAAACGCGAAGCCGCGATTGCGGCGATTCGCGAACAGGTCAGGCACCTCACCGAGCAGCCCGTCACCGAGGAGGAATTGCGCAAGGCCATCAAGATCAGCACCACCGGTTTTCTCGACCGGCTCAAGACGATGCAAGGCCAGGCCTCTGACGTCGCCCATAACGAATTCCTCGTCGGCGACCCGAACTTCTCCGATGTGTATCTGGCGAATCTGCGCAAGATCACGCGTGACGACCTGCAACGGGTGGTCCAGAAGTATTTCACGGACAACAACCTGACGATCACCTCGCTGAACCCGACGGGGACACTCATTAAGCCTCAGGCCGCGACATCCACCAAGACGGAAATCGCCATCAAGAAATTCGAGTTCCCGAACGGCCTGCGTCTGCTCGTGCGCGAAGATCCGAAACTGCCCACGGTCGATGTCCATGCCCTGTTGAAAGGTGGCGTCATCGCCGAGACCGAGACCAACAACGGCATCACCCTGCTGATGGCGCGGATGCTGTTGAAGGGCACGAAAACGCGCACCGCCGAGCAGATTGCCGAGACGATGGAATCGGTCGGCGGATCGATCAGCTACATCCCCGGCAATAACAGCTTCGGGGTGACGGCCCAGTCGTTGAGCGAGGACTTCGACCGCACTCTCGATCTGGTGGCCGACGTGCTGCAAAACCCCACGTTCCCCGACGCGATGCTGGAGCGCGAGCGCACCGTGCAGATTTCCGAATTCAAGCGCGACCAGGACCAGATTCTGCGCAAGGGCCAGCAGCTCCTGCGCGAAACATTGTTCGCGCAGCATCCATATCGCCTGAACGTCCTCGGCAAACCCGAGATAGTGGCGAAGCTCTCACGAACCGACGTGGCCGATTTCCATCGCCGTTTCGTTGTGCCCAATAACATGGTGATCACCGTTTTCGGCAACGTGAACGCCGACGAGGTGCGGCGGAAAGTCGAGGCGAAGTTCGGGGGGATGAAATCGGTGAAGCTGGAATTCCCGCACGCCGGCGCGGAGACACTCAAGGCCGATGCCCGCAAAGTCGAGAACGTCCCGAAGGAACAGGCGGTGTTGCTCATCGGCTACAGCGGCGCTGATATCTTCAGCAAGGACCGTTTCACCCTGGAACTGCTCCAGGAAGCGTACTCCGGCCTCGGCTCCCGCGTGTTCCAGCGCATTCGCGACGAACTCGGCCTGTGCTATTACGTCGGTGCGGCTCAACTCGTCGGCCTCGATCCCGGCTACTTCGCATTCTATGTCGGCACTACGCCGCAAAATGTCGCCACCTGTGAAAAGGAGATTTTCGCGGAACTGGAAAAACTGAAGGCGACCGGTTTGAGCGACGAGGAACTGGCCCGCGCCAAGAGTGGCGTCATCGGCAAGCGTCGCGTGGCCATGCAGGACAACTCCGACCTGAGCATGATGGTTGGGCTGGACGAGTTGTACGGTCTCGGGTACGATTTCTTCAGGACGACCGATGAGAAATCACGTGCGGTCACGACGGATGACATCAAGCGGGTCGCCAACCAGTATTTCAACAACAAGCCGCACGCGGTGGTTGTCGTGACGCCATCCGAGGAGAAGAAGTAGCCATGGCTGAAGTTCAAAAGAATGATATTGGATCGACCGAGGACACGTTGCGGTTTCTCGACATGGTCGGTTTGTTCGGGACGCAGGCAATGATCGCGCTCGGCAAACTCGCCAATCCCGCCACGGGAAAGTCCGAGAAGAACATGGCCGCGGCCCGGCTTTTCATCGACACGCTGGACATGCTCGAACACAAGACGCGCGGCAACCTCAACGCTGATGAGATGAAAGTCCTCCAAGCCACGCTGACAGATTTACAGTTGATGTTCGTGGAGGAAACCAAGGCGCCCTCGACCCCAACCTCGCCCCCCACGCCTGAGAAACCGGGTGAAACCGCGGCTTGATCATTCAGGGGTCACGCGGCGCCAGCCCTACGATTTGTTAGGCCTTACCTTCCGCCGCCGTTCGGTAAACCACGAGAGCCAGATCGTGATTTCGAACAGCACGATGAGCGGCAACGCCATCAAGACCATCGACAGCGGGTCAGGCGGCGCCAGAAACGCCGCGACAACGAAGGCGAACAGCAACAGTATCTTCCGTCCCTTGCGAACGGTTTCGTACCCCAGGACGCCGAGTCGCACCAGGATCAACATCACCAGCGGAATTTCAAATGTCAGCCCGGTCATCAGCGTGAACTGCGTGACGAAGCCAATATAACTATCGATGGTCCATCGCGGTTCGATCTTTAGCCAGTGGCTCATTTGGATAAACGCCAGCAACGTCTTCGGGATGATAAACACAAAGCAACCCGCCGCGCCAACGATGAACAGGACGGTGCCGGCCGCAAACCCCGGCCACAGCACCCCTTTCTCCTTTGGCTTGAGCGCCGGCAACACGAATTGACCCACGAAATAAAGTATGGCCGGCGCCGCCAACACCAGACCCACGTAGAATGCCAGCTTGACGGAGAGCACGAAGGAATCTGTAACGTTCAGGCTGAGAAGAAAGTTCTCCGGGTGGTCCGTCGCCTGCCGTAGTGGCCAGGTAATCAGTTCGAGGATCCGGTTGGCAAAGGCCAGGGCCAGATGAAAGGTGATCGCCAGCGCGATAAGGCACTTGAACACTGTGCCGCGCAGGTCATCGAGATGTTCCCAAAACGTCTGGATGACTCCGCCATCTTCAATCACCTGAAGCTCGTCCGACGGATCCTTCTTCGAAAACCACGGACGCACTGGATAAGGCCTTAGCCCTGCTTCGGTTCGGAAGGTGGCTGCGGGGCCGCCACGGTCGGTTGCGCCGCCGGTGGCGTGACGGGCCGATTGACGGGCGCCGGGGGATCGTCGTGCATGTCACGCGAGGCCTTCTTGAACTCACGCATCGCTTCCCCCAGTCCCCGCGCTACTTCGGGCAACTTCTTGCCGCCGAACAACAACACAACGATGAACAGCAGCACGATGACGTGCCAATCGCTCAACATGGCTAGCGGTAGTGACATTTGGCTTGTCTCCTGTCTAAGTGACACTACACGGTGGCACCGGCCTTGTCAACGCAGCCAAACAACCGCTATTGATTGACCACGACGAACTCGCAGCGGCGATTCTTCGACCACGCACCCTCGTCATGCCCCGGGTCCGCGGGCCGTTCGCTGCCGTAGCTCACCGTCGAGATGCGGCCGGTCTCAATGCCCAGCTTCACCAATTCATCGCGGGATGCCAACGCACGGCGTTCGCCCAGCGCTCGGTTATACTCCGCCGTGCCCCGCTCGTCGCAATGTCCCTCGATAACCAACTTGCCGGGGTTCGACTTCACATAGGCCGCCACGGCCTGAAGCTTCGATTCTTCGCTAGGGCGAATGCGGGCGCTGTCGTAGTCAAATAGCACCGGGGCGAACTGGCCGTGTTGGAGAGCGTCCCCTGACAGGTTCATCGGGCGCGTCCCCACGTCCAATCCATTGCCGGGGCCGATTGGCGGAACGCCTGATTCCCCATTGCCTCCTGCTCCGCCGTTTGCTCCACCGGTTCCGTTTCCGTGATGACAGCCAGTCAATCCAAATACCGCGACAAGACCAGCTAAAATGATTTGTGCTAGATACTGCTTCCTCATACGAGGTTCCTTCCTCCTGGTAACGATTGGTTTCTTCGCGCCCGTAACTTACGGTCCCCACGCGGGTTCGGACGCGCCCCCTTCAATGCCCGGCAACTGTACTTGCTCGCCGCTGACAACGTCAAGCAGATACAATTGGGACCGCCAGTGCTGCGTCTTCGTAAATATCAAGTGCCGGCCGTCAGGCGCCCACGACGGATCGGCGTTGTCCGCCCCGTCCGCCGCCACCGGGTTCACCGCGCCCGAACTGCTCTCGTACACCCCGATCTGGAATTTGCCGCCCACGCGTGACGTCACCGCCAACATCGGTTTCATGTCGGAATTGGCGGGCGGACGCGACCAATCGGGTTCGGTGTTGTAACTCGGCGAAACCGTCAGGCGTGAAGGGGTACCGCCGTCTTTGCTCAATTTCCAGATTTGCGGAGCGCCACTGTCGTCGCTCACGTACGCAATCGCCGAACCATCCGGCGACCATGTCGGCGAGGATTCCCCGCCTTTGGTGTGGGTCAATTGCCGCAGGTTTCCTCCCTGCGCGTCCATCGTGTACAACTCGGGATTGCCGGTCTTGCTTAAGGTGAGCGCGATACTCAGGCCGTCCGGCGAAAACGACGCGCCGGTGTTTAACCCGGGATACGACGCGAGCCGGAGCCGTTGGCCGGTGTACAGGTCCACTTCGAGCACGTCGGGAAACAGGTTCTTGTAGCTGGTGTAGACGATCTTACGTCCATCGGGTGACCAACGTGGCCGCACGCTGATCGAACGGTCAAATGTGAGCTGCCTGACGTTGTAACCATCGTAATCCATCACAGCCAACTCTTTCACGCCGCCGTGCGCCCAGACAAACGCCACCTTGGTCTGCGCGATACCGCGTTGGCCCGCGATCGTCTGCACGATGTCATCGGAAATCTTGTGCACCACGTGCCGCAAATCCTGTACGCTGCCCTGGTAGGATTTCGACAACACCACCGCTTTCGTCGCCTGCTGCATCACCACGCAATCGATCGTCACGCTGCTGCCGCCGCCGCGCACCGATCCCGATTGGACAAACTCCGCGCTGCTGACCGATCCCACTAGAAAATATCCGGACAGTCGAACGTCGTTCTTCAACACATCTGTCACCTGCCCGGCAATGGCCGCGTCGCCCCCGAACCCCGACACGCCGAACGAACGTCGTCCCTTCGCCACGTCCACCTGTGCATTCGTGCTCGGAACACCGCACCAAACCAGCACACCGGCAGTCAACACTCGCAACGAGCAAACCGTCGCGCGTACCAGCCGCATGGAAAATTCTGAGTCCATATGCTTACCCTTCCAATCGGAAATTCACGGAGATATCAGCGAAGTCGCCACCCAAACCCTCCGGCAGCGGATCCAGGCGCGGCACACTATGCGCCGCCGCCACCGCCGAGTCGTCCATCAATTTATTGCCTGACGAATGTTGCAGGCTAACTCCCTCAATCCGCCCGTTGCGCGCGACATGCAGGACAAGGGTCGTGACCAGTTTCTTGTCGTAACTGACCGCCTGCCCCGGTTGCTCCCACGCTTCATACATACGATCGTGAACCTGCATGTAATACGACCAGAACGGCGAACCTTTGCCAACGCCCCCGGCAATGCCATCCGCCGATCCGTCAGGTGAACCCAGTCGTCCATATTTGTTTTCGCCCGTGCCGCCGCCTGCCGGGCGGTTGTTGCCGCCCGCCGTGCCGCCTTCGGCAGACGCCAGTGCGCTGGCAAACCGCTGCCGAATCGACGCGGCACTTTCCGCCGTGCCGGAGACACCGTTGGCCGCCGACTTGGTGCTGACAACCGTCTTCACAGTGTTCGTCGTTGATTTACTATTCGCGACCATCTTCTTCGCCGTCGCGTCCGTGGTCTTCTTCACTTCCTTGGTCGTCGTCTTCTTCGAAATTGCAATGTCATCCGGGTTCTTTACTTCCGGCGGCGGCGCTTTCACCTTCGGCGCGACTGGTTCTACCGGAGTCGGAGCGGCTGGCGGCGCCGTCGGAGCAGCCGGTGCAGCCGGTGCCGCGACGGCCTCGGCTTTCGTCTCAGGTGGCGGTGCTGTGTAAGCGCCCCGTCCTTGTCCCTCGCCCTTCGGCAGATCGCCGAGGATATCGGCGGGCGTGATCAACTCCACCGGCAACGACGCGTTGGAGTGCGCGTTGTTGAGAATCCCCTCGAAGAGAATGATTCCGCCGATGAGCGCGACATGCACGACGCATGCCACCATAAAATTCCTGCGAAACCTTTTCTCAAGCGTGCTCATCTCCGACCGAGGTTCGGTGGTGATTCTTCCTGCGTCATCAGCGCGATGCGGGTGATTCTTGCGTCATGAAGTTCCTTGAGCACCTCCATGACCGCGCCGTAGTTGTTCGCTTCATCGGCCTTGATGAGAATCGTGATCGGCGGATCGGCCTTGGCCAGTTTCGCCAATTCCCCACGCAACTGCTGCGGCGTGACGACGATGTCGGTGAGGTAGATCTTCCCACGCTTGTCGACGGACAACGTGCGCGTCTGCTCGCGCTTGATCTGGTCGGTCGTCCCCTTCGGCAGGTTGATGTTCATCCCGTATTCGACCACGGGAAAAAAGATGATGACGGCAATGAACAACTGCATGAACAGGTCCACCAGCGGCATGACGTTGATCTCGCCCAACTCGGGCAGATGTCCGTACCGCTTGCCTCGATTCGATGGGCGTCTCATGTCAATTCGTCACGTAGTTGTGCTCGACCGCGTTCACGAACTCCTCGGCGAAACTTTCCATCTCCATCGTCGTGTGCCGAATCCGTTGCGCGAGCCAGTTGTAGGCGAACAACGACGGCACCGCCACGAGCAGGCCGACCACCGTCGCCAGCAACGCCGCTGAGATGCCCGGCGCCACCGCCCCGAGCCGCACGGTCCCGTATTCGCCCATCGCGGCAAACACGCTCATCACGCCCCACGAACTGCCGAGCAACCCGAGGAACGGGCCGCCCGTCACTGCGGTGGAGAGAACGCTGACCTGCGATTCGAGTTTCATCACTTCGGCGTCGATGGCCCGGCCCAATGCGCCGCGCAACGTGTCCAGATTGACGACGGTCCGATCAGCGACGCTCACATCGGCATCGACGGCCGTCAGGGTCGCCGTGCCGCCGCCAAACGACTTATAGCCGCCGGCGACCTTGCGCGTGTCGGCCCCGTTGCCGAACTGCGTGGACACTTCTTCCGCGCCGAGTCGATAGATGTTGTAGAGAGGACATTCCGGCACCTCGAAATTGTTGATGAAGAGATGCAGCGGGTCGCGCTCGCGACGGAACTGCGCCAGAAATGATATCCCCGTGCCCCGGGCACGACGGAGTTGTTGCCATTTGGTGAGCATGACCGACCAGGTAAAGGCCGAGCCAAGACACAGAATTACCACGATAACTTTGCCGGGCCAATCAGCCTGCCCAAAAATGTACAGGATGCCCCCGGCTGCGAGTACTGCGTTCATCCCCAAACCTCCTTGTGCCCCGAAGGTCTTCAGGGCAATTCATACTGGCACAATCCCACCCACCCCGTCAAAACTTTTCTTTGGATTTCCCCAATAATCTCGGCCCACTCCGTTGTTACCTATTTTTCACCACGAAGAGCACGAAGTGCCGGTAGGGCGTGCTGGCCCAGCGCGCCGCGTGAATCGGTAGGGCCACGCTGCGCCGTGGCCGTCAAGCGAGTCATCAAGTGCCGGTAACGGGTTTGGGCTTGCGACCGCCGAGAGATTTTAATAGCGTGCTCGCTACGAAGTGGATTACGACCGAATGTGGACTTCAAATGCAAACCGAATTAGGCGCCAAGGCTGTGTTTTTTTACTGGGCCATCGGGCAGTCTAATCCATGTTAGCCGATAGGAGCAGCCGCCGTGGCCGACAAGGTCCAAGAGCGAATCTACGCCGAGAAGGCAGCCACCCTCCTGACCGCGAACTGGATGCTCGTAGACATTCCGGAACCGCTGGACTTCGAGATTCGAACTCCCACAGAGAAGTTCGGCCTTGAAGTGCGACAGATCTTTGTTGATGCAGAGGTCTCCTACGGTTCCCCAGCGAAGTATTCTGAGGCAAAAACCCTTCACACCGTCTCACATTTGGCGAAGCGGTATTACGAATCCGGTGGGCCTCCGCTATCTGCCAAATTCCGTGGAATCCTCTCTTCAGCGAATTCCGGTGCGGTACTGAAGTGCATGATTGCCTCTGCACCAGCGTATCCTGGACCTGTCACAACACTAGAAGCTCCCCAAGTGAAGGTCTACATGAGACGTCTACCCTCTTCTTTTGTACGCTATTCTCGCTGGACGTTTGTCAACGACAAGGTCGGCTGGCTGAGGAGAGTATCCACTCCTGAACTGCAGCATGCGATAAACAGGAAGGCGGGAAACTTGGCCCTCTATAAGCGAAAGTACGATAACATTGATCTCCTACTCGTGGCTGATCGCATGTTTAACTCCGGGAAGCTGATTCTGGGCGGTCTGCCCACTCTTAGTAATCCGGGGTTTCGGAATATCTACTTCATGTCCTATACAGAGTCTATTCACAACGTGTCGGCCAAATGAATCCGGTGCGAATAACGTCTACAATGCGGCCACCTCGATTGGCCCGCCCACGTTCAATCGCCGTCGTCCGTCTCTCGACTCTCTTGATAGCCGTGTGGTTGTCGTGTCGCTCAATTACTTTGGCGCAAACCGCAACCAGTTCCACCAGTGGCACGGGAAACGTCGTGTCAAATACGCCCGCTCCCTCCGTGTCAGTGGATGAACTCAAAAGAAAAGCAGAGGCAGGCAATGCGGCGGCGCAGGCCGAATTGGGCTTTCTCTACGAGACAGGGCAAGGCTTGGCACAGGACTACGGCGAGGCTATGAAGTGGTATCGGATGGCCGCCAAACAGGGAGACGCGGCCTACCGTCAAGCGATCAAACTCAAACCGGATGACCCAGAGGCTTGGTTCGAGCTAGGCGCGGTTTCTTTGGCACGGGACAAGTACGACGATGCTGTGGCAGTGTGCCGCGAAGCAATCAAACTGAGACCGGATTTTCCAGAGGCATGGTTCCTGTTAGGCACGGCATATGGGAAGCAGCGTAAGTACGACGATGCTATCGCGGCCTACCGTCAAGCGATCAAACTCACACCGGATGACCCCTATGCTTGGTTCGCCATCGGCGCGGTATATGCGTTGCAGCGTAAGTGTGACGACACCATCGCGGCTTGCCGCCAAGCGGTCAAACTGAAACCGGATTTTCCAGAGGTATGGTGCCTGTTAGGTGCGGCATATGGGGAGCAACGGAAGTACGACGATGCTATCGCAGCTTACCGTCAAGCAATCAAATTGAAGCCCGCGTTTCCTGACGCTTGGTACGCCATCGGCGGGACTTATGGGATTCACGGTCAGTACGCTGACGCGGAAGCAGCCCTCCGCCAAGCGGTCAAACTGAAACCGGATTATGCACCGGCTTGGTTCGGTCTCGGCTTGTCTTGTGACAATCAGGGCAAGCACAACGATGCTGTCGCGGCCTACCGTCAAGCGATCAAACTCAAACCGGATGACCCCTTCGCTTGGCGCGGCCTGGGCGTGGCTTATTCGGCTCAGGGCAAACGATCAGAGGCTCTCGACGCCCTCGACCATCTGCGCAAGCTCGATCCATCAATGGCCGACGCGTTGGCCAGTATTCTGTCGCCTAAATGAATCCGATAACGGTGCGCTCTATTTACATTAGAGGTAATTATGTGTGAGCTTGCTCGTGATGCAGCGTCCCTTCTAGTGTCCATTGTTACCATTGTAATAGGCTCTTTCCTCGCTCTACGACAGTACCGTATTCAGAGACGATGGGACGCAAGACATTCTGCATACCAAGAAATCCTAAGCGATGTTAGCGCAATCCGCGCATGGGCTAACGAGAACTATGCAAACGAACTATGCTTGCCTTCAGCCAGTAGTGACCAGCTTGTTCAGTTGTCCAAACAGTTTGAGTTGGCTAGAGCGCGATTGTGGCAGCATGTAAACGTTGGTGAACTCACGATCTCCCAAGACTCCGTGACCGCGCTTCGAGGTTTGATGGAAGAAATTGAATCTGAGCGTTTCAATTTCGGGGAGCAGGGCATAGATGATTCAAATAGTGTGGAAGCCATCTCGACGCATTGCGAGAAGATACGCTCGATTATCGACAATTCGCTTCCACCCTTTCTCAGGCTTGCAAAGAACGATCTGAAGTGAATTCGTGGCTACCGGGTTGCACAACGCGCCATAGATCAAACTGATTAGGCACTTCGCTCCGTGTCCTTAACACTATGATTCGTGAGAGGAATCATGTTCCTCTGCCCGCAGTTTTGCAGAGCAGTACCTTTTTGCTCCACCCCACCCGCCCCCCCCGTTTTTCGGCTCGAATTCCGGGAAGGACTGCGTTACAGACAACAACGCATGAGTCAGCCGAATAAAGGAAACCCGATGCCTAACGACACCGCCAGCGTAACGCCACGGGCCAAAGACTACGCGCAGTGGTATCTCGATGTGATCAAGCGCGGCGACCTCGCCGAGCATTCGCCCGTGCGCGGGTGCATGGTCATCAAACCCCACGGCTACGCCATCTGGGAGAAGATGCAGCGCGAGTTGGACGACCGTTTCAAGGCCACGGGGCACGTCAACGCCTATTTCCCGCTGTTCATCCCGCTGTCGTATCTCACCAAGGAAGAACAGCACGCCGCCGGGTTCGCCAAGGAATGCGCGGTCGTCACGCATCACCGGTTAAAGTCCATCAACGGCGAGGTGGTCGTCGATCCCGAATCCAAACTCGAGGAGCCGCTCGTCATCCGTCCCACGAGCGAGACCATCATCTGGGCGCAGTACAAGGGTTGGATCCAGAGTTACCGCGATTTGCCGATTCTCATCAACCAGTGGGCCAACGTCGTCCGCTGGGAATTGCGCACACGGTTATTTCTGCGCACTGCCGAGTTTCTGTGGCAGGAAGGTCACACCGCCCACGCTACCGAGGCCGAGGCGCTCGAGGAAACGTATCGCATGCTCGATGTATATGCCGACTTCGCGGAGAATGTCGCCGCCGTGCCGGTCGTCAAGGGGAAGAAGACGCCGGGCGAACGGTTCGCGGGCGCGTTGGAGACGCTCTGCATCGAAGGCATGATGCAGGACGGCAAAGCGCTCCAGATGGGCACGAGCCATTATCTCGGCCAAAACTTTGCCAAGAGTTCTGATGTGACGTTCCTCAACAAGAACGGGAAACGCGAGTACGTGTTTGCCACGAGTTGGGGTGTGTCGACCCGGCTCGTCGGCGCGCTCATTATGACTCATTCCGACGACAACGGCCTCGTGTTGCCGCCGAAGTTGGCGCCGATTCACGTCGTGGTGATACCCATTTTCAAAAACGATGCGGAGAAAGCGCTCGTGCTGGCGGAGGCCGCGAAAGTTGTTGCCGAACTCAAGTCGCAAGGGCTCGCCGTCAAACTCGACGACCGCGACGGCATCATGCCCGGCGCGAAGTATTACGAGTGGGAAGCCAAAGGCGTGCCGATCCGTATCGAGATCGGGCCGAAGGACCTTGAGAAAGGCAGCCTCTGCCTCGTGCGCCGGTTCGTGTTGGAGAAGGAAGGCGAAACGGAACAGGAAATCCGCAAACGCCGCAAGACGTTCGTGCCCCGCGCCGAAGCATTGGCGTCAATCAAGCCGACACTCGACACGATGCAGCGCGAGTTGTTCGAACGCGCCCGCATCTTCCGCGCGAAACGCACCCGCGTCATCGACACGATGGAGGAATTTGAAAACTTCTTCGTGAAAGAGAACGGCGGATTCGCATGGGTGCATTGGGCCGGCGATCACCAGCAGGAAGAGGAATTGGCGGGCAAGTTCGAGACCACCATCCGCTGTATCCCGCTCGACGGCCAAACTCCCGACGAGGCGAAGGGCGAAGGCAAGTGCATCCTCACCGGCGCGCCCTCCAGCCAGCGGGTCTTGGTTGCACGCGCCTATTAGCGGAGCCCCAATTCTTCGCAAACCAAGTCCTTATACGACTTGTGTAACCGGGCGGCAATCCGATGGTCCAACTCGCGCCCGGCAAACTCTGCAATGGGAGCGATCTCAATCAGGCTGTTGGTCGCGAACATTTCATCAACATCGGTGAGAAACTCCACGCCAAAACTCTGCTCGCATACCTCGTGTCCCAGTTGCGCGGCAAGACCGAGCACGACCTGGCGTGTGATTCCCGGGAGAGGCCCGTCGGTGAGTGGCGGCGTAAAGATTTTGCCCTGCTTGACCACGAAAAGATTGCAGGCGGAGCACTCGACGACATTCCCAGCGTGGTCCAACATGATTGCTTCATCAGCGTGCGCCCGCTCGACTTCCTGTCGTGCTATTATGTACTGGAGCCGGTTCGCTGTCTTAAAGCGGGAGAGGCTCGTTTCCAATCGCTGCGATGCCACGATCACTCGTTGAAGTACTATCCGGGAGAACTTCCGTTGTTGCACCACTGCGGCGAGCGTTGCGCCGCGCTCCACAGGCGCTGATGGCCCGATATTGCTTGTTCCGGGCGTCACGTAGACTCGTACCATACCATCCCAAGTGTAATTTCGTTCGATCAATGCGTAGCAGACACCGCGTAACTCCTCACGCGAAAGGGGTGATTCGATGACCAAGTGTTTCAATCCTTGAAACAACCGTTCCAAGTGCTCATACAAGTGAAAAACCTTCTTATCGTAGATTCGCATCGTCTCGAAGACGCCGTCGCCGTAGAGGAAGCCGCGGTCGAAGATGGAGACGGTGGCCTCGGCTTCGGGCACGAAGCGTCCGTTAACGTACGCGTAGTTGGTCGATGGCATTGAGAATTCCCTTCGCCTTGGCGAACGTCTCGTCGTATTCCGCGTCCGGCTCGCTGTCGGCCACGATGCCTCCGCCGGCGTGGAATGTCAATCGCCCGCCTTGATATACGACGGTGCGGATGGCGACGTTGAGGTGGGCGAGCGCGTTGTAGCCGAGAAAACCAATCGCGCCCGTGTACACGCCGCGAGCATGCGGCTCCAGTTCGTCGATGATCTGCATCGCGCGGATTTTCGGCGCGCCGGTAATCGAACCGCCGGGAAAACAGGCGCGCACGCAATCGACGTGGTTCACATCACTGCGCAGCGTGCCTTCGACGGTCGAGACGAGATGATGCACGGTGGCGTAGGTTTCCACGCGGACAAGTTCGCGCACGCGCACGCTGCCGAACTCGCACACGCGTCCAAGATCATTGCGTTCCAGATCGGTGATCATCAGCAATTCGGCGTTGTCCTTCGACGACGCCAGCAACTCGGCGGCGGTGCGCGCGTCGTCTGCAACGGTAGCGCAACGGGGGCGTGTGCCTTTGATCGGACGCGTGACCACATGGCGGTCGCGAATGTTCAGGAAGCACTCGGGCGAGGTGGAGAGAATCTGCGCGTCACCGATATCGAGATACGCGCCGTACGGCGCGGGATTCGTTTCGCGCAACGCCAGGTACAACTCGGTCGGCGACGCTGCCACGCCGCCCTGGAACCGCTGGGAAAGGTTGACCTGATAGATGTCGCCCGCGGCGATGTATTGTTGTGCCCGGAGAATTGCGGCGCGATAGGAGTCGCGCGTGAAATTGGAGTGAAGATCGGACCGCGAAGCCTGTGGCGCGGCGTGGATGACGCTTCGTTTGGCGTCCTGCGCTTCGCCGACTTCCCAGACTTTTTTCTTCCCGTGATCAAACACAAGCAGGTTGTCATAGAAACCAAACCAGCAATCGGGCAGGCCGAGGTCGTCGGGAGCTTTGGCGGGAAGTTTCTCGACGAAATTCTTGAGGCCGTACCCGAAATAACCGATGGCCGCGCCGATGGGGAAGTCAGCCGTGCCCGCATGGCGATGAAGCGCGAGTTGTTCGCCGAGCACCTGAAACGGGTCGCCGTCGATACATCTCGTGCCGTCGCCCGTAATGATTTCAATGCGGTGGCCCTTTGAGCGGAGGATTCTTGATGGCTCGGCGGCGAACACCGACCAACCTGTCGTGCCGTCCGCGGTGTCCAGCCATACGCAATGGGGTCGATTGGCGAACGTAGCAAAACGTTCGCACGGCTCAGTCCAACCAGGTTGTTCGACAACGGAAACTTGCATCAGGGCGCCAGCCGACGGGTTATTGTTTACCCGCATCTTATCCGCCGCTATCATCCGCGCCAACCATGAATCCGTCCCCTCGCCCCTCCGAGTCCGCGCCCGGCGGCATGCGTGGCGCGACCCGCATGCACGATCCGAGTGAGGCCACGCACGACCGCACGCGGCGCCGCTGGATGAACGCGGCGTTCCTGGTGATCCTGGCGGCGACCCTCGCGCAATTTCATTGGATCGGCATGCGCGGCTGGGATTGGCTGAACGCGGCGCTGTTGGTCATTGCCGCCGCGCCGCTCGGCCTCGGTGTGAAAATCTTCGAGTTGCGGTTTAAGATGGCCGCCGAGGAACGTCGGCTGGTGTTGCGCGAATTGCCGACGCGCAAGAAGATTGAATTCGCGATCTACTGCGCGCTCGCCATCTTCGTCTTTGTGTCGCAACGGTTTTCGCTGACATGGGAATTGTGGGGTCTGTGGCTTTACGATTTCGTCACCTACTACCACGACCGTCCTGAACGCATGCGTCACCTGTACGCGGTAACGAAGACGTTGGATGAGATTCGCGATTTCCGCGCGCCGTGGGCGTGGGCACTGCCGGCGCTCGTGTGGGAGATTCTCAGAACGACAATAATCCGCTGATGGCGCGTTCGTCCTTGCTGGGCGTGATGACGGCGACATTGAGCCGGTTCTCGCGAAACAAATCGGCGGCGACGTGCTGCACATCCGCGGCGGAGACCCCGTTGATCTGCCTTTCGACTTCAGCCGGAGTGTGGATCGTGCCATACGCGAGCAGATGTTCCCCAAGCCACATCATGCGATTGGCCGTGCTCTCCATACCGAGACGCATCTGGCCGATGGCGTAATCCTTCGCGCGTTGCAATTCAACGGCCGACGGCGGTTGCCGGGACATCTTGCGCATCTCGGCGAGAATCAACGCCAGCGCGCGCTGCAATCGTTTCGTGTCCAACCCCGCCGAAACCAGCAATGCGCCCGTATCGTCGAAATAATTCGTCGACGATTGGATGGAATACGCCAGGCCGTGACGTTCGCGGATGATTTGAAAGAGGCGGGAACTCATGTTCTCGCCGAGGATGACGCTTAGCGCTTTCAGGCTGTACCGGCGCGAGTCGTGGCGCGAGTAACCCCGGATCCCGATGGCGAGATGGGATTGTTCGCAGTCCTTCGTGAAGAACCGGAGTTTTGCCACGCGCTGTTGTCCGCGAGCCGGCTGGTAGGCCGGTGAGTGACCGTTGCGCGACATCGACAACATCTTGCCGACGCGCCGGACGATGTTGTCGTGCCGGCAATGTCCCGCGACGGCCACGACCGTGTTGGCGGCGACATATTTGCGATGCTTGAAATCGAGAAGCGCGCGGCGGTCCATCGTGTCGAGCGTCTGGGGCGTGCCCGCGAGCGAACGACCGAGCGGATGTTCGGGCCACAGCGTTTCCGTGAGCAGCTCATGCACGTAATGGTCGGGCTGGTCGCGGTACATAAGTAACTCTTCCTTGATCACGCCGCGTTCCTTGTCGATATCGGCGGCGGCGAACTTCGGGTGCAGATACATGTCGGTGAGCACGTCGAGGAGCGTATCGAGATGTTTGTGGCTGGCCTTGGCGTAGTAACACGTCGTCTCCTCGCTGGTGAACGCGTTGAGATAGCCGCCCACGCCTTCGACAGTCTGGCTGATTTGGCGGGCGTTGCGGCGGGCCGTGCCCTTGAATAGCAAATGCTCGATGAAATGCGACGCGCCGCTCAGGCGGGCGGGTTCGTACCGGCCGCCGACACCGACCCAGACGCCGACGGTGACGCTGTCCATGTGCGCCATCTCGGCGGTCGCGACGCGCACGCCGCTGGGAAGTTGTGTGATCTTGAACATGCTGCGCGAAAGACATTATCCGCACTGCGGACATAGGTCAAACACTTGGTGTCTCTCTTCGCAACACTGCGGCGCGCCATCGCATCGCCAAACACCCAGAATCAGCTTGTCGGCGTTATCAAACGTGATACTGTCAGCGCTCGTCAGATTTCTGCAATGGTGACGAAGTGGGTCGTTCAACAAACGGGGCTTGGTCCCGGCAATGAGGTGCTTTGTGAGAAAAGTGCAATTCCTGTTCGCGGTTGGCATCATTCTGAGGGCGGTGTCGGCGCGGGCGTCCGTCCTGTTCTACGATGACTTCCAGCAGTTCCCGTCAGGCACCGTCCTCACCCAAACCAACTACTTGCCAAACATCGGCATCGACGCCACCATCCAGACAAACACGGACGGCTTTAATGTACCGACAGTTATCGCCTCCAACTTCCTCGGCAGTGTGCGCGCGTTCTTTAACGTGGGCTCGTTGCCGTACTCCGCACAATACCGGGGCGACCAAAACGGTGGCCCGTTGACCAATGAAGACTACAAGCTCACGTTCCTTCTCTGGATTCCCGCACTCAAGAACGCGTCGCATCTCGGCGGTTTCGCCGTGGATGCGTTGACGACCAACATTGATTTCGTCGACAACGGCACCACCAACTACAACTCGAGCCCGCTCATCTTCCTGAACGATGGCGGCCAGGTCTACGCCTTCACCAACAACCCGTCGCTCGTGGTACCGCTGCAAACGGTGGTGCAAATCGGCTCGTGGAGCGCCGGGGTGGGCACCGTGATGACCAATGCGATCACCGTGAGCTTCACCAGCAACACGTATAGTTATGCGATCAACGGCACTACGCTCACCAATATGCCGCTACCGGGTTACATCACGAACGTTCTCGGGCGCGTGGGCTTTGAGGTGTTCGAGGGCTTCACCGGCGCGGGTATCGCCTCGCTCGGCAATAGGTTCGCACTCGACAACATTAAGTTGACCGCCGGCCCCGCCGACACCAATCAAGACGTCGTCAGCTATATCGCCGCCGCCAAGGGCCAGTTCTTCGACCAGCTCACCGCCGGCGTGCCGACCCTGAGTACTACGGGCTGGGCATTCCACTCGGACGTCGAAGGAAGCACCTCCAACTCATTGCTCGACACTTCACTGGCAATTCCCGGTGGCGCTGTGAAAACTCTCCAACCGAACTCCCCCGGCGCCTTCGAATGGGAATTCAATGACCAGTTCACCTCGCAGGCATCCCTGGATGCGGCCTATCCCAGCGATGCGTTGTACACGCTGACCGTGGACACAGCGGACCAAGGCACGTTCCGACCATCCCTGCATCTGCCGGTGGATCAGTATCCCACCAACGCGCCGCAAATCGTCAATTTCGTCGCCGCGCAAGCGATCAACAGCAGTTCCGACTTCCTGCTCCAATGGACGGCGTTAACCGGCGGCACAACTGATGACTTCATCTCGGTCAGCGTCGAGGACAACCAGGGCAATACCCCGTTCAACACCCCGGACATCGGTGCGACCAACGGTCTCGACGGCACCGCCACATCAGTCCTCATTCCCGGCAACACGCTCGCGCCCAGCACCACTTACCAGGGTTCGCTGCTTTTCGTCAAACGTACGAACACCGACGCCGGTAGCATCCCCGGCGCACTCGGCCTGGCCGGCTTCTTCAAACAAACAACCTTCCCACTCGCGACCACCAGTGCCGCCGCGCCGTCGGCTACCTGCGCACTCGCCCCGGCTGTCGGCACGAATACCATCAACAGCACTTACACGGCAACGGCCACAGTCACCACCAACGGTACGCCCGTCACGGGCGTCTTGGTCAATTTCAGCGTCATTGCCGGTCCGAACCTCGGCAACACCGGTACCGGCACGACAGACGGCAGCGGTCACGCTAATTTTGGTTACGCCAGCGCGGTCACCGGCACGGATACCGTCCAAGCCGCCGGCTCCGTCAGTAGCCTGTCGTTCACCGGTACCGCGACAGAAGTCTGGCTCGGCACCAACATCCCGCCGAATGCGATCTGCCAGAACATCACCGTCGCTGCCGGCGCTGGCTGCGTGGCCAATGTCAGCGCCGCCCAAGTGGACAATGGATCGTCCGATCCCGATGGTCTGATTGTCAACCGCGTGCTCGCGCCGCCGGGACCGTATGCGTTCGGGACCAACTCGGTCACGCTGACGGTCACGGATGACCGTGGTGCCACGAACTCGTGTTCGGCGACGATTGTTGTCGTTGACCAGACGCCGCCGACAATCACCTGCCCCGCCAATATCGTCACCAACGTTCTCTTCGGCGTGACCAACGCCGTCGTGAACTATCCGGCGCCGACGATCAGTGATAATTGTTCCGGCACATCCACCAATTTCGTTCCGCCCTCCGGCTCGACCTTCGCGCTGGGCACGAACCAGGTCACCATCACCGCCGTCGATGGCTCTGGAAATACGAATTCGTGCAACTTCAATGTCATCATCAGCCAAGTGGCGCCCCAAGCCGACCTTGCCGTGACGGCAGCGAGCAACGTCGCCACGGCATCGTTGAACAATGCCTTCGGTTTCACGCTGACAGTGACGAACAAGGGACCGCAGGATGCCACTGGAGCGCAGTTGGTGGATACGTTGCCGGCCGGTGTGTCGTTCAATTCCGCCACCAGCACGGTCGGCAGCTGCACCAACATCGGCGGTGTGATCACCTGCTCGTTCGGCACGCTGGTCAACGGCGCGACTGCGTCCGTCAGCGTTGATGTTACGCCCACCGACCCCACCGTAACCAGCGCGTGCAGCACCGCCACAGTCACCAACTCATTGTTGGATCCCGTGTCGGCGAACAACTCCGTGAACGCTTGTATGCCGGTCGTGATCGACAATCTGGCGGTGACGGCGTTCAAGGCGCCAAAGAAACTAGCGTTGAGCGTCAAGAAGCCCAGCGTGATCAGCAAATTGGCCGTGACGATTCAGAACCGCAGCTTGCACGCCGAAGTGATTCCCGACATCGGGGTGCTCAGCAACCTCGTCACCGTAAGCCTGTCGGCGCTGGGCACGAACGTTTGTTCGTTACCCGTGGCGCAACTTGTCACACCGAAGGCGTTCCCGATTACGCTCGCGCCGGGCAAGAGCCTGAAGTTGGCCTACACAGTCACCTTCACCTGTGCCACCGATCCGCTGGCGACGAGCAAGACCGGCACTCACAACGACTACCAGTATCTCGTCACGGTCCACCACGAGGCATTGGATGGGATTCTGGACTCCCGGTCCGCTGATGATACCTGCCCGCACGACGCGCTGGGCGCGGATCCGTATAACACCAAGATCAAAGACAAAGGCTGCGGCGTAAAACAACCCGACGGCAGCTTCGGCCCGGTCGTCACCGATATCACCGACAGCCGGACACCGTAATAACAACGCGTTAGATTAGTAATAGATGGCGGCGGGGATTGTCGGCCCATCTCTTCGCCCGGCTGAGGCATTTCCGGCGTGCAAGTGGCGCATGTCAAATGGCGACGGACAGTTGAGGTGTCAAATACTTGCCGACGCTCCGGTTCTGTCACCCTGAGCTTGTCGAAGGGTCTCTGTCGTGCGTTCGCAGGACTTGTTTAATGGCGAAGACCATTGCTGTCGAGTTCACAGCCAACAGCGTAAGAATCAACACCATCGTCGTGTTTTTCTCTCGGCGATCCAGCCGGTGTTCCGACTCAATTGCAATCGCCGTCTGATCGGTAGGATCTCGGGAAGCCTCAAACACGGCTCTCGCTTTGCTTCTCCGATCAACGAAAGCCGGTGTGAATAACAAAACTAACAAGAACACCTCAAGTGTTACGAGCAAGGCAAGGACAGCTTTGACGAATGGCATCTTCATGCGAATCACATCAGCCCTAATTCCTTCAGGCTGGCGAAATCGTGGTCGCGGCCGACGGTGCGGTGGCCGAGGATGATGTGGTCGAGGACGGAAATGTTAAGAAGTTCGCCGGCTTTCACGAGACGTTTGGTGACGGTGACGTCCTCGGCGCTGGGTGTGGGGTCGCCGCTGGGGTGATTGTGCACGAGAATCACGGATGCGGCGGAAGCGGAGATGGCATCCTTGAACACTTCGCGGGGCTCAACGATGCTGGCGTTTAGCGAGCCGCGTGACGTGGGACATTTCTTAATCAGGCCGTTCTTTGTATTGAGCAACAACACCCAAAATTCTTCACGGTCGAGCGTCCGCATGTCCTCGCGCATCTCGGCGGCGGCGTCCTCAGGAGAATTGATGCCCCGATGTTTGTCTCGCGAGCCGCTGCTGAGCCGCCTTGCCAGTTCAAAGGCGGCTTTGAGCTGGATCGCTTTCGTTTCGCCGACGCCCTTGGTACCGGCGATGGATTCGACGGAAGCGCGGGCCAACGCGTCGAGGGAAACAAACTTCTGGATGAGCACCTGGGCGAGTTGAACAGCGGACTGACCTTTCATTCCCGTCCGCAACAGGATGGCAACCAATTCAGCATCGGTAAGCGCGGCGGCGCCGCGTTCCTTGAGCCGCTCACGCGGGCGGTCGCCCTCGGGCATCTCGCGGATGAGATAGGTGGTCATGATTCAGGGACGGCGGGCCTGCGCCGTCACCACATGGTTGGTGGCAGTCAACGTTCCACCGGGAACGGAATTCGTGCCGGCGGACACACCCGTACTGCCGAATTCGCGCAGCCGTTTGTGGAGTTCGTCCCACGGAAACAGCGAGCCGGGGCATTCACTGAATTCGCCGATGACCTCGCCGTGTCCAAGGACGTGATCGTCCGGAATATGGAATTGCTCCTGCAACCCATGGATCAATATCGCGAGAGAATCGAGTTGTTTGGAGGTAGGTTGGTCCACCGAAAAGTTTCCAACGAGGCAGATGCCGATCCCGCGCTCGTTGATGTAGGCCTGGCGACAGTGGCCACCGTGCATTTGCTTGATCCAACGTGGCCCGGTTTCGATTAGGCCGTCGGGTTTGTCCTCGGTGCCGTTGTCGATGACGAAATGGTAGGCCAACCCGTTGATCATGCCGCGCGCGCGATGCGCGGCATCGAACACGTCTGCCGAACCCATCCGGGTCGCGCTGTGGTGGATGATAATCCATTCCCAATCGCGAATGGGGGCGACATCGCCGCGAGCCGGCAGGAGCATCACCAGAAGACAAACGCACAACGGCAGAAGCCAGCGTGGTGGTTGGATGTCCTGACGGTTCATTCCTTGTCCACGACGTACGGTTTCAACTCGCTGGCGAGCACCTTGGGGATTTGCGCACGGAGCACGACGTTGCCGTTCTCCATCTCGCGTGCGGTGACATAACCGCTGCGATAGATCAGGGCAATGGTCTTCGCGCGCTCGTGCGGGATCGACAATGTCACGTCGACGCGGCGATCTTTCAATCGGTTGGAAATGTCGTCGAGCAAATTGTCCAGGTTCTCCCCGATTTTCGCGGAGATCGGCACCACGTGGTCGAATTCGCGCTGGAACTTCTCCACCAACGCGCCGCCATTCTCCAGCTTGTCCATCTTATTAAGCGCGACCACGGTGGGTTTGCCCCACGCGTCGATTTCCTTCAATACAATCTCGACCGCCTTGACCTGCTCGTGGGCCTGCGGATGACTGAGGTCCACAACATGCACCAGCAAATCAGCTTCCACGACTTCCTCGAGGGTCGCCTTGAAGGATTCAACAAGATGATGCGGCAGCTTCCGGAGGAACCCGACCGTATCGGACAGCAGGATGTTCTGGTTGTTCGGGAGGCGCAACTTGCGCGTGGTCGGATCGAGCGTCGCGAAGAGTTTGTCCTCGGCGAGCAGGTTTGCGCCCGTCAACGCGTTCATCAACGTGCTCTTGCCCGAGTTGGTGTACCCGATGATCGACACCAGCGGCCAGTGCAACCGTTGCCGGCCGCTGCGCTCGACACGTCGGTTCTTGCGCACATCGCCCAGCGCGCGTTCGAGACGATGGATTTTTTCCTGCACACGGCGGCGGTCAACTTCGAGTTGTTGTTCGCCGGGACCTCGCGAGCCCACGCCGCCGCGCTGGCGCGACAAGTGGGTCCACAATCCGGCCAGGCGCGGGAGCATGTATTGAAGCTGCGCCAGTTCGACCTGGATCTTGCCTTCGCGGGTGCGGGCGCGCTGCGCGAAGATATCGAGAATGAGTTCGGTGCGGTCGATCACCTTCACGTTCAGGCCGAGAATCTCGCTGAGATTGCGGCCCTGCGCGGGGGAAAGGTCGTCGTCGAAGATCACGATGTTCGCGCCCGTGTAGCGGCACTGGACGGCGAGTTCGCCGGCTTTGCCGGTGCCGATAAACGTCGCAGCGGCCGGGGTGTCGCGTTTCTGGCTGATAAGGTCGAGGACTTCCGCGCCGGCGGATACCGCCAGTTCGCGAAGTTCTTCGAGGGAATCTTTCACGGCCCACTTGTCGTGGCCGGGCCTCTCCAATCCAATGAGGAGCGCGCGCTCGCGGAGCGGCTCCTGCGTATCGTACATCTTCAACTTACTGAATCGTTCTCCCCATGTTGAATGGCGTGGAGGATGCCTCTGGCGGTGTCCAGCGGCAGTTCCTCACGCCCGATCTCCAGCCATTGTACCTGGGGTTCGCGGCGAAACCAAGTCAATTGTCGCTTCGCCAGTTGATGCGTGCGAGTTTTGATCAGGGTGACGGCTTCGCGGAGCGGGAGATCGCCGTGCACGTGGGCCACCAACTCGCGATAACCGGCGGCCTGCATCGCCGTCGCGTTATTCTCGAGTCCGCTCGCGAACAACTGTCTCACTTCCCCCACCCAACCGGCGGCAATTTGACTGTCGATGCGCTTGTCTATTCGGGTGCGCAATTCTTCACGGCCCCGGTTCAGGCAGAACATCGGCGGCGCCTCGGTCTTGGGACCGGCTTGTGCCCACTGCGTCTGCAATTCGCGGATCGACTTCCCGGTTTCATGAAAAACCTCCAGCGCACGCACGAGCCGTCGCGGATTGTGCGGGTCGATGCCTTGGGCGGTCAGTGGATCAACGCGTTGCAGTTCCTCGAACAATTGCGCGGCGCTCA
>Ga0265338_10002664_pt1 | contig 26257 bp, 40 predicted proteins | sample 42126metaG_FD_193579 | JGI IMG/M metagenome (GOLD analysis project Ga0265338, IMG submission 193579) | Rhizosphere microbial communities from Carex aquatilis grown in University of Washington, Seatle, WA, United States - 4-21-26 metaG | ecosystem: Host-associated > Plants > Roots > Rhizosphere...
CAGTGGATAACACGGCCCGGCGTCTGAAGATTAAGGGCTATGGGGACGAATTGTGCAAATGGCCCACGATGAATCCGGCCTTTGCGCCGAAGACTGAGGAGACTCCTGTGCAGGAGCCGGAAGTGCCGACTGGCCTCCCGGACTCAGTAGTGGAGGAACCGTTAGTCGAGAATCCTCCAATCCCGATGGAAGATGGGGGTGGCCTGATTGCTGATCCTGAAATAACCGATGGAGGTGAACCATGATGGCACCAAGACTAGTTGAATTGTTGGACGAGATGGATACTGAGGGATTGACACATGACGGCCGTGGCGAGTTGGCCGAGGCCATGGTAGACCTGCAATACCGCTTGGACCTATGCAGGCGGGCATTACGTGTCATTGACGAGGTGGATATATACCACGAGGACTACAATGCTGATGATGCAATGGAGGAGGTAAAGGATATAGCGGATAAGGCATTGCGGCAGACCTACAAGGAAGAGGAAGATGCAACGTAGACCGAAAGCTGATCCGAAATTAATCTGGACGTCTGGAGAACTGATAATCGAGAACTCGTGTGGGACCATTGAACGCGACCTGTCGTTCGAGGAAAAGTCGATCGTGGAGGTGCCAGGCCGAGGTAACAAGGTCCGCAGAGTGCAGCGTCCATTATTCCGGGTAATTCAGGAACAGCCTCGCACAGTCGTGACGTTCCAGGGCTTTCTCGAACGAGTCAAACAAGTCTGCACATCGGAGGGCATTCCATTCACAGTGGAAGATAAACGCGAACCGTTCCCCGGTCCGAAACTCCGTCTGACTAAAGGCTTCCGGTATAGCCAGTACGGATTCCTGGCGACCGGCCTTCTCCAGAATAAATCTGGACTGTTCAAGGCCCCCACGAGATGGGGCAAAACTATCGAAATCATTAATACGATCCGTGCATTCCCTGGAATAAAGACCGTGGTGGCCATGCCAGGTGTTGACCTAATGGGCCAGCAGGTAGATGCAATACAGAAACAACTGCCCGAACGAGAAGTGAAAGGCTTATACTCCGGGTGCAGTAATCGAACCCAATCGGATGATGTCACAGTAGTATCATTCGACAGCATGGATAAAGTCGACTACGACTCCACACGATTAGTCCTAATCGACGAACCCCACGCCGCCGTCTCCCCGGAACGATTGGTGTCCATGTCCAAGTTCAAACATGCCCGCATATATGGCTTTGGCGCCACTCTGGAGGGTAGGTTCGATGGCCGGGATGACATCATAGTGGGATTGATTGGTCCAGTGTTGGTAGAACGTACGTTCCGTGAGGCAGTAGCCGAGAAGGCTATTTGTCCAATTGTCGTGTACGTTGTGAAGGTTAAATTCCGGGCATTCAAACCGTACAACAGACTCGGTGCCTACCGGCATTTGTTGTTGAAGAATAATGATGTAGCACGCATGGCGGCCTTTGTGTGTAATGAAGTCATTCCACCGGACTGGCAGACATTATTGTTTATCAGTGAGGCCAAGCAGGCCGACATGGTTGCCAAGTATGTGCAGAACAGTGAGATCGCCATTGCCGGCCGGATGAAGAAGTCAGTGCGGGATGCAACGTTCGATCGAATGGTGTCAGGAGACTTGAAGCGCTGTCTGGCCACAAATATATACGGGCAAGGCGTTACCTTCCCGGATTTGCGGTGCATGGTTAATTTGGCAGCGGGTGGGGGCTCAATCACAGGGGTGCAGAAGCCTGGACGTCTGGCTCAGATTAGACCGGGCAAGAAGGCTGGGTATGTGATCGAGTTCGTTTTTGAGTGTATTAGGGATAAATCGGCTGGCGGTGTTTGGGATGAGAACGGGGATCCGACTGAAGAAGAGACGCCATGGGGGTATTGGAGACTGGTGGAGGAGGATGGCAGGAAGAGACTCAAGGTCTATGAGGACCTCGGGTATGAAATCAAGTACGTGAATTCTCTCGACGAAATAAAATTGGAATAAACATGCTTAAAGTACAAGACGAAAATGACGGCCAGACTGTACCAACACTCTCGGACGTGAAGACACTGACAGTGGAGGAATTCATGGCCAAATTCCCGAACTCCACCTTGAATGAAGGTTGTCTGGAGGATGTGGCCTGCTCAAATTGTGGCAACCGGGAAATGTTCAGGGTATTTGTCGTACAAATTGCCTCGTTATGCGATTCAGGTGTGGAGGAATATGAGGGTGATGCCGAATACGATGACACAAACTCAACCCGCTGCCCGGACTGCGATGCCGACGGTCTAATGGGTGATTTCACGATCGACGGACTGGACGCCTATATCCGGTCTAAACAAGCACAAAACTAATGAACTATTATCAAAAACGCATTATCGAGATCACCGGCTGTAATCTGAAGGAGGCCGAGGACCTGGAAGACATTATGCGCCACACCCTATTCCAGGGCACCCTGGACGGCGTATATCCCGAACAATTCGAACAGGCCGCCCGGGATGCGAAGGATGTGCTGGCTTATATGCGGAATAATCCGGAGGAAATGATGACAGTATGATTGTTGAAAATTTCAAAGTTAATCGGTTCGGTGGCCACGAGTCTGTTGACTTTAATTGCGACAGCCCCGTGGTCGGTATCTTTGGTCCCAACGGCAGTGGTAAATCCACTTTGCTCGAAGGCTTGAAGTTTGCCATCACTGGGGAGACGGAGGCGAGTCAGGAGAATTACGTCAAGGACTTCAAGGGATCTGGCCGGGTAAATATTCGATTCCGTAAGAATGCCAAGGTCGGCGAGATCGAACGGAATATCGGCACCAAGAAGGACAGACATCTGGACTGGGATGGCCGGCATATCACCGCGGCCAAGGACGTAACGTCCACAATGGCTAATATCTTTGGCGCCGATAAGAAGGCTGTGGCCAATGCGGTATTTATCTCCCAGGGAAAAATGGCCGCAATGCTCTTTTGCGGCGAGGCGGCCCGGCGGGATGCATTCGTCGAATTGCTCAATCTGTCATTCTGTGCTGCCCGTGCGGACGTCCTGTGGCGCCGCATACAGAAGCTTCAGGCCACCATGGTCGATCTGACCCCGGCCCGAGATGCCGCCCAGACTCAACGGGAATCCGCTGCCGAAGTGTATTTGAGCAAGAAGAATGCATTGGAGCAAATGCACCCGTGGTCTGAGGAGCAGCAGTATTTGGTGACCACTCAGAAGATCCGCAATGAAATGCAGATCTACCAGAATCAGCTGAATCAGGCCGTAGCTGACCATCAAAGGAGAGAGTCCGAATTAAATGGCCTGTTGCAGAAATTCAATTGGGAGTCGGTGACGGCTTGCGAGGAATCGCTTAAAGCGTATCAGACTCAGTTCAAGGAGACTGATCAGCAATTGAAGCACAAGCAGAGCGTGTGGACAGAATTGTCCCATTACGACCGGGTTAATAAGGACATTTCGGACATCTACAAGGAGATGGCCGGGCTGCAAGCAAAGCGCTTCAACGCTGATAATACGAATGCCGGGCTCATGGAGTGGATGAAGCGCCGAGGCAGCGTGGAAGAGGACGAGAAGCAAGCATCCCGTAGAAAACAGGTCGAGCTTCAACTGGCCCAGGAATACAAGAACTCCAGTGCTCCCGGACTAAAGGAATTACCACTATTGGGTTTCAGTCAGGTGGATGTCACAGCTTATGACCAGCAGATTGAACGGCTGGCAGCTAGTCTGACATTGCATTCGAAGAATCTCCGGATCCAAAAGGAAATCGCCTCATGCCCAATGGAACAATTGGGTGATGGCACGGTGCGTTGTCCGAAATGCGATCTGACGATTACGGACGCAAATCGTTTGTCGGCCGGGGAACTGGCCGAGATGGACCGTCAAGAACGGGCCATGCTTCAGGAGAAGAATGACCTGGTCAAACTGCGCAATGAGAAGAATCAGGCATTGGAGAAGCATAACCAGGCCGTGGCCGTGCGGACCCGGATGAAGCAGGAATTGGACAAGCGCATACTGGCCTTGGAGACCGAACTGGGCAGTCTGCCATTCCTGAACCTGGATGTCCTGAAGGCCGAGCATGATAAAATCGATACGGTCATTACGGCATTGCGGGAAGCGGAGACTGCGGAGCAGGCGGCCCGCAGACGGTTATCCGCCAAGTTGAATGAACGTGGCGGTTATAAACTTGCGGCCGAATATATAACGCACCGGGATGACTATTGTGATGCGGTGATTCACGAGCTGGCCTGTCAGAAGGAGGCAGCGGCCAAGAAGATCCAGGAGACGATGTCTCAATTCCAATTACTCCATCAGACCACCCGGGAAATAGACCGGTTGGGTAAACTGGAGGGCACACTAGCCTTGGAAGTGCAGAATAGGATTCACCAACTGGATCAGCCTGAGACTGAGGAGTTGAAGGCATTACGTTTGGAGATTACGGACGACACAGTGGTGCAGGCCGAGGTGAATGCCCGGCATGCACAGTGGTTGGAATTGCGGGCACAGGTTCAGCAGTTGGAGGAGACTTACAACACGGCGAATGCAGCATTCCAGAATATTCTGGAGCGCATGCAGAAGGATGAGCAGAAGCGGGTATTGATTACTGAGCTGATCGAGCTGAAGGAATTGTTGAGTAATGACGGGTTGCCGCTGTCCTATTCGAGGCTGCAATTCGAAAAATTGGCTGAGATGACTCAGGCCAATTTGGCCAAGTTGAATGCGAACTTTGCGATCGAAGTGGATCGCAGTCGTGATCTGGCATTTACGTTTCGGAGATTAGACCGGGATTCCGGGGTAGTGTTGCCGATGACGAGTTTGTCTGGCGGTCAGAAAGTACGGCTTTGCGTGGCCTTCCTGATAGCGGTACAAAAACAATTGGTGCCGGATGTGGGACTATTAGTATTGGATGAACCAACCACCAGTGTCGATACTGAGGGACGTCAGGAGATAGCGGACTTCCTTTCCAATTTAGGAAGAGAACTACAGACTACTGAGATGCAAGTGTGGGTCTGTGATCACTCTGCTGAGGTCAAAGATAAGATTGACTGCAAGATCGAACTGGCCGCATAGTCATGTAAATTAACACACTATGAGACTAGTAACTTTTCTTGACGTGGAGACAAACGGTTTAGTTGACAAGCACAAACGGTGGGATGATCCGTGCCAGCCGAACATACTCTCGATCGGCGCCGTAACCTGGCTGGAGGACGGCTCCAAGGAGGTATACTCGCAATACAATATCATTCGCCCACAAGGCTTCACGATTGATAACGATTGTGAGGCCGTGCAGGTTAACGGGATCACCCAGGAAATAGCACAGGATTGCGGCATTCCGTATACCGCGGCCTTGCTGCCATTGGATCATATCTGTTACAGGTCTTGGCGCGTGGTGATTTATAATGCGGAGTTCGAGGCTTCTCTGTTCGAGATCGAACGGGTCCGGTTCAAAAAAGACCGGCATCCGTTTGGCCCGGATAAGACACGTTGTGCAATGCTCAAGATGGCCAGCATCATCCAAGAACCGAGCCCGTGGGCGCATGGCGAATACAGGTGGCCGAAATTCAACCAAGCCTACAACCACATTTTCGGTCAGGAGCCCGCCGAACATCATCATGCTTTGCACGACGCCCGCAATACGGCGTATTTGACGTTTGCGCTCCAGGACCAAGGGATGTGGAATTTGAATGAGTAATTATGAGTAAAAAGAAAATAATCAGGAAGAAAATCAAGACATGTGATTGTTGTCAGGGGACCGGGCAATTGGATGATAGTTTCTCACCACTGACACCACAGGAACAATTGGCGCAATTCGATCCGACCAAAGTTTGTCGTATATGCGGCGGCACCAAGCGCATTATGAAGCGGCAGCAGTTCGGACCAGCTCTATTCGAGCCGTGCCCGTTTTGCGCCAATGCCGCGCTCCTGGACAAGTGGCCACAAGCACAATTGAAATTGTGTAATCAGGTTGGCCGGGACGGCAGCTACCGTTGTGACAAAATCAACGGGCACGCATTGAATCACGCGTGTCAGAAATTGCCGGACAGTTGGAAAGCCGCCTGGCCCCGGTCTCCTTGGGACGAGTGCGACCCGGAGTCATTTACTGCGGAGCTTTGCACGTGCGGGCATGCTCAGACTGAGCACGAGAAACAAAATGGAGGGTTCACTAATTGTAAATGCGGGCCGCCAGATAATCGGTGTTATTGCCGGATGTTCACGCCGTCCGGGTACATTGACTCCAGCAAGGTGGTCAAAGCTGAGGAGCCGGCGAAGAAGAGTAAAGGGAAGAAATGAGTGACGCGGTGTTTAACGAATTATCGGAAGAAGAGAAGCAGAACTTCATGCGTTGTGAAGTGTGCGAAGAGTGGTTCTATCAAGGGAGTCTCGACGAGGTGGCCTTTCATTGTGGAGATCATCTCCCGGCCCCGGATATGCAATACGTGGGCAGTCAGCGCGTAGAATGATATGAGAATACAACATACCGAAATACGGGAGGTAGATTTGGACAAGGAGCGGAAGCGTATACGTCAGGCTTTTAAGAAGAAGCCCGCAGTGCTGGCCAGACAAATGGCCATATTTGATGCGTTCGCCGCAGGCAACTGGGACGCTTGTAAGAGATTGGCCAATGCACTGCCATACAATGATGATGACGAGTGCAGCGAGAAGGAATATATCGGGATGGACATCTGCAATATACTGCGTGATACGCGGGATGGCGGCGTCTGGGCAGTTGTAGTCCGGTAGGTTTTTCTCGTCCTAATCCCCCGGTTGTGGTAAAGAAGTGATATGAACATGATCGATAATGCAGAGGCTCCAGATGGCGTGGAACTGTACGATTGGGATAATTTCCCCAAGCATCGGCAGATGATATTCGATAAGGCCAAGGGCGCATTGGAGTCCCAGTTCCCTCAGACTTATGGAGGCGTCCGGGTAGAGCTGCATGATACTCATTACGTGGATCCCGAGGAGTATTCGATCGCCGAGCAGAAGTCTGCTCTGATGGGCAACAAGTTTCTGCATCGTCGGCTCCGTGGCACATTCAAATTGTTCGACGAGAAGAACAATATTCAGATTGATGAATTACCGAACACTACATTAATGCGGGTGCCATATCTTACGGAGCGTGGCACATTCATTTCGGGTGGAAACGAACTGACGCATATTGCCCAGAGCCGATTGCGTTCTGGCGTCTATACACGCCGCAAGGACACAGGTGAGGTCGAGGCGCACTTCAATTCCAAACGCGGGACAGGCCGGGCATTCCGTATTCATATGGATCCGGAGTCTGGTGTAATGAAATTGGATGTTGGCCAGTCCAGTTTGCGGCTCTATTCATTATTGAAGGACATCGGGGTGCCGGACGATAAGATTGAGAAGTCCTGGGGACCGGAGCTGCTGGCCAAGAATCGTGATGCCTACGACGCACGCGTATTCGACAAGGCATATCAGCGATTGGCTAAACGCCCGGATCCAGCCAAGACAAGAGACGAGAAGGCCAAGGAGATATTGGAGGCATTATCCGCCTCCAAGTTGGAACGGTCTGTATTGGAGCGGACTTTGCCCAATCGGTTGAACAAGCAGGCCGCGGTCGTATCAGATCCGCAGGCCCCGGCAGTGCAGCAGCAGGCCGATCAGCAGCAGGAACAGCAGGAGCAAGGACAAGATGGGTTTAATAAAGGCGATTACTTGCTCTTGGCCGATTTTTTGAACAAACAGTTCCACGCAGGTATTCCAATGGACGCGCCGGTATCGGAGATCGTCCAAGCATTAATAGAGGACTTGAAGAAGATCATGCCCGGTGTAACACCCGAGGGCCTGACATTCGCCTTGAGTCAGCACGCAAACAATTCTAACGATTATGACGAAGAAGAAACAAGTTAGTGAACCAAAGTTGAAGTTCTACCAAGTTGCAATTAAAGGGGTGGCGACTGTGGCAGCCAGAAGTGCAGAGGAGGCTACTGCGGTAGTGGAAGATTGGGTGACACAGGCCGGAATAGAGGAGAGTGAAGCACAGGAAGATGCCTATTTGTGTCTGGATGTGGACGGACGCGCTTCGGTTATGAATTATTCGGGGCCTATGCGCATTCGGGATTTAACAACAGCTTGCGGCGACACCATACTATTTCCAGAATGAAAAATCCAGTTTCCGGAGAGATCAAAGAACTCTCCCAATCCGACTTTTTAGCATTATTCGATCCGTCAGTTCAGCCCCGCATCGTAAAGAACTCCATGACGCCCGGTGTCGAGGCTGTAGTCTGCTTGGAGAATTTACAAATGGACAGCAGTCATTGTGGGGATAGAACGGCATTAATCGTGGGGCCGGGATGCACGTTCCAGTTGAAGCATCTGGAGGAGCAGTTCAGATTGGGCTCCAGCCCCAGCACTTTTCAATATCCAGTGTCAATATGGAGAGTAAATTTATGAAACCGAATACGAAGAAAATCAAATCAGAGATTGCACGACTCAAGAAATATAAGGAATTAGTCCCGCACCACACCCTGTTCGGAGACGATAACTGGAAAAGAATAGACGTAACATTGGATGTGCTGGAAAAGCGTATGGACCGGGACGACGCTTTGGACCACGTGGCCGTAGAGTATTGCGGCGATTGCGATGAGAACAGCGATCGTGATCTCTGTCATCGATCTGATCTGGAGCGTACAGCCGAAGACGCTGTCGATTGGCTTGAAGGCGAAACGGACGCAGCGCCATCGAAGGATTGGGAACCTCTGACCAAGAATAATAAATGAACCACGCGATCAACACAGTAAATGTAATCGAATTCTGGGATGATACGATTCAGACCCTGCATGCCTTTCCAGACACACCGCCCGGCAATAAGGCCGCTGAAGCCTGCTTTTTGCGGATAGCCGAGGAGAATAGAATGCCTCGGTCTATGGCCGAGGAGTGTGTGGAGAATGGTTATTGGGAAGCCGATGACTCTGATTACCAAGTGTTATTGGTCCATTCGGAGCGATGAACACAAACGAGCCACCCCGAAAGAATGGCAGATTCCGGGAAGTAATGCTGGAGTCTCCAGACTGGATGCTGAACCGGATGGCGGCCAACAGGGCCAGGTCGGTGCCAGTCATAACACCAATTGAAAATAATGAACACCGATCTGAATGCCTGGCAGGTCCTAATCCTTTGGTTGTGCACGATAGTGCTGTCCATGTTCGCCGGCTGGGCGGCTGGTCGAATCAAGCTGGATGACGAGGAGTTCGAAGACGGCTCTGGCATATAATTTGTTGCCTATGGCGGGTGTTGTCTTTTCTCAACACCCGGTGTAAGCTTTGGATATGTTTACTGAAAGCGACTTGAAGGCCGTGGCCACCCTGTGCCAGAAAATGGAGAAGCGAGCCTCCTGGGTCAATCCCATGAACTACAATGGCTACAACTACAATATGCCACCCGTGAAGTCTTGGGAACCACCGGCCCCTACGTTGGGTGATGCTGCTGGTCATATGTTCACAGGTCTGGGCAAGACATTGGGCACAACGGCTCAGACTTTATTCACTGGCAAGAATAATCCCGGTGTGTTGGAGAATTATTTGAATCACGGGATTAAGTTTTTGTCGCATCCGACTGACCCCCGGCGCTTCCAGGATTTGGTTTCGTTCAAGAATATTACGGCCCCATTCCAACGGGCTCGGCCCGAATTCGGCCAGGCATTCCGGGAGACTGGCGAACTGGGTGCGCAGGTCCTGCCCGAACTGGGCGAGCGGTATCACATTCTGAAGGGCATATTTAACGGGCCTGGTAATCATTTCTAACATGCCGAGCAAGCTTTCATTACTGGAAGAGCTGGAGGCTATATTCCTCAAGACTAGTGCCGCAGCTGCCCCGGTTGCTCCGGAGGAGTCTGACGATGTGCCAGCGGATGTGGACACCATACTGGCGGCGACTGAGAAGGTATTGGCTGTGAACCGCGGTCTGACAGACCCGGACGAACGGGACAGCATGGAATTCAGGAAGATTCACATGCCAGCCGATTTGATGGCAGAACGCATTAGTATGGATGCCGGGAAGGTTCGCCGTATTTTGATGCGCCGGGTGGCGAAGGCCAGGAGTTTGAAGCCTGTGGGGGTGGGGGCATTTGATCCGTATATTGAGGGATCGCTGTATGGTAATCCGCTGTGTCTTCCTCTTGAGGAGATGAACCCACTTCATTTGGTTGAGCAGGCTCGTCGTATTTCGGCTATGGGTGTCGGCGGGCTTTCAAGTGATGACTCCATCAGCACAGAAGCCCAAGCGCTCCATCCTTCGACATTTGGATTCTTGTCTGCGATCGAGGGTCCGGAATGCCATTCTGAGGATACTGAAGTATTCACCATGGCAGGCTGGAAATTTTGGCCCTCGGTTAAGCTATCGGATTATCTGGCTTGTCGTTCAGAGTCGGGTGATTTGTTTTTCGCACAACCTGAACGTTTAATTGCGGAGCTTTATAGTGGAGATATGGTGTGCGCAGATGCACGAATGTTCCATTTATGTGTTACTCCGAATCACATATTGCGTGTTGCTGATCATGATGTGTACAGTAAAACAGGTTCGAAGATATGGCGTGATATAAAAGCGGCAGACTTCGTGCAGTGTCGGGCGCTCAGATTCGACACGGGAAGTGGCCCGTGGTCCGGAGTGAGGTCGGACTACTTTCAACTCCCGGAAATAGACATGTTATCCAATAGTCAAAAATCATATGGGCCGATTGCTATAGATTTATGGGCTGAATTCATGGGATGGTATTTGTCAGAAGTTAATGCCTATATAGGTGTGAATAAAAAAACGGGCTTTAGCAATAACGTTACGTACATTTCTCAATCTGATAAAGTTAATCCAGATTGTTGTAAGGCTATAACCGAACTGCTTAATAAACTGCCTTTTAATTGGCATTATTCTACCACCAATTGCAGTTTTGCTTTGCCGGGAAAGCAGTTGACTATTTATTTAAAGCAATTCGGATTCGCTTTGGATAAATATATTCCTGACTATTTATTGACTGCGCCGAGTTCTGCCAGAGCCAAGTTGTTCAACGCGCTTCTGTTGGGTGATGGGCGTATGAATAAGAAGCATACTAATTTTACGAGTGGTAGTAAGCGTTTAGCTGAAGATTTCGAGCGACTGGCAATCAGCTTAGGTTACACTACGAACTTTCGTAAATATTTTGATAGCCGAGAGCGTGTTAAGGCGTGGAGCTATGAAGTCAGTATTCTCAAATTGAGGGAGAGAGTCGTAGCCAGAAAACCAATGACTGGCATCGGCGGTGTATTTACTACGATGCCGTACACTGGTAGAGTCTACTGCGCCGCAGTCCCCGGATCTATGTTGCTGACTCGCCGTGGGGCGTCTTCTGGTATTTGGTCTGGAAATTCGAATCGCATTGGTGTTGACACTCGACTGGCGATCGGAGCCCGCATCGGCTCTGACGGTCGTGTATACAAGAAAATGAAGCACGTTCCGTCCGGAAAAGATAAGTGGGTGTCTGCTGGGGATCTTCATAATTCAGTGGTCGGTCTTCCCGACTAACCCGGTGCCAGTCTGGCGCCATTTTCAAACAGTATGAATCGAATAACATTATTGCGTACTGGCTTCGTCGATTTGGAGCCAGACTACTCGCCTTTCAGTAAAATCGAATTAGACACATTTGGCTGGAGAATTTTTGACGATTTCGAGCAGGCATATTCCAACGGGCTGTCGGCCCAGGATATGCAATTATCGGACGCCGACTTCCTCAAAAAGGTGCACGAGTCGTCTGGCGATCCTCAAGTCTGCGACATGATCACCTGGGCTATAAATCATGGCATCTACATCGGCGACCAATGGTATGAAGCCGAATGGGTTCAAAAGGTATTACCGGAGGAGGAACCCAATGAGTCCTGAAGCCATAGTCCTGCTTCGGCTGGTATTCAAACACTTAGGCCCCGGTCGTTCATTGGCCTGGCGCTGCCCAGTTGAAGGTATTTGTCGAAAAGTAACGACGTTTGGTAAGCACGCTGAGGAGGGAGATAATCCGGATAATGCGATATTCGCGAATGGCAAATACGTATCTCTTTATAATGTGGAGCTGAAGGACTTTGTCATCATCTCCGAACTGGAAAATTCTATCTAACATGAATCAACTTTACGAATTACAGAAACAGATCGACCAGGCCGATGACCTCTATTACACAGAAGGCAAGAGCATCGTAGCCGACTCTCTATACGACTCCTGGAAATTAGAACTGGAGAAATTGGCCCCCAACGACATCCGACTCACACGGGTAGGCGCCAAGGTCCGCGAGACCGTATTACAGAAGCGGAAACACCAGATCCCGATGGGCTCCCAGTTCAAGGCCATGAACGAAGCGGAATTCCGTAAATGGGTCGCCACAGTCGGACAAGACCTGGAATTCCACATCAGCCACAAAATGGACGGGGCCTCCGGCTCATTCGAATATCAAGACGGGCGTCTGGTATCCGCCATCACCCGGGGCGATGGCTTTGAAGGCGAGGACATTACGGCTAATGCCATATACTTCCAGGGCTTGCCGAAGATCGCCAAACGACATGGTGTTCAACCGTTCACAGGCTTTATTCGTGGTGAGATTGTATTACGGAAAGACGACTGGAAGCAGGTGGATCCGGATCAGACGTCCAATCCCCGGAACCTGGCAGTCGGCATATCACGGCGTAAGGATGGCACGGACAGCAAGCGGCTGACGGTCTATGCGTTTGGCGCATATGATTCGCAAGGCCGGCCGATCGCCAAGACTGAGGAAGAGGTGTCCATGCAAACGCGGGCTATGGGCTTTAACGTAGCGCCCTATGTGGTAAAGCAGGTCGATATGGCCTGGCAATGGTTTAATCGGGTTGTGGAGATCCGGCCGGAATTGACCTACTGGGCGGATGGTGTGGTCGTGAAGATCGACGATATTGCCACACAGCGGAGTTTCGGCATAACGGATAATCGACCAAAAGGCCAGATAGCTGTGAAGTTCGAGGCCGAAGGGGCTAATACCACAATCCGCGCAGTCGAACTGTCCGTCGGGCATACCGGCGCAATTATTCCGACCGCGGTATTCGATCCTGTGCAGATCGGCGGGACCACAGTCTCCCGGGCCACGCTGTGCAATTGGGATAATATCCAAGCATTGAATGTGGGCATTGGGGACAAGGTGACGGTAGTAAAATCCGGAGACATCATTCCCATGGTTACGGAAGTTATCACGAAGGTGGCTTCTGGTATTGTGCCCGAGCCATCCGAATGCCCCGAATGTGGCGGCCCAGTGGCCCGCCAGACCAATACTGGTGGCGACGACACCAGTGCAATCTATTGCACCAACACCGTTTGCCCCGGTCGTGTTTACGGTAAAATCGAACGGTTCGTAAAGTCGTTGAATATTCTAGGCGGCGGCGAGAGTCTTCTCCGGGCTTTGATCGCCGAGGGCATTAAGGATGCAGCGGACTTGTTTGTATTAAACCGGACATTGGTGGCCAATTTGAAGATGAACGGTAAAACGCGTGTAGGGGAGAAGCGGGCTGATGCGTTCCTGGCCGAGATCGACAAAGTGAGTAAATTGACACTCAGCGAGTTTCTGGGGTCTCTTGGTATTGCCGGCCTCGGAAAGCGCCGTGTAGCCTTAATCCAGGAAGCCACAGGCGGCGCTATGGATACGTTACAGAGTTGGAATTCAGGTAAATTGACGGCATTGGCTGAGACCGCAGGAATCCCGGGAATAGCGTCCAGGATTCAGAAGGACATTTGGGCTAATACCGAATTGATCAATAAATTCCTGGCAAATGGTGTGGAGATCGTAGCAGACGAGAAGGCTGCGCCTGTAAAGGCTGGGGCCTATACGATTTGCATTACGGGGAGCTTGTCGAAGCCGAAGGCGTATTTCTGGGATTTGATTGCCAAGGCTGGGCATGTGGCGACTGATGACTTCAGCAAGGCGGTGACGCATGTGGTGGCTGAGGATACAAACGGGGATTCCAGCAAACTCAAGAAAGCCCGGAAAGCCGGCATACCTATTTGGTGTGAAGCTGATTTGTTGAAGGCATTGGAGCAATGAATAATATTTACACTCAAGTTGTGAAGGCCGCACTAGAAGCATGCGGCAGTAGAGCAGAGACGGTTGCAGGACAGGCTAAAACGCTCAAGTTACATCCAGGATGCATTGCTCGGGCGAGATTGGCTATTGAAATAAAGGCGAATAAAAGGCCATATCAACGATTATTCTTAGATCGTATGGAAGTCGGGGGCTTTGTTGTGTTAGAACAGTATTGTCGCCGTGTTGAGGGTTATAAATTCTTTTCACGTTTCGATCAAGGCGCCCAAGTTAGGGCATCAGAATCAATTGGAAAATGCGGTCAGCGTTCAAATTACGGAATGGGATCGGCTCGTATCCATGGCAAGGCGCACCAGGCCCGGTGGGAGAGAATTCAGTATAAAGGCACATGGAGTGGCAAGCCTGGCCAGATGCTCTACCAGGACTATCAGTCTTGTGTTGGCATCAGTCGAAGTGGCCGCAGCGTTGTGGTAATAAGGGAGTGTAAGCTCATTCGTCGTATCATTGCGCCGTCCGGTCTATTATTCCGTTGGGACGAAAATGGCATATTCCTTCAGCGCCAAACTGATAAGATGGATTACCACCTGGAATCTGAAGACTGGCTTGCCAAGGATTTTGCCACACGTGTACGCAAAGCAATGGCTGCTAATTTCTTAAAGCGACAGCAGGCCCGCAAGGTGGAACGCGAGGCCAAACGGTATTCGGCGATATACGCAAGGGAAATAGGCTCAACCCGGGTGACGCTAGAGGATTCCCACAGGTCCGGAAACTGTGTCGAAGGCACACTTCGATATGCGGAGAACAGGCTCCACATACCCCGGGATGTGATAATACATAATGGTTATCTGTTCAGTGTACCGGCGTCTCACCTGTTGAAGGTTAACGGGTCTCCAAGGGTAGAGGCGGCTGTGACGGCGGCTTGGCAGAGAGAAACGACCGTCAGCATATAATCCAGGCAGCATAAAATCTGCTGGACTTCTGGGCTGCGAAAGGGTTCTTTGGAAGTATTGTGTTACTTGACGTGTCGGTCAAACTGAGCAAACCATTTCTTGGTTCGCTTTCGCCGGATCATCGCGGAATTCGCAGATTCCGGATGGACGGCGACTTGGTCGCGGTGAACGCAGATTATTGGAGGGAGCAACTACGCATCGCAGCAATGCAGCTGCACTATCCAATTAACGCGGATACTTTATTCCCACCGCCCGGTATGCGTCCGGCCAGTGTGCATTTATTCAGGAGAATTTATTCCAAGCGACGAGTCGAATTATTCGAATCGTTCCGGGCCGGGACGGTATTGACTTTTGACTTCATGGTTAGGGAGGATTTGCCCAAGTGCCCGGATGTGGCTCAATTCAAGAACATGTTTCAGTTCGTGGGTGAGTATTTGGGCTTGTCGCAATTTGGATCCAAATTTGGATTTGGACGTTTCGAACTTTTATCGGTCCAGTTAAAACAGTATGGATCAGACAGACAAACAGAATCAGCAGACAGTATTCATCGACAGTGACGCAAAAACATACAGGGATAGCCAGCGGTTGTGGATAACGACTTTCAACCATTGCTTCGGAGTCACAAAGAGGATAGCAGAATTAATCGACCTGCCGGAGCCTGACATCGGGGAAATAGGCACCCTCGAACAATACGAACAGTATTGGGCATATCACGATCAATTCGGAAAGTCCCCACTCAGCAAGAATACCTGGTTCACGCCAGGCACCCCAGAAGGCGTCTGCAAAGCACTAGATCGTGCTCGTGTAGAAGGACTTCGCATTCGGGTATGGCTGGGAGATCAAGAGACTGGGGAAGATTGGCTAATTGCCGAGGACAGTATCGGATATGTTGGCCGCAAGGATGCAGACGAGGTATTCAGGCGACCATTGTTCCTTCGTTCTCGATTGAGCAAGAAAGGTCCTGAATTACGGACACAGGAAATCATCCGTATTATGGCCATCAAGGATAAGAAGGAGTTGTATCGTCATCCACAATACCACATGCCCAAATTGACTCCGGGCAAGGATGACTTGAAGGGTGCAGCTTTCTTCTACAAGGATGAAGGCGGCGAGATTGTGACACGGTTCCCGACGGCTACGGCTCGTGGGAATTGGTGTGAATTCATGTTAGGAAACCGTTTTAGACTGAAATAGTATGGCTGAGAAAAAACAAAAACAAAAAGAAGACACAAAGAATCAATTCCAAGTGATCCGGTCGGCGGGCGTGCCTCTCTGCGGCATTGAGACCGCAGACCCAGCGGCCACCATCAAAGGCATTGAGAAAATGTTGGGCGAAAAATACAAGGAGACTCCAATCATGGTCTGGGACGTCGCTCTGGCCTTGCGGGGCCTGAACAAGACGGGCCAGTTATTGGTCTCCGACGTGGCACCTAGTGGTCCGGCCGATACGGCGAATCCCATGGAATGCTTGTCGAAAATATACGAGAAGATTACGGAGGCCATTAAGGCGGATTCGTCCGAGAGCCCATCGGAATGGCGGTATACTATTCTGTTCATCCACAACATCCACCGGATCATAACGGCTGACGGCATCAGCCAGGCCATCTGGAATCTGCGTGATTGTTTCAAGGCATTGGGCTGCACACTCGTGCTGCTCGGGCCATCGGTCACATTGCCTGTCGAACTGAAGCACGATGTCGTCGTGATCTCCGACCCATTACCCGGTGCTGCTGAATTATGGAATGTAGCAGAGAGCGTGGTCACCGATGCCGATCTGGACATCAAGATTGTGCCCACTGAGATGCGTGGCAAGGTCTGTGATATTCTGCTGGGCCTGTCAGCCTTTGCGGCCGAGCAAGTGGTGGCCATGAGTCTGAGCAAGCAGGGGATCAATGAGGAGACATTGTGGCAGCGTAAACGGAGAATGATTGAGCAGACTCCGGGCTTGCAGGTGTGGAAGGGTGGGGAAACATTCGAGATGCTTGGTGGCCTGGAGAATCTGAAGTCCTTCCTCAGCGGATTGTTGAAAGGGACCAAGACACCGATTCGTGCCATCCTTTTTATCGACGAACTCGAAAAAGCGATGGGCGGTGTGGCTGGAGACTTGTCGGGGACCAGCCAGGATCAATTGGGTGTTATGCTGCGTGTCATGCAGGATAACGATCTGCCAGGGATCATTCTGATCGGCGGACCAGGAACCGGTAAATCTGCCATAGCCAAGGCCGCCGGCAGTATTGCGGATATTCCAGTGGTGGCCTGTGACTTGGGCGCCATGAAGGGCGGATTGGTAGGCGAGTCTGAAGCCAAGATTCGTTCGGCCATGGATGTCTTCTTGGCCATCTGTGCAGGTAAAGGACTGGTGATCGCGACTTGTAATAAGCTGGCAGCGTTGCCACCGGAGTTGAAGCGTCGATTCTCGTTGGGCACATTCTATGTCGATCTTCCCGGCGCCAAGGAGCAGAAGAAGATTTGGGAGATCTGGCTCAAACGTTACGACCTGTCGGGTGATATTCCTGATTGCGCTGGTTGGACTGGCGCAGAGATCCGGGCTTGCTGCGATGTAGCCTTCAGGACTGGAATGACTTTGGATGAGGCATCCAAGTTTATTGTGCCTGTATCCAAGTCATCAGCTGATTCGATCAAGCTGTTGCGGGAATTGGCAAACGGCAAGTTCATTGATGCGCATCGGCCGGGCATGTATGACATGAACCGTTCGGAGGGCGAGGCCAAGGCGGCTGGTCGGAGAATTGAATTACAGAACTAATATGCCATGTTACACAGTACAAACGACGTCGGTTGATCTGGGCAATGTGGACCACAAGCTTCTGATGCTGGCCATGGCCGAACTGAAGCTTAATCCCCGGCAGCAGGGAGATACCATTTATTTTCAGAATGGTGTGTATTCGATCTCGACCAAGCAATTGGACTTACGGGGTGCGAATGCGGAAGAACGGGCTGCGGAGATGAAGCGGGCCTATTCCGGGGAGGTAGTGAAGGCTACGGCCAGGAAGTATAACTGGCAGGTGAAGAAGACCGCGGCCAACAAGTATCAAGTATTGAAAAGGAGTTTTTAACATGGATAATTCCAACTATACATTCACGTGTCCGGTCTGTGGATTTTCCAAGGTGGTCAGCGTTAGAGACGGTAAAGTAAATGCCAAGGAGTTCACAGTGGACGAAATAATTTACGACACTGTAATCGACGTAGTAGATGGAGACGCAGAGGTGGAAGACATGATTGTCAGCTACTCCTGCCCCGGTTGTTCGGTGATGTTCTCTGACTGGCGAAAATTCTCAAAAACGAAAGGGTTAAATGCCTAACGACAAAATGGACATTACCATCCTGGACGATGGGACTATCAAGATCGAGACCGACAAGATCTCGGCTCCCAACCATGTAAACGCCGGGGCCTTTGTGGCCGAAGCGGCAAGACTGGCTGGCGGCAAAACGGAAAAGAAAATGAAGCACTCTCACGGGTTGCAGCACGAACATGAGCACGAACACGAGCATGAAGGGCATTAAACCGGAACGCATTATTTGCAGTGTAGTGCTGGACTTCATGGGAGCAGGCGACCTGACACCGGAAGAAGAATTCGAACAGTTGAAGAAGGACATAGGCGAGGTGCTCGCCAATCCGGTCGATTACACCGACGCCAAAATGGTCCATCGAATTAAGGAGGGCAGTCGCCTGGTCATATTTGACTTCGGCGGCTTGATGCCCGGGACCAACTTAATGGAGGACCAATCACGGCAGGTCATTACATGGGCGTCGGAGCATCCGAATGCACTCGTGCTTGTCATCTCGACGTTCACGTTCAGTAACTTCATTCAGCCGGAAATGGAGAGTCTGGGTATGACCACAGAGAGCACGCCGAATATCAAGCAGTGGAATCAATTCGATGCACTCCCGGAATGGCCGGGGTTCGCGTCAAAGCCAGACCTATGATAGTATCGCCTACATCGCTGGATCGTGTATTCTTTGTACCCGATCCGAAATTCTTTGATTACTTGGAGGCGATTTGTCCGGCCAAGAACATCGTGGATATAGGTGCCGGCCAGGGATTGGTGTCCAAGCTACTGGCGAATAAGGGCTTTAAGGTATTGGCCGTGGACATTATTCCACCGGAGGATACGTATTACGAAGTCGTCGCAATGGACATAATGGACATGTATATTCCCAAGAATGCGTTGCCCATACTATGCAGACCTTGTCACGGCGATTTCCCCGGTGACGTGGTTGTCCATGCTTTGGAAAATGGAGTGCCGAAGATTCTATACGTTGGTCTGACAAGGAATATTGAACGGGATTTATCCGGATTGATGGGTATTTACAAAATGGAAATAGCTCCATTTTTCGTAGGGAAAGATGAAGAAATTGCAGTGTTGATATCAAAACAGAACAAATAATTATGGCCACAAAAACAGTTGATCTTAATCGGTTGAAAGGCGCAGTTGGTTTCAAATTGGCAGTCCATTGCTGGTGCAATCGGGCCAAAGCAGATGTATCACGAGTCGAAACGGACGCCGACAAAACGCGTCTGTCCCTCTCCAAACTCCTCGTAAATTCCGAAGAATACGACGCCATCTGCGAGTATTCCGGCGCCCTCCGCAAATGGGTTCGTCTGCGCACTATGCCATCCTATTTTGCGGATGGCGTGTATCTGGTCAAGGTCGATGCCTACCAGGAGATTAGCGAGAAGATGCGGGCAGCCCGGGCCGAATACATGGAGCTGGTGGAGAAGTTCGTGGCGGTCTATCCGACCAAGGTGAATGAGGCCAGGGAGACGCTCAAGGATCAATTCCGGGCGGACGACTATCCGGACGCTTCGGAACTGCGGGCTGAGTTTTCCATAGAGGACTTCTGGGTTTCCTTCGCCGCCCCGGACAATCTGCCCTCGGAATTCAAGAAGGCCGAAGCCGACAAGCTCGAACGTCGTATGGCGGATGCCGCAGACTGTATTACACAGGCATTGCGGGAGGGGTTCTTGAAGCTGGTGACCAAGGCGTCCGAGACAATGGTCCCGGTGCCCGGCGAGAAGCCGAAGAAATTCTTCGACTCGGCCGTGGGGAATATTGTGCAGTTCATCGACACGTTCCAGCAGCGGAATCTGACAAACGATCTGGAGCTGGAGAAGCTGATCGTCCAGGCCAAGCAGATTATTGACGCGCCGGAGATGAAGGACGTGCGCAAGGATATGAACGTCCGGGCGAGCATTGGAACCAAGTTCCAGGAGCTGGCCAATGCCATGGACGGCATGGTCGAGGTCAAGAAAAAGAGAATGATGACCCTGACGGAATAATTGGTTGCCTTTTCGTAGCCCGGTGATAAATTGGAGGCTATGAAGAAAAACTCCTTTGGACTGTGGCGCAACCACAGTTCACTCGTTTCGTATAACCTGACTGTTGTAGTCGGGACCTCTGCGGTTCCTACTGCGGTCACCGTTCAAGCGTTGGATGTTAATGGTAATACTTTGGCCGAGCAGTCGAACCTGAAGGTTCGTCTGACGACTGGTGTTTTGCCCTACGTCGATTCTACGAACGGCGCAATCACCGTCGCTACCGGCACTGTCCTGGTGGAAGACGAGCATACTACGGTCGCCGCCGGCATTACTGCCGGGTGTCGAGTCGTCCTGCAAAGTGACGCCAATGGCAAGTGGTCCTTCACTGTCGCGAACGCCACTGTCGCTCAGTTGATGGGCCTCATTCTGGGGCCATGTTACGGCTGTGCCCGTGCGGGATTCCATAAGGTCTATACGTCTGTGGCGATTGGCGCTGGTGCTGCTACGATCGGCGTGGCGACCGGTGGTGTGGCCGCGGTGACGTTCAAGCACGCGACTTAATAGGTAACACGAATACGCAATGGTCCACGAGATTGAATGCTCATTGGACGAGGACCTGATACCGGTAAATGGTAAGAAGGTGCCGGGCATCATGGTGACTTGCGGTTTGTGCGAAAAATGTGTCTGTATGGCGGGGGCCAATACCCCCGCCAATGTCGACATACTATTGCGTCGTTTACACAGAGAATGCCCAGAGAAACTTCCGAATCGTTATGTCATCGTTGACGACTAGACCACTCCTCCCGGCCTCTAAACAAGCGGCCGTCCGTATCATGGAACAGATCTATTCGGAAGACCGCTCCAAATGGCCTTATGGTCTCAACCCGGACGGTTTCAATGGTGGGCTTTATTTAATCCGGGAGAAGCAGGCCAGTTTGCCTGTTGGGTTTGCAGGGTTTCAAATTAGGAATGAATTGGCCGGTTCATCGCCAATTAAAGTCGGGTACTATTCGATCGGTATTTTACCGGCTTATCGGCGTCAGGGTTTAGGCAAGGCCGCGGTCGCCCAGTTGTTGGCCAAGAAAGCGTCTACGGTTGACGTAGTGCGGGCTTTGATCGTCGAGGGCAATACACCCTCGTTGAGGTTGGCGTCCGCTCTGGATGTGCCAGTGCTGCTCAAGAAGATGGCTTCCTGGATTACTGGCGGTCGATTTTGAGTTTGTGATCGTGTTGGTGGTTTGATAGTCTTCCGTTATGAGTTTCTGGAAAGCAATGCCTTACATGGCCGGCGGAATTGGAATAGGCGCCCTTGAGAACAAACTGGTAGGAAGCAATCTTCCGCCGGCGCTCAAGAATGTGAATCTGGGCATTGGGGCAACGACAGGTGCTTTATTCTCCATGCCATCCCCAGAGGCCAAAATGCTGGCACTCAGCAGTCTTCCCATCAAGGAAAGCTTGCTGTTCGGTATCGGCGGCCTGGACAAGTTCCGACAGTCCCAGCAAGATCTCACGAATACCAATCTCAATACCGCGAAGACGAATCAGTCTGCGGCCCAATTGAATTTACGCAATGTGGGATCGAATCGTGCAGTCCAATTGGCCTTCCTGATCCCGGCCCTCGTTGGTGCAGGTGCCCTGGGCTATGAAGCCTACGATAAATTCAAGAAGACACACAAGCCAGAATCGAAGTTCAAGAATATGGCGGAAAGCGGGACCAAGACGCGTAGTCAGAAATTGAAGCTGGAGATGCCCATGTCCGCTCTACCCCCGGACTTCGCGTCGGCTATGCTTGGCGCCCAGGCTCGCTCACATATGGTGGTTAAGGAAAAAGACGAGGATTCTGCGGGTAATATTGTGCGTCCACAATTCCGCAAGAAAGCGGACGTCGGCTCCACATTGCAGAATGCAGGACAGATCGCATTGGATTTCACCGGGGTGCCGAACCTGCTCCGAGGCGCTAAAGACATCATGCACGGATACGGTTCGTTGAATGATTCGGATTATGGCAATACGGCCCGATACATGGGTGCTGGATTGGGTAATCTGGCGATCGGTACGGCCGCGGCCCGCTGGGGTGCGTATCCCATTGCCCGGTTGATTGGTAAAGCACGTTTGCAGGGTGTAATACGGAGTGCGCTGAAGGGCGAGTCGAAGCAGCTGACTGATTTTCCGGCATCTGCGAAGTATTTGTATAGGCATGGGTTCTTGCATGATGCGGATATTAAACCGCGGTTCAGCTACATTGATACGCATTTGCCGTCCATGGATCCTCGTTACAATGTGCCGCAGGCTACAGGTCGTATGCTGGCGCCGTCCGCATTTGATTCTTCCCGCTATGCTTGGAATAATCCAACAACCAAGAGCACCATATTCAACAAGCTGTTCACTGCCCCCGGTGCCGCCTCTGGTCCTCGCTCATTACTCGATACGATGGGTTTGGGTGCCAGCTATATGGGCAATCGCGCTGTGAATGCAGGATACGGTGTGCGCCAATTGGCCAGACGGTATCCGAATGCGGCCTTGACGGTAATGGGTTCGCCATTCGCGAATAGGGGGACCATACAGGATGAGGACCAGGCTGCACGGCAGAAGGCCCTCTGGGATAAATATCTACCGCAGTCGGGCAATACAGGGCCAATGGGCATGCCTGTGAGTTCGATTGCCAATTCAGTAATTCGTGCCATGTCTGGCACCTCCGAGCCTATCGCCCGGCAATTGTCGGGGATGTAATTCCGGCTTGGGGTCTACAGGTTTAATTTTTCACAATTATGCGAAGACGCTTTGTTGCAGTGTTTGAATTTGAGGAGGCCCCCATGGCCTACGACGATCAGGACTTTAAACGGGATATGCAGAGTGACATGGACTTGTTGCTCAACGACTATGCCGGCGTAATCGCCAAGGTCGAACAAATCCCTCCCAACGAGACCCATGACTAAAATATCCGATTACCAATTACGTCAGATGGTCTGCTCCTTGAGCGGCCAAAACATTGAAGAATACGATCGAATCGAAGGCGCCTCGAACTTCATCGATCAACTAAGGACAGAAGGGACTTTATGGCTGCCGTCCAATCTGCACATTTATCTGGTGCCGGAACGCACGGCTATTTTTGCGGCGATTACGAAACCGAAGTCATGGCTAATGCAGTTGTTGGAGGATCGTCCGGAAGATGTGGCCTTGGTGGCCGATTCGATCAAGACCGGAGCGGATGCAATATATTTTGTGTCATTAATTGAGTCGCGTCAGGAGACTGACTTCGTTACAGCTTGGAGACCGGTGGATTGTCTGGCCTACATGAATCCCCGGCATGTGGATCTGTCGGTGCGGCCATTGAGTCGCGGCCGGCATGTGTTGGTGGCAGCAGTATCGAGTTTTATTCGATCCTCTGATGTATATGAAAATTAACGAATGTCTACAGGAAATATTAAAATATGGTGGCGGGAAGATCCCGAATTAAGTCTGGAGATTGGCCGCTCCAAATTCGAGGTCCATGATACGGGTATCAGCGTGGACAAATTCGACACAGAACCCCCGGAAGTCTTTGGCGAGATATACCGCATGTTTGGCGAGTCAGAGTTTGTAGCTAAATTTGCTGGAGGCTCCAGGGCTAAACTGGAGGTCGGTGATGTAATCGAAGCGGGCCAAGTCTTTGATACACCTCGGATTGGAATGCTGATTGATTTTCCGCATCTCCATCAGCTGATGCAGAAGACACCATTGGTCTTCGTGAAGATCGATGAGAAGATGGCCATTGCGGACGTCTGGATGGCAAACTTTAAACCATTGCGAATTGATGAGTGAATCATACAAATTGAAAGTAATCCACGAGTGCCTGCCCGAATTGCGTAATACGCTGGAAGACCTGGTATCGGCCATTGAGGACGTAGACGGCCCGAACCGCTCGGACGATGCGGCGAAGGAAATTATGTGGGCTGTAGACCTCGCCTATCCCGGATTGAAGTCGACATTGGAACGACTAAAGGCTATGGAAGGTAAACCATGAATGTCAGATACAAGAAGACGAAGACGATAGGATTCTCCGGGCAGTTCAACATGTCGACCTGCGGGGAAGTTTTAGTTTATGGCGAATGGGGTAGTGACAGCTCTTACATCAAGGATTTGGACGTGGAGATTGATGGCCAGTGGGTGGATATGAATGAAGCTTTTACGAAGCGGCTGATTATTCCGGATGACCACAATGTGTATTTTGCACCTCCAGTAAACGATGAATGCCGAGAACGAGGATATAATCCCTAGACCGTCGGACTTTACTTTTTGGGCGAGGTCTGTTGGCATTATGCGTGTATTCTGGTGCGGAATGAAGGCCGGAGATCCGGTAGGCACGACGCCCGATGTTGCCGATCGGTTACCGGACAATAGAGCGCTGGTCTATCACGATACTTTAAAATGGGTTTGGTGTTCGGCGGGCATGGTGCTGTTGTTGAAGGATTATCTGAAGAATCAGCCAACGGACCATTATTGGGCTTTAGCGGTGCCATCCGTGACGGGCGTGGGCTGGATTGAGTATTTGGAGACTGTGGATTCGCCGGCCGATGGCTCGTCGCCATATCGCTTTGAGAGTGAAGGCGAACTGCGCTATTACGCTGAGAAGCAAAAACTTGACACGAAAAAATATCAAATAGCAGAATTCAAACCATGGAACTGGAAACCTCAGACCCCGGGATTTTAGTCGAGAATGTAGGCCGGGCACGAACTGCACGGGAGATCAACAGACCACAGTATCAGACGGCAGTGCCAAAACTGTTTCAGACAATTAAGAAGCTGGGCTTTGAAGGCTTGCGCCCCGGTCAGGACAAAGCAATCTTCAACCTGCTGATGGGCAAAGACACCTTGTGCTTTCTGCCTACTGGCGCCGGCAAATCACTCATTTATATTCTCCCGACATTGTGTCTGGACTTTAAGTGCTTGATTTTTAGTCCGCTGGTCTCGTTGATGAAGGATCAGGTGGAGAGCCTATGGCGGATGAATTTATCGGCGGCACAAATATCCGGCGGGCAGACCAAGACCGAGAATGACATGGCCTTGCGGGCCTGGGAGGCCGGAGAATTACAGTTTATGCTGGTGGCCCCCGAGCGTATGGCATCTGAAGACTTTATGACAGCTATACAGCGTCAGAAGCCAAATTTAGTTACGCTAGACGAAGCGCACTGCTTGTCTCAGTGGGGCGACAGTTTCCGGCCGGCCTACACCCGAGTGGGCGAATTCATCGACATGGTCAATCCGGAATTGGTGCTGGCCCTCACAGCCACAGCCACCACCGCCGTCGAGGCCGATATTCGCCGGGTCCTACGTATCCCGGACGCGCACAAAGTCGTCTATTATCCAGCTCGTAAGAATTTGATTCTGTCTAGCCGTCCATTGGAATCAACCTACGACGTGCTGGCCACGGTGAATTCAATTGCGGGTCCAGTCATTGTTTACTGCCCCACAAAGAAATTGTGCGAGGAAATGTTCAATGAGTTTGGGAGCCGGATCGACGGCGACTCATTGGTGTATCACGGTGGTTTGGATGATGGGGCCAGGACTACGCATCAAGAATTGTTCATGGCTAATGAGATCCGGGTTATGTTCGCCACCAATGCATTTGGCCTGGGTGTAAACAAACCGGATATTCGTGGTGTAATACACTGTGGATTCTCCAAATCTGTGGACACGTATGCACAGGAGGCCGGCCGAGCGGGTCGTGATGGTGGGGTATCTCAGTGTGTGCTGCTTCATGACAAGACGTCTTATGATACGCAGATGTATTTGATCGACATGAATTATCCGAATCAGAATCTGATCGAACGGGTAATGGATTGTCTGAATGCCTGTTCGGATGCAGACGGCATGGTCGCTATGACTGGCGCAGAGATTGCAGAGTATATGGGAGAACGGCGCCGGTCTGGGCAGGTCGCCTCAACCTTGAGTATTCTGGCACGCTTTGGTGTGGTGGAAAGGTCAAAGGACGAGGAGCCTATCACCCGGGTGAGGCCGCTGAAGGATAATCCGGATAAGGCTATGCAGTCGT
>Ga0265338_10002665_pt1 | contig 26255 bp, 19 predicted proteins | sample 42126metaG_FD_193579 | JGI IMG/M metagenome (GOLD analysis project Ga0265338, IMG submission 193579) | Rhizosphere microbial communities from Carex aquatilis grown in University of Washington, Seatle, WA, United States - 4-21-26 metaG | ecosystem: Host-associated > Plants > Roots > Rhizosphere...
GTCGCCGCTGACATCGACCGCGCCGCCGCTGATAACGGCGCCGGAGACGGTCCCGCCGGCGGAGACGTTGGCGCCGGCGCCTGCATAAACGGTGGCGTTGACGTTGCCTCTGGCCGAGAGCCGCGCATGGCCGCGAGTGACAACCAGGCCGGTAATGTTGCCCGCGGTGACGAAGGTCGAACCGGCGCCGAGATTGATGATGCCGGAACCGGCGCTGTTGACATCATATTTGGCATTGATAGTCAGCTCGCCACCGATGTCGCTGCCGTTGTAGGGAATCAAGATGATGCCACCGGCTCCGGCCTGGACGTTGCCGCGAGGAGCGTTGAGTGTGATGTTGCCGGCCCAGGCGGGCGAACCGGGAACGGTCGTCGCCAGGATGCCGCTGCCCGGAATAGTCGCGGGAATGGCGACGAGATTGCCCCACGGATCCAAGTAGAGCGATTGCAAGCTGACGTAGCCGGAACCCCCGATTCCCGCATTAATGTCGCCGTGCAGCGACTGGACGGCGACGTTGCCGCCGTCGTAAGCGGCGATGCGGGATCCGTTGACATTGACGTCGCCGGCAGCCTGGACGGTGACGCCGCCGCCGCTGGTGGTGAAGATGCCTTTAGGAGAGTTGGGATCGCCAAAGGCCGTCAGTTCGCCGCCCACATTCAAGGCTCCGCCAGCAGTCAACTGAATGGCTCCGAGGTAACCTTCATTGGCGATTCTGGACGCCGTCATTTCAAGGTTGCCAGCAACGTGAATATCCAGGCTGGCGCCACGCTTGGCTATGGCGGCGAGGGCGGAATTCGGAGCGAGCACGGAGATGCCGCCAGAAATGCCAAGATCGATGTTCCGCGCCGTGACCTTGAAGGTCCCCGGGCCGGAGACCGCGAGGCCTTGATCGCCAAGGGAGGCGGATTGGCTGGCGATGAACAGGCTTTGGATGGCCGACTTCTGCGACTTGGAAAGGAAGATCGGGACGTTCCACGAGGCTCCAGAGACCGGGTCAACAAAAACGGAGAAGGGCTTGAGCAGGAAGGCTTCGTCGGAGGGGCTCATTTGGCCGATGAACGTAAGGTGACCTGAAACGGGATCATAACTGATTTTCCTGGCGGCGGAAGGGTCGCCGCTGTCAATCACATCGAAGACCGCGGCGGGCAACGGAGCGGTCAAAGTAACGCTGGTGAAGTCGCCGCGGTATTTGATGTCGCCCGCCACGGCGATTTGGGTGGTCTGCTTGGGCGAGAGGTTTTGGCCGAGCAAGCCAAAGTTATAGGTGTTTCCGCCGACGACAATGTCGGCATAGGTTGGGATTGTCAAACCGAAGGAATCGATGTCGCCCGCGATCGTGAGTTTGACAGGCTTGGAATCATGCAAGTGCAGCGGCCTGACGGCGTGTCCATCGGCGAAGGTGCTCCATCCTGGAAGGCCGCTGTCGGACATGGTGATGCCTGTCAAGGTGGATTGCTGGGTTTGCCCGGAGAGTTTGCCAAGGCTGGTGATAGCCAGCGAGCCCTTCGCGGACGGAAACAAAATGATGGAATTACCCACGGTAACGCCGGCGGCGCCGGCGGTCAGGGACAGGCTTGGCGGGTAAACAGGCGGCATGTGCTGGTTGTCCGAGGCGCGGAGGAGGTTGGCGCCCACCAGCGTAATGGAGTCGCCTGCGGCAATGTTCGCGGCGGCATCCGGCGCGTAGTCAAACAAGAATTGCGAGCGCGGCGGAACCGAAGCGCCGATGTTTCCCAGATACTTCCCAGTCGGAACAGTCAGGTTGTTGGCGCCGAACGCGCCATTTGGATTGCGAATTTCGCCCAGGAAAACGTCGCCGGTGGCGGTCAGGTTCCAGGCGCCCTTAATTAGATTCAAGACCAGCGGGTGGGTGGAGAGCCCAATGTCGGCGGCGCTAATGCTCCCGGTCCCGTTGGCGAGCGTGTAGTTGCCGATGACCTGATTGCCGGCGGCCAAGCTGACATCGCCAGCGCCGTAAGCGCCGGTGGCGCCGGGCCATTGGCCGGTGGGAACGTTGCCGGGCAGACTGGTGATGTTATCGCCGGCCGCCAGCGTGACGTTGCCGCCTGCAACGGTCGCGATTTGGCCGGCGGTGGCAACAGCGGAGTAGCCCGCCACGTCGAAAATGTAACCGTCGGCCTTCGTTCCGGCATTGATGTCGACAGTGGCTTTCAAATTGATGCTTCCGCCGCCGAGGGTGCGGATGGCGCCGCCGCCAACTGTGATGTCCTGGCCCGCGGTCATGACGATGGCGCCCGCAGACGTCTGAATGACGCTTGTGCCGGCGAGAGAAATGTTTCCGCCGGCGGAGAGGCTGAGGGACCAATTGTTGGCGTCGGTGATTTGCGAGCCGCTTTTGAAAATGATGTCGTTGCCGGCGGTGAGCGTGAGTTGACCGGAAGTGTTTCCGGTGGATTTCTTCAAGTCCCACGTTGTATTGGCGTTGAGCGTGATGTTGTCTGAGGCCTTGAGGCTGATGCTGGAGGCGCCGCTGAAGGCCGAGGTGACGTTGACGGCTCCATTGGCCGTATTGGCGCCGAGGGTGATGTCGGTTGCGACCAATTCGATGGCGCCATCCTTGACCTGGACGGCGTTGGCCTGATTGACGGTGGTTTTATTGACAACCTGCTCGTTGAGAGCAAGGTCTCCCGGGGAGGCGACGATGGAGCCTGAGTTGTCAATGGAACCCTGGGGCAACACGACTTTGGCGCTCAAACCGCGACCATCGGCGCGGTCCGTAACGAGGACTTCCTTGCCGGCGTAAAGACCCACGTTGCCACCGGGGGCGTTGAGGGTCCCGTGATTTTCAATTTGCTCAGCGATGAGGAAGAGCGAGCGGCCCTGGCCGACATGAATTTCGCCGTAATTGACAATGCTGGCCGAAGGCGGAGGCAGTGTGAAACGCCACGAGGCGCCGGAACTGGCGTCCGGCGGCAGCGGCGCGGTCGTGGCAATGAAATGGCCGCCGACCTTAATCATCGAGTCGGGCCCGAAATAGAAGCCGAAGGGACTGGCCAGGATGACGGTTCCGTTTGCGGTCAAATGCCCCCAAATCTGTGAGGGAACGGTTCCGCCGATGGTGTTCAGGACAATTGAGTTGGCCGACGGCTGAATGAACGCGGTGGTTTCGCCCGGCCCAATGTTGAAACTGTTCCAATGCAGGACGGCGCCGTTGCCGGCTGTGATAGTGAGCTGCTTACCGCTGTTGTGCGCGCTGGCGGAACCGGCGGCGACGCTCATGCCTCCGGGATTGGCCGAAGCCTCGCCTCTCCAAACGGCGCAAACCAGTGTCAATATAATTCTACGCAACATAGGCTATAGCTGGAGTCCAATCGTGAAGTAGGCTGACGTATTTCCCACCGAGCGAAGGGGGCCGTTGTTTAAAGCCCAGGCCAGCGTGAGGCGCGCGTCGACGCGCTGGCCCGCCGTATAGTAGAAACCAACACCCGTGCCCCACAGGCGAATATCGCCGGGCCGGTCGATGAGCATATTTTCGCCGTAGTCCATGAAGACGGAGGCGCGGATGTTGGCCGGGATGCTCCGGCCGAAGTAGGGAAATTCGCCAACCGCGATGGCCGGGGCTCGAACGTCGGCCATGAGGCGCCAGCCGGCGTCGCCGTAGGTTTCGCCTTCCTCGTAGCCGCGCACGCCGCCGGAGCCGCCGAGGGCAAACTGCTCATTATTGATGAGCGGTTTGGCGGCCCATTGGCCATCGGAACGAAGGAGCAGGGACCAGTCGCGGCCGAGGCGTTGTTCACGGGTCAGGCCAGCGGTAGTGACCCCATAATTGCCGCCGGCTTGGGCGGCCCCGGCGACGGTTTCGAACGCTTCACGGGACGAACTGAGCCCGGAGAGGAAGATGCTTTCGTTAATGGTGAAGGTGGTGTCCCCAAACGAATCGGGCCGTTCGGCGGACCAGCCCAGGGAGAGCGGGAAATAATCCAGTCGGTAATGGGTGTCGGCGGCCAGGGCAATGGTTTGGTTGGTGACGAGCGCCGGATTGCCGAACTGGTCAAGGGAGTAGAGCGAGAAATAACTGTAATTTGTCAAATAAAAGCTGGGGCTGTAGGTCTTGAAATCAATCCCGAACGTGAGCGAGGAGCGAATGGAGGCGAAGGTCTTCATCGGCAGCGTGAATTTCATGCCGAGGTTTTCGCTATAGGTCGTGTCCCGCTCCTCGGTTTGCTGCGTGATGGTGGACAGTTGGTTTGACGCAATGGGAGTGACGGCGCCGAAATACGGCGGGATTTCCGAGGTGGAGCGGGACCCATAGAGGATCAATTCCGCGCCGCCCGTAGGCGGCGGCAACCGAAATTGATGGGTGATTTGGTCGTAGCCGAAGTCCACCGGCAGGCGCTCGGTGGTCTCGCGGTAATTTTCGCCGGGGCCGAGAGGGATGCGGTAGAAGCCGCTGTAGCTGGCGACAGCCGGTTGGTCGTAAAAGCGCGACCCGGTGTCGAATGTCTTCAAATCCTGGGGCGAGAAATTGTACTCAATGCCGATTTGGTGGTCTTCCTGCCAGAGGTTGTTGTATTGAACGGCGGTGTCCATGCGCAGTCCCGGCGTGCCAGGCGTGGCTTTGTTGTTGAGTTCCACGTGAGCATGCAGCGGCAGGCGATCTTTGACCTTCAGCGTCAGGTCCGATTCGCCTGGCTGGGCGCCTGGGGAAACGGAGGGATAGATGGAGCGGTCCATGTTGTTATTGGCGCGATCCAGTTCGGGTTGGAACCAGCGGTTGTTGAGCAGAGTATTGGTGGCAATCCCCGGCAATGCGCGCATGACATTGTTGGAGCTATAATAGCGGTTGCCGACCACGTCTATGCGGGCCAGTCGTCCTTCGACGACGCGAACGCGCACCACGCCGTTGGTCAGCCGCTGTTGCGGCAGCGTGACGCTGATGGTGGCGAAACCGAGGTTGCGGTAGAGCAATTGCAGCGCACCCAAGCCTTCGGTGAGCCGGTCAACCGTCACGTGTCCCGCGTAATTGGTCAGGATGGCGTCAATCTTTTCGCGGGGCAGGACGGTGTTGCCTTCGACCTCAAATGAGCTGATTTGAAACGTCGGCGGGGAATTCGTCTCCGCCGCGACGGCGGCGGTTGCAAGCATTGCCACTAATATTGCTAGAACTCTCATTCGTTGTGGAGGTCCTCTCGACGAATCGCTTCGCATCGGAGAACAGGCCCAGCGTGTCCAGCCCCGGGCCTGTTCCCCTATTGCCTTTTCGGTCTCAGGTTTATGGCGTCCGAATCACGCCATAAAATCCGGCATTGTTGGAGTTGGTATGCGTAATGGTTATGATGTCGCCCGTTCCGGAAACCGGTCCGCTGACCACAGGCCACGTGGAAACCGGCGCGCCGAGCGCGTTGGTGGAAGCCAGCCAGTAGTTGCCGCCAATGATGGAATCGAAGCTGACTGACCCTATCCCGGCCGAGAAGCCAATGCCTTCAAGGGTCGGCGCCGGCGGACCGGCGACAAACGTCAATTGACCGGCGGCCGAAATCGTAAACATTCCGACGAATGAGTCGGCGGGTTTGGGAATCGCCGTGCTGGGCTGGACGCTCCAGAAATAGAAGGAGGCAGGAGCGGCGGTTTCCACGGTGAAGTTGGCGTTGCCGCCAAATTGCGGGACAAACTGCGCCTCCACGCCGTTTTGGGAAACGACCTGGTCATAGGAAGCGATGCGGTGCGGCCCATTGGGATCAATCGAATACGCGGACAAACCGGAAGCCGGGGCGGCATAAATCACCGGACGGGTTCCGATGGAATTGATCGTGCTCCACAAGCCGCCCTGCCACGAGGAGGGCGTCACATTGTAGGCCGAAGTGTTGGGAATCGAGCTGCTAAGCCAGGCAACGCGATTGGCGTTGGTGGCTGGCGTTGTGGCGACGATAATCACGCTGACGCCGGAGAGATCGGTTCCAAAAACGCCGGTCGCCAAGCCCAGGTTCCAACCGGTGACGTTGGTCGTGTAGCCGTTGGTTTTGTTTAGAAACTGGCCGACCGGGCCCAGGTCGTACTCGACGTCGTTGTAGCCGAGTTCGCGAAAGATAAGGAGGGCATCGCCGTCCTGGTAATTCCAGGCCCGAGCGGCCGAGGCGGTTAAAATAAAGGCCGCCACAAGGCTCGTTTTCAGGATTGTTTTCATAGCACGGATATCTTGCCAGGGGCGGTCGTTTAGTAAGTGAGCGACTTGATAGGCCCGCCGTCGGTGGAGCGATAGACCTGCATGCCGCCTAGCGGGGCGAACTTGCCGACAAAGACGGAATTGCCACTTTGAAACGCGGAATTAGTGACGGCGGAGAGAAGGGCGTTGATAACGAACAACTGGCCGGAGCTGGGCGCGCCCTGTTGCCCGATCTTCTCATAGTACCAATTCTCATATCCCCAGAGCGGATAGCTGCCGTTTTCGACGTTCGCGACCGAGTAAGGCACGCCTTCATAGGCCAGCGGCGTGAATGTGCTGATGTCCTGTGCGGCAACCGTGCCGATGGCATTGGTAATGGCCGCGGCCTGGGCGCGGACGTTTGCCCCGGAGCTTTGGCCGAGGTTCGGATCCAGGATTGGCTGGCCGGAGGCGTTGGTGATGTAAGTGGCCGGTGTGCCAGTAAAATAGACGTTGGCGTCCGTTTCGGTGCGGACGGCGGAGGCGGTGTTGCGGGCCACGAAATAGAGGAAGCTGGAGCTAGCGCCGCCATAGTAGGAAATCGGAACCGTGCCAGCGGTTCCTTCCAGGTAATAAGCCTGGCGTTGGGTCAGATTAGTGATTCCGGCCAGAGCGGTGACGTTCGGCGGCTTGATGAAGGCGTAAGGGACAACCAGCGTCTGGTTCCCAACGAATGGCGAGGAATCGACGCCCACGGCTTCAGGCGACGTGCTTGACACAGCAACCGTCGGAGCCAGTGAGGCGCCCGTGGCGGTCGTCTCCGGCGTTTGGGAACTTAGGTCCTGCAATCCGCCGACCGCCCCAAGAAGCGAGAAGTGGATTGTCACCGTGCCCAAGCTGGTTTGCCCGGAGATCGTGCCCACGTAGGTGCGCACGGTCGCATTGGTGGAGGCTATGGTGACCGAGTTGATGCCGCCGCTGAGGACATTGGTCACGCGGTCATAGAGCACGTTCTGACTGGCGTTGCCGCCGGCAAACAGAAGCGTTGTATTGGCGCGCAGAGACGGACTAACGGCCAGGCCGGCGAGCGCAAGGCCGACGACCATGTAAGATCGGAATAGTGGTTCTTTCATAAGCATAGCTGTCAAAAGAACCTCCGGTGGACCGGTCAGTTTTCATTGCGAGTGAGGTTGGCAAAAAGCCTCCGCGGTTGCGGTGGGCAAAAATGGATGAGGTCATGGGCGGCATCAGGCGGTCAAGGCGGGTTCAGCGACCAACTCGTCGTCGAGATTGTCGCTTTCGATATTGATGTCAGCGAAGAGCCAAGAGGAGAGATAACGCTCCGTGGAGGAGGGCGCGATGGCGACAATTTGCCGGCCCTGATTCTCAGGGCGCCTCGCCAGTTCCAGCGCCGCCCAGATAATGGCGCCGCTGGAAATGCCCACAGGTATGCCGTCCAGTTGGTTGACTTCTCGCGCTATCGGGCCGGCGTCTTCCTCTTTTACCCGGACCACTCCATCAACGATTTTGGCGTTCAGGTTGGCTGGAATGAAGCCGGCGCCGAGTCCCTGAAGCTTGTGCGCGCGCGGAGCCCCGCCGGAAATGACGGGGGACCGGTCCGGTTCGACGGCGATCGCCTTGAAGGATGGCTTGCGGCTTTTAATCACCTCGGCGACGCCGGTGATGGTTCCGCCGGTGCCCACCCCCGCCACCACAAAATCCACCTTTCCGTCGGTATCGCTCCAAATCTCCTCGGCAGTCGTGCGCCGATGAACCGCCGGGTTGGAAGGATTGCTGAATTGCTGGAGAATAACGGAGTTTGGAATCTGCTGGCGCAATTCCTCGGCCTTGGCAATGGCCGCCTTCATTCCATAGGCTCCCTGTGTCAAGACCAGTTTGGCGCCTAGAATCTTCAGCAATTTGCGCCGCTCCACGCTCATCGTCTCCGGCATCGTCAGAATGAGGCGAAGCCCGCGCGCGGCAGCCACGAAAGCCAGCGCGATACCGGTGTTGCCGCTGGTCGGCTCAATGAGAACGGTGTCGGGGCCGATGGTCCCTTCCGCGAGGGCGTCGTCAATCATCGCCACGCCAATGCGGTCCTTCACGCTGGAAAGCGGGTTGAAGAATTCGAGCTTCAACAGCACGTCGGCCAAGGCGCCGTGCTTCTTGGCAGTGCGATTAAGTCGGACCAGCGGCGTGTGGCCGATGGTTTCAGTAATATCATTGTAAATGCGACTCATAAAACCTATCGGCCTCTGGGCGGTTCCTGAACGGGAGCGGGACGGTCGAGCCTGACCTTCTCCACGCGCTCCACCTGGGTGACCCGCGAGTCATGGACCACGATTTGCACGGTCCCGAACTTCAATGAAGCGACCTGCTGGCGGACCAACTCAAGCCATTCGGGAATGCCTTGTTCTTTTGCGCTCGCCGCATGTTCTTCGCCGTGTGTCATACAGTTGTTTCGAGGTTTTTCGTTCGAACAGGCAAGATAATCGCACAAATCTCTATTATGTCAATAGAGAATATGCGTTTTGACGACAGATCTTTCGGACGTGGCTGTCCGGCTCTCGATCAGAATGGAGGATCGCGACAATGTTCTAATGCCGCTTGCTATTGAAGCTGTTTATGGAAAGGCGCTTAAAACCTTACTGTAAGACTCGACAGGGCAATCCTTGACTTAATCCGTTTCCGTTAGTAATCGGGTCCCACGATAAGATTTTGCAAATCGAAGACATAGTATTTCGACTCCCAGCGGGGGATTCGATGTGATGGTCGCGCGACTGTGATCCGCGATTTCGGCTCAGTGTTTTTGAATCAGGGCGGCGGCTTGAATCCTGCGCTGGTTGAGAGCGTTGGTCAAAACGCTGTTGAGGGTCGCGAGTTGGTCGGGGGTCAGGACGTCGCCGGCCTGCTGCAAGACGCGTTGGTTGCTTTGGTCGACCTGTTGCATGAAATCGTCGATCTCGGCTTGGGTTCCCAGGAACGCCTTGTCGGGCGCGCCGGTGACGCCCTTGGTGAGGTCGCCGGGCTCGGAGCCTATAATCTGCATGAGCCGGGCGCTCTGATCCTCATTCAGGGGCGCGGCGCCCAACTGGCCATTGAGCATCGAAATGGTGGTGCGGGCGGGGATTTCATCGCTGAACCGTTTAAGTTGCGCCAGGCCGGAGTCGCCCAGAATTGCGCGCAACTGGAGGCCCGCTTCGGCGGTCCCGCTGGCCGATTCCGCGGGAGTCCCCTTGGCGCCGGAGGTGTACTGGGCGATTGACTTGCCAGCCACATCCGTCATGACCTGAAGAAAGGCGTCGGTCTGTTCAGGGGTCATTTTCATTTCCTTGAAAAAGTCGGCGTAAAGGGAGCGGATTTTTTCCAGTTGCGCGTGGCGGAGATATTCCTTCATCGCGGGATCGCTCAACATTTTGGCCAACCCGCTGGTTGGCGTCTCTGATTTTCCGGCGCTCGCCGCCGCGGCCTTGTCACGCAAGACGCCGACCTGGCCGCGCAGTTTCAGCAGCTCTTTTTGGCCGGATTTCAGGCGCTCGTTTTCCTGCTCCAGGGCCGCAACGCGTTGGTCGGCTTTATCGCGGTCGCTCCGCAATTGAGCGACTTGCGCATTCAAGGGCGCTTCCTCCTGGCGCAGGGTTTGAACCTGTTCCTGGAATTGAGAGCGTTGGTGGAGGGCGAAAATTCCGGTTCCGGCCGCGAGCATCAAAGTTGCGGCTACGAGAGTTTTTTGCAGTGTTGTCATGGCGAGGGTGGTGGTGATTTGTGAGGCAGCGTGGACAGCGCCGCCTGCGACGGCGGCGGTGGAAATCGTGGCGGCCAAACCGGCCGGGACGGTCTGGACGGCATGGGCTGAGACGGCCGCCGCGAGCGCGGCGGCGGTGGTGGCAATGCCGCGGCGATGGAGGGCGGAGCGGAGACGGTCGAGGGCGCGCGTGACGCGCATGCGGGCGGCGTTGTCAGTCAAATTCAATCGTGCGCCGACTTCATTGAGCGACTTGTTTTGAAAGAAGCGGAGGAGGATGGCGTGGCGATCCTCTTCATTCAGCTCGTGCATGGCTTCTTCGATCACCGGGCTAAGCTGGCTCCAATCCGCGGGCGGCCCGTCGTCCTGAAGGAGTTCGTTCATCATGGTGGCCTTTTGCTCGCGGGCTTTGCGGCGTTGGTCGGTGCGATTCAATTTCAGCGCCGTCAATCGGGTGGTGGTGTAGAGCCAGCCCTCGAGGGCGGGGTGGCGCGCCAGGCGATCGGCGCCGCGCGCCAGTTCGGTGAAGACCTGCTGAGTCACGTCCTGGGCTGACTGGACGTCGCCGTGCATCAAGCGAACGGCTGCGGAATAGACCAAGCCGACATAACGACTGGTCAATTCGGCAAAGGCTTCCTCCGAGCGGTCAGCGGCATATCGGCCCAGCAATGAGGTGTCATCCGTCATCGATTCTCATAAGGTAATGCCCGCCGATTCGGAAACCGCACAGGAATAGTTTGTCTGCATGCGATTCCGGCGCCTTTTAAGAAGCCTTTCGACGCCCGGCCAGGTCGTCGGTGATCTGGATTTCCATCTGCCTGGTGATCCGATAGAAAACGAGGCAGACCACACAAAGGGCGAAGGTGGCCGCTGGGAAGAGGCTCATTGTCAACCGAATGCCGTTGAGCGTCTGGGCGTTTTGCGCCGCATTCGGCACGTAGCCGTAAAAAGAAAGTATGTAGCCGGTCAGCGCTCCACCAAAGCCGAGTCCGGCTTTCAATCCAAAGACGATGGCGGCGAAAATGATGCCCGTCGCGCGGCGGCGGTTCTTCCATTCCGAAAAATCCGCCACGTCGGCCATCATGGCCCAAAGCAATGGGATGGTAAATCCATAGGCGAACTGGCGGATCATTTCGGTGGCGAAGATGACCTGGATTGCGGCCGGAGGCAAAAGGACGAAGAGAGCGGTGAAGAGGGCTGTTGCGGCAAGGCCGACAATGAAAACGTTTCGCTTGCCGAAGCGCATCGACACGCTTTTTGAAAAGAAGATGCCGATGATTGTGGAAATGGTTCCGAGGACATTGAACCAACTGAACAAGTCTTCCCGGCCGACGTAATATTTAAAGTAGTAAACCACGACGCTGCCGCGCATCGCCAAAGTGATAAACAGGATGACGGTCAGAACAAACATAGCCAGCCACGGTCCGTTTTTTGTCAAATCTCCGAAGTGCTGGCGCAGTGTGGCCTTCTGGCCGGGTGGCGGCTGGATGCGCTCGCGGGTTGAAATGAAGGTGATGAGAAACAGGACTACGGCGAGGGAAGAAAAGATGGCCATGGTGACTTGATAGCCCTTTGCGCTATTGCCCTGGCCAAAATAATGGACCATGGGCAAAGCCAAGCCCTGGATAATCAACTGGGCGAGCATCGCAAAGACAAACCGATAGGACGAGAGACTGGTGCGTTCGCCGAGATCTCCAGTCATCACGCCGCTCAAGGCCGAGTATGGAAGGTTGTTGGCGGAATAGACCATCATCAACACAATGTATGTGACATAGGCGTAGACCAATTTGCCGCCAGGACTGAGATCGGGTGTCAAGAATGCCAGGAAACCCATGACGCCAAACGGCACGGCGGTCCACAGGATCCACGGACGGAATTTTCCCCAGCGCGTCGTGGTGCGATCTGCGACGATTCCCATGACGGGGTCAAAGATGGCATCCCAAAAACGCACAGCGACAAGGAGAGTGCCCGCGGCAGAGGCAGTAATACCGAAGGTATCCGTGTAGAATACCAGTTGAAACATGACCATCGTTTGGAAGATGAAATTGGCCGCAGTATCACCCAGGGCATAACCCAGTTTTTCCCGTGTCGGGAGCTTTTCAGAATTTGATGTCATAGGGGGCGTCGTTTTATCAGCCGGTCGGGTTGACTGTTTATAACGGCTGGGACAGGCAGATGGTGGGGATTTTGGTCCCGATCCGCCATGAAAAAATCATACGCTTATGAGACTGTTTAACGGCCAAACGATTTGTCCAAAAAGGCGAACGTTGGGAGCATCTGCGTGGCCATAAACGCAGGATCTTCATGGCCGGCCCCAGGCAGTATGGCCAGGCTGACGGTTGCGCCAGCGGTGACGAGCGCGTCGCGGAGGCTTTTGGCTTGGGCAGGTGAGATGACGGGGTCGGCATCGCCGTTGGCGATCATGAACGGAGGCAGCGACCTGCCGGGTGAAAGGTAGTGGGTGATGCTGAGTTCCGGGCCGGGCAGGCGGTCTTCGGCGCCGAACCAAACCACCACGGCTTGCACGGCGCTCGAAACGCTGGAATGACCCAGCGCGGGATCGTCGAAGACAGTGGGTTGATCACCGGTGGCGCCAAGCATTGCCGCCATGTATCCGCCTGCGGAATTGCCCCAAACGGCAAACTTGTTCGGATCGATGTGGTATTTGGCAGCGTTTGCCCGAAGAAAGCGCACAGCAGCCTTGCCATCTTGCAGGGCCGGCACGGCGGCAGCGGGCATCGACGTCCCCAAGCGATAACTTGAGACTGACGACGGCATAACCTTTGGCGATTAACGCTGGGAGATCTGGAACTTGAACCTGGTAGGGGCCATTTGGTCCGGCTGGCGTTGGCGGCGGGCCAAAGTCGCGCCGAGGCATGGAATGCTTGTCGCCGACACGAAACGCTCCGCCATGGATCCAGATGACTAAAGGCGCCAATCCCGTTTCCGGCGCGGGCAGGTAAAGATCGAGTTTCTGCGCTGGTGACGTATTCGCATAGGCCAGATCCGTGAAGGCCTGTTGAGCCGGCTCCTGGGCTGGAGCAGTCATGGTTTTATCTTTGGGCTGCAACGATTCGTTGTTGGTATCTGAAGACATTCCGAGAGTCGCTATCAATAGGGAGCAGATGGCGAGAAGGAAAGATTTTTTCATAGTATTGACGTTATTGGCCGGTTATTTGAGCGCGCCGTGGTTTCGCAGAAGGGCTTCGATTTCCGGGAATTTCTTTTCGACAGCAAACATTAACGCGGTTTTGTTGAAACCGTCGGGAACATTGGGATCGGTGACCCCGTTTTCGAGGAGCCATTTTGTCATGTCGAGGCGGTTGTCGCGGGCGGCGGCGCTGAGGGCCTGGTTGTAGTCTTTGGCGTTCGGGGGGAGAAGCCGCTTGAGGGCTGAGGCGATCGCGACGTCACCGCTGATGGCGGCGTGATAGAGGAGCGTGTAGCCGTGCGGGCCTTTGGCTGCGGCAATGGACGGCTCGGCTTCGAGGAGGGCCAGCAGGACCTCTCGTGCGCCGAGCATTGCGGCGCAAAAGCTGTCGATGCGCGCGCCCGAGTTGAGAAGGAACTTGGCGATTTCCCTGTGGCCGGTGTGGGAAGCGCCACCGAGGGCGGTTTCCCAATCGCCACCACCCCAATCCGTCGCGGCGAAGATCAAGTTTGGCTCTTGTGCCAGCATTTCCTTGACGCGGGATAGGTTGTTGTGTCCGGCGCCAACGAAGGCGCGGACCAATTTGAGATCCAGCGGCCCGCGCAGCCGCACGACCTCGGATGGGGTCGTTTTGATCTGAGTGTTGGTGGAGGAGGTTTGGGCGTCGGAGGCCAAAGCGCCGACGCCAAGGGCTGCGGCGCTGGCAAGCGTTTGGGCAATGAAATGTCTTCGCTTCATAATGATGGGGCGCATTGGGTTGTTCATTTGTTTGCGTTTTCAACAACCGCCATCTCGGTGGATTTGCGGGCGGGAAGCAGCTCAAGGCCAAGTTCGTCGGAAAGAGCCTGCTTCAAGTCATCGATATTCAGCATCGGATCGGACTGGTCCCATGCCAGATCGAAATCGAAGCGACGATTGGCGGAGGCGGTTTGATCAACAATAGGAACGCCCAATCGTTGCTCCAGATCGTTTGCCAGACTGGCAATGGCCGCATTCCTGCCAGATAGATGGCCGCGACCGAGACCCTGGAGCGAGGCGGGAGCTGTTGGAGAAGCCGCGCTGGGCCGCAAGCTGGGAGAGTTTGGATGTTTGACCGTGAGCAGGAGAACATCCGTTTCCCTCATCTGAAGTGTGGCAGTCAGCCCGAACACGTTTCTCAGCTCGTCCTGCAATGCCGCGGCCTGATGCGAGGGCAAGGTGCAGATGAAATCGTACCGGCTGCCGGGTTCCGGAGCGATGAAAATGATCCGCGCATCATTTCTGCCGTAAGCCGCGGCGAAAATGGCCGAAGCCTTGAATCCGAACCCCACCATTTTCCGGTCGCCGCCCGAACCCGGGCCGCGTATGCCGCGGCGTCCGGGACCGGAGAATGTTGAGGGCAAAATCGCGATCTGCGGCGGCAACAGATCCAAGGTTTGTTGACTGATATCGGCCGTGCGCCAGGAAGCTGAATGGGTGGCTCGATAGGTTTGAATTATCTTTAGAGTCACTGTTGCGGTTCCAACAAGAAGCAGGGCGCCCACAGCAACGAGCATTGCTGATTTCGCTTTTGCCCACGCCATAAACTTCAATGCTCCCTTGACGAGGGCCAAGGTCGAACCGCTGGCCGCCGCGCCTTTGGTGATGGCCATTGCGGCCACGGTTTTTGCGAGCGTCACCGGCGCGGCTTGAACGGAGTGGGCGGAGATCGCGCCGGCGATGATGGTCGCGGTTGAAGAGACGCCCCGCCCGGCGAAAAACTTCCGCAACTTTTCCAGCGCGCGCAGAATACGCCGTTGGGCCGCCGCTTCGTTGACCCGCATAGCGGTTGCGACTTCGCGCACACTTTTCTGCTTAAAAAACCGCAGGATCACGGCCTGGCGATCTTCTTTGCCAAGGCGCGCCATTCCTTGATCCAGCAAGGGCGCAAGCTGGCTCCAAAGTGAATCAGGCGCCGGTTCCTGAAGGGTGGATTGCATGTAAGCCTCCTGTTCGCGAAGTTGTCGGCGGCGTTCGCAGCGCAGAAAACTCAGCGCTGTCAGCCGCGTCGTTTCGTACAGCCAGCTTTCAAGGACGGTGTCTGGCCGAAGGCCGGCCGCTTTTCGGGCGAGAATGACGAAGACGGCCTGGGTGATTTCCTCGGCGTGGGCGGGGGATCCAACCCGTCGGAGCGCCGCCGAATACACCAAGTTGAGATGCCGTTGAACCAGTTCGGCGAAGGCGGTTTCCGAGCTGCGCCTTGCATAATCCAGCAACAGATCCATGTCGTTTGCTTGGGGCATCTGACTATTCATTGCCGACGGATGAAAAATCAGACATTTATTTTTCGAAGCGCTGCATGCCGGACCTGCCGGCAGAATTCGTCAAAGGCGAAATTCCGGATAGGGCGTAGAGGCATGGCCATTTCATGGGACGATGCCGAGGATTCTGCCCCAGGCCGCGACAGCCGCCTGGTCGTCTGTGTTGCCCAGCTTCTGTGCGAGCTGGCTGAGTTCATGCAAGCGACCCTGGGCGTCCACATAAATTTGATTTGTATGTGACAAGGGCGGCAAGCCGTGCTTTTCCAGCGCGACAGTGAAGTTTCGGAACGCGGCCAGTTGGGCTTCGATGAGGTACATTTGCACGGGGTGGTCTTTGTCGACGGTGGCGCGGGCGGATTGGATATTGGCGATGGCGCCGTTGTCGCCGGTGAGCAACGCCTGGATGTCACTCATTGTGCCGGCGTTCATCATCTTGGTGTAGGCCTGGTCCGTTTTAATTAATCCGGGGAGCGCGGCGATGAGGGCGGCGTCGCGCGGGTAAAGTTGGTTGGTTGCGGCGGCCCTGGCTTGCGCGACGGTCTGCATGGCCTGGTCGTATTGGGCGAGGCGCCATTGGCAAAGCGCCTTGAGAGTCAGAGCGCCGCCCCAAAGGCCGTCGTTCTTCAGGCTTGCCTGGTCGGCCGGTTCGAGCTTGCCAAGGCTGAGGAGGGCGGCGGAATAACCCGCCTGGATTGCGGCGAGGTTGCCGGCGGCCTGGCCTGAGGCGGCGCCGAGGCGCGCGGCGTTTTCGGCGGCGGCGGCTTGGTTGAAGGAATCCTGGGCTTCGCGCAGGCGATTGATGCTGACGCAGCCGACGAGGAGCGCCGAGGCCAGCAAGAGAAGAACGAGGCGGCTTAAACGGAGCCGTGTTGTGGTGTTGAGGATTTTCATAAGGATTTGAACCACAGAGACACCGAGGCACAGAGAAGGCTGAGGAGCCGAAAGGCGGAACTGCGTCCGCCTGTTTCATGCTTGAACAGGTCACCGCACGCCACACGTTTGACTCCCTGTTTGAGGACCGGAACATTGAAATTGATGAGCAGGCCAAGAGATTTCCGGTCCAGCTTCAGATAGGTGAGCAATTGAGTCTCATGGATGGGATGCAACTCGGTAACGGCCTTCAGTTCAATGATGAGCGCGTTTTCAACGACAAGGTCGAGTCGATAACCGCAGTCGAGTTGCACTTCCTTGTAGCGCACCGGCAGCGCGCGCTGACGCTCGAAGCGCAATCCCGCCTTGGATAGTTCATACGCCAGGCATTCCTCATAAGCGTTTTCGAGCAGTCCGGGTCCCAGTTCGCGGTGGATTTCGATGCACAAGCCGATGACGTTGCCCGAAAGTTCATTCAGCGTTTGTCTTTCTACTTCGGCGGATGTGTTGGTCATGTAGTTGATTTTTTTTGGTTTCGAGGCCCAAAGACGCAACGCGGCGGTTTTCGCCGTTTTGAAATTGCATCTTCTCTGTGCCTCAGGTTTCTGTGGTTAACAACGTGCATTTCAAGTATTATGCGAGGGCTTTTTGGAGTTGCGCGGTGAAGGCGGTGGCGTCCCAGGCGGCGCCGGTTGACAGGGAAGCTCCGAGTTGTTGGATGAGCGCGATGAAGGCCTGGACTCTTGCGGAGTTCAACACGCACCTGGCCAATTCGGCGAGTGAGATGTTGACGATATCGGTGAGGGCTTGAGAGCGGACGACCTGCCAGGCGGCCTGGGCGTTGAGGCCCGGATCGAAGATGGTCTTGAAAATCGCGTTCAAGGCGGCTTGGATGAGGCTCTGGCCGGCGGCGGCGGAACCGGCGGGCATTTGATCGAAGAATTCCTTTCGCAACCCGACTTTGGCGATGACGGTGGAGAGGATTTGGGCGACGGTCGGGGAGGAGAGGCGTTGGTCGGCGTTGCTTCTGATGACGCCGAGCGCGGCATCGAGGGCGGTCTTTAGGTTCGCATTCATCTCCCCCCCCGCATCCAAAAGCCAGGTTGGATTGGCGGCCAACTCGGTAAGGACGGCGTTGCTGACGGTCAGGATGTCGGCGCTGCTGAATTGGAGGGTCCATTTTTGGCCAGCGGCCGGTTTGGCGCTGAGAATGGAGAGGGTTGTGCCGGCGGCAGTCAAAAGGAGGTGGTCCTCGGGTTTGCCGGCAAGACCGGGCCAGAGGAGAGGAAGGTTCTCGCCGGTTTTTTCCAGGATCATGCGGGTCAACTCCGGGAGCATATCCGGCGTGAGCGGCGTGTCGTATTGGCCAAGCTGGGTCGCGATGGAAGACAGGAGTTTTTGGAGCCCGGTGTTGTTGGAGGCGATTAGGATTTCCGGGTGTTGGCCGAGAACGGTCAGCGCGCTTTTCGAGATGGTTTCAAGACCCTGGCGGCTGAAGAGGCGATCCAATTGCACGCCGGAATCGCCCAAGACCAGGCCGAGGATGGAATCGCCGACGTTGGTGACCAGGGCATCCTGGCCGCCTTGTTGAATACCGAGGTATCGTTTGGGGTCGGAAAGCACGAGGTTTCCGGCGCTGGACAAAACGCTGCGAAAGACCAGCTCGGCCCAGTCGCCGACGTGCTGTTCTTTGGTGAGGTCGGAGCCGGCCAATTGTTTCAAGCGATCGGCGACATTGGAACTGAGGGATTTGGTAGTGACTTTGATGAGTTCCTGGACTTTGGGATCGGCGGACAGGAGGGCGCTGTTTTGGGAAATGGTGTCGAGAGCGGCGGTGAAAAGGCGTCCGGGGATTTCTCCCAGTTGGTCCTCGCTGAAATTGATTTCGCTCATCGCGTCGAGGAAGCCGGCGATGGCTTTGCCCTGTGCCGAGTTTTGGTCCAGGGCGCCTGGGACATTTGTAAAGTAGTCAACGCCAATTTCGATGAAAACGCCGGCGAAGCGTTGGAGGGTGGAGGGGTTGGGATTGGCGCCGCGTTTCCATTGGCGAATGGTGATCAATGCGTCGAACTGCCCGGGGGTGAGGTTGGTTCCGTCAGGGGCCGAGCGCAGTTGGCCGCTCTTGGCCAGTTCGAGGTTGAAGAATTCATCGTAGGAGATCATCACCTCCTGCTGCTCGTCGGGCGCGAGGGGCTGGCCCGCGGCGTTTTTGGCGATGAGCGACGCGAGCGTCTGAGACCTTGCGAGGCAGGCGCTGCCGGGCGGCCCGCTGAAAAAGGTGGCGGCGGAAGCGAGATCGGGGGCGCAGGCGAAATTGGGCAACGGCAGCGTCAGCGGGCGATCCTTGGTGTTGTCGACGAAGGCTTGGCGGAGTTGCTGGCCGAGTTTGATGGCGCTGCGGATGGCGAACAGGACGATGGCGGCGGAGTCGCTAATCATAGGCTTTGGGGGTTGAATCGGGGGTCAGAAACGAGGTGGCGCACAGCTTTGATTAGGTTTGAGTTGGTTTGAGGCGCGAAGGACGGCTCGGCGAGCCCCAGCAATCGCGGAAAACGGGGATTGAGTCAGAAAAATGGGGTCAGAAACAGGGTGGGGCACAGGTTTGATTAGGTGTGAGTTGGTTTGATTTGATTGGATTTGAGGGGCAGAGGACGGCTCGGCGAGCCGTCCCTGCCAGCAGGGCAGAGACAAAGGAGCGAGCCGGCGAGGGCGCCGGGCTGGGCATTCGACTGGCGCGGGGAAGCGTCACACGCAAACCTAGCATAACCCGGATAGAGGATGCAAGTGGGAAATAAGCGATTGGGAAGCGGCGACTTTTTTGATGCGCGCGTGGAGGGCAGCCGGTTAGACTGTGTTTCGCCATTCGGGCCGCAGGAGGCGGCGGAGGAGAAAATATGAACTTGAAACGGAAAAGCCAGTGACATCGAATTTGGAAGTGTTGTTTGCGCCGGCGGAATTCGCCGCGCTCAAGGGGCGAGACCTGTCCCAAACGGTTTGCGTGGTGATCGACGCTTTGCGCGCGACGTCGACGATGCTGACGGCGCTGGCCAACGGCGCGACGCGCATTTTTCCTGTCAAGGAAATTTCGGAGGCGCTGGAGCGCAAGGCGTCGCATCCCGAGGCGCTTCTGGCGGGGGAGCGCAACGGAGCGCTGATTCGCGCCGGGCAAACCGGCGGCGTGGATTTTGACCTCGGCAATTCGCCGCGGGAATTCGGGGTCGAGCGCGTGGCGGGGATGGAGATCATCATGACGACGACCAACGGCACGCGCGCGCTGCAGGCCTGCGGGGGAGCCCGGACGGTGCTTGTTTGCGCGGCGCTGAATCTTGGGGCGGTCGCGCGGTGGATACGGCTGGATCGCACGCAGAGAGTCCTGATTGTCTGCGCGGGGACTTTCGAAGAAGCGGCGTATGAGGACACGCTTGTGGCGGGAGCGCTTTGCGAATTGCTGTGGCCGCAATTGCGCGCCATGGCAATCGCCGACTCGGCCGCGGTGGCGCGCAATCTGTATCTCGCCAGCAACGGGGACTTGTTGGGGGCGATGGTCAATTCCAACAACGCGCGGCGATTGCTGGCGAACGAAGCGTTGCGCGACGACGTGGAGTTTTCGATGGCGCGGGACGTTTTGAATTTCACGGCGGAGCTTCACGGGGCCGCGGTGGAGAGGATTTAGAGCGGCGCGAGATAAATATGTTTAATACGTCCGTCGGCGAGACGCCGAGCCGAAGTTCGGCATCCCGATGCGGGCGAGACGCCCGCGCTCCCCGTGCAGGGACTACAGGGGGTGGATTAATGGGCGGTGATGGGCGGCTCGAAATGGATGACGTCCTCGCCGGGTTTGGCGTAGCTGAGGCGTTCGCGCGCGAGGCGCTCGACGGTGACGGGATCCTGCATCGCGCGCAGGGAGGCGTCGAGCTTGCGGGCCGTTTCGGTTTCCTGTTCGATGCCGCGCTCGAGGGCGAGCTTGCGTTCGCGCATGCGCTGATTTTCACGGACGACGGGCTCGTACCAGAGGCCGATGCCGAGCAGAGCGGCGACGACGAGAAGCGCCAAAGCCAGACGGCTTAGCTTGTCCCAAATGCTGTGGCCAGCGCTCATGAACGGGAGTAAATCACGATCCCTGTCAAAACGGAAGATATTTCACGAACATGCATGAGGCTCGGCAGGAGCCTCGCCCTACCGTGCGGAAAATCGTTTTGACGCGGTGTTTAAAACACCGTTGCGCCGAGGATGAGCACGAAGACGCCAAAGGCGCAACGAATCGCGCTGCCGATTCGGACGCGGTTGTCATTGGCGTTGGCCCAGGCGATAGCGTCCCGCAGGCGCCACGGCGCGACGGTCAGCCACGTCCCCGCGATGACCATCAGATAGGCCCACGCGGCGATGACCCAGCGCCATTCGCTCGCGGCCCAGCGTTCACTGTCAACCATCAATTTCGCGAGCAGCATCAGGACCACCGCCAGGCCGCGCACCGCCAGGAAATCCTGCACGAACAGGCACGCGCCCAAACCGACCGCGACAAACAAGGTGTAGAGGTAGGGTTTGAGCGGCTCGAAATCGGCCAGCGATTCGCCGTGAACGTTCCAGATGAACCAAGCGGCGCCCAGCGCCATGAAGAAATAGCCGACGGGAAGGGACCTTGGGAATTTGCGCGCCGCCGCCGCGAATTGCGCCGGTTGCACCAGGCCAAAGAGATTGATCGCCGCCACCAAGAGGCCCAGGCAAATCGACAGCGTCGAGAGTTTTACCGTCATGTCGCGGGCAAGACTGCCCGGTCAGAAGGTGGAGGTCAAGTTGCCGCCGATGTTGGGCTTCCCATTCAACGGCTTGGTCAGGTCGATTAAATCAGACGGCGCTCTGCCAATCCCGAAAGACCACACGATGGCTGATCCGGACACGCTGAAGGAACCCGTTTTGTCCGTGCCCTTATTGTACATCGCGTTGAGCGTGTAATCGAGGCACTTGTTGTCTCCATTCATGTCGAGTGTGATAATGTAAGGAAGGCCAAACGGATCCCTCAGAACGCCGTCGGGGCCCAAGCCGGGATAAGTCGCGTCGGCGGCGGTCTTGTAAGTGTACAAAACCGATTTTTGCGGATTGTAGAGGTGATTATAAAACTCAGGGGAGTTCGTCAAATCATCCAATATCGCGATAACCTCGGAATTATTATTGGCGTATGGAAAGTTGGCGGCGTTCAGAAGATTGGAATTGCAAATCGGCGTTGAATTTATAGCGATGCTGCCGTTTATGACCCCTCCCGTTCCGTTCGGCACACCCTTCTGTTCTGTTCCAAACGTAAAATCATTCGTGGTGCCGGCGCAAGCGTTCACAACGTTTGTTGAGACAGGCATCCGGCTGTACTGCGCGTAATATTGGTTTATGGCGGCGACAAGCCCGTTCTCTTCGACCTTCGCCGCGGCTTTCTTGGCGTTGATTTTGGCCTTGCCCAGCGCCGGCAAGAGCAACCCTGCCAGAATGGCGATAATGGAGATCACCACCAGCAATTCGATCAGCGTGAACGCTGCGCCTTTGCGCGCCACCACCGGGATTCTATGTTTCATGCTTTTCCCGTAGCTTAAGCGATACCAACCTCCTTGGCAACAGCGAGCGGCGCGCCTCGGGGGCGGCGTGCTGAGTCAACCTCACACACGCCGCGTGGAGAACGCTCATGCGGGCTGCGACCCAACGGGAAAACGGCTCGGCTGGAGCCTCGCCCTACCAAGACGCGGCGCGCTCGGAGATCGCGCCCTACCAAGAAGCGCGGCTTGGCAGCCTCGTCCCACCGACCTGGGTTTATTGCCAGCTTAATACGTTGTCTTTGTTGACGTCTTTGCCTGTTTGGGGCGCGTTCGTGTACAGGCCGTCGGGTCCCGCTGACCAGACGATAACGCCCTGGATGATCAACGCTATTTACGCGATGGCATCGCGGCGGCATGTGTCAACATCACACAGTCCGCGTGAAAAGCGCTCGGCTGTCAAAAGGACGCCGTAGAGCGGGCGCATGTCCCGGCGCACTGGCGCAGGCCGGTGTCTACGCGGCAGATGTGATTCTTCAGCCAGGCGGAAGTGAGGGTCTTTAATTCCAGGACCAGCGAGGTCGTGGCGCCCTCCTTGTCGAAGCGTTCGCGGAATTTTGCGAATTGGTGGAGGAACTGGCGGTGCGCAAGCTTGTTTTTTGCGCGCGTGGGGCACTCCATTTCGTCCATGATCGATTCCTCTTCGGTGAAATGGCGCGTGGCGTAATCCCCAAGGAAAATGACCATTTCGTTCAGGCGCTCGCGGGCCGCGCCGTGTTTGCAGGCCTCGTCCAACTGGCGAAGCATGTCAATAAGCTGTTTGTGCTGCGCATCGACCGACTGGACGCCAGTGGCCATGGCGGCTTCGTTCCATCGGAGGAGGTTGGCGCCGGCAGGGGTCGTGTCGCCATTCAGCGGGTCCGGCGCGCGCTGGGAGGAAGCGGGACGGGTTGGCGGCTCGGGCGCTGGGGCAGAGCGGTCGGGAATTGGAATAGGAATTGAGGTTGAGACTCGGTGCGTCGGATCCTCGTGGACATGATCCGTCGTGCCCACAAGCTCCAGTAGTTGCCCCATCGTCGCGCGCATTGCGCTGGCCTGGGCTTCCAGGGAGGTCGCGGCGGCGGCGGATTGCTCCGCGGCGGCGGCGTTGGATTGCGTGACGCGGTCGATTTGGGCCACGGCGGCATTGACCTGCTTGAGGCCCTGGTTTTGCTCCTGGGAGGCCCGTGCGACGTGCTGCGCCAGTTCATCCGCCTTCTGCGCGTCTGAGAGAATTTCCTTCAAAGTGGCGGCGACTTTGGCGCTGATCTGGACGCCTGTATTCGTGCGCTCGATGGCGCTTTCAATTCTGTCACTGGTTTCACGAGCGGCTTGCGCGCTGCGTTTGGCCAGGCCGCGCACCTCGTCGGCGACGACTGCGAAGCCCGTGCCCATCTCGCCGGCGCGCGCGGCTTCGACGGCGGCGTTGAGGGCGAGCATGTTGGTCTGAAAGGCGATTTCGTCGATGGTGCGAATGATCTTGGCGATGTCGGCGTTGGAATCCTTGATTGCCACGGCTGCGGAGGACATTTGTTCCATGTCTTTGGCGCCGTGGTCGGCGGCCTTGCGCGTTTGGGCGGACAAATCGTTCAGTTGCCCCGCGCTGGCGGCGTTTTGGGACGTCATGCTCGCCATCTCCTCCAGAGACGCGCTGGTCTGCTCCAGGGACGCCGCCTGGTCGCCGGCGCCGTCTGCGATGGCCTGGCTGCCGTTGGAGATTTCGGCCGCGGCGCAAGCCATGTTGCTGGTGGCCTCTTCGAGACGCTGAATGGTCACCGCCAAAGGCCGGATGATGGAGCGTTGATTGAAATAATGGAAACCGATCAGCACGATGGCGAGCGCCGCGGCCCCGGCGACGGCCATTCTGCTCATTGTCGCCATGACGACGGGATCGTGGCCGATGCCTGCTGTCAACACAAATGCGCCCTTGAGATCGCCCGCTTTCAGATTCTCCATCGGAAATCCCAACGGGTCCCGGCCGTCGCCGGTGAGGCTGCCCGCCGGATCGCCGTGGCAGGTCAGGCAGCTTTCTTGCAAGCGGACTGGCCTTGCCAGCAGGAGCAAATCCCGCGAACGGTCCTCCAGAAAATATTCCTTGTCCCCTTTCGCAAACGCGGCGAAGGCGGCCGCGAATTGTTCGCCGCTTTCATTGTCCGGGTTGCGCGCGCGCACGCCGGGCCGTGAGGGCGTGCGGAAGGTGAAGTGATCGCGCTCCGCGGCGCCCAACACTGATTTCCAGGCCGCGACGATGGGGATGGTCTTGTAAAGATCGGTCGACCTGTAGACTTCCGAGAGTGGACGCCCCGCCGCCTGAGCCTTGGCTTCCCTGGTGATCGCGGCCATGTCGAACATGTGGTGGCGGTGCATCTCGTCCATCGACTCCGCCACGAACTCGGATTGGCTGATGATGGAGGTCATTTTTCCATGCAGCTCGGCGACGCGTGCGTCTTTTGAGAGACGAAAGACGACGGCGATGCCGCAAAGGGTCGACAAGGCGACAGCTCCCGCCGCCGCCAGCATAATGCGTGTGCCAAGCTTCATAGACGTAGAGTGGCCCCGGAGGTAGAATGGGCCTTCTTCGTTACCACGTCATCGGCGTCTCGGGAGGGGCGATTGCGGACATTTTTTGCGAAAAACCGGCTCTTTCTTGCGGGCAACGAAATAATTGTGGCAGGGCGGGGTGCAATCCGATTTGTAATTACCTGTCAATAAACGGGATGGAATCGGGATTAAAATATATATAATCTCTATTGACAATATATAGATTGCTGTTAGGATGACGATGTTGCGCGCGTTAAATGCGCTGAAGGCTGGGACACGAAGACAAAACGGCTGATTTCGACGAGCATCCATTCGAGGATCGGCCAAATAACAAAACCGAAAGTTGGAGTCTGGACGTCATGAAGAAAAACTCAATGGAGCAAAGAAACGAACGGACACGCGGCCAAGCTGGAGCCTTTACGTTAATCGAGCTGCTGGTGGTCATCGCGATCATCGCCGTGCTCGCCAGCATGTTGCTGCCGGCGCTTGCCAAGGCGAAGGAGTCGGGCAAGAAGACCAATTGCCTGAGCAATGTGCGGCAAATCGGGATGGGGTACCAGTGCTTCCTCATGGATCACGACGACCGGTTCCCGCAGTATGTGACGGAGCGGACAGCGCCGGCTGGCACGCCCGACACGGCTGATGGGCGCGCGCCCTATTCCTACCGGCAGCAATTGATCGCTTATATGGGCACGCAGACCAATTCGTTCAAGTGCCCTGACGGGTTGGTGTGGCCGGCGGCCGGCCCCGGCCAATGGTACACAACGGACTACGGCAACAATCACAACGAAGAAAACCTGCCTGGCGCCACCGAGCAACTATGGTATCAAGCGAATCCAGATTTCGGATTCAACGAAACCGTGAAAGCGGCGACGCTGCCGCGCGCGGCCAGTTTTATCATTCTCGGCGATGCGGGCCGTTCGGACAACACGCCGTCGCGGGGCGGCATGTATCCGCAGCCGTGGGAATTTGATCTCACCTCGCAATCGCGCATGCTGGCCCGCCACATTGGCGGACGCGCCAATATCGTCTATGGCGACTGCCATGCGGATTGCGTCAAGACCAATTCAACGTGGACGACGCACCAATACAATGATTGGCGCCGCCACCAGATTCCGGACGCCAATTAAGCGTGCAGCGATGAACAACGCCGGCGCTCTAGCTCACCATCGAATAGTCGTAGGGCGCGCGCATGGGGCGGGAAAGCCAGCGGTCGGCTTCGGAATCGCCGACGAATTTCATCGCCGCGGGATCCCACTGCAATTTGCGGCCAAGGCGCAGGGCAATGTTGCCCAAGTGGCAGAGGGTCGCGGAGAGGTGGCCGACGGACGGCTCGGCGATGGCGGCTTTGCGGGAGCGCACGCAGTCAAAGAAATTGCCCATGTGCTCGTCGCTCACGTAGAGGCGATGGGAGCCGGCGGGAAGCGGGGTGGAGAGAAGATCGTCGTCGCTGGCCGCCAGTTCGTCGCGGTTGACCCAAATCCAGCCGTTGGAACCTTCGAATTTGATGCCGTTGCGCTGGCCTTTTGGATTGGCGATGCCGCCGTAAGGGGTGTCGTCGACGGTGGAGCGGCAGGCATGTTTGACGCCGTTGGCGTAGGTGTAATGGACCTCGTATTCGCTGAACGCGGTGTAGCCGCCGGGGACGGGTTGGACCAGCGGCTTGCCTTCGATCGTTGAGGGGCCGTCGACGCCGAGGGCCCAGCGCACGATGTCATTATGATGCGCGCCCCAATCGGTCATCGTGCCGCCGGAGTAATCGTACCAATAACGGAAGTTGGCGTGGCAGCGCTGGGGGACGTATTCGGTGGCGGGGGCCTGGCCCTGCCAGAAATCCCAATTCAGCGCCGCCGGAACGGGCGCCACCGCGAATGGGCCGTCGCGCAGGCCAGCCGGCAGCCAGACGGTGACTTGCTGGAGCTTGCCGATGCGTTCGTTGCGGACCAGTTCGCAGGCGAGGCGGAATTTTCGCATGCTGCGCTGCTGGGTGCCGGTTTGAAAAACGGTTTTG
>Ga0265338_10002666_pt1 | contig 26252 bp, 27 predicted proteins | sample 42126metaG_FD_193579 | JGI IMG/M metagenome (GOLD analysis project Ga0265338, IMG submission 193579) | Rhizosphere microbial communities from Carex aquatilis grown in University of Washington, Seatle, WA, United States - 4-21-26 metaG | ecosystem: Host-associated > Plants > Roots > Rhizosphere...
CCGCGACGAAGTAGCGCAGGTGACGAAGCTCCACTCGTTCGACCTCCTGACCGCGAGAGAAAGAACCAAGACCTATCAGGTCTCAAATGGGACTTCAACAATGTCTTGGACGAGCCAGGACCCGAATCGCATGAATACGAGCGACCCTTCCGCCGACGAGAACCCTTCACCCTGATCGAAATCCGGAGCTTCACGATGCGCAGACCCCTCGTGGTCATCTTCGCGACGATCGCGCTCGACGCCGTGGGCATCGGGCTCGTGTTCCCGATTCTTCCGCGCCTTCTCGAGGAGGTGACGCACACCCGGAACATCGCGCCCCTCATCGGGATCATGACGGCGCTTTATGCCGTCGTGCAGTTCATCTTCGCACCCGTGCTCGGCGCTTTGAGCGACAAGCTCGGAAGGCGTCCCGTACTACTCATTTCGCTGGCGGGTGCTGCGATCAACTATGTCGTCATGGCGTTCGCGCCGCAGCTGTGGATGCTGCTGGTCGGCCGCGCCGTTGCTGGCTTGACCAGCGCCAATGTCTCGGTGGCGACAGCCTATATCACCGACATCTCCCCCGAGAACGAGCGAGCCAGGCGCTTCGGCCTATCCAACGCCATGTTCGGCATCGGCTTCATCATCGGGCCGGTCCTCGGCGGACTGCTCGGCGACTACTGGCTGCGGCTCCCGTTCATCGCCGCCGCCGCGCTGAACGCCTGCAATCTCCTGCTGGCATTGTTCATTCTGCCGGAGTCCCGCACGCCCGACCGCCAGGAGATCAACCTGGCCGCGCTCAACCCGCTTCGGCCGCTGCGCTGGATTTTCTCGATGAAGGCCCTCATGCCCATCGTCCTCGTGTTCTTCATCTTGAGCGGGACCGGAGAGGCCTACGGCACGTGCTGGGCATTGTGGGGCTTCGACGCGTTCCACTGGAATGGTCGCTGGATCGGCCTTTCGCTCGGCACGTTCGGGGTCTGTCAAACGCTCGTGCAGGCCCTCTTGCCCGGCCCGGCGACCAAACGGCTCGGCGAAATGGGCGCCGTTCTCGTCGGACTCGCCTGCGCCTGTATAGCGCTGGTTGCCATGGCCTTCGCGCGGCAAGGCTGGGTCGTCTTCGCCGTCATGCCCATCTTCGCGCTCGGTGGCATCGGCACGCCGGCGCTTCAGTCACGAGCCGCCCGGTTGGTCGACCCGGCCCGCCAAGGGCAGTTCCAGGGAGTGTTGGCATCGGCGGTGAGCTTGGCGTCCATCGTCGCACCGCTCGGTTTCTCGGCCTGCTACTTCGTGGTCCAGAAGAAATGGCCTGGAGCCATCTGGCTTTCGGTGGTCCTGGTCAACGCAATCGCGGTCCCGCTGGTTGTTCTCGGCACCCGGACCGCTCGCCCAGCGCAGCGCGCGAGCGCGTAGTGCCGCGTAGTGCAAAGATCTCGAGGAACACGAAACGCTGGCGGCCCATCGGGCAAGGTCATCCACACAGGTTTTTTGCTTCGTCGCAGATGATGACCTACATTGCCTCCGTGGCGGTTTGATCGCGATCGAGGAGGCACCATGGCGTCCGGGGATGAGCGCGTGAAAGAAGGCCAACCGTCCGAGCGGCGCCATCGCCGCAGCGGGTGCCTCGCCGATGCGCTGCGGTTGCAACTGGAGGTTTGCCGCGAAGACGGAGGGCTCACCGCCATCGTCGTGTCCGACGAGCACGGGTTCTGCGTGGCCCATGCGGGCGGCGACGGCGACCACGACGAGCTCGCCGCGTGGCTGCCGATGCTCGCCGCTCCGGCGCGGCGCGGGTCATTCGACGGTGACGACGGCGGGCTAACACCGCGGCGCGCGGCCTTGGCGGTCGTGACATTCTCGATCGCAGGCGCCAGCCTGCATGCCTGCGCCGTGAAGGAGCCCGACGCGGGCACAGAGACGAGCGCAGGTGGCGCCGAGGTCCTCGCTCGCGTGGCCAGCGGCTTCACCAGGCTGCTGACCTAGCTGGGCAGCGATCATCACCTGGTCAAGCCTTGTGGAGTTCGAGCGGCTCCGGGACCTGCTCAGCAGCGCCGCGCGGTGAGCGCCGGGGCCGCGCGGTGGACGAACCGGAGCCGGTCCGCGTCTACTGCGGCGCGGGCGGCGGGAAGTTCTTGAACGCCTTGTCGACAGCGGTCTGGATCGTGGCCGGGGCGTCGACCTCCGACAGCTTGTTCTTGTCGGCCACGGCGACCGAACGCCAGACCATCTTCTTGGTGCGGGCGTCGATGAGGTCGATCACCAGCGTTCCGTGCTCGTACTCGGTGGCCCACACGTCGCCGGGCCCCCAGTAGCCGGGATAGGGTCCGAGCACGGGATCGTACGGCCCGACGACCTGCAGATCCTCGCGCCGCTGCGCGCCGGCCACGAAGCCGACCAGCAGGTCGGGGTTGCTGTCGCTCGGGGTCAGCCCCTTCGCCGTGAGCTCGGTCTTGATGGTGTCGCGGATGCGATCCGCGACCAGCGTGTTGGGCGGCGCCCCGTCGCTGGACGGCAACATCTTGCCCTCCATCATCTTGAACGTTCGGAACTGGGCGAAGCCCACCGCGTGGTCGTAGTCGGTCGTGGCGTGGACGGTCGAGCAGCCCGCGGCCAGCAGCACGACCGCTCCGATCCACGCCCTCGCGCGACCGCGTCTCACCTTGCGCACCTCAGTCGATCGATGCTTCACGCAGCACCTCCACGCAGCACTTAGATGACGGTTTCGAGACCAAACCTGATCACCAGGCGGAGGTGGGCAATCGATTGGATGGCGGATTGACCCGGGTGAGAAGCGCACCAGCGCAGCGGCACGGTCGCAACATCGGCGCCCCCTGGTCGCCGGCGAACGGGCGTCCTCCCGCGCGGATCCGGGCGCGCTCGACCGGGCGGTTCAAGGAATCCCGGCAAGCGTCGACTGGCGGGAGGGATGGACCCCTGCCCGTGACCTTTTTTTGACGAGGACCGCATGGCGAAGACCATCATGACGATCGACGATTCACCATCGGTGCGGCACCTGCTGAACCTGGTGCTCAAGGGCGCGGGCTTCGAGGTCGTGCAAGCCGCGGACGGCCGGGAGGCGCTCGGGCTGTTCACCGGCCAGAAGGTGCACCTCATCATCTGCGACGTGAACATGCCGAACATGGACGGCATCACGTTCGTCAAGAGGCTCAAGCAGCTGCCCGAGTACAAGTTCACGCCGGTCATCATGCTGACGACCGAGTCGCAGGAAGAGATCAAGCGCGAGGCGAAGGCCGCAGGCGCAAAGGCGTGGGTCATCAAGCCTTTCAAACCGGAGCAGCTGTTGAACGCGGTGGAGAGGTTGGTGATGCCGTGAGCGCCGCCGACGCCGCGGCCCAGGATTCTTGCGACGATAGCCCACCGAGTGGCCCCCCACATTCTCCGGCGCCGATCCTGGCCATCGAAGGAGAGATGACGATCTATCGCGCCGCTGATCTCAAGAAGGCGCTGATCGGCGCGCTCGCGGCCGATGCTCCGATCCGCGTCGATCTCTCCCGCGTCACCGAGCTCGACACGGCGGGCGTCCAGTTGCTCGTGCTGGCACGGCACATCGCTGACGACCGGAAAAAGGAGCTCGTCTTCCTCGCGCCGAGCGAGGCCGTGCGCGCGGTGTTGCAACTCCTGAACCTCGACCGGCAGCTGGGGACGCGATGAACCTCGACAGCGTCCTCCTGACCTTCATCGCCGAGAGCCGCGAGGTGCTCCACGAGATGGAGAACCGCCTGCTCGCCGTCGAGTCCAGCCCCGGCGACAGCGAGACCCTGAACGCGATCTTTCGCGCCGCCCATACCGTCAAGGGCTCGGCCGGCCTCTTCGACCTCGACCACATCGTTACCTTCACCCACGTCGTCGAGACCGTGCTGGACGGCTTGCGCAAGGGCGAGCTCACCGTGTCGAAGGACCTGGTCGCGCTCCTGCTCGAATCGTGCGACCACGTGAGGTCGCTGATCGACGCGGTGGCCGAGGGACGTCGCGAAGAGGACGCCGACAGCCGTGCAGCGGCTGCGGGCCTGCTGGAGCGGCTGAGGCGCTACGCCGCTGCGCCGGAGGCGGCGACGCGTGTGCGAAGCTCGGTCGATCGCCCGCCCGGTGGCGCCGGACCCGCGGGCGTCGTCGACGGGTCTCATTGGCACATCTCGGTGCGCTTCGGACGCGACCTGCTTCGCAATGGAATGGACCCGCTGTCGCTGATCGGCTACCTCGGGCGGCTGGGGACGATCAAGCGGATCGAGACGCTCTTCGACGCCGGTGGCCTGGTCGAGGAGATGGACCCCGAGTCTTGCTACCTCGGGGTGGAGATCGCCTTCGAGAGCGGCGCGGACAAGAGCACGATCGAGCGAGCGTTCGAGTTCGTTCGCGACGAGTGTCGAATCTCGATCTTGCCGCCCCACAGCCGCGTGATCGAATACGTTCGCCTCATCGAGGACCTGCCCGAGGAGCCGTCGCGGCTCGGACAGATTCTCACCCGTTGCGGCAGCGTGACCGCGCACGAGCTCGAGACCGCGTTGCGGATGCAGTCGAGCGCGTCCGCCGCGCCGATCGGTACGATCCTGGTCCAGCAAGGAGCTGTGGCGCCGGCCGTGGTCGAGGCCGCGCTGGCGCGGCAAGCGCGGCTGCGGGACGCGAAGGCGCAGGAGGGGCGCTCGATCCGGATCGACGCCGACAAGCTCGATCGCCTGATCAATCTGGTCGGCGAGCTGATCATCTCGGCCGCGCGCGCCGACCTCGTGGGCCGCCGCACCCGAAACGTCGAGCTACAGGAGTGCACGTCGAGCCTGTCCGGGCTGGTTCAGGAGGTGCGCGACACCGCGTTGCAGCTGCGCATGGTCAAGATCGCGGCGACGTTCAACCGCTTTCAGCGCGTCGTGCACGACGTCGCACGTGAGCTGGGCAAGGACATCGCGCTCGAGATCGCCGGCGAGGAAACCGAGCTCGACAAGACCGTCGTGGAAAAGATCTCGGACCCGCTCATGCACCTGGTGCGGAACGCGATCGATCACGGCATCGAATCGGCGGAGCGGCGCGTGGCCGCCGGAAAGTCCGCTCGCGGTACCGTGTCGCTCAACGCGTATCACGACTCGGGCAGCATCATCATCGAGGTCAGCGACGACGGCGGCGGAATCAACCGCGACAGGATCGTAGCCAAGGCGGTGGAGCGTGGCCTGATCGAGCCCGGCCGCACGTTGAGCGACCGCGACGTCTTCGCGCTGGTATTCGAGCCCGGGTTGTCGACCGTGGAGCAGGTCACGAACCTGTCGGGGCGCGGAGTCGGTATGGATGTCGTCAAGCGCAACATCGAGGCGCTGCGCGGGGCCGTCGAGATCGCGAGCGAGGAGGGGGTCGGCACGGCGGTGACCGTGCGGCTGCCGCTCACGCTGGCCATCATCAACGGGTTCCTCGTCGGCCTCGGGGACTCCGTCTTCGTGATCCCGCTCGAGACGATCGACGAATGCCTCGAGTTCACCGCCGAGCCCGGTCACGACTACACCAACGTGCGCGGCCAGGCGCTGCCGTTCGTTCGACTGCGGGAGGTGTTCGGCTTGCCTCCGACGACGGCGCGGCGCGAGAGCATCGTGGTCGTCAACTCCCTGGGCCGCCGCGCCGGCATCGTCGTCGATACGTTGCTGGGCGAGTTCCAGACGGTGATCAAGCCGCTTGGGACGATCTTCAGCCACCTCCGCTTCGTCAGCGGTTCGACGATCCTGGGCAACGGCAACGTCGCGCTGATCCTCGACGCTGCGGGGCTCATTCAGCACGTCGGCCACGCGACGGCCACTCCATCAACCGGGCACGATGTGGCGGCGGCGAGCCGCGCCACGACGCGCCTGCCCGAACCCGTACGTCCCTCAACGTAGGAGCCGAAGATGTTCAAGTCTCTCAAGGTAGGTGCCCGCCTCGCACTGCTCACAGTGATCCTGTCCGCGGTGGGGCTGCTGTCCGGTGTGCTCGGACTGCGGGGCATGTCCTTCAGCAACGGCAGGCTGAAGACGGTCTACGAGGATCGCACGGTGTGCCTGGTCCAGCTCGCCCGGATCATGCAAGCGGCCTACAACGTCCGGATCGCGACGATCAACGCGGTGGCGATGGCTGACACGCCCGCGCTGGCGGAGCACGCGCTGGCAAATGTGCCGCAGCAGCTCGGGGTCATCGACGCCAACCTCAAGGAGTACATGGCCACCTTCCTCGTGCCCGAGGAGAAAGAGCTCCTGAACGAGTTCCTGTCGACGTGGAAGGAGTACATGGAGCGCCGGGAGGGCATCCTCGAGCGCGTCCGGGCGCACGACCGTTCCGGCGGTCTCGAGAAGATAAAAGAAGCGGGAGCGATCCTGGTCCTGCCCAGCGAGAAGCTGAGCGCCCTGCAAACACTGCAAGAGCGCATCGCCAAACAAGAGTACGAGGAAGCGGTCACGACCTACAACGCGACCCTCAGGAGTGACGTCGTCGCGATGGGGGTCGGGCTGCTCGTCGCGATCGCGTTCGCGATCTGGGTCGCCCGTTCGGTGACGGTGCCGCTGCGCGAGGCGGTCGATGCCTCCGATCGCCTGGCCGATGGCGATCTCACCGTCGACCTCGACAGCGACTCGCAGGACGAGACCGGCCTGTTGCTGCGGTCGATGAAGCAGATGGTGAGCAAGCTGCTTCAAGTCGTGGCGGAGGTCAACGGCAGCGCCGAGGCGCTGGCCAGCGCCTCCGAGCAGGTGAGCGCGACGGCGCAGTCGCTGTCGCAGGCTTCGAGCCAGCAGGCCGCGAGCGTGGAGGAGACCAGCGCGTCGGTCGAGCAGATGACGGCGTCGATCGCGCAGAACAACGAGAACGCCAAGATCACCGACGGCATCGCGGGCAAAGCCGCCGCCGGCGCGCTCGAGGGCGGCGAGGCGGTGAAGGCGACCGTGGTGGCCATGAAGCAGATCGCGCAGAAGATCGGCATCATCGACGACATCGCGTATCAGACCAACCTGCTGGCGCTCAACGCCGCGATCGAGGCGGCGCGCGCCGGCGAGCACGGCAAGGGCTTCGCGGTCGTGGCGGCCGAGGTGCGCAAGCTGGCCGAGCGCAGCCAGGTCGCCGCGCAAGAGATCGGCACGGTGGCCGGTTCGAGCGTCGAGATGGCCGAGCGGGCAGGACGTCTGCTCGACGAGATGGTGCCCAACATCAAGAAGACGTCGGATCTCGTGCAAGAGATCACCGCCGCTTCGCAGGAGCAGTCGACGGGCGCGGGGCAGATCAACTCCGCGGTCAGCCAGCTCAGCCAGGCCGCGCAGCAGAACGCGAGCAGCTCCGAAGAGCTGGCCGCGACCGCCGAGGAGATGAGCGGCCAGGCCGAGCAGCTCCAGCTGGCGATGTCGTTCTTCAAGCTCGGCGGCGGCGCGGCCGTCTCGCCCGCGCGGCCGCGGGTGAATCGGCGGGCTGGCGGCGCGAAGACCCTGCCGCGCTCGGCCGCGCGCGCCAAGGCGGTGGCCGCGCCAAATTTGTTGTCCGCGCCCGAGACGGACGAGGCGCATTTCGGAAAGTTTTGAGGAGTGACGCCATGAGCGCCCCGACGCGGCCCAAAGCGAAGAGCACCAACGTGTCCGACGGCGCGCCCGCCGGAGAACCGAGCGACCACAGCGCTGCCGACAACACGCAGTATCTGACCTTTCTCCTCGATCGCGAGCTCTTTGCGATCGGCATCCTCGCGATCAAAGAGATCATCGGATACGGCGACGTGACCGTCGTGCCGTTGATGCCGGAGTTCATTCGCGGCGTGATCAACCTGCGCGGGTCGGTCGTGCCGGTGATCGATCTGGCGGCGCGGTTTCGTCGCAAGCCCGCGCCGACCACCAAGCGCACCTGCGTGATCATCGTGGAGATCGGTTCCGAAGGCGCGCGGCACGTCGTGGGGGTCATCGTCGACGCGGTCAATGAGGTCCTCGACATCCCAGCGTCCGAGATCGAGCCGGCGCCGGAGTTCGGGGCAAAGATCCGAACCGACTTCATCCGCGGCCTCGGCAAGGTCAACGGCCGGTTCGTGATCCTCCTCGAAATGGACCACGTGCTGTCGATCGAGGAGATGAGCACGCTCGCAAGCGCGAAGATGGAGGCGGAGATCCCGTCGGACAACGCCGGTTCTGGACGTTGAGCCACCCCGCGCGCGCCCGCTCGGCCGTGCTCGATCCCGGTGCCGCACGGGCGCCGATCAGCGACAAGGAGTTCGCCCAGTTCCAGCGCTTCATCCACGAGACAGCCGGGATCAGCCTGTCGGCGGGCAAACGGCAGCTCGTCGCGGGCCGCCTCGCCAAACGCTTGCAGCAATTGGGGCTGCCGAGCTATGGCGCCTACTTCAGCTACCTGGCCACCGGCGGCGCGCCCGACGAGGCGCAGACCGCGGTCGATCTGTTGACCACCAATGAGACTCGCTTCTTCCGCGAGCCAAAACACTTCGATCTGCTGCGCGACCTCGCTTCCGCGGCGCGCGGGAAGGCGTGCTCGTTTCGCGTGTGGAGCGCGGCCAGCTCGACCGGCGAGGAGCCTTTCAGCATCGCGATGGTGCTGGCCGACCGCCTGGGCGGCGGCCCGTGGCAGGTGCTGGCGTCGGACATCAGCATGCGCGTGCTCGCGCGCGCCCAGCGCGGGCACTATCCGCTCGAGCGCGCGGCTCAGATCCCGCCCGGATATCTCAAGCGCTTCTGCCTCCGGGGCCTGGGTCCGCAGGCCGGAACGTTCCTGATCGAGCGGAGCCTGCGAAGCCGCGTGCAATTCCAGCAGATCAACCTGAATGCGTCGCTACCCGACCTCGGACAGTTCGACGTCATCTTCTTGCGCAACGTGATGATCTACTTCAACGATGTGACCAAGCGGCAGGTCGTCGCGAGGCTGCTCGCGACGCTGAAGCCCCACGGGCACCTGATGATCGGTCATTCGGAGAGCCTGCACGGCATCACCGACGCGGTGGAGGCGGTGGCGCCGACCGTCTACCGCAAAGTCCCGGAAGGTGGGTGAGCGTATGAGCCGCGCCAGCCACCAAGATGAAGTCTTCCTGCGGCCCGGCGAGCACCACGTCGGCGACGCCGGTTGCCGCATCCGAACCTTGCTGGGATCGTGCGTCTCGATCACGCTGTGGAGCCCCGCGCGCCGGATCGGCGGCATGAGCCACTTCCTGCTTTCGACCCGGACGCACGACAGCGAGCGCGAGGGGGCGCTCGACGGGCGATTCGCAGAGGAGGCGCTGTCGCTGATGCTGCGCGACCTCGCGCGCGAGGGTGTGAAGGCCCGGGAATGCGAGGCCAAGCTGTTCGGGGGTGGGAACATGTTTCCCAAGCAGTCGCGCTCCGACACAATGAACATTGGCCAGCGAAACGGTGAGTTCGCGCGGCAGCTGATGAGCGCGCGGGGCATCCAGATCGCCGCGGAGAGCCTGTTTGGCGTCGGCTATCGCCAGGTCGTCTTCGACGTCGCGACCGGGCACGTCTGGTCGCGCCTGGTCAAGCCGATCGAAGCCCCCGCTCATGGAAAGGTGTCGCCGTGAGGCGCATCAAGGTGATGATCGTCGACGATTCGGCCGTGCTGCGACAGGTCCTGGGCGGCATTCTGTCTGCTGATCCGATGATCGAGGTGATCGCGGCCGCCTCCGATCCGCTCTACGCGATCGAGAAAATGAAGGCCGGGTGGCCGGACGTGATCGTGCTCGACGTGGAGATGCCGCGCATGGACGGCATCACCTTTCTGCGCCGGATCATGCGGGAGCGGCCCACGCCAGTCGTGATCTGCTCGACGCTGACCGACAAGGGCGCGCAGACCACGATCGAGGCGCTCGCCGCCGGCGCGGTGTCGATCGTCACCAAGCCCAAGCTCGGGCTCAAGGCATTCTTGAACGACGCGTCGGACGATCTGGTCGCCGCCGTCAAGGCGGCGGCGCAGGCCAACGTCACGCGGCTGGTGATCGACGGCGTGCCGCGCGTGACGGCCAAGCACTCCGCCGATGCGATCCTGCCTCCGCCGGCCGCGTCGGCCATGAGCCGCACCACCGAGCATGTGGTCGCGATCGGGACGTCCACCGGTGGCACGCAGGCGCTGGAGAACGTGCTGCGGCGCTTGCCGCGCGTGTGTCCCGGCATCGCGATCGTCCAGCACATGCCGGAGGCGTTCACGGCCGCCTTCTCGGCGCGGCTCGACAGCGTCTGCGAGATCGAGGTGAAGGAGGCTCAGAACAGAGACCGCGTGCTGCCGGGGCGGGCTCTGATCGCGCCCGGTGGCAAGCACATGCTGCTGCGGCGCAACGGCGCGCAGTACATCGTCGAGATCGTCGACGGTCCCCTCGTGAACCGCCACCGTCCGTCGGTCGACGTGCTGTTCCGGTCGGCCGCGAAGTGCGCCGGCTCGAACGCGCTCGGTATCATCATGACCGGCATGGGCGACGACGGCGCCGCCGGACTGCTCGAGATGCGGAACGCAGGCGCGCGCACGGTCGCCCAGGACGAGGAGACCTGCGTGGTCTACGGAATGCCCCGGGAAGCCGTCAAGCGCGGTGCCGTGATGAAGTCCGTGCCGCTGGGCGCGATCGACAAGGAGATCCTGTCGCCCGGCGGCAACCCTTGATCAGGCCTGGCGGCGCGGCGGCGTGACCGGCGCGCTGCGCGCGATCTCGACCACCAGGTGCTTGGTCAGCGGCTGATCGCTCTGCGCGCTGAAGTCGCCGAGGGCGCATAGGACGTTCAGCTCCGGCATGTAGCCGGCGGCGTTGCCGCGCGGGATGTCGACCAGATCGAGCTCGGCCAGCGCTCGCTCGCGCATGTCGTCCGGGTTCATGAACACCAGGGTGCGGAGGTTCTCGACGCCGCGGTAGCGGTCGTCGTTGCAGTAGATGGTGGTGTTGAACTGATCGTGCGAGCGCATGGTGCCGAGCGTGAGCCGGCCGGGCGCGGGACAGACGTCGTGCGGCGGCGCGGCCGAGAACTCGGCGCGGCCGATCGCGGGCTCGGATTTCAGATGAGGCGACCCCGGGCGCTTCATGCCGAACGACATGTGCACCATCGCCATCGAGTCCTCGACAGAGACGCCCTGCAGCCCGCCGCGCTGCCGATCCCTCTCGGTGCGCGACAGACAAGGCAGGATCAACGCCAGCTTCCCGTGCACTACCTGACTGCGATTGAGCTTGGTGCTCACCTGTACGGTCCCGGTCCGACGTCGCCGCCACAATTTCGCCACAAGTTCTCCGACGTCTCTCCCCATCCGCGCCGCCGGGCTGCCTCTTCGGCTCGCCATGCTGGGCTCACCTCGAAAGGAGCTCCCGATGTCACAAGCGCTCTCTCTGTCTCGACCTCGCACCTACTGGGCCTTCGGCGGCCCGCTGCTGCTCGGCGCATTGCCGGGTCTGCGCTTCGGCTGGAGCGCGACGTTGCGGCTCGGTCCCAGCCTGCTCGCGGCGCTGCTGGCGACGGCCGTGATCATGGGTCCGGCGCTCTACCTGCTCTGGGGCCTCACGGGCGCCAAGGGCTCGCTCGACCAGGTGCGCCGCGCCTTCGCCGACGCGCTCACCGCGGCGGGACGAGTGCACGTCGGGTTCGCGCCCGCCGTCCTGCTGCTCGCCGCGACCGTGTCCCATCGCGATCATGCCCTGGTCTTCGGACTCGCCGCGTTCCTGGGCGGGCTGCTCGTGGGCGCCGGGCGCCTCTGGCGCGCGCTGCAACCCGGGGCGTCGCGAACGCACGCAGCCGCCGTCCTCCTGCCATGGCTCATCGCTTCCGCCATCGTCGGTTGCCGCCTGGTCGGCCAATTCGTGGTGCCCGTCCTCTCTGGAAAGGCTGTGTGACCCATGTCGACCTTCTCGTTGGAATCGACGCCCTTCCCCGCTGACGGCATTGCGCCCACCGATCCAACCGGAGCGACCGAGCTCGCGAATGGCGCGGATGGTGTCGCACTCCACATCGACCAGCTCCTCAAGAGTCCGGCCGAGGTGCGCGCGGCCATCGAGAGCCGGACGGCGCTCGCGGCGCGTACGCGCACCTACGTCCAGGTGCTCGTCGCGTGCACGGCCGTCTTTGGCGCGTCGCTCGGCTTTTACCGGGGTGGCGTCCAGATCCTCTTCGCAGCGCTCAAGCTGCCCATCGTGACGCTGTTGACCCTGGCGGTGGCGGCCCCGATTCTGTACGCGCTCAATCGCGCCCTCGAGCGCCCGGCGGACATGGCCCGCGAGGTGGCGCAGCTGGTCGCTTCGTTGGCGCGCGGCGCGCTCGTCCTCTCCGCGGAGCTCCCTCTCATCTGGGCCGCGCATGCGGTGGGAGCCGACTACCACCGACTGATTCTCCTGACCGTCCTGTCGTGCGGCGTCGCCGGGATCGTCAGCTTCTGGTTTCTATGGAACGCGATATCGGTGACGAAGATGGGCCGCGCCCTCGTCGCGCTCATCGTCCTCGCGACCATGGGCGTCGTGGGAGCGCAGGCGAGCTGGCTGTTCCGCCCGTTCCTGGTGCGGCCGCGTGCGGCCAACGTCGTCTTCATGCACGCGCTCGAGGGCTCGTTCTCGGAGGCGATCGGCGACAGCCTCTCGTCTGCGCAGGGGCATTACCGCGACGATGGCCGCTACCAGTCGAGGTCGCCATGAGCGCCGGGGCGTTCTCCGCAGCGTTGCTCGCGCTCTACGCGGGCGTCGGCGTCGTGTGCGTGGTCGCCGCGCGACACGCCGCTGCCGCCGGCGGGCGGCGCGACTGGGGCGAGCTCGTCTTCGCCTTCGCGGTCTGGCCGCTCTGGCTGCCACTCTGGCTCGGAGCGCGTCCCGCGGCGGCGGCCGAAGCCGGCGCCCCGGCACGGCTCCCGCACGTCCACCCCGCGACGTCATCGTTGCTCACGGCGCTCGCGCGCGTACAGGGCTCGCCGCTCGCTCCGCTCTTGCCCGATCGGGAGAGCGTGCGCCGCCTCGCCGCCAAGCTCACCGAGGCCTCGACGCGGATCGAGGAGCTCGACGAGGTGCTGGCGCGCCCGACCTTCGACCTGCCGGCGGCGCTGGCGCGAAATGACGAGCTGGCGCACGAGGGTTCGGCTGCCTCCGCCGAGGCACGGGCGAGCGCCGCGCTCCGCGTGCAGAACATCGAGCGCCTGCGCGACCTGCGGGCGCGCTTCGTGGCCGAGGTCGACGAGATCGACGAGCTCCTGTCACAGCTCGTCATCCAGGTCGAGGTCGTGAGGTTCGTCGGAGCGGCCCAAACCGGCAGGGATGACGGCTTGCGCGACCTGCTGGCGGAATTGCTCGCGCGGGTTGAAGGCCTTGGCCAAATGCTCGATGATCGCCCGGCGCTGCGGCTCTCCGGCGCTTGACCATGGCCAGAATCCTCGTCGTCGACGATGAAGCGAACATCCGCGAGGTGATCGAGTACGCCCTCGTCAAGGACGGGCACACCGTCGAGATCGCAGAGAACGGCGACGCCGCCTGGACGCGGCTTCAGACGAGCGGCGTCGACCTCCTGGTGCTCGATGTCGTGATGCCCGGTCTCGACGGGCTGTCGCTCTGCCGCCGCCTGCGCGCGACGGCGAGCGGCGGGCCGCCCATCGTGTTCCTCTCATCTCGGGGCGAAGAGCTCGATCGCGTCCTGGGCCTCGAGCTCGGTGGTGACGACTACCTGCCCAAGCCCTTCGGGCCCCGGGAGCTCGTCACGCGCGTCAACGCCGTTCTGCGGCGCGCGCGCCCCCAAGACGGGCCGGAGCCGCCCCGCCTCGCGCATGGCGCGCTCATCGTCGACACCGGCCGGCACGAGGCCAGCGTGAACGGCACCCGCGTCGAGCTGACCGTCACCGAGCTCAGGATCCTGCGCGCCCTCCTCGAGGCGGGCGGGCGCGTGCTGACGCGCGGGCAGCTCATCGAACACGTCCGCGAGGCCGACTACCACATCACGGAGCGCACGGTCGACACGCACGTTCGGCGCATTCGCGCCAAGCTTCGGCCCCACGGTATCGATCCGATCGAGACCGTGCACGGCCTCGGATACAAGGCCGCCGCCGGACCGCCATGACCTTCGAAGCGCTCTTCTCACGCCTGCGGCGATGGCACTTTCGGATCCGCACGCGCTTGCTCCTGGTGAACGTCATCATCGTGACGGTTCCCATCATCGGGCTCGCCTTCGCGCGCTTTTACGAGCGCGAGATGCTGGATGCCGTCGAGAGGGACATGATCCATCAAGGCGAGGTCTTGCGAGCCGCCCTGCGCGACGACATCGAGGCCGGGCCCGACGCGCTCGCAGGGCGCGCGCCGTTGCTGAGGACGATCGCCGGTGAGACGCGCGCTCGCATCCGCCTGGTCGTTCCGCCGGGCCGGGTCGTCGCCGACTCGCACGCGCACGGAGCGCCCGAGGGAATCGAGAGTGCGCCGTCGCTCGCGGGGCTCCGCCTCTCGGGAGCTCCGCCGTCCGACGCCCGGCGCGAGGCCGAACCGGACGTCGCCAATCGCCCCGAGATCAAGAGCGCGCTCGCAGGCCACTACGGCGCGTCGACTCGCATCTGGCGTTGGCCGCGCTACCTGTCGGGCGTGGTCGAGGGCGAGCGTGTCTATCTCTTCTCGGCATTGCCACTGCCCCGGCGTGACGGAACGGTCGCGGGCGCCGTGTACCTGACGCGCTCGACGGTGCCGGTTCTGGCGAGCATGCACCGACTCAGACGAGGCCTCATCAAGATCCTGCTCGTCATCATCGCCATCACGACCGTGATCTCGCTCTTCCTCGCCGCGACGATCGCGCGCCCGCTCGGCAAGTTGCTCGCGACGGCGAAGAGCGTCGCCGCTGGCGCCCGCGGCGAGAGCTTGCGTCTCGATCGGCGTGACGAGATCGGCGACCTGTCTCGCGCGCTCGACGAGATGGCGCGGCGCCTCGACGCACGCGCGACCGAGACCGCCACCCTCGCCGCCGACATCAGTCACGAATTCAAGTCGCCGCTCACCGGTCTGCGCGGCGCCGCCGAGCTCTTGCTCGAAGGCGCCGGCGACGATCCGGCGACGCGCCGCCGGTTCCTCACCAACATGCTCTCCGACACGCAACGGCTCGATCGCCTGGTGACCCGCCTCTTGGAGCTCTCGCGACTGGAAGCCGACAACGCGCCGCCGGTCGAGCTGAACGTGGGCGATGTGGTGGCCGAGGCGATCGAGGGAGCAGCTGACCGCGCGCTGGTTTCGTGGCGCGCTCCCGTGGAGAGTGTCGTCGTACGCGGGCGCCGGGGTGCCCTCGTGGCCGCGGTTCGCAACCTCATCGACAACGCGACGGCCCATGCGGCGCTGGACACGGATGTCGAGGTTCACGTCGAAACGTCGGCCCGCGATGGAATCGATGTCATCGTGACCAACCACGGTGCGGCCATTCCGGCGGCGACACTCGAGAGGATGTGGGACCGCTTCTTCACGACACGCGCGGATCGCGGCGGTACGGGCCTCGGTCTGCCCATCGTGGCCGCGGCGGCCAAGGCGCACGGCGGCAGCGTCACGTGCACGAGCAGCGCCGAGACGGGCACCACGTTCACGCTCACCCTGCCGCGCGGCGCGCCGTTCCGCGCGTAGATTCGGCGGCGGTGCCGGCGGCGATGAAGACGTCGGACTCCGGACATCTGTGGTCACGCGCGGAGACGCGAGACCGATCGCTGGCACGCTGCCGTGGCACGCCGCCTGCTAAGTTCACGAGCCATGAACCTCGAACTGGATGGAAAAGTCGCGATCGTCACCGGCGCCAGCAAAGGAATTGGCCTGGCGGTCACAAAGGCGCTGGTCGGCGAGGGGGCGCGCGTCGTCGCCGGAGCGCGCACCACGGACAGCCTCGCGGGCCTGGCGGGTGTCACGGCCGTCGCGCTCGATCTCGGCAAGCGCGACGCCCCGGCCGCGCTGGTGGCGCGCGCGGTCGACGAGCACGGGCGGGTCGACGTTCTGGTGAACAACGTCGGCGCCGTGCGCATGCGCCTCCAGGGCTTCCTGGGAACCAGCGACGAGGAGTTCGAGTGGTCGATGCAAATGAACTTCTTCGCCGCCGTTCGCGCGACGCGCGCCGCGCTCCCTCCCCTGATCAAGCAAGGGCGCGGGGCGATCGTCAACGTCGCCTCCGTGAACGCTTTCTTTGAACCCGATGCTGGTGTGCTCGACTATGGCGCCGCAAAAGCGGCGCTGGTGAACTTCACCAAGAGCGTCGCGCAAGAGTTCGGCCCGCGCGGCATCCACGTCAACGCCGTCTCGCCCGGTCCCGTCAGCACCGACCTGTGGCTGGGAACGGACGGCGTCGCCGCGACCGTCGCCCGCGCATCGGGAGTCACCCCGGACGAGGCGCGCAAGAGCGTCGTCGCCAGCCTGGGCGGGTTCGCGACGGGCCGGTTCACGACGCCCGAAGAAGTGGCGACCCTGGTGGTAATGCTGGCTTCGGAGCGCACCGCCAACGTCACGGGTGCGAACTACGTCATCGACGGCGGCCTCATCAAGACCACCTGATATGGCGGGCTCGGTGCCGCCCTGCCCCGAACCGCAGAGAAATTCGCGCGCCTGTCGTCGGGCGTGGCGTCCTCCTCAGGCGGCCACGAGCTGCGCGCTGGCGGCCCACAGCCGTTCGGCGAGAGTGGCGTCCCGGCCTTCGAGCGAGGACAGCGCGACCGCGCAGTCGGCCAGGTACTGGCCCGACTGGCCCGCCAGCTCGGGAGCGGTCGCGGCAAACACGCTGGGCGCCGCCCCCTGAGCCGCGGTTCTCGCGCAGAGCTTGAGAAAGAAGGCGATCACCGTCAGACCTTGAGCCGCCGCTCGAGGACGACGCCGCTCTGCTCCATACGACGGTAGAGAGCCTGGCGGGAGATACCCATCTCGGCGGCCGCTTTCGAGACGATCCCACCCGCTCTCATGAGCGCGTCTTCGACCACCGCTCGATCCGGATGCGTGGGATCGGAACCTGAGCCCGCCGCCCGAGGCGACGAATCGGGCGTCGCGGCGTTGCGCGTGGAGGCCGAAGCCCGAGGCCCCGTCGTGGGTGACTGAAGGCTTCCCGGAGCCAGATCGAGGTGCTCCGGCGTGATCACGCCGCCCCCGCAGACGAGCATCGCGCGATGGATCTTGTTCTGGAGCTCACGAACGTTCCCCGGCCATTCGTGTTGCAAGAGAGCGTCGCGCGCGGCCTCGCCGAGGCGGAAGGTGCCAGCGCCATCGGGTCCGGGGAGAGTCGCGAGGAAGTGCTCCGCGAGTGGCAGGATGTCGTCGGGGCGATCGGCGAGCGGCGGAACCTGCAGCTCGATGACGTTGAGACGAAAGAAGAGATCTTCGCGAAATGTCCCGGCGGCGATCGCGCGCTTGAGGTCGACGTTTGTCGCGCTCACGACGCGGACGTCGGACTTGCGCGTGACGCTCGAGCCCAGCCTCTCGAACTCGCCGGTCTGCAGCACGCGGAGCAGCTTCGCCTGTCCAGACGGCGACAGGTTTCCGATCTCGTCCAGGAAGAGCGTTCCACCAGCGGCCGCCTCGAAGCGACCGATCCGCATCTTGGTCGACCCTGTGAACGCCCCCGCCTCCGCTCCGAACAGCTCCGCCTCGAGCAACGACTCGGGCAGCGCGCCCACGTTGACTTTGACGAAGGCGCGATCTTTGCGGCGCGAGTTCGCCTGGATGATCTCCGCCAGCTTCTCCTTGCCCGCGCCATTCGCGCCCGTGATCAAGATCGGCACGTCGGATGCCGCGACCGTGACCGCCAGACTGACCACGCTCTGCATCTGCGCGCTGCCGTAGATCATCCCGCACAGGTCGTAGCGCGCCGCGAGCGTCCGGCGCATGCGCAGACTTTGGGACCGGAAGCGAATGTTCTCCTGCTGCAAACCGCGCAGGTGGAACAGCGTCCGAACGATGCGGACCAGCTTCTCGTCGTCCCACGGCTTGGTCATGTAGTCGTTCGCGCCCTCCTTGACGAGCCGCACGGCGACTTCGAACGAACCGTAGGCGGTGAGCAGGACGATCGGCAGGTCGGCGTCGAGCTGTCTCACGGCGCGAAAGAGCGCCACGCCCCCGTCCCCCGTCGTGTCGTGCTCGGTGAAGTTCATGTCCTGGACGACGGCGCCGATGTCCTCGCTCGCGACGAGGTCGAGGGCCTCCTCGGGATTGGTCGCCGTCAGCGACTCGATATCGTGCAGCGCGAACAGAACCTCGAGCGCTGTGCGGACCGCGGGCTGATCGTCGACGATGAGAACTTTCAACATGACAACATACCTCAGTGAACCGCGAAGGTGCAGGTGTAACTCACGAACGTCGACACGGGGCGCGCTTTGCGGTCGAGCGGTGGCGACCAGAGCGAGTCGCGCAGGGTGCGTTTGCACGCTTCGCCAAAGCCCGCTTCGCTTTCGGCAATGACGATCAGATCGCGCAAATGGCCGTCGGGCATGACGCGCAGGCGCATGACGGCCTTGCCGCCGAGACCGCGCCTGCGCGCCTGATCGGGATAGTTGCGCTCGAGCATTTCGCTCAAGACGGGAGCGCGGGGCGGTGTCGATAGATCCGCCAGTGCGAGGATCGGCGGACCTTCGGTGTTCGGGGAGGAGCCCGCACCGCCGCTCGCGCCGGCGCGGCTCCGACCGGTGATGCGCGCGCCCGGCGTGCCGACGGGTCCATTCATCGCCTTGCCGTTGCCGGTCGCCGAGGACCAGCCCGCCGCAGGCCCGTCGTGGGTGAGCGTCACACCGGTGAAGTCTGCGGGGGTTTCTGCCTCCGGCTCCGGTGCCGCCGGGCGTGGCGCGGCAACCACCGCGGCCGCTGGCCGCGCCGCCGCTGGTTTCGCCGCGACTCGACGCACAGCCCGTGACGCCGGCGGAGCGACCGCGGCCGCCGGAGCCGGCTTGGCCGGCTCGACCGTCATGGTGACCAACGTTGGAGCCTTCATTCTCCGTCGCGGATCTGCATGTCCGCGGCCGATCGAGACGACGGCCCCGGCGTGCACCGCGATGCTGATCAGCAGGAGTCCCGCAAACCAGGGAACTTCACTTTGCCGCCGCCCCATCGTCGGGGTGTGCGTGAGGGCCAGTGCATGATTGGTGTCCATGGCGTCACCGTGCTTTGACATCGACGAGCGGCTTCAGGTCTTCAGGATCGATGTTGATCGCGAACTTCGTCACGTCTTCGCGCCGCAGGAGATCGATGACGTGGACGACGTTGGCGTGACTGGTTCGCCCGTCGGCAGCGATCACCGCCCGCACCTCCGGGTCGGTGATGTGCGCAGCTTTGATGCGCTGGCGAAGGGCTGGCTCCTCGATCCGCGTCGCGTCGAGGTAGGTGTTTCCGTCGCGATCGATCGACACCGACAACGTGGTTGGTGTCGCTTCCCCGGTTGCGCCTCGGGGAAGGTCCATGGGGATCGCCTTGGACGCGACGTAGCTCGCGGTCACCATGAGGATGACCAGGAGGACGAGCGTGATGTCGACCAAAGGGGTGACGTTGATGCCTGTGATCATCTCGTCGTCGTTGCTTGCTGAGGCGGCCATGGCGTTGCTCCTTCGAAGTGACGTTCGTGAAAGGGAGATGAGTCGTCGCGACGCGCGGCGACTCTTTCAGGATGGCGCGCGCTCCGCTTTGATGTGGGCCAAGACCTCGCGACCGAAGCCTTCTGCGCGGGAGAGGCGCGTCTTGATGACGCGCTGAAAGCCATTGAAGAAAGCGATCGCGGGGAGCGCAACCATGATGCCGATGGCTGTCGCGACCAGCGCCTCGCCCACCTCGGTCATCAGTCCCGAGGTCACCTTGCCGGCGGCACCATTGAGCTCGGCAAACGCGCGGATGATTCCGATGACCGTGCCGAGGAGCCCGATGAAGGGAGCGTTGGCGCCGAGCGTGCCGAGGAACGCGAGTCGCCGTTCCATCTGAATCTTGGCCGCCTGCGTGGCGCCGGCCATGCGCTCTTCGGCGGAGGCCGCGCCGTCCTCCGGCGATTCGAGGGTGCGTGCGACGATCCGGGCTTCGAACGATCGCGACTTCGCCAGTCGCAGGCGGGCGGCGTCGAGCTGGCCGCGCTTGAGGAAGGTGAGGATCTCCTTCTTCAGCTGGCGAACGTTGTCGCTCGTTCGAAGGAGATAGACAGCTCGGTCGAGGGCGACGGCCAGTCCACCCACCGACAGGCCGACGAGAACCCACATCACCCAGGTCGCCCCCATCATTGCGAACCCGGTCAACTTGGCTTGAATGTCCATGGTCGTGTCTCGCTTTCGCTTGAAAGATCGTTCTTCGTCTCGGTCGGCCTCGCGCTGACCTCGAGGCTTGCCTAAGCAGCCGCCGTGCCACGCCGGCGGGCCGCCGATTCCAGGCACTCGAGGCGAGGAACGGACATCTGCCGCCAGTACGCGGCGCGGTCACTTGACGGCGCGGACACGTGTCCGCCGAACGACGATTCGAGGCGCGGTTCGTTAGCCGACAGCGGGCAGAGCTGTGCGGCTCCGGCGGCCGAGATCGATCGCCATCCCTGTCATCGACGGGGGACGTCGGACGCGCCTCGACGGGTCTCGAGGCTCGGAGAGTCTATGCCCCGGCGGGCTTCCAGTTCCCGCCAGCGAGCCATGCCGCAAGCGTCGTCAGGGCGGGATGCAGGCGGCGTAGGGCGGGGATGTTTGCCTGATAGCCGCCCGCTTCGAACCAGCCAAACATCTTGGCCATCTCGGCGTTCCACTGCTCGAGCTCGGCAAGCGGCTGCCGCTCGTAGCGCACAGGGCGTCCCGTAGCTGCGGCGAAGGCGCTCGCCACCTCTGTCATCGCGAGCTCGTCACCCGCGATCTCCAGCGCCTGACCCGCGATGCCTTGGCGGCCCTCGAACGCGAGCGCCGCGAAGACGCCGATATCGCGCGCGGCGATCATCTGGAGTCGTGTCTCGGGCGAGAGTGCCACCCGAAGAACCAGGTCCCCGCCGACCTCCCGAGGTCCAGCGCTGGCGAAGTTCTCCATGAAGAACACTGGCCGGATGATCGTCGCGTGAATTCCGGCCGCACGCAGGCGCTTTTCGATCAGGTATTTGCTGTCGAAGTGCGCGATGCCGGTGTTGCGCTCGGCGCCGCCCACGGACGAATACACGAGGTGTTCCACCCCGGCGTCCTTCGCTGCGTCGACGACGGCGATCCCTTCTTGCGCCTCGCGCTCCGCCCCCCCGGGGCCATACGGTGTCTGCACGCTGAACACACCGTGGACGGCGTCCATCGCTCGCCGCACGGAGCGAGGATCGTCGAGGTCGCCTTTCACGACGGCCGCGCCTAGCTCGACGAGAGACCTGGCCGCGGGCTTGTCGGGATCGCGCGTCAACGCCCGCACGGAGAAGCCGCGCGCGACGAGCTCACGCGCTGCCGCGCCGCCTTGATGTCCAGTCGCGCCCAGTACCAGGATGGTTTTGTCTTTGTTCGACATGAGGCCTTGTTCTTACCTCACCGGCTGGAGAATGCTTCGACGAGGAACGCAGCGGCGCGGTCGAGGGCAACGCCGCTGCTTCGCAAATGCGCGACGTCGACTTGAAATACGTGATGCATGCCCTCCCACACTTCGAGTTGCACGTATGTTTTCACCCAGAGCAGGCTGACGAGATCTCACCAATGGCGAAATCCTGGACAATCCCCGGAGCTTCGACCCATGACATCCTCACCCGATATCCGCTTTGAACCCGGCGTCGATCCAGGCTTGCAGGCCACCCGCCAGCGGCCGGACCGACCGTACGCCTCGATCCATCAGCAGGCGCGCGATGCGTGCTGCCGACGCCTCGCTGGGGCAGTTGCAATAGAGGATGACCTCGCGCTGGTCGGCCAGCTCGGCCACGACGGCATCCAGCTGCGATAGCTCGAAGGCGATAGCGCCCGGGATCCGCAGAGGGTCGCGTTCGCGGGCGGTGACCGTACGGACGTCGAAGACGATGGGGTTGTCGCCCACGTCGATGAGGCGTTTGAGCTCGCTGACCGAGATGCGGGCCATGCGCAGGTTGCGATAGAACCGCCGCCGCTGAACCCATTTCCCACCCACGAATGCGGCAAGCAAGATCACGCCGACCACGGGCGCCCATCCGCCCAGTCCCACCAGCGCTGCGAGCACCCGATCGACCTGCCGGTAGAAGATCAGCCCAGCGCCAATCCCGACCGACGACCACAGCACCGCCGCCATGAGATCGAACAAAAGAAAGCTGGACCACCTGACCCGCATGGCGCCAGCCAGGGGCGGCGCCACCATGGAGAACCCCGGGATGAACTTGGCCACCGCCAGCGACTTCAGGCCCCAGCGGGTGAAGGTCTGCTCGGTGGTCCGCACGCACGAGTCGGGGGACAGGGCCAGCCGGCATACGACCCGCAGGACTTGATTGCCGTACCGACGGCCCAACCAGTACCAGGTCGAGTCGGCGATCAGCACCGCCAGCCAGGTCACCCCCACGAGGCCGGGCAACGGCAGGAGCCCGCGCGCAGCCAGGCTGCCGGCCACGACCAGCGTCGGCTCGGCCGGTATGGGAACGCCGAGCTGCTGCAGAAGCACGTTGGCGAACACCAGCAACAGGCCCTGCTCGGCGATCACCGAGACCAGATTCACGACGCCCCCTCCTGCTGGTCTGCCAGCTTCATCACGTTCAGCTAGCTGACGGTGGGCAGCGCCATGCCGCTCCGGCCGCCCAGATCGATCGCCATCGTCGCGGGACCGGCGCTGTCACCGTCGAGCAGGTCCATGGGCCTCGGGCGGTCCTTCTGCGAGACGCGGCGGGCTTGCCACCAAGCTCGCGCGACCGACAGGTCGTCGCGTCCGGCGTCCGCGCAGGCGAGGAGCGATGCCCGCAGCAGCGCGGCCGACGCCGGACGGGCGTTGCGATCCTTCGCGAGGCACGCGAGCACGAGGGCTTCGAGGTCTGCGGGAAGGTCCGTGCCCAACCTCTGCGACGGTGGCATCGGCGCCTCCAGCATGTGCTTGCTGCAAACCTCGAGGACGGTGGCGGCCTGGAACACGTGCTGTCCCGTGAGCAGGAAGTAGGCGACGGCGCCGACGGCGTAGAGATCGGCGCGCCCGTCGACGGTATCGGGCTGCGAGATGGCCTCGGGAGACATGTAGAGCGGGGTGCCGGTGATGGCGTTGCAATCCACCGACTCGTTCATTCTCGTGCCGAACGTCTTCACGAGACCGAAGTCGACCACCTTGACGACATCGGGCTCGTCGGGCCGCTCGGTGAGGACGATGTTGGCGGGCTTGATGTCGCGGTGGATCAAGCCGAGGGTGTGGGCCTCGGCGAGGGCGCCGCTCACTTGCGCGAGGATGTGAATGGCGCGCGCGGGCCCGACGGGTCCGTATTGATCCACGAGGCGCTGCAGATCCAGGCCGTCGAGGTACTCCATGACGTAGTAGAAGACGCCTTCGGCCGTTCGCCCGTAGTCGAAGATCGAGATGGTATTCGGGTGGACGAGGCGGCTGGTGATCTGCACCTCGCGCTCGAAGCGCGCGAGGTCGATCTCACTGGCGCGGTCCTTGAGGAGCAGCTTGATCGCCGCCGGGCGGCGAAGCATGGCGTGCGTGGCCCGGTAGACGATCCCGGTCGCGCCTTCACCGATCTTCCGTTCGAGCACGTATTGCCCGAACCGGCGCGCCTCGCGGACCTCGGCCCGAAGGCCGTAGATGACCCGCGAGATGACGGTGCAGGTGATGGTCGCGATGGTCCACTCCATGATCGACGTTGTCGGAAGCCACGGAAAGATGCCCGAATTGGCCGCGCGCCAGGCGAGCCCGCCGCCGACCGCCGGGATCAAGAGGCTCGACAGCAGGATCTTCGGGACCCCGACCATGGCGGTGACGACAATGGTGCGACGCGGGGACGACGGGATCAGCGCGGCGCGAATCGCGAGGAACATCGCCGCCGGGAAGAGGTCGATCATGACCACATAGCCGTCGGCCATGAGGGAGCCTTCCGCGGTCACCACCGAATGTTCGCGGACGAACCCGACCAAGATGTAACGCGTCAGGAAGGTCCCGACGATCGCGACGGCCAGCAGCCCGCCACCATCCACGATCCGACAGAACCGGATCGATCGTTTCCCCCGCCGGCTGAGCCACCAGAGGGCGCCCGACAGAGCGACGGAGCCGAACGTGATCACCGTGTCGGGGCCTGGCTTCACCATCCCGCCGCCGGCGACACCAAGGAAACCGCCAGCCAGCGTGAAGCAGAACAACACCTTCCAGAACAACGCCAACCGGGTCTGCAGGAAGGCGCGTGCCTCCTCGCTACTTTCGCTGACAGGTGGCGGTACTTGACGCGGCATCGGGGGTGACTCTCGGAAAGTCACCCCGACCCTAGCAGCGACCCGGAGCAAAAGCTCCCGAAGACGAGACTCGGACCGAATGAGTTGCCGATCAATTGACGCAAGCCACCCGGGTGGTCCAGTCGATGCCACCCCGATTATCGCGAACGACGAATGTGAACGTCACGGGCAATCCCGCCGCGGGAACGGCGTCCGCCTGGGGAGCGTTCCATTTCACGTCGACCGTCGTTTCGGTGTTCGAATCGGTTGCGTCAACGAACGAGAATTGATTCTTGAGCTCGCCGGCCGTCGTGAACTGCGAGATCTGCAGAGTCTCGCGAACCAGCGTCGCCACCGGCGGGTCGCTCGACAGGGCGGTGTAGGTTTCGCGATCGGACCCCTGCGTCAGGTTGCCGATGACGTGGTCGTTGCTTCCCGCTGCCACGCGCGGCCCGACGACACAGGGATCTTCACCGGTCGCCAGAGCCGCCCAGACACCACCATCGAACGTGAAGGCCCGATCGGCGATGGGGTTGTGATTGGTCTCGTCTCCCTGCTGGACTGGAATCGAGAGCGACACCGTCGTGCCACCACCGCCCGTGCAGCCCGGAGCGCCGCTTTGCGGATCGAACAGGGGGCCGGAGTCGACGCCGGAGCAGATCTCGCCGTAGAGGATCAAAGCCGTCGCGGATCCGAGAGCACTCGTGGCCGGCACGGCGATCGAGATCCGCGGAGGAGAAGCCGTCCCCTCGAACGACGCCAGCGGCGTGCTCTCGCAACCAAGGGAGGCCTTGCCGCCGACCGTTCCCGGCGTGCAGACCGCGAACGCCCAGCCGAGGGGTGGCGTCGCTTCGGGCGACGTGATCAGCCACGTCACGTTGGCCGTTTCGCCCGGCTTGGGCATCGCTCGATCCGGCGCGCCCTCGACCTCGACCCGCGCTCCGACCACCCGCGTGGTCTCGATCAGCGAGGCTGGATCGAAGGTGGGACCGCATCCCGCGAGGAAGATCCCGCCCGCGAGTCCGAGCCGCAGCAAGTTGTTCATGATGGTTCTCGTCGTGTTGGAATTCATGTTTCTGGCTCCTCAGATCTCGCCGCGGACGCCGAGGCTGGGAAGCAGCGGCAAGCCGGAGATCACTCCTGATTGGGTGAAGTCGAAGTTGTAGGCGCGGCCCTCTTCGTTGCGCCGGTCGTATACGTTCTGCACGTCGAAGTACGCCGCGATGCTGCCCGCGCGCACCTGCCAGCTCTTCTCGACCCGCAGGTCCAGACGGTGGAAGTCGTTGCTGCGTTCGCTGTTGATGGCGCCGTAGACCGGTTTGTACGCGTCGATGCGAGCGTTGTAGACGCTGGCCACCACCGGGGTGATGGGGTTGCCGGTGACGTAGCGGAACGTCGCCGACAGATCCCAGCCGCGGCCAACGCGATAGGCCCCGGCGACGGTCAGGATGTGGGTCTGATCCCAGCTGAACGGCCGCCATTCAGTCCCGTGATCGTTGCGCTCGCTGCGCGACAGCGTGTACGAGAGGAAGCCGCTGGACTTCGCCGTCGGTCGCAGCCTCGCCGACGCCTCGCCGCCGTAAATCCTGCCGATGCCGTCGTTGTTCAGGTTCTCCCCCGGGATCGGGCTGTCGACGATCACGCCGCTCAATCGCTTGTAGAAGCCTTCGGCGGTGAGCTTCAGACGCGGGCCGACGTCTTGCTCGACGCCGAGGCTGTAGTGCTGGGCGCGCGACGGTCGAAGGTGGGGATTGCCGAGGAGTGGCAAGCTCTCCGACCCGCTCGGCGCCTGAGAAAACAGGCCGACGCCGCCCTTGAGCGTCGTGGTCGTGGTGAGCTGGTAGCGCGCGGTCAACCGCGGATCGAGCGTCCAGCGGTCGACGTCGCCGAGATAATCGACGCGTGCGCCCGGAACCAGCGTCAGCCGCTCGGCGACCTGCCAGATGGCCTCGAGGTACGCGGCCGGTCGAAAGACGCCGAAGGTGTCATGGAGCGCGACCGTCTGGCGGCCGGCCAGGGGCCCGAAGGTGTCGGGATCGCCGTCGATCTGCGTGGCCGGGGGACCATTGAAC